>Ga0114958_10000229_pt1 | contig 48400 bp, 41 predicted proteins | sample C_130208_EF_Meta_FD_89577 | JGI IMG/M metagenome (GOLD analysis project Ga0114958, IMG submission 89577) | Freshwater microbial communities from Lake Croche, Canada to study carbon cycling - C_130208_EF_MetaG | ecosystem: Environmental > Aquatic > Freshwater > Lake | place: Lake Croche, Canada... | reverse complement strand
GCCCCGGGCGCCCGTATGGCGATCCTTGGGCTGGGGCCTCATCGTGGCCGCCCCACCTTGGCACCAAACCAAAGCCCCCTTTCGATCAGCCCCCCCCCCCCCCCCCGCCGCCTCACCCGCGGCGCATGAGTTGCAGTCCCCACCAGACGAGGGTGCAAGTGGCGGTGATGAGCAGACAAAGCATCACGAGGCTGCGGTTTTGGGCGCGCTGGATGTTCACCACCTCGCCGCGTGACACCGATTGCTCGTGCAGGATGCGGCGTTCGCGCTCGCGGACATCCTCCAGCGGTGGCATGGTGCGTTCGCGCTCGCTGTGCTCGAAGACGAGGCGTTCCCGATTGGCGACGGATTCCTTGGCGCGCTGGCGGAGCAATGCCTCGCGTTCGCGGATTTGCTTCAGCTCCAATTCTTCCTGGGAAAAAACATGGCGGCTCATGGCGGGCGGGGCTGTTACTTCAACAGATAGACGACGAGCGCCACGCTGCCCAACACGATCACCGGCAGATTAAACGCGAAACCATTGCGCAGGTTGGACATGAACTCGGAGGACACCCCGGAGGATTTGCGCGCGCTGCCGCGCTTGGACGGCCGGCCGAAAATCGCGCCGCTGCGCGTCCCGTCGAAGTGGACGGCAGCCTGGTCAAACTCGTCTTCGGCCTGGTCAATGGCCAAAGTCGCACGCTCCAATTTTTCCGAGAGGTTGTCGCGGGTCCAGTTGCCCGGGTTGAATTTCTGAATTTTATCGAGGTGGGCGGCGAAGCAGGCGCGGCATTGTTCGATATCCTCGGCCTCGCCGCGCAGTTCCAACAGGGTGCGATCAATGAGCGTGACCGCCGAGGTGAATTTTTCGGTGAGTTCGACCTGTTGGGCGACGAACTCGTGTTTGCGGGTGGTGAGCTCCTCCAGTTGGAGTTTCTTGCGCTCCAGTTCTTCGCGTTGCTCTTGAATGCGCTCCAACTCATCCTGGGCGTCTTTGAGTTTGCGGTCGTAGTCTTCGGTGCGGTCCGAGCGGTCCGAGGATGGCATCTCCATCTGGGTCGAACGGATTCTAAGGTGCTGGGTGTGTTCAGTTAGGGAGGCCATAGCGGTGGGTGATTGGGAAGACACTCGTCCTTTATCCAAATCTCATTCGTTCAGCCAGCTAAATATCTTACTTTTCTTGACAATTATCCAGAGAGGGCTTTAACGGGGAGAGGCGGCCTGTGCGCGGCGGGTCATTTCAGATATAAAACATCGCGCCGCCCGGGTCGTGAGCGAGGGCTTCCACGGTGATTTGGTCGAGCGCCAACAGCAGGCTGGCGCTCACCTGATCCCATGCGTGGCGGACCGCCGGGCCGGATTCGCCCTCGCGGGCGACCGAACATTGCAGCAGCGAGGGATCCACGGCATGGACCACTTGGCGCAGCGTGATGGAGTCCGGCGCGCGGGCGAGCAGGTAACCACCGGCTTGCCCGCGGCGGCTCTCCACCAGCCCGGCGCGGCGCAAATCATTGAGAATTTGCACCAGAAAGTTGCCCGAGACGGCTTCTCGTTGCGCCAAGTCCTCAAGGCGTGTAAGCATTCGCGTGTCGTGGTGCTTGGCGAGTTGCGCCAATGCCCGGCACGCGTATTCCAATTTCTGTGAAATCTTCATGAACCGATCCCACCAAATCGCAACCCATCCGGCGAGCGCGAATGCCGATATGCTGTGCGCCGCCAAAACCATCGATATTCATCGCACCTGGGACACCCTACGCCAGGATGCCCAGCGGGTGGTCGAGCAGGAACCGGCGCTGCGGCATTTGGTGGACGACGTGATCCTGTCACGCACGACGCTGGCAGCAGCCTTGGGCACCCGACTGGCCCGGCGCCTAGGCAGCGAGGATATGCCGCGCGCGGCCATGGAACCGTTGCTCATCGGGATGCTCGAGGCCCATCCGCACATTGTCCACAGCGCGGCGCGCGACATGCAGGCGATGTTCGAGCGCGACGCGGCCTGCTTCTCGCTGTTAGAGCCAATGCTGTTTTTCAAAGGCTTCTTGGCGTTGACCAGCTACCGGGTGTCCCACCAACTCTGGCACGACAACCGGCGCTGGCTCGCGCTCTACCTCCAAAGCGTCACCAGCGAGTCGTTCGGCGTGGACATCCACCCGGCGGCGCGCATCGGCTGCGGCATCCTGTTAGATCACGCCACCTCCTTTGTGGTGGGGGAAACCGCGATCATCGAGGACGACGTCTCGATCCTGCACGAAGTCACCCTCGGGGGCACCGGCAAGGAGACGGGCGACCGGCATCCGATCATCCGCTCCGGCGTGCTGTTAGGAGCGGGGGCCAAGATTCTCGGGCGGGTGGAGATCGGCACCGGTGCGAAAGTGGGCGCCGGCAGCGTGGTGCTCAATGACGTGCCCCCGCACACCACGGTGGCCGGCGTGCCGGCCGTCATCGTCGGCGAAGCCAGTGAACCAAACCCGGCGAGCGAAATGAACCAGCGCCTCAACTGCGGCCGCGCCACCTAACACCATGCCCCCCCGCCTTCCCGCCATCCTGTGCATCGCGCTGGCCAGCGCCTCGTGCGACAAGGCCAGATCGTTGGCGGCCAAGGCCAGCGCAAGCGTAAAGGAGAGGATCACCGCGGTGTGCTCCGGCAGGGCCGCCGGCTCTAACAATCCAGTCGCAGCCACGGCGGCGCCGGCGGACCCGGCGCTGCAGAAACTCGTCGATCAAACCGCGGAGGGAACCCTTTTCCGCAAGGATTTGCCGTTTCCCACGCGGCTGGAAGTGCAGCTGACCCTGCGCCAGGAGCTTTCCGGGCGGTCCACCCAGTCGTCCGCCTTCGGCAAGCAGGCGTCGGCCCTCAATGGCACTCAAACCACCCGCATCAAGCTGGAGCGCGATGGCAACCAAGTCCGATACGCGCTTGAGCCATCGGGGCTCGAGCAGCTCGTGCCAGACCAAAAAGCGCCGGACAAGAAAGCGTCCGCCCGCGCGCGGGCCGCGCCGCAACCGCCCGCGCCGCCGGTGACCTTTCGCAAGGTGGATCATACCTGGGGTGCCGAAAATCGCACGGATTTTCGAGCCGCCGCCCTGGCGAAGGATCTCTCCCCAGTGTTTGATGAACTGCTGATCGATCATGGGCTGGCCTCTCGCCCGCTGTGGTTCGCCAAGCACCGCTTTAAGATCGGCGAGGAACTCGTCGTGCGCGGGTCCTTCCTGCCGATGCTGGTGGCAGGCCATGCCAAAGGGTCGTTCAAGCTGAAGTTGGAATCCTTCGGACCCGTGAACGGGCATCCGTGCGGCGTGTTCGCGGTCGCCGGCGCATACACCCGGCAACAAATCCCGGATTTCGAGGGCAACTTCACCGACGAGGAGGTGACTATCCAATCCGGCAAGCTCTGGCTCTCGCTGCTCTATCCGGTGATTCTCCGGGAGGAATTGGACACCATCAAAACCGTGAAATCCGGCGGCCAGGGCGGCCAAGCCGCTCGCGGCCAAGGGTCCTTCAAGATCGTCGTGACGCGCGCTTGGCAGAGTCTGGAGCCCTGAAACCGAAAACCCAAGTTGAATGCTGGATCGTTGAAGAAAAACCACTGACATACTGACAAGACACTGAGAACACTGAGAATAGGGATCGGTGGCCGACAATCAGGAAATCTCCAAATGGAGCGGCCTGCGACTCTGGGATTTTTCAGTGATGTCAGTGGTTCTCAGTGCCTTCAGTGGTTTCTTTGACGCCTGCTTGGCACCCAACTTCGGAATTCGGGATGAAACGCAAACAACCCCGCCATTGCTGGCGGAGTTGATTTTACTCGAATAGGATGGCGGAGCGGACGGGGCTCGAACCCGCGACCTCCAACGTGACAGGCTGGCGCTCTAACCAACTGAGCTACCGCTCCATGTCCTGCTCGGGTGGCGCGGACGCTATGGGCCGACCCGATGGCACGCAACACCTTTTTTTGCGCAAGCGGATATTTTTCAGGAGGCGGTGACCGACAGGGCCGCGACGACAGTTTCCAGGCTGGCGAGATCCTCGACCGAGTGGACCACGGTGTCCTTGTCGATCTTGGCGACGAGGCCGGCGATGACTTTGCCGGGGCCGAGTTCGAGGAACGTGCGGTGACCCATGGCGATGAGCGACTGAATCGATGCGGTCCAGCGGACCGAGCCGGTGACTTGTTTTTCGAGCATGGCGCGGATCTCGTCGGCGGCGGACACGGGAGTTGCCGCGAAGTTGCAAACCACTGGGATGGCGGGCTTGTGAAAGGCCAAGGTGGCGAGTTCGACCGCCAATTGGTCTTGGGCGCTTTGCATCAGGCGCGAGTGGTAGGCACCCGCGACGTTGAGTTTGATGGCGCGGCGGATGCCGAATTCCTTGGCCTTGGCCACGGCGATGTCGATGTGAGCGGAGCTGCCCGAGAGCACGATCTGGCCGGGAGCGTTGAGGTTGGCGACATCCACATCGGCGGCGGCGGCGAGCGCGCGGACTTGCTCTTCCTCGCCGCCGATGAGCGCGGCCATGGCCCCTGGGCTGGCGAGGCAGGCTTCTTCCATGAACGCGCCGCGTTTGCCAACGATGCGCAGGCCGTCGACGAACGAGAAGGTTCCGGCGGCGGCGTGGGCGGTGAATTCGCCGAGCGAGAGGCCGGCGGCGGCGACCGGGGTGAGGTTGGGCAGGCGTTCGCGGATCAGGGCCAGGGCCATCAGACCGTGGAGGTAGAGCGCGGGCTGGCAGCGCGAGGTTTGGGTGAGTTCCTCATCCGGCCCCTCAAACATGATCTGCGATATCGAGAACCCGAGCGCCTCGTCGGCCAGCGCCGCCATGTCGCGCAGCGCCGTGGAGGCCTCCACGAAATCCTTGCCCATGCCCACCTTCTGGGCACCTTGTCCGGAAAAAAGAAGAACGATCTGGCTCATGTCGAAGGGCTGTCTATGGGAATACCCCCGGTGTGCAAAGCGGAAATACCAACGAAGGAGGGAGGCTATCCTCCGTTCAAAGGGCGCGGCTGGATGGACTACGGCACCGGCGCGCTCGGCGACATGGCCTGCCACGCCCTACCGCTCATCTTGCCTGAGCGCCTCGAGCTCCTCCCAGCGCTGATAGAGCCGGGCGACTTCGGCCTTGGCCGGGGCCAGGCGGTCGATCAGGGCGGGGACTTCCGCAAAATGAACGGCGAGGAAATCCGGGTCGTGGAGCTGGATTTCAAGCGCCTCGACGGCCTGTTCGGCTGATAGGATCGCGCTTTCGATGGTTTCGAGTTCGGACTTTTCCTTGAAGGTGAGCTTGCGCGGCTTGGCGGCGGCGGTGGTGCCGGCGGCCTTGTGGCGGGCTGCGGCTTCGCGGGCGGCGGCTTGCGCTTGGGTGCGTTCGGCGGCTTCGCGGGCATGGCGTTTTTCGAGGTAATACGAATAATTGCCTGCCTGGACCCGGATCCCGTTGTCCTCGAAGGCGATGATTTGATCGCAGATCCGATCCAGGAAATACCGGTCATGGGAAACGACGATGACCGAGCCGTCGAAGTCCGCGAGCGCCTCCTCCAACATCCGCAGCGATTGCAGGTCAAGGTCGTTGGTCGGCTCGTCGAGCACGATGACGTTGCCGCCGTTCTTGAGCACCTTGGCGAGCATCAGGCGCGCCCGCTCGCCGCCTGATAGAAGGTCGACGCGCTCGTTGATGCGCTTGTCATCGAAGAGGAAGCGCCGCAGGTAGTTGCGCGCGCCCAGGGGCTGGTTGCCGAACATCAGCTTCTCGTTGCCACCGGATATCTCGTCCAGCAGCGAGCCGGTGCCGTCGAGTTGCATGCGCGTCTGGTCGATGTAATTCACCTTGACTCGTTTGCCAATGATTGCGCTGCCTTCGGTGGGCGGGATCTGCCCGAGGCACAGCTTGAGCAGGGTGGTTTTGCCCACGCCGTTGCGCCCGACGATGCCGGTGCATTGGCCCGGGCGCAGCGTGAGTGTTAGGTGGCGGAACAACCAGCGGGGCGAGGTGGCGGTGCCGACGTTGACCCCGGCGTCCTCGAGGTCCACGACGATGTTACCCAGATCCGGCGGCGATGGAATGAGCAAGTCCATGTCCCGCTCCTCGGGCGGGGCTTCCATGCCCTCGATCTCGTAGTATTGGTCCATGCGGTGGCGCGACTTCGTGCCGCGCGCCTTGACGCCGGAGCGCACCCAATCGAGTTCCTCGCGCAGAAACCGCTGGCGGCGGCGCTCGGTTTGCTCGGAGATCTGGCGGCGCACGGCTTTGGATTCCAGAAACGCGGTGTAATTTCCCGGGTGGGAAAATGCCCGGCCCTGGTCGATCTCGATGATGCGCGTGGCGATCACGTCGAGGAAATACCGGTCGTGGGTCACGAAGATGAGCGCGCCGGGAAACCCTCGCAGATAGTCTTCCAACCAGTGGATCGACTCGGCGTCCAAATGGTTGGTCGGCTCGTCGAGCAACAACAAATCCGGTTGGCACGCCAGCGCCCGACACAGCGCGACCCGGCGTTTTTCCCCGCCTGAGAGCGGGCCGACGGTCAAGTCCAGCGCGGGCGCGTCGAGCGCGGTGGCGGTGGCCTTGATCCGGGCGTCGAGGTTCCAGCCGTCCGCGTGATCGATCAAATGCAGCAGTTCCTCCAATTCGGCGTCGCTGCCCTCGCCGTTTTCATAGCGGCGCACCGCCTCGACGATGTCCGCCGCGCCCGCGGCGATGTTTTCCTGCACGCTGAGGGCCGGATCGAGCTCGAATTCCTGCGGCAGGTAGCCGATGCGCAGCGAGCGGCGCAGCGCGATCTCGCCCGAATCCGCCGCGTTCTGGCCGGTGAGGATCTTGAGCAACGAGGTCTTGCCGCAGCCATTGCGCCCGACCATGCCGATTTTCTCGCCGGCGGAAATCGCCAGGGTCACCCCGTCGAGCAGCGTTTGATAGCCATAGGTGAGGCGGATTTCGTTGGCGGAGAGGAGGGCTGACATGGGGCGGGCAGACGTTCCTAGGAATTCGCCAGCAAGCAACAGTCTTTTGCGGGGAACGGGAAAATACGCCACCCATGACGGCGGCGGGTGCCTGGCCGGCACTATGCCGGCTCGACTTGAGACTTGGGACTTTTTTCCTAAGATTCACGCACGCGAATCGTTTCACCTGCACATGATCCCACTGAAACCACTCGCCCTGATCGGAGCCGCCGCCCTGGCCACGACGCTGGGTCACGCCCAGTCCACCACGTCCTCATCCATCCTCAGTGAGTTGGTGGTCCAGGATTACGCCCTTAAAGAGGAAAAACCCGACGGGGTCTACGCCGAGCCGGAGTGGGTCCGCCAGCGCCGTTTCAGCAACACGCGCGTCTATATCCAGAAAAACCCGTGGGAGGTGGGCGTGGAGGAGTGGTATCGCACCCGCTTTTATGATGGCGGCCGCGTGACCCAGCGGTTCCAACAAGAGGTTGAAATCGGTTTACCCTATCGCATGCAGTTCGATATTTATGAAAAAGTGCTCCACGACAATCAAGTCGGCCCGTGGGCGCAGGAGGAGGTGGCGATGGAACTGCGCTATGCCTTTGCGGACTGGAAAGTCATCCCCGGCAACCCCGCGATTTATGCGGAATATGCCTTCGCGCACGAGGGCAGCGACGCGCTGGAAACCAAGTTGCTCTTTGGCGATGATTACCATGGCTGGCATTGGGGGGTGAACCTGATCAACGAGCATAAACTCTGGGACACCAAAGCCAACCTCTGGGGCGTGTCCTGCGGCCTCTCCCGCACGATCATCGACGACAAGCTCTCGCTGGGCCTGGAAGGCCAGTGGTCCCATGAGGATGTCGAGAAATCCGAGGTGATCCTCGGCCCGTCGATCCAATGGCTGCCCACGGCCAACACCCATTTGGATCTCGTCGCCATGGGCGGCCTCACCCAGTCCTCGCCCAATGCCGAGTGCTGGCTGATCTTCGGCTTCGACTTCGGCTCCGGCACCAAGACCCAAGGCTACAAGCCCGTCACGGTCGGTGGTCACTGAGGACATCATTCCCAGGAGGCGTAAAGATCATCTACGGAGTCAAACCGTTCCACATCCTCGCCGCATGTTTTTCGCGCGAGCGGCGTCATTTCCCGCCTCGGTGGTTGTCACTTGCGCTTCTGACCCATAGTTTGCGGGCGCAAAGATGATCGATTCCCTGCCGCACCTGCTGAACATCGGCACGCTCGCCACCTGGCTGAGCGTCGCCGGCTTTGGCACCGTGGGCATCCTCGTGCCGGACCCGCTCACGATGTTAGATTCCCGCCCCCTGATTTCAGAAACCCAGGTGATCGCTCGGGATTTCACTCTCGGCGGGGCGGCGCCGTCCGATTCGTCTGATTCGTCCGATCCTCTTGCGGACCCCGTGCCTGTGCCGCCGGAGATGCCTGAACTCACCGAACTGGCACCGCTGCCCGCATTGCCGGAGTCCCTCTCGATCCGCCCCACCGCGCCGGTGTCGGCGGTTGCGTCCAGCCCCCGGCGATCGGTTCGCCACCCCGCCGCGGCCGCCTCTGGCGAGGGCACCGCTCTCTCAAACGCCGCGCGCCTCGCCGCGGGCAACATGCCGCCACCCGACTATCCCGCCGAGGCCCGCCGCCGCGGCCAATCCGGCACGCTGCTCGTCGAATTCATCGTGGACGCCAGCGGTCGGGTCCTGACCGCCTCCGCCATCACCCCGTCACCGTGGCCGCTGCTCAATGAGGAAGCCATCAGAGCTGCGCGCCGCTGGACGTTCCCGCCGGGCGCGGTCATGAAACTGCAGCGCCCCATCGTCTTTCAACTCCGTTAGAAATCCGTCCCATGCTCGCCAATATCGTCATCGACACCTTCCTGCAGGGCGGGTGGGTCATGTGGCCCATCCTCGCCACCTTCTTCCTGGCGCTCTGCACCCTGCTGGACCGCGCGGTCTGGTGGCTGCGCCTCAAGGCGACCCTGCAGCCGGCGCGCCAGGAACAAGCGCGCACCGCGCTGGGCGCCGGCGATTTTGCCAGCGCGTGGAATCTCTCACAGAACACCGGCGATCCATTGTTGAAAAACCTGGCCGAGGGCATGACCCACGCCCACACCTCGATGCTCGCCGCGATGCAACTGGATGCCACTCATCTCATCGAGAAATCCGAGGCCCGGATGTGGGTGATCAGCACCCTCATCACGCTCGCGCCGCTGTTAGGACTGTTCGGAACCGTCGTGGGCATCATGCGCTCGTTCTCATTTGTCGGCGCCGAGCAACTCGCCCCGGCCAAGGTTTCGGGCGGCATCGCCGAGGCGCTCATCGCCACCGCCTGCGGCATTGCCATCGCCATCCTGTGCCTGCTGCCCTATAACTTTTTCCGCAAGCGCGTGGCGGTTCTGCGCGCCTCATTCGAGCGTTGGATCAACCACAGCGAGTTGCTGGTGAAATCCGCCAAGGAACACGGCCACGACCTTGAAGCTTTCGCCTCCAACCGACTCACCCGCTGATGCCCGTCCACCTCCACAGCCATTCCGGCGGCGACGAGGGCGATGACGCCCGCATCGAGGTCATCCCGCTCATCGACATCATGTTTTTCCTGCTTGCCGCGTTCATGCTGGTGAGCCTGAGCATGACCCACCTGCAACGCGTGCCGGTCCATCTGCCAGCGGCCACCACCGCCACGCCGGACACCCGCACGCCTCCGTTTGAAATCGCCATCGACGCCAACGGCGTGACCACATGGGACGGAAAAATCGTCACCCTGTCGGAAATCACCACCCGGCTCAAGGCGGCCGCTCCCGACGGCGCCGAGGCGCGCATCTTGATCGCCGCCGATGCCGAGGCCCGCCACAAACAAGTGCTCGGCGTGCTCAATGCCGCGCGCGCGGCCGGCGTCGACCAGGTCAGCTTCGAGACTAAGGACTGAATGAATTTTCGCGCACTGCCCCTCCTCAATGCCATCGGTTGCCTCGCGCTCACCGGGGTGATCGTCGCGCAGTGGCGCAAGGAACGCGCGCTGGATGGTGCGCTCGCCCACATGAGCGCCGATCTCGCCACCGCCCGCAGCCAGGCCGCCGACGAAGCCCAGCGCCGCGCCGCGCTGGAGCGCGATGTTGCGGTGCTCAAGGAAGCGCTCGCGGCCACCCAACTGGCCGCCGAGGCGTCCGCTCGCGCCCTAACTCAAAATGAGCGGGCAGCCACCGGCCTGCGCGCGGAGCTCACCGCCGCCCGCGACCAAGTCACGGTCTGGCAAGCCGCGCTCGCGGCCCGCGACGCCCGCATCGGCGCGCTCGCCGCTGAGCTAGCCGCTGCGCGCCGGCGCCTCGACGAGGCGATCGCCCGACTCAAGGCGCCGTGAATTTGAAAAGGGCACCACACTCGTGTGGTGCCTGAAGTTTGGCCCCTTTTGGTTGGCGCAATAATGTGTTAGATCGTGTGATTCCTTCTGGTTGCTTGGGTGAGGCGGCGGCGAAGAGGGTGGCGGGCGGGTGGTGTTTCGCGGCGCAGGAGTTCGAGTCGTTTGAGGGTTTGGTCGGGACTGAGCAGCAGACCAAGCATGTGCTGCTGGAGCCTCCTCAAGCAGGACGGCGTGGTGGTGGCGGCGGCAAGGGTGGAGGTTCCCAACAATTCTCCGAGCAGGAAACTCAGGAGCGGGGTGTCGTTTGTTTTTGAAGGTCCACCGGGTTGGGCGGCGCGTCCTTGCGGGAGAGGACGAGGTTGCCCTTGTCGGCGACGATCCACTCGACGGTCTCGCCCTTGGAGAACTCCATGGCCTGGGCGAGCGCGGAGGGGAGGTTGATGTAATACTGTTCGCTGGCCTTGCGGCTGATGAGTTGAACTTTGGTGGGGAATCCCATGGCAGAGGCATCTAGTTGCATAACTAGATTAAAGTCCAGCAAAATCAGTGATTTTGAAAAGAAAAGTCACTGGAGCCGCGAGTTCATCTAGTCAGAGGCCAAACTTCAGCGCGCGTTCTCACGAACGCGCCTGCGGAGCCCTCCACGAGGGAAGCCCGCGAGACATGCGGTCTAACGCGCATTTCCCGCGCGTCGCATCATTAAAAATTCGATTCTAGTTTTAAAAATGCTTTTTTCGAAGAATTAGAATGTGCGAAACGATCGAATTGGCGATATTTCGTCATTTTTCACTTGCGGCAGTCATCAAATGGCGCATCTTTACCCCCACAACTCGCATTTTTATGATTAAGGAGCAAATGGACGGCGCGCAGGCACTCATCAAGACGCTGGATGAGTTGGGCATTGAATTCATCTTTGGCTACTCCGGCGGAGCGGCCATTCCGATTTTTGATGCGCTGGAAACGGTCAAGACCAAGATGAAGTTCATTTTGGCCCGCCACGAGCAGGGGGCGGTTCACATGGCCGACGGCTACGCGCGTGCCACCGGCAAGCCCGCAGCGGTGCTGGTGACTTCCGGTCCCGGGGCTGGCAACACGGTCACGGGACTCATGACCGCGATGATGGATTCGGTGCCGATGGTGGTCATTTGCGGCCAAACGGTCACCTGGATGCTGGGCAAGGACGCATTCCAAGAAGCGGACATTTTCGGCATCACCATCCCGGTAGTGAAACACAACTATCTGTGCAAGGACACCAATTCGCTGCCCCGCATCGTCCGCGAGGCCTATCACATCGCGACCACGGGTCGCCCCGGCCCGGTACTCATCGATGTCCCGAAAGATATTTCCCAAGGGCCGTTCACCGGCGACCTCAATCCCACCTTGGATCTCCCGGGCTATGATCCCACCACCGCGTTCAAGATTTGCCCTGCCGCGGTGAAACGAGCCACGGATCTGATCGCCAAGGCCAAGCGCCCGGTGATCCTCGCCGGCCAAGGCTGCATGATCGCGCGCGCCGACCAGGAATTGCTGCATCTGGCCGAAACCCTGCAGTGTCCGGTGACCACCACCCTGCTCGGCAAAGGCGTGTTCCCCGAAACCCACCCGCTGGCTCTGGGCATGCTCGGCATGCACGGCACCGCCTACGCCAACAAGGCGATGGTGGAATGCGACTTGCTCATCAACATCGGTTCGCGCTTCGATGACCGGATCATCGGCCAACCCGCCAAATTCTGCAAGGATGCCCCGATCATTCACATCGATATCGATCCGGCTGAAATGGGCAAGATGATCGTGCCCCAGGTGCAGATCGTCGGCGATGCCAAGGCGGTCATCGCCGCCATCAACGAAAACATTAGCCCGCTGGAAACCACCGACTGGCTCGCCAAACTCGACGGCTACAAGAAAAAATACCCTCTCACCTACAAGAAGCAGGGCGGGTTGCGCATGCAGCAGGTGATCGACGAGATCTATCAACTATCCGGCGGCCAGGCGGTTGTCGCCACCGACGTCGGTCAGCACCAGATGTGGGCGGCCCAGTTCTACAAGAACGACAAGTCGTATCATTGGCTGTCGTCGGGCGGGGCCGGCACCATGGGATTCGGGTTCCCGGCGGCCATCGGCGCGCAGTTCGCCTGTCCCGATGCACTGGTGATTTCAATTTCCGGCGACGGTGGGTTCCAGATGACCCTGTTTGAGCTGGCCACTGCGGCACTGCACAAGCTGCCCATCAAGATCCTGGTTTTGAACAACCACTACCTGGGCATGGTCCGCCAGTGGCAGGAGTTGTTTTATGACGACCGGACCTCGGGCGTGGACCTGATCGGCAACCCGGATTTCTGCAAACTCGCGGGTGCCTATGGCATTCCATCAGTCCACATCAAGCGACCGGCGGACGTGACCCGGATGCTTAAAAAAGCCCTGGCCTACAACGACGGGCCGTTTTTGATCCACGCCGAGTGCGTTAAGACCGACAACGTGTTTCCGATGATTCCCGCCGGCGCCCCGCTCGAGGACATGATCACCGAGGCTCCCCGCAAAAAAATGGCCAAACCCACCGGTTCCACCTGACGCGCAGCAGATTGTGCGCTTGAGATGTTAGATATTCTCTCCATTTAGAATTCAAAATTCAAAATTCAACATTTACTCACCATGCCCCACCCCATCGTGACTTCCGAAACTCCCGTCGCCGCCGCTGGCATCGCGCGCGGTCCAGCCCACACTCTCTCCGTTCTGGTCAACAACGAACCCGGCGTGCTGATGCGCATCTGCCAGGTGTTCTCGCGCCGCGGTTTCAACATCGACTCGCTGGTCGTGTCCGAAGGCCGCAACGCCAATTTCTCGCGCATGACCATCGGCATCTCCGGCGACCCGCAGGGCTTGAACCAGATCATCATGCAGGTGGCCAAGCTCATCGACGTGATCCATTGCTCCGAGCACACCTCGGACCATTCGGTGACCAAGGAAATGATTCTGATCAAAATCCAGTGTTCGCCAGCCGAACGCTCGATGGCGCTGCAGATTGCCGAGCATTTTTCCGGAAAAACCGTCGATCTCACTCCCACCTCGATGATCGTGATGCTCAATGGCGACAGTCCTAAGGTGGATGCTGCCATCACCATGTTCACCCAGTTCAACATCATTGAAACCGTCCGCACCGGCAAGATGGTCATGGCCCGCGGCGAACAACCGACGTGAGGGATTTGGACTGACGACTGGCTGATGGTGGCGCGCTCTCGATGAGAGCACACGCCACCGAAGCGCCAATGATGCGGACTCGGGGAGGTCGCGCCACCTAACGGGTTGCGGGTCCACCCGGCCCAGGATCTCTGAGGATGGCCCTGCCCTGGCGGAAATAGATCACGGCGGACCAACCGGTGAACCCAGCCGCCACTAGGCACGGCCAGGTCGGCGGAATCGCGACCACCTTGAGCATCACCCAGCCCAGTGCGAACATCTGGGTCACCGTGCAGACCTTGCCTGACCAGTGCGGGGCGATGGTCACGGCGCGATGGGTGCATTGCAGCCACTTGACACTGATGAGGATGAGGGAGTCGCGCAATACCACGATGACGGCAAACCAGGCCGGCAGCCGCCATCCGTCCACGCCCCAATCGACCAGAGCAAGGGTGACCACGCCGGTGAGCAGCAACGCCTTGTCCGCGATCGGATCGATGTAGGCACCGAATGCCGAGTGCTGGTTGAAGCGGCGGGCGATCCAGCCATCGAGGCAGTCGCTGGCCGCGGCGGTCACATAAACGCCCAGCGCCCACCACCGCAGGGATTCGTCGGGCCGGCCGAGATGCACGGTGTGGCCGTAGGCGAGCGCCAGAACCGCAAATACCGGCACCATCAGAATTCGGGTGATGGTGATTTTACTGGCGAAGGTCACTTTGCGATTCAAGCAGAACCGCGCCAGCGAAGATACAGAAAACTTCATGGCGTTCTCGACCAACTCGCGGCCCGGTTCGCTCCGTTTGACCGGCAGGCGCATGCCGTCGGCCTCGGGGATCATGTTCTCGATCCAGCCGTAGGCGCGCTTGTCGGTGTCTTTGCTGCCCGGAAGGTCCGCGTGGCCGATGCAAACCGGGTAGGAGGCGCTGTCGCCGCGCGCCCAGGTTGCAAGGCGGTTGAGAATCCCCTTGTGGTTGGCGGCCATTTCATCGGTGGCGGCGCGGTCGAACTTTTGCAGGCCCTGCTTGTGCGGGAAATCCCCGTAGGGGATGAAAAACGATTCTCCCTGGAGGATCGCAAACGGGCTGCCATTCTCGGCGGCATTGGCCAGAATGGCGGTGTTGCCCGCGAGCACCGCGCGGCGGGGAAAACGGACGTTGAGAAATTGGCGTTTCATGATATTGGTTTGGTCCTGACAGCACCCACGCATGACCGGGCATTGGAGGGATTGCGTGCGTAGATGGAGCGGTTCCAGGGAATGAATTTCCCGAAGTCCCCTTGAACCTGTGGATTGTATCGCTTGGCATTCTCAGCCTCGCTCTCATTGCCCAGGTAAGCCCCGGCCATTTCTTGGCCGATCAAGTTTGCCAGTTCCTCGCTGTGGAGGAACTCGGGCAGGTCTGCGGAAATCTTCTTCAGGGCCGCCTGCATGGCGGGCAGGTCCCCCTCTTTCAGCGCCCCTGCAAGGGCTTTTCCAAGCGGCCGCAAGTCAGCGGAAAGCGCGGCTTGGAGGGCGTCTTCATTCTTCCCATCATTCCCATCCTGTGCGTTGGCGGCTGGCAGAATGGGACTTATGGGAGCAGTGGGAATAATGGGAGTCATGACTTCCCGGCCATAACGCTCTGCCAGGTCGGACGGGTCTTGCGTCACGCCCAGGGCTTTGAGGCCGGTGTCGATGGTGAGATCCTTTTGAATGTCCGTATCGCTTGGCGGATTGATGACCACATAGGCGGCGGGATGCTCGTCTCCATGGACCATCTTAATCACCGCGCGGTCCAGGTGGGTCTGGAGGGTTTCGCTCATGAGCGCGCAATCGTCCTCTAGCAGGGCGGAGGTTTCGTTGGCCTGCATGCTGGCCCCTTGGCTGTTATGCTGGGAGAGCGTTCCGAGTTCGCTGCCGCGCACCAGGGCGGCGATCATCTGGTCCATGTAGGAGCAGAGGTTTTCCTGCGGCAGGTTGCCGCCCGATGGTGTCTGGATCATCTGAATCGGGTCCTTGATCGACGGGGCCAGTCCCGACTAACAAGCATTGGACTCAATGCTACGGCTTTTCGGGTCCATGCGGATGCCCGTTGGAGAGGGTTGGTGAATGGCTTTCACTCACCACGAAGGGTTAACGCGGGGAGTTCCCAACGTGATGGCGAGGGCCAGCGCGGCGCGGGTGGTGAGCTCCCTGGACATGGCGGCGGGCCGCGGCCCTCACGGCCTGCCGCGGGACGCGGCAGCCACGGTGCGGCGGTTGTTCTCACTATTGACGGCAGTTCGTTCTGGACCCGGAGTCAACGACCTCTGCGGCCCGGCCTCACGCCAGGGCCGCGAGCAGTTGGTCGTGGATGCCGCCGAAGCCGCCGTTGGAGAGCACCGCCACCACGTCGCCGGGGCGGGCCTGGTCCTTGACCTGGGCGATGATGGGTGCCAGTTCTGGCAGATAGAACCCTTGCCCGCCGAGGCGGGTAATGTCCGCGGCGAGTTGCTCCGGATTGAGCCGGTCGTTGGCCGGGATCTTGCTGGGGTCGGCAATGCCGGCGACCAGGGCGAAATCCGCCAAGGCCAGAGCCTCGGCCAAGGGGGTTTGAAAGACGGCGCGGCGGGTGGTGTTGGAGCGCGGTTCGAAGAGGACCCACAAGCGCGAATCCGGGTAGCGCTGGCGCAGGCTTTGCACCGCCAGGCGGATCGCCGTCGGGTGGTGGGCGAAGTCGTCGATCACCTTGATGCCATTGGCCTCGCCGCGCAGTTCCTGGCGGCGGGCGACCCCGCCGAAGTCCTCCAAACCGTCACGGATTTCCGCCGCCGAGAGGCCGGCAAAGGTGGCGGCGGCGGCGGCCATGGCCGCGTTGCGCACGTTGAACTCGCCGGTCATGCGCAACGAGTAGGGCACCCCATCGAGCGTGAACGAGGAGCGCTCGGTCTGATAGTCGAGGTTTTCGATGCGCAGCGCGCAGGCCGCCGCGAAGCCCACGGTGGTGGTCGGGCAGGGCGCGCCGGCGGCAACCTCCAAACAGTTAGGTTCGTCGCCGTTGATGAGGGCCATGCCGGTGCGCGGCACGATGTTGAGCAGGCGGCGGAAGGTGAGTTTGATCTCGTCGAGCGAGGCGTAAATGTCCGCGTGGTCGAACTCGATGTTGTTGATCACCACGCACTCGGGCAGGTAGTGGAGAAACTTCGAGCGCTTGTCGAAAAACGCCGTGTCGTATTCATCGCCCTCGAGCACGGTGAATTCCGAATCGGTGAAACTCGCGCCGCAGCCGAGGTTTTGCGGCAGTCCGCCGATCATGAACCCGGGATCGCGCCCGGCACGCCGCAGCAGCCAGGCGAGCATCGCGGAGGTGGTGGTTTTGCCGTGGGTGCCCGAGACCACGAAGTTGCGCTTGCCGCGCAGGAAAAACTCTTTGAGCACCTCGGGCAGCGACTGATAGAGCAGCTTGCGCTCGAGGGTGGCCTCGGCCTCGGGATTGCCGCGCGAGATCGCATTGCCGATGATGACCACCTCGGTGTCAGCGGGGATGTTTTGCTCGCGATACCCCTCGGCGATCGGAATGCCCTGGCCGCGCAGGAAATCCGACATCGGCGGATAGACATTCGCGTCCGATCCGGTGACGGTGAACCCGCGTTGCTTCATGGCGGCGGCGACGGCCCCCATGGCGGTGCCACAGATGCCGGTGAAGTGAAAGCGGGTTGGGGATGACATGTGGCAGGGCGCAAGGCTAGGCCGTAATATCCGCCCTGCCAACCCGCAATCGCGGCTATCCGAATGCCGGGGCCGGCACGGTGGCCTGCTCGCGCTCCTCGATGCGGCGGCGCAGCATGCGGTCGGCGATTTCACGGACCATCTCGGCCAACAACAGCCAGAGGTGGGAGCCCTGGCGGTAATCGGCGGGGGCGATGTGTTTGACGCGCCCGGCGTGGGTGGAGAGCTGGAAACACTTGCGGAACGAGCCGCCCGTTAGATCCTCGGGATTGTACACCGCGATGCCATGGCCGCCGTTGTGGCTCATCACCGTGAAGCACGGCACGTCGGTCGGTCCGTCGCCGACATAGACCATGTTTTCAAAGGGGATTGGGCGTTGTTCGGCGGGCATGTGGTCGTTGACGTCCTGATCGTGGCGGAGCATGCCCTTGTTGATGCGGAACAAATACTGGGTCTTGGTGGTGTGAGAGATGACGCGCTTGGGGAAACTGATCCGGCCCTCGGCGTCCTCGCTGAATTCACAGCCGAAAGTGGCTTTCACGTAGGGCTGGAGGCGCGAGCCATCGAGCAGCGCTTTGAGTCCTGAGGAGATGATGTAATGTTCCACCTTGATGCCGGCGGCCGCGTGCTCGGCGCTGAGAGCGGCTTGGGGCAGCGCCTCAAAGAGCTCCGGCAGGCCGGGGAAAAACCGCAGCCCGGCCCCCAGTTGGACCAGTTGGGCATTGGTGACGTTGTCCATGCCCAGATAATCCAACATGCATTTCATGTAGGCGAGTTCGCCGTCCCAGCGCTGGTCGCTGACCAGGGCGTGGCATTTTTTCCAGAACTGGACGGCATCGATCCCGAACTTGGGAAACAACACATCATCCTGCATGTAGCGCGGACTGAGAGTTTGATCGTAGTCGTAAACCAGGGCGATGGTGTTTTGGGGAGCGGCCATTGGGGGCATTCAGGCAAGCAAGCGCCAAGCCCCGCGACAAGGCTGAAATCAGCGCCGGCGGGGAAACCCGTCAATCCCGGAACAACAACGGCGCCAAGGTTGCCAGATTCCGCCGCCACACGCCCCACGCGTGGGCGCCTTCGGTTTCGGTCCAGGCAGGGCTTCACGCCTTGGTGGTCGAGCCACGCCACCAAGCTCTGATGGGTCGGGAGCCGGCCGTCGTGTTTGCCGCAGGCGATCCACAGCCATTTGAATTGCGCGTTGAGCGACGCGTTGGCCGCGGGAAATTACTGGTCGAGATCGTCGGGCAAGCTGCCGCTGCTGAAGGATGTGAGGGGTCGACGATTTTGGCGCCATCGAGGGAGACCCAATACGAATACAGGTTGGGCGGCAGCGCCGGGCTAGGGTAAGACCAAACGCCGTCCCCGCCTTGGATCCTGTCATGGCTGCCGAGCGTTTCGCAGTGCACGGCCACCTGGCCGCTTCCGGCGCGGTGAGCTTGAAGGTGACGGTTCGGTCCGGTTGGACCACGGGGAAAAACAGGCCCCCCCGCAAGAAGAGCGTTATGGCGGGTTGTGGGTCGGAGGATTCGACGGCTCTGGCAGCTTGAGGTGCGCGGGCAGCTCGGTGAGGTGCTTGAGCAGCTTGCTGGTCCAGTCATAGCCGCCTTCCTGATAGGTAAACCAGCCCGCCGCCACGCACGGTAACAGCAGCAGCAGCCACACCAGTTTGCGCAGCCCGCGAGCCAGCCCGCCGATCAGGAAAACCAGATAGATGGCGAGGCCTGCGACGGTGGCATAGGCGAGTTTGCGGGCTTCCACCTGGTGTTGTTCGTGGGCGGCAAGGCGCTGGAGTTCGAGGGCGAGGGCCTGCTTGCGTTCGAGCTCTTGGCGTTGGACCGCGGCCGAGTGCAGCGCCTGATTGCGTTTCGCGATGAGGGTATCATACTCGCTTTGCGCAATCCAGTGGCCGGCAAAATACGCTTTACCGGCCTGAAAATTTTCGATCATGCCGCGCATGGCCGTGAGTTGCGGATTGAGGATCTCCGCAGAGTTGGGATACTGCCGGGCGAAACCGCCCAGTTTTTCGCACTGATACTTCAGCGAGGAGCATTGTTCCGGATTGGTGAGTTCCGCGGGCACGCCGGGTTCCAGGCTCACAAAGTGGAAGACCTCGTTTTTGGCGAAGCCCTTTTTCCAGGTACCCTTGTAAAACCAAGTGATGGCACCCATGTCCTGCATCCGGTCGGCGACAAAGGCTTTGGCGCTGGCATCGCTGTGAAACGACTGTTCTTTCCAGGCCACGATCCAGGATTCCGCCCGCGCGACGCCGCCGGTGCCCAGGCACCAGAGCACGCCCATCACCCGCAGCAGCCGGGCGGGTGACAACAACCGTGACCATGGATCACAACGGCGCGCAGAGGAACATTGCACTGGCTGGAGCGCAACATGCCGGTCCCGAGTGCGTCAAGACAATTGGCGCCGCTGCCTCAGGGCGCCGCTTCGGCTGCTAGAAACGATTTCTGGCAGAGTTCGGCGTATTTGCCGCCGTGGGCGAGCAGGGAGGCATGGGTGCCCTGCTCAATGACCCGGCCTTTTTCCAGCACGTAGATGCGATCCGCGTTCTGGATGGTGGAGAGCCGGTGGGCGATGACAAAGGCGGTGCGGTTATGCATCAGGCGGTCCAGCGCGTCTTGAATCAGGCGTTCGGTTTCGGAATCCACCGAGGCGGTGGCCTCGTCGAGCAACAGGATCGGCGCGTTTTTGAGCAGGGCCCGGGCAATGGACAGTCGTTGCTTCTCCCCGCCGGAGAGTTTCACGCCGCGTTCGCCGACGTTGGTGTCGAGCTGCTCGGGCAGGTCGCGCACGAAACTCTCGGCATGGGCCGAGGTGAGAGCGCGCCACAGCTCGTCGGCGGTGGCATCGCGTTTGGCGAGCAGCAGGTTTTCGCGCACGGTGCCATTGAACAGGAACGGCTCTTGGGTGACGTAGGCGAGGTGCTCGCGCAGGGAGGACTTGGCCAAGGTGTGGATCGGAATCCCGTCGATGGTGATGGTCCCGGAGGTGGCTTCATAAAACCGCGCCAGCAGCGCCAGCACGGTGGTTTTGCCCGCGCCCGTCGAGCCGACCAGCGCGATGGTTTGGCCGGGCAGCGCATCGAGGGTGATGTCGTGCAAGGTCGGCTGGTCCTGATAGGAAAACGACACCCCCTCGAAGCGCACGTGGCCGGAGATATGGGCCGGCAAGGCCGCGCCGGTGATGGCGTTGGGTTCGTCCTCGCCGTCGAGGATTTCAAAGACCCGGTCGGCCGCCGCCCGGCCCGAGAGCAGCATCTGGTTGAGCGAGTTCAAGCGGTCGATCGGTTCATAGAACAGTGAGAGGAACAGCAGGAATTTGGTGAAATCGCCCATGGTGAGCGTGCCGTGCATCACCGCGGTGCCGCCAAACGCGAGCACCAGCACGTAGCCCGTCATGCGCAAAAATGACATGCCGGGCGAATAAATGGCCCACCATTTCATCAACCGCAGGGTGGTGCTCTGGAGGTGGTTGGAAAACCGGTTGAAGCGGGCGTGCTCGGCGGATTCGGCGGCGTAGGCCTTGATTTGGCGCACGCCCGAGATGTTGTCATGGAGCAGCGAGTTGAGGTCGGAGGTCGCGTCGCGCTGGTTGCGGTAGCGGTCGCGCCCGCGGGTTGAATAAATCCACGCCCCGAGGGCTAACAACGGCACGGGCAAGGTCGCCCACAGCGCCACGGTGGGATGCAGAAAAAACAGATAGATGCCGATCCCCAGCACCTGCAGCGCGGCGACCAAGCCTTGCTCGACGCCGTCGATGAGCACGCGCTCCATGTTGGTGACGTCCTCGACGACGCGGGTCATGATGTCGCCGGTGCGGCGGCTGTCGAACCAACGCAAGGGCAGGCGTTGGATTTTGGCGTAGAGATCCGAGCGGATATCGAAGATGACGCGCTGCTCGAAGGCGTTATTGATGAAGATGCGCAGCATGTTGAGCCCGTCCTTGGTCAAAAACCCGAGCAGGGCGAGGCTGATCCACCAGCCAAACTCGTGGTGGCGGCGGGGGTCTGGGATGATTTGGTCGATCACATGGCCGGTGGCGTTGGGAAACACGAACACCGCCAAGGTCATCCCCACGGCGCAGCCAAGCTGGGCGGCGGCCAGCCCGGGGTAGTGGCGCAAATAAGCAAAGACTCGGAATATCGACTTCATGGGACCGCCCAGCGATGGCTGGCGGCTGGCGGATTGTAAAGCCAAGCCAGAAGAAGTTTGCCAAGTTGGTGAATTTTTGGTTGCGGATGCGGATGCGGCCTTCCTAGTGTCCGCCACACGGAATTCAAAGCTTCACCTTTCAACCCTATGGCCAACGTTTTCGGAATCATCACCGCTATCGTGCTCGCTCTCGCGGGTTTCGTTGCATATAAAAATCAAGCCGCCAACGAGGCCGAAATCTCGAACTACGACCAAGCCAAGATCAAGCTGGCCGAGAGCCAGAAGCGCCTCAAGACCGCTCAGGACAGCTATGCCAAGGCGGTAACCCAGCGCACTGAGGCCGATGCCGAAGTGGTGAAGCTGTCCGACCAAGAGGCCACCCAGAAGAAAACCAACGAGGGGTTGGTCCAGCAGAAGGCGGCCAAGACGGTCGAGATTGAGCCCAACAAGCAGAAAATCGCCAGCATCAAGGAGAACGCCGCCAAGGTGGGCGACCTCAATGCGCTGGCCGCCAAGATGCGCGCGACCAAAAGCGAACTCGAGGAGATCGGCCAAGCGATTACGGTCTCGGAAGCGAAGCTCGCCAATTTGACGGCCCAAAACTCTCAGGCCGAAGCCCAGTCCAACGCGGGCAAAGCCACGATTGACAAATACACCACCGGCCAATCGCTGCCCTCGCTCAACACGCGGATCCGTGTGATTTACCCGACGTGGGGGTTTGTCACCCTGGTCTGCGGTAACAACGGCGGCGTGGTTGCCAATTCCACCCTCGATGTGGTGCGCGATGGCGCGACCATCGCCAAATTACTGGTCACCTCGGTGGAAAGCAGCACCGCCTCGGCCAGCATCATCCCGGATTCGATCGCCCCCAACGTCACGCTGATGGTTGGCGACCGGGTCGTGGCAGCCCAGAAAGAAGCGAAAACCGCTCAAAACTGATTTCACGGAATTTCCTCGCAGCATCCAGACCCAATGAAAGCCATTCTTTACATTCTAGCCATCCTCGTCGCCGGCGGGGGGGGCGTCGTCACTCGCCTGCAGTCGAGCAAATTCGAAGACTTGCAGAACAGCCGTCTCAAGCTCATCAGCGACACCAAAGCTGCAACGGCGGATGCCTCGGTGAAGGAAAAGGAACTCACCGACGAAAAGAAGGTGATAGCCGACGCGGAATTGAAGCGCGAGGAAATCACCCAAAGTATCGCCGCACTCGAAGCCACGGGAGCTGCCTTGAGGCGCGACTCTGCCGATCTGGATAACACCCTCAAAGCGCAGAAGGATGAATTGGCCGAGCTCGACAAAGCCTTGGAGGAAGTTAACAAGATCGTCACGTCCCTTGGCGAAAGCGTGACTCTGGCCAATTTGCCCGACAAGATCCAGGAGATCGACGCGAACAAGCAGGCCAAACAAGTGAAGTTGGAAGAGTTTGACACGTTGATCACCGCAGCCGCAAAAAGTCTCGCGAACAACCGCGCCGAATCGGATCGCTTCGCCAAGCGCATCATCGAGCGCAATGCGCGCATTGGTCGCAATGCCATGGAAGCCGTGATCACCGCGGTGGATCAGGATTGGGGATTCCTGGTCATCGGGGCTGGTTCCAACTCCGGCTTCACGCCACAGACCGGCTTGCTCGTCCAGCGCGACGGTCACTTGATCGGCCGGGTCCGGCCGTCGGCGATTGAACTCAACCAAACGATCGCCGAGATTGATTTCCAGAGCCTTGCCCCAGGTGTGCGCGTCCAACCGGGTGACCGGGTGATGCTCGCCGCGCCTAACCGCAACTAGCGAGTGCGCGGGATTTTTCCCGGTTCCAAGCTCTGCGGGCTTGCATGCCCCGGAGCTTGTTTTATGTTCGGGCCATGAAGCTCAAGGTTGTGTTACTGCTCGCGGCGTTGGTTGGAGGATTCGCATTCAGTTCGTGCGCCGAACCGGCCGCCAAAAAACCGGTTGGACCGGAGTCTGAAACGAGCAAAATCCCATGGAACACCCCGGTGGCCGGCCAAGGCCAAGGCCAGTTCGGGATGATGCCCCAGAACCAATACCGCAGGTAGCAGACGTGCGGCATCATTCGTTGCCTAACCGTTGGACGAACTCGTCGAGCAGCGACTTGAGGCGGGCCTCGCGGGCGATGGCGGTGGGTTTGTCCAAGCCGATCCAGATGGCGGTCGCGCCGCCGGGGCCGAGCCGCAGGGTCCAGGCGTCGCGGTCCGAGCCGGTGGCCCCGGTGAAGCAGCGGGTGCCATTGGCGCGGCGCAGCACGCTGGTGGCATCCAACGCGGCCGCCGGGCTGATGGCTTGGGTGAGCTGGGGCTTGGCGGTGTAGATGACTTCGCCGGTGGGGTCGCGGATTTCGCGGATGAGATACGGTTTGGGGCGCTTGCCCTTGTTGCCGAGGGTGGCGAGGCCGACGGCCATTTCCAGCGGAGAGGCGCTCACCGAGCCGCGGAACAGGTCTTCGGTTTGGGCGAAGAACGAGCCGGTGATGCCACAGCGTTTGGCGAGTCGCTCGACTTCCGCCGGGCCAATCTGACGCCCGGTCTGCACCGGTTTGCCGGGCAGCACTAGCTTGCCGCGTTCGGCGGCGGCGGCGGCCACAAACGGCTCGAAGGCCGAGCCGAGGTCGCGGCTGGAACGGGTGCGGTCAAAGCGCGAATGGCCGTAATCGCGGCCACCGATGAGAGCCAGGGTGGCCCCGCTGCCAGTTTCGGTGGTGACCGCCGCATATTGCACGTAGGCCGGATCGCGGCCGGCCTGATAGTCGCGATGCGCCGGGTGGGACCAGGATTTTTCCGCTTCCAGATCCTCAACGGCATGGTTGAGCTCGGTCTCCAGGCGCTGCTGCCAAGCGGCGGAGAGCGTGGTGTGCACGTGCAGGCCGCCGTGCTGGATTTCGCCCTCGTCGAGGAGCCGGTCCAGTTCGCGACGCACCGCCTGCAAGGCATACGAAGTCTGGTTTTCGCGCTGCTCGTCATCGACGAGCTTGACGGGTTCGGCTGCAATGGCCTCGCGGCGGGCCGGATCAATGAGGTCCATGGCCACCATCCGGGCGAGGGTTTGGTTGCGTTGCTCGATGGCGGCATCCAGATTGCGGAATGGCGAAAAGAGGTGCGGCCCGCGGATGATGCCCACGATCATCGCGCACTCCCCCGGGCTCAGGTCGCGCGTGGCCTTGCCGAAATACGTCCGGGCGGCTTGTTCCACGCCATCGGCACCGGCACCAAAATAGATCCGGTTCAGATAGTTTGTTAGAATCTCGTCCTTCGAGTAGCGCTCCTCCACGCGCAGGGTCAGAGCGATTTCGAGAAACTTGCGGTGCAGCGACTTCTGCTTGATTTGGAAGCTGTTGCGGGCCAACTGCATGCTCAGGGTCGAGGCGCCCTGGGTGAAGTTCCAGTCCTTGAGGTTGCGCAGGGTGGCGCGCATGAGCCCCAGCACATCCACCCCGTGGTGTTGGAAAAACCGGGCGTCCTCGCGCGCCTGCAGGGCTTGCACCAGGAACTCAGGGATGTCCGCGCGCTTGACGAGCTTGCGGCCGCCGCCGCCGGGTGCCGCAATCTCGACGCCCGCCCGGTCGTAAAACGTCGTGCCCGCCGGTAGCCGCGCGACGTCATCCAGATCGAAGCGCATCGCCAGCATGAAATAGCCAAACGCCATGGCCGCGAGCACGGTCGAGCCCGCCACCGCGAGTTGGAACCCCAGCCGTAGCGGGCCATGCAGCCACGCGGGCAGCCAGCGCTGCCAGAAGGGCGGGGGATGGATCGGACGCCAGATGGACATGTGGATTGGAAGAAGTGATTAGGTGTTAGTCATTGGTCATTGGTGAAGAGAAGAAAAGAGCCGAAGCATATTTACCAATGACTCGTGACCAATGACTTCACGGCTCATCGACGGGTTCGGCGCGTGGGGCATCTTCCACCACGGGGCGAGCGCGCAAGGGTGTGTCCGCCGCAGCGGCGGCTGCGCCGACGGCCAAGGCGCGGGCGGGATGCAGCGGGCAGAGGTCGTTGGCGGCCAGGGTCATATCGCGGGGCACCGCGTCGGTGTGCACGGTGCCCGCCGCGATGCAACCGGCGGTGGCGCGTTTGCCCGACAGGCGGCACAGGTCGATGGTGACGAGGTTGATTTTGCTGTGGAGGGTGCCAGCCTTGTAGCCGAGGCGCTCGGCGGTTTTCATGATATCCACCCAGATTGGCAGCGACAAGGTGGCACCGTATCCGCCCTGGAAGGTTTTTTTCGGGATGTCGAAGCCGACCCACACCGCGCAGGTGAGTGACGAGGTGTAGCCGGCGAACCAGGCGTCTTTGAACTCGTTGGTGGTGCCGGTTTTGCCTGCGCAGGGTTTGTCGAAGCCGAGGCGCTGGACCGAGGCGGCGGTGCCGTGGGTGACGACATCGCTTAGGATGTGGGACACCGCCCAGGCCGAGCCGCTGCCGGCGGCCTGATAGGGCAGCGGCAGTGTCGAGTAGAGGAGATTGCCGGCGCGGTCCTTGATCTCTGAAATCAGATAGGGCCGGTAGCGCACGCCTTCGTTAGGGAAGATGGTGTAGGCGGTGGCCACCTCCCAGGGGGTCGCCTCCCAGGATCCCAGATATGAGGCCGGGGTTTCGGGCATCGGCGTGGCGAAGCCGGCCATCACAGCCACGTCCTTGACTTTCGCCAGGCCGGCGCGGTTGCCCACGCGCACCGACATCGTGTTGCGCGAGCGGATCAGCCCGGAGTCCACCGGCTCCATGCCGCCGAATTTGCCGTCTGAGTTGTGAGGGCGCCAGTTTTCGCCGCCTTTGATTTCGCCCGGTTCGATCGGGCCGTCGCTGATCAATGAGTCGGGGCGCAGTCCTTTGTCGAAGGCCGCCAGATAGACAAACGGCTTGAAAATCGAGCCCAGTTGGCGCTTGGCATCCTTGGCGCGGTTGAAGCGCGATTCGCTGGCGTCGCGCCCGCCGATCACGGCGAGCACCGCGCCGGTGCGGTTCTCGACCACGACGGCCGCGCCTTGCAGGTAGGTGGTGTCACCGCGGGCGGCTTCGGGGAGTTTCCGCCATGTGTCGCGCGTCGGGTGGGCGTAGCCGCTGAGGCTCTCCACGTCGTGGAGTTTTTTGTCGAGGACCTCCTCGCCTTTCTGTTGGATGTGCAAATCGATGGTGGTGGTGATTTCAAGGCCGCCGAGTTCGATATCCTGCTTTTCGAGGATGATTTCCAGATCGTTGCGGATGGCGTCGATCGCATACGATTCGTGGGCCTCGCGCCGCCAATTCGGCCGGACTGCGACGGCTTCTTGTTTGGCGGTGTCGGCTTCGGCACGGGTGATGGCGTTGGCTTTGACCATGCGCTCGAGGGTGGAATCGCGCTCGCGGGTGGCCGCTGCCAACGAATGGAACGGATTGAAGGAGTCGGGTCCGCGCACGATGCCCGCGAGCAGAGCCGCTTGGGACAGGGTGAGTTCGGACGGGTGCTTTTCGAAATAGATGCGCGAGGCCTCGCCGATGCCCTTGATTTGGCGCCCCCAATTGATCTGATTGATATAAGCCTCCAGGATCTCATCCTTGGCCAGCAGGGTCTCGAGGCGGATGCCGATGGCGAGTTCCAACAACTTGCGGTCGAGTTGGTGGAGCAGGTCGCCGCGGCCTTCACCGCGTTTGAGTTGAAAAATATCCGCCGCGAGTTGTTGGGTGATGGTCGATGCGCCCTCGCGTTTGCCTTGGGCATTTTTGAAAATGGCGCGCGCGATGCCTAGCGGATCGATGGCGCCATGGGTGTAAAATCGGTCATCCTCGCGGGCCAGAATCGCTTTGCGGAAGTTTTCCGCAACCTGGTGGAGCGGCACCACCGAGCGCTTCTCGCCGTGGATGCGCCCGATCTCCTCACCGAGGTGGTCGCGGATGATCGAACGCTCGGGCATGGCGTGGATTTTCGCCATGTCGTAGTGCTGGGAGCGGAATCCGTAGGCGATGGCCAGAACCAGCAACACGTAGAGCCCCGCGACCAGCGGGTAGCCCACCGCCCGCACCAGCAGTTTGGCCGACCAGCGCAAGCGGCGGGTGCAGAAGCCAAACAAATAGAACGGCCACAACAACAGCAACGAGCCGGCGCGCGGGCTGCGCGAAGCAGTCGCGGCGGGTGCGCTCTTGCGACGGTTCGTGCTCTCCGGCGGGTTGCGTTTTGGCATCGGCAGGGGATCGTAAACGGTCCCGCCCTGCCAATCCACCCTTGATTGTGCAAATGGCGCGGCAAGCAAGGCGGCGCGGCATCGCTGAGGCCGCAGGCGAATGATGAACCTAGTGCCGCCACATATGGCCAGCCAGGCATGGCCGGAACGGATCTTGAGCGATGCCTGGGCGCGCGCTCTCGGCAAGAGCGCGCCACCTAGCTATGCTCGCCCCTCAGCTCTCGATTGCGCGGACGAAGATTTCAACGGATTTGGTGAGCCAGGCATCGCGGTCCAGCGCGGACAAGCCCGAGGTGCGCCGCAGCCAGCCTCCCATCAGCGAGGCGGTGAAAATCTCCGCGAGGGCCTGCGGGTCCACATCCGCTTGAACCCCACCGGCGCGTTGTCGTTGTTCCAGATCGATGGCGATGCGGCGGTGGAACGGGTCTAACACATCGCCGATGAGTTCCTTGGCCAGAGTCGGGCGTCGCCGGCTTTCGCCGATCATGGCGCGGGCCATGCCGTCGCAGCGCTCGAGCGCTGCGGTGTAAACCCGCGCGTAATGCCCGAAATCCTCGCGCAGATTGCCGCTGAAATCGCCCATCCGCTCACATGCCGCCATAAATTCCCCTGAGGTCTCCTGCACCACCGCGGCCAGCAGCTTGAGTTTCGATTCAAAGTGCCGGAATAAGGTCACCTCGTTGCAACCCGCGCGCTCGGCGATGCCGCGCGTCGTTGCCGCTTCGATTCCCTTGTCGCCGAATTCCACCCGCGCCGCTTCCATCAACCGTTGGCGCGTGCCGGGGCCCTCAGGGGTGTTTTTTTTGGAAACCGGCGCCGCACACATGGGTGGAGATTTTGCAAGTAATCGCTTGCATGCAAGTTAAATCCGGTTTTGGGTGTGTCCGTTCATGACGAAAGGCACAGGCATCCTGGGATGGTGGCGAGGCGCATTGCTGTTGGCGGTGGCGGGATGCGCGCCGGTGGGGCCGAATTTTAAGAAGCCGGCGATGACATTGGCGGCATCATTTTCGCGAGGCGGGATCCGGTGGCAGCGCGAGACGGTGGCCAGCCAGCCGAAGCCGCAGGCGTGGTGGAAGCTTTATCATGACGGGACGCTCACGGCGCTGGTGGAGCGGTCGCTGGCGGGCAACCAGGAAATCGCGGCATCGGCGGCACGGCTGCGTCAAGCCCGGGAGCTGAGCAAGGTGGCGCGCTCGGCGTATTTCCCCGATATGAATCTGGGCGGGGTGGTGAACCGCTCGAAATCGCGCTTTCTGGGTGCGGCGGGTGGACCCATCCTCGGGGATAATTTCATTGTGCCGGTGGATTTTAGCTACGAAGTCGATGTCTGGGGCAAAGTGCGCCGCCAGGTGGAATCGGCCAGCGCGTCGGCCGACGCGGCCGGGGAAGTGCTCAATGCGCAGCGCTTGAGCATTGCGGGCGAGGTGGTGCAAACCTACTGGGCGTTGCGCGCGGTGGATACCGATCAGGTGGTGCTGGACCGCACCTTGGAAATCCGCCGCAAGGCCCTCGACTTATTCACCAAACGCCGCCATGCGGGCAGCATCAGCGGCCTGGATCTGGCCCGCGCCGAGACCGAGGTGGCCACGGCCGAGGCCGAGCGGATCCGCCTCGACCAGGATCGCGTCGGGCTCATCAATGCGCTGGCCGTCCTGGCTGGCGCGAGCGCGACGGGTTTCACGATTCCCAAACAAGCGCAGCTGCCCACACCGCCGCCGGTGCCGGGATCGGTGCCCTCGGAAGTGCTGCGTCAGCGGCCGGATATCCGGGCCGCCGAGCGTCGGGTGGCCGCCGCCAACGCGGACATCGGGGTGGCGACCGCCGCGTTTTACCCCTCGTTTTCGATCCATGCCTCCAGCGGCTTGAGCGCCGCCAGCCTGAGTGACTTGTTGCAGGCGTCCTCCTTGGTCTGGTCACTCGGTGCCAACATGACCACGCCGCTGACTCGCGGCAACCTACTAAGAGCCCAAAAGCAGGCAGCGGTGGCCGCCCACGAAGCGACCAGCGCCGATTACCGCCAGACCGTTCTCGCATCGATTCGCGAGGTGGAGACCGCGCTGCAAGGCGGCGCCATTCTAGCGCGCCGCCAAGCGGCCCAGGACACCGCGCTGGCCGCCGCGAACAAGACCTTCGAGCTGTCCGTGAAACGATTCCAAGCCGGGTTGGTGAGTTTCCTGGATTTGGTGGACGCAGAACGCACCCGTCTTGCCGCCGAGCAAGCCGCCAACGCCATCTGTGCCGAACGCCTGGCGGTTTCCGTGTCCCTGATCAAAGCCATCGGCGGAGAATGGTAGCAAAAGAAAAAACTGAAATGCTGAAAGGCTGAAAATCAGTCCGATCTGTCTGACAAGAACTGAACACCCCTGATCATGCGCTATTTATATCTATGGCCCCTACTCCTCACCTCCTGTGGCAAACCCCAAGCGCCCGCGGGTCCGCCGCCGGGTGGCACCCCGGAAGTGTCGGTGGTGACTCTGCTCGCCCAGCGCGTCGCGCTGACCACGGAATTATCCGGCCGGGTGTCCGCCTCGTTGACCGCCGAGGTGCGCCCGCAGGTGGGAGGCATCATTCAGAACCGCTTGTTCACCGAGGGGTCTGATGTCAAGGCAGGTGACCTGCTCTATCAGATTGACCCGGCCAGCTATCAGGCCGCTCACGACGGCGCCAAGGCGGCCCTGGCCAAGGCCGAAGCCAATGTGGCGCCGCTGCAGCTCAAAGCCGAGCGTTACAAGGAGCTGGTCAAGAGTGAGGCGGTTAGCGACCAGGATGTGGACGATATCACGGCGGCGCGCAAACTCGCAGAAGCCGAGATTGAATTGGCCAAAGCCGCGCTGGAAACCGCCCGCATCAATCTGGCCTATACCATGGTCACGGCCCCGGTCTCCGGGCGCATTGGCCGCTCGTCGGTGACCCAAGGCGCGCTGGTCACGGCCAGCCAACCGGGGCCCTTGGCCACCATCCAACTGCTCGACCCGGTGTATGTGGATGTCACCGAGTCAAGCAGCGAAATATTGCGCCAGCGCAAAGCTCTGGAATGCGGTCAACTCAGCCATGAGGGCGGCCAAGCCAAGGTGCAGTTACTCCTGGATGACAACAGCCAGTACCCGGAGCCCGGCACGCTGAAGTTTTCCGAGGCCTTCGTCGATCCGGGTACCGGCTCGGTCACCTTGCGCACGCTCTTTCCCAATCCAAAACTGGTGCTGCTGCCCGGCATGTTTGTGCGCACGGTGCTTGAGGAGGGAGTGCAGGATCAGGCGATTCTGGTCCCGCAGCGCGGCGTCACCCGCAATCCAGCCGGCAGCGCCATGGTCATGACCGTCAATGCCGACGAGAAGGTCGAGCCGCGGGTCATTTCAGTGAGCCGCACGGTCGGCGACAGTTGGTTGGTCACCGATGGCTTGAAAGCGGGTGAGCGCGTGATCTTGGAAGGACTGCAAAAGGCCCGCCCCGGAACCCCGGTCAAAGCTCTGCCATTCGGTGACAAAAAATAAAGGACTTCCCCATGCCTCGCTTTTTCATCAACCGTCCGATCTTTGCCTGGGTCATCGCCATCATGGTGATGCTGGCGGGCCTTCTGTCTATCAAGACCTTGCCGGTCTCTCAGTACCCGCCCATCGCCCCGCCTCAAATCACCATTAACGCCGTGTACCCAGGCGCATCCGCCCAGACCGTGCAGGACACGGTGACCCAGGTGATCGAGCAAAAACTCAACGGCATCGACAACCTGATCTATATGTCGTCGACGAGCGACTCGACCGGAGCGGTGGCCATCAACCTGAACTTCAAGGCGGGCACCGACCCTAGCATAGCGCAGGTGCAGGTGCAGAACAAATTGCAACTGGCCACGCCGCTCTTGCCGCAAATCGTCCAGCGCCAAGGCATCGCCGTGGTCAAGTCCACCCGCAATTTCCTGCTCATTGTCGGCCTGGTGTCGCAAGACGGATCGATGGACCGCAACTCGCTCACCGACTACATGGTGTCCAACTTGCAGGACATCGTCAGCCGCCTCGATGGGGTGGGGGAGCTGATGCTCTTCGGCACCCAAAATGCCATGCGCATCTGGGTGAACCCGGCCAAGCTCAACAACTTCCACCTCACCACCAATGACGTCATCGCGGCCCTGCAGGCGCAGAATGTCCAGATATCCGCAGGTCAATTCGGCGGGGTTCCGGCCAGCAAAGGCCAGCAACTCAATGCCACGATCAACGCCCGTGCCTTGCTCCAGACGACCCAGCAGTTTGATAGCATCATCCTGCGCACGAACAGCGACGGGTCCAGCGTGCGTCTCGGCGACGTGGCCGAAAGCCGCATCGGTACTGAGAGCTACGAAATCCAGTCATTCTATAACGGCAAACCGGTCGGTGGGATGGCGGTGCGGCTGGCCGCCGGTGCCAACGCGCTTGAAACCGGTGATCGGGTCAAGGCCAAGATGGTGGAGCTCTCGAAGTACTTCCCGCCTGGCATGAAGGTGGTCTATCCGTATGATTCCACGCCGTTTGTGAAAATCTCCATCGAGGAGGTGGTCCGCACTCTTCTTGAGGCGGTTTGCCTGGTGTTTATCATCATGTTCCTGTTCCTGCAGAACATCCGGGCCACCCTCATCCCCACCATCGCGGTGCCGGTGGTTTTGTTGGGCACCATGGGCGTGCTCTCCATCGCCGGCTTTTCCATCAACACGCTGACCATGTTTGCGCTGGTCATTGTCATCGGACTGCTGGTCGATGACGCCATCGTGGTGGTTGAAAACGTCGAGCGCATCATGACCGAGGAGGGACTGCCGCCCAAGGAGGCCACCCTCAAGTCGATGGGCCAGATCACCAGCGCGCTGTGGGGCATCGCCACGGTGCTCACGGCGGTGTTTTTGCCGATGGCGTTTTTCAGCGGTTCCACCGGGGTGATCTACAGCCAGTTTTCTATCACCATCATCGCCGCCATGATCCTGTCGGTGTTTGTGGCCATGACCCTCACCCCGGCGTTGTGCGCCACCCTCCTCAAACCCGTCGCCCAGGGGCACCATGCCGGCGAAGCCGGTTGGTTCAGCGGGTTTTTCCGTCACTTCAACCGGGCGTTTGAAATGTGCCGGAGCAATTACGAAGGCATCGTCGGGCGCTCGTTCGGCAAGCCGCGGCGCTATCTGGTGGCGTATGCGGCCATCGTGTCCGCCATGGGCTATTTTTTCCTGCACCTGCCCACCGCCTTCCTGCCGGATGAGGACCAGGGATTCCTCCTTTGTCAGGCGCAATTGCCGGCCGGGGCCACCCAGGAGCGCACCCTCGAGGTGATGCGGCAGGTGGAGCGGCATTTCCTTGAGGATGAGTCCAACACCGTGGAGGGCGTCATCACCGTGACGGGCTTTAGCTTTGCAGGCCGCGGCCAGAACATGGGCTTGGCCTGGGTGAAGCTCAAAGACTGGAAACTGCGCACGGGCAAGGATCTGAAGGCGCCGGCCATCGCCGCCCGAGCCATGAAGAACTTCTCCCAAATCCGCGACGGCATGGTCTTCGCTTTCTCCCCGCCGGCGGTGCTCGAATTGGGGGTGGCCAATGGCTTCGATTTCCAGTTGCAGGATCGTGGCGGCCTGGGACATGACAAACTCATGGAGGCCCGCAGCCAATTGTTTGGCATGGCCATGAAAAACCCCAAACTCATCGCGGTGCGCCCCAACGGCCAGGACGACTCCCCTCAGTTCAAACTCGACATCGACGATGTGCGCGCCGGGGCCTTGGGGGTGTCCCTGTCTCAGGTCAACGACGTCCTGGCCACCGCCTGGGGCAGTTCTTACGTCAACGATTTCATCCAGAACGGCCGGGTCAAAAAGGTTTTCCTGCAGTCGGATGCCCGCTACCGCATGCTGCCGGAGGACATCAACAGCTGGTATGTGAATAACAAGAGCGGCCAGATGGTGCCCTTCTCGGCCTTCGCCAGCGCCCGCTGGCAGCAGGGCTCGCCGCGCCTGGAGCGCTACAACGGCATCGCCTCCGTGGAATTGCTGGGTCAAGCCGCGCCGGGCATCAGCACCGGCGAGGCGATGGCCGAGATGGAAAAAATGGCCGCCCAGTTGCCCCCGGGCATCGGTTATGAATGGACCGGCCTGTCCTACGAGGAAAAAAATGCCGGGGCGCAGGCGCCGGCCTTGTATGCCATCTCGCTGTTGGTGGTGTTCCTTGCGGTGGCGGCCTTGTATGAAAGCTGGACGATTCCCTTTGTCAACCTGCTGATGCTGCCGCTTGGGTTGTTAGGGGCGGTGGTGGCAGTCAAGCTGCGCATGTACCCCAACGACGTCTATTTGCAAATCGGCCTTCTAACGACCGTGGGACTGTCCACCAAAAACGCGATCCTCATCATCCAGTTCATTAAGCAACTCATGAATGAGGGCCACGACCTGGTTGACGCCACGCTCACTGCGGTGCGCATCCGGCTGCGCCCGGTGATCATGACGTCGCTGGCGTTCTTTTTTGGCACCCTGCCGCTGGCGCTCACCACCGGCGCGGGCGCCGCGGCTCAGAATGCCATCGGCACCGCCGTGACCGGCGGACTGCTCTCGGCCACCTTCATCGACCTGATCTTCATCCCGTTTTTCTTCGTGCTGATCTCGCGTTGGGTCGCTAGGAAATCGGTTTGAGGTCTAACCCTCCCGACTCACTTGGCCGTTTGGCTACGGAGCGCGGGCTTCAGCCCGCCCAGACTCGCCGGGCTGAAGCCCGCGCTCCATGGTGCAGCCAAAGCTACTTTGCGATCCACACCCGGCCGCGCAGGGTTCGGGTGCTAAACGGGAAAATGAAATGAGGTGAGGTGGCTTTTTTGCCACTGACTGCTGGCAACCTATTTCCCTGGCGACTTATTTCTTCTTCACCCAGCCGTGATCCTTGACGATGGCATCGATTGCGGGCAGTGTGGGCAGATCGGCAGGGAGGAACTTGAAGTGGATGAGATACTCGACGGCATCGTGCATCTGGAGGATGTCGGATTTGCGGGTTTCAATGGCGGCGGCGGGGGTGGCCTGGATGGCGGCGAGCCAAGTGGTGATTCCGTCGATCGCGGTCTTGGTGGTGGCGGCGTCCTGCTCATAACAGAGCGACTCCATCAAGCGCAGCAGCTTGGCCTGGCCCTGCAGTTTGGCGGCATCATCGAGGATGATTTTGGCGGTGGCGGTTTTCTTGGCGGTGGCATCGGCGGGTGCCATCGCTCCCATGTCGCCGCCATCGATGGCGCGCGGTGGCAGCGGGCGCAGCCAGATGTTGCGATAGCGCACCGGGCTGCCGTGGTCCTGCAATCCGAGATGGCCTTTTCCCCCTAAGGAACGATCATGGCTGCGGGTTTTATGGCCGCCGCCGCCTTCCAGCGGTGTGGAGTCCTGCACCACCACCCCGTTCATCAGCACGGTTTGGCGGCCACCGTCGAGTAGCTTGCCATCCCGGAAAATCGGCCGGCGGAAAATGATATCATAGACCTGCCATTCGCCGGGCGGGCGCAGGGCGTTGGCATGCGGCGGGTTGACCCCATAGACCGAGCCGGCAAAGCCGTCGGCATAGGTTGGATTGTCGTAATTGTCGAGCACCTGGACTTCGGTTCCGCCCATGATGAAGATTCCGCTGTTGCACCGGCCCTGGCCCTTGTGCTCGATTTTGGTCGGGGAAGCCCACTCGACGTGGAGTTGGCAATCGGCGAAGAGTTCCTTGGTGCGAGTGTAACCCGACCCGGGCAGGCACTGCAGCACGCCGTCCTGGAGGATCCACTTGGTCGGCGAGCCGGGCGGTTTTTCGGATTCCCAGTTGGCCAGCGAGGCGGCGGTGCCATCGAACAACACGATCGCATCCGAGGGCGGGCGGCCGGGTTGCTCGTTGGTGCTGAAAGAACCCGGCGTGACCCGCGGCGGCTGCGGGCGGTTCATGTCGTGGACGGCCCACGGATGGGTGTCATCTGGCGGATCGCCATAAAACGCTTGATCGGCTAGGATCGGGGTGACCGTGATGGCGAGTATACACAAGGCGGTGAATGCGGCAGTGGGTTGGAGTAACATGAGTGTTAAGTTTAAACATCGCGGATCCAGCTGGCAAGCCTTGCCACCTCACGGGGTGCTACGCAGGATGGACCGCGATCTGCCTCCGCGAAAACGAATGTAAAAAGTCGAAGCGACCACCCGCCGCCTGCTCGCTCAAAAGGGGAACTGGCTAACGGATATGCCCACCTGATTCTTTTTTCAGTGAAATCCCGGCGGTTTGGTGCTGTCACAGGCGAGCGCCTGGCGCGGGCACGAAAAAGCCGCGGCCGATGAGGGCTGCGGCTTGTGGGGATTCGTTGGCCGGGATGGCTTAGTTGGCGGTGGCGGCCACCAGCACATTGACGCGGCGGGCGTCCTTGTCGAACTGGACCTTGCCATCCACGAGCGCGAAGAGCGTGTGGTCACGACCGATGCCGACGCCCAGACCCGGATGGACCTTGGTGCCGCGCTGGCGGATGAGAATGTTGCCGGCAATGACGGCTTGGCCGCCGAATTTTTTCACGCCGAGGCGCTTGCTGCGTGAATCGCGCCCGTTCTTGACGGAGCCTTGTCCTTTTTTATGGGCCATGGAAGTAGGTGGGTGAGTGGTGGATGATCAACCGGCGATGGCGGTGACTTCGAGGGTGGTGAGGCTGCGGCGGAAGCCCTTGGTTTTGTGGAACCCCTTGCGGCGCTTGAATTTGAAGGCCACGCCCTTGGGACCGCGGTATTGGTTGAGCACTTTGACCGTCACCGAGGCCCCGGCCACGGTCGGCGCGCCGATTTTCACGCTGTCACCTTCGCCGACGAGTAAAACGTCGAATTGGAGTTCAGAATCCACTGCTGCATCGAGTTTTTCGACATCGAACTTAGTGCCTTGTTGGACGCGGTATTGTTTGCCGCCGGTTTTGATCACTGCGTAGGCCATGGCCGTATTGAGAAATTGGTTGTTCCACCCCCGTGGGCGGGCGGGGAGAACACCACGGTGCATCCGATCACGCAAGGTTTTTTTGTCCACCCGGTGCGTTTTTGAAAAATGGGGCGCAAAACCGCCGCTTGAATGAGTTCACCAGACGGTTTTCAAGCCACCGAGCCATTGCAAATGCGCCTGTCAAGGGGGCGTGAAAGTTTGATGCCGGTGAACGCCCGAAGATGGGTATCGAGCGCTCCATTCTCCATTTTCGGCTCATGGACTTGCGGTGAAAAAGGGACGGTCCCTTTGAACGATGATTCTGCGGATATTGCGGCACCGCACAGGCGGGTGTGCAGGCCTTCACTCCCTGCGCTTGAGCAGCGGGAAGAGCACCACGTCGCGGATGGTGGGGGCACCGGTGAGCATCATGACCAGGCGGTCGATGCCGATGCCGATGCCGCCGGCGGGGGGCATGCCGTGTTCGAGGGTTTCGATGAAATCGTAGTCCACTTTTTGTTCTTCCTCGCCGCCGGCCTGGTGTTCGAGGCGCTGGCGTTGGACATCGGGATCATTGAGTTCCGAATAGCCGGGGGAGATTTCCTGGCCATTGATGATGAGTTCATAGACCTCCACGGTTTTGCCGCCGGGGGTGACCTTGGCCAGCGGCACCAACTCGCTGGCGACGCGGGTGACGAAGCAGGGATCAAAGGTGTGTTCCTCGACCTTTTTCTCGAACACCTGCTGGACGACCTCGAAGTCCTCCATTTGCGGGGAGATTTGCACGCCCAGCTCGTCGCATTTCGCACGCCGCTGGGCCGGGGTGAGGTCGAAGAAATCCGCGCCGGCCACCCCCATGATCAGGTCGTGATAGTTGGCGCGCCGCCACGGCCGGGTCAGGTCGATGGTGCGGATGACCTCGCCGGCGTCATCCTTGTGGTCGATTTTCAGGCCGCCACAGAATTTTTCGGCGAGGTGGCAGGTGAGTTCCTCGACGAGGTTGGCCATTTGCTCGAAGTCGGAGAACGCCCAGTACGCCTCTAACATCGTGAACTCCGGGTTGTGGCGGCGCGAGATGCCTTCGTTGCGGAAGTTGCGGTTGAGTTCGAAAATCTTGGTGAAGCCGCCGACCAACAGGCGCTTGAGGAAAAGTTCCGGGGCGATGCGGAGTGTGAGGGGCATGCCCAGGGCGTTGTGGAAGGTTTCGAACGGGCGTGCGGCGGCACCGCCGGGGATGTCCTGGAGCATCGGGGTTTCCACTTCAAGGAAGCCGCGCTCCTGAAGAAAGCGGCGGATTTCCGCCAGCATCAGCGAGCGCGTGACAAACAACGCGGCGCTCTCCGGGTTGCCCATCAGATCGAGGTGGCGCTTGCGGTATTTCGTCTCCCGGTCGGCCAGCCCGTGAAACTTGTCGGGCATCGGCCGCAGCGCCTTGGACAGCACGGTGAAATTGGCCACTTTGACGGTCGGTTCGCCGGTGCGGGTGATAAAGGTTTCACCTTCGATGCCGATCCAGTCGCCGCGGTCGAGGCACTTCCACGCGGCGGCCTGCGTTTCGGAAAGGTTTTTGATCCCGAGATACCCTTGGATCGAGCCGAGCACGTCGCCGAGTTGGAAAAACACGGATTTGCCCATGTCGCGCAGGCCGATGAGGCGCCCGGCGATTTTCACTTGCTGGCCTTCGGCGAAAGCGGCGCGGAGCTCGCCGGGGGTGGTGGTCACCTCGAACCGGGCTCCATACGGATCGATGCCCAGATCGCGCAGTTTCGCCAGCTTCTCGCGGCGAATGGCAATCAATTCGGCTTCGGTGGATTGCGGTTGCTGCGGGGTGACGGCGTCGGACATGGCACGCATGGCTTAGGCGGCGGCTTGCTCGTCCGCAAGAGTCGATGCAAACCCGTGCGATAATTTTCCTGTGGCGGGGGCGCGTCGGATCCCGATAACGGGGGCCAACTGGCGGTGGCGGAATTTCTCTATGCGTTCCCAATGGTTGATGCGGCCGCATCAATGATCGGGACGAGGGGGCGAGAGACGGAGGAGGAGGAGCGCAACCGCACAGGCGGGATCTAGCTGCCATGGGGGTGCTTCGCGCCACCCAATCATCCCTGCGCTTTGGGTCTTGAGGAATCCGCAAGGCTTCAAGATGGAAACAGCTGAGTGCGGTCGTATTCAGGCTTGAACCCATGGTCGCCGCGCGCCGGCCCCAAATTTCCCATGGCAGGCGGGCGGTGGTCGTGGTAATTTCGCCGCAGATGTTTGAAATCAGAGAGAAACCCGAGGTGGTCGAGCGTGCCCTGTTGGTGCGCTTTTATTTTGATCCGCGAGAGGGCACCGAGGCGGAATCCCTGCTCGATGAGCTTGGCGAACTCGTCGATACCCTAGGCATTGAGGTGGTCGAGTCCGTGCTCTCAAAGTGCCGCGAAATGAACAAGAAATTCCTCTGTGGCACGGGCAAGGCCGACGAACTCGTCCAGTTAGCCCGCGCCCACGAGTGCGACGTGATCGTCATCGACAACGGCCTCGCTCCTTCCCAGCAGCGCGAGTGGGAAAAACTGGCCGACCTGTGCGTGATCGACCGCGAGGAGGTGATCCTGGATATCTTCGCCAAGCGCGCCCAAACCAAGGAGGCACGCCTCCAGGTCGAACTCGCCCGCATGCAATACGCCCTGCCACGCTTGGCGCGGATGTGGGGCCACCTGGACCGCGAATCGGCAGGCTCGGGCGGCGGCGCTGGTGGCGGGGCGTCGCGCGGCATGGGCGAAAAACAAATCGAGGTCGATCGCCGCCTTGCCTACCAGATCATCGACCGCGCCAAGCGCGAACTCGAAACCGTGCGCAAACAACGCAAGACCCAACGCAAGGAACGCGAAAAATTCGAAACGCCCCACGCGGCCATCGTCGGCTACACCAACGCCGGCAAATCCTCGCTGCTCAATATCCTCAGCGGCGCGGACGTGATGGCCAAGGACATGCTCTTTGCCACCCTCGACACCACCACCCGGCGCATCGCGCTGCCCGACGGTCAACCGCTGCTCATCACCGACACCGTCGGCTTCGTGCGCAATCTTCCCCACCGCTTGGTCGAGGCATTCAAAGCCACCCTCGAAGAGGCGGTGCTCGCCGATTTCCTCATCCATGTGTTAGACGCGACCGCCCTGGAAATCGAGCGATTTCACGACACCACCCTGGAGGTGCTCAAGGAGCTCGGCGCGGAGGGCAAGCCGATGATCACCGTGCTCAATAAAATCGACCTCGTGACCGATCCGGATGCCCTGATTGCCCTCGAATGGAAGTTTCCCGAGGCGCTGCGGATTTCCTCCATCACCGGGCAAGGGTTGGAGGACTTGCTCCAAGCCTGCACCGTGGTGTTGGCCGACCGGGTGCGCTGCAAGGATTACCGCATCCCCCAGCAACGCGCCGATCTGGTGAGCTTGCTGCACCGCGAGGCAAAGGTGCTCTCGACGGAATACGAAGATGATGATATACTGGTGCGCGCCGTCGTTCCGCCCACCATCGCGGGGCGGCTTGAGGCCTTCGCGACGGCATCCGCCTAATTCCACTCCCAGTCCTGCAATGCTCAGATTCGTGTTTCCCGCACTGTTGGCGGCAGTTCTCCCCGCCTCCGGTCAATCGGCTGGAGCGCCACCCACCACCCGCCTGGTGATCCAGTCCTTGCCGCCCGGCACCAAGATCGTCGCCAGACCCAGCCACGCCGCCATCACCCCAGCTGGCGGCCACGCGGCGCCCGCGCCCACCTCCGCGCCGCCAGGTCCGTTAGATGCAAAACCCGTCGGCGACGATGCCCTGCGGTTGCAGATTTTTCTGGATGAAGCGAACTTCGGGCCCGGGATTGTCGATGGCAAACCCGGTCAGTTCACCGAGTTGGCGGTGAATTCATGGAACGAAGTCAATGGCTACCCGGCCGGCGATTGGATCGCGGTCAACACCGCGGCGCGCAAGGCGGTCCTGAATCCCTCAGCCGTGGCGTTGGTCCCGGATGTGGTCAAAGACTGGGTGGACCCCGAACTGCCCACCAAGGTCAGCCTGCAGGCGAAGAAGAAACTCATGGCCTACCGCAGCGTCTGCGAATTCATGGCTGAGCGCTACCACTGCGACGAAGACTTCCTCATCGCCCTCAACGGCAGCAGCAAAATGACCAACCTCAAGGCCCGCGACTCGATTCTCGTGCCGAACATCACGCCGTTTTACGTGGAGAAACTCACCGGTGTGAGATACGAGGCCGATCCCGTCCTCAGCCAGCGCCACGTGGTGGTGGATACCAAGATGAACCAGGCGCGGATCTTCGAGGCCGCCCCTGCCGCGCTCATCGTCGCTGAACCGGGTGCCGCGGACATCATTCCCGTCACCCGCCCGAACCGCGGGCTCATCGCGTCGTTTCCCATCACTCCCGGCCAACCCAAATTCATCAGGTTCGGCACCTGGGAACTCCGCAGCATGGTCGAACTGCCATACTGGCGCTATGACCAGCAGCTGCTCGATACCGGTAAGCGCAGCAGTGATTCGGAATCCCTCAACATCCCGGCCGGACCTAACAGCCCGGTGGGGGTCATTTGGAACGGCTTGAGCAAGCAGGGCATCGGCCTGCATGGCACACCCAACCCGGAAACCATTGGCCGCGCCCGCAGCCACGGCTGCATCCGCCTCGCCAACTGGGATGCCATCCGCCTGCCCAACCTGATCCGCCCCGGTGCCACCGTGGAGATCCGCTAGAGACCCAAGATTTGAAGACCCAAGACTCAAGAGAAGATTGAGCGGGTCAATGACATCTTCCATTCTTGTCTTGCGTCTTGTCGTCTTGTGTCTCGCTCGCCATGATTCCGCCCGCTAAATGCACCTGGTACCTCGCCCTCCTCGGCGCGGCTGCGGCCTATCTGATAGGTGACCTGGGCGTGTGGCACGGCCCGCTGCACCGGGCCATGGAGTGGGCCTGCCCGCGGGATCGGGTGGTCGCCTGGGTTTGCAATTGCCCGCTCACCCGCAGCCAACTCGAGCGCGCCGTGCGCGAGCGCCTCTGGCGCGAAGGCAAAGCCATTGAGGCCCTCACCCCGGAAAACCGCACGCTTGCCCGCGCCGCCGCGCTTGACGACTTGATCGACCACGAATTGTTGCGGGTGAAAGCCCAGGCCAACGCCGCGCAATGTGCGGTGCGCGACGAGGAAATCACGGCGCGCCTGCGGCGGCTTGTTAGCCGTTTTGACTCGCCGGCAGCGATGGTCCGCGCGATGAAATCCCAAGGCCTCGCCAGCGAACGCGACCTGCGCGACCTCCTCGCCGCCCGCCTCCAGCAGGAGCAATATCTGGAATCCCAAATCGGCCGGCTCGTCAAACCGAGCGACGAGGAAGCACGCCACTGGTTTGATCACAACCGGGGCTATCTGGCGCGGCCCGAGCGTGTCGAGGTTCGCCAAATCTTCCTTCCTGCGCTCGATCACCCGGCGGAGGAAGCGCAGGCGAAGCTGGCCGCGGCGCGTGCGGAGCTAGTCGCCGGCCATCAGGACTTCGCCACCCTTGCCCGGGCAATCAGCGAGGATCCCGCCACCAAGGATCACGGCGGCGCGCTCGGGTGGATGACACGCGACCGCCTGCCCGCCGATTTCGCCACGCCCGTTTTCGCGCTGGCCGTGCACCGGCCGGCGCTGATCCGCACGCACCTCGGCTGGCATCTGGTCGAAGTAACCACCCGCCAGCCTGCCGAGCCGCGGGCCTTCCCACAGGCCCAACCGGAAATCCTCGCCGCGCTCGAAGCCGTCAAACGCCAGCAGGTCATCACTGAATTTCGTCACACCCTGCGCCGCCTCGAGGCCGCCAACATCGAGGTCTATCCAGATCGGATGGCCGAGTGACTGGAGCGACTGGCTGATTTTAGGTGGCGCGCTCTCGCCGAGAGCGCATGCCGTTGGCGAGAACAAGGGAACGCCCAATCAGGTCGTTCCGTCATGTTTCTGGCCAGATCGCGCGTTCCCATCGGCTGCGGCCTCATTGAGGCCGCGCCACCTCCACCCTCTCCCCTCGGATTTCCCCGCACGAATCGGTTGCCAGCGGGCGGGATGCCGTTATGGTGTGCGGCGCGGTCGGCATCACCGGCCTCTCAACCATGAATCAACCTCATCTAGCAATTGTTGGCGCGACGGGTGCCGTCGGCGTGGAAATGCTCTTGTGCCTCGAACAGCGGAACTTCCCGCTTGGACAACTCACGCTGCTGGCTTCGGCGCGCTCGGCGGGCAAACGCGTGACTTTCCGCGGCGAGGAAATCGTCATTGAGGAACTCACCCACGATTCGTTCAAAGGCGTGGACATCGCGCTGTTCAGCGCGGGCGGCGACATCTCGCGGGACTTCGCCCCCTCCGCCGCCGCCGCGGGCGCGGTGGTCATCGACAACTCATCGGCCTTCCGGATGGACGCGGACGTGCCGCTGGTGGTGCCCGAAATCAACCCTCAGGCCGCAAAAATCCACCCCCGCAACATCATCGCCAACCCGAACTGCACCACTATCATCTCGCTCATGGCGCTGGCCCCGCTGCACGCGGCCTTCGGACTGCGCTCGATCATCGCCTCGAGCTATCAGGCGGTGTCCGGCTCCGGCGCCCAGGGCATCCTCGAGCTCGAACAACAGGTGCACGCCATCACCCACAACCAGCCGTTCACGCCCAAAGTCTATCCCCGCCAGATCGCCTTCAACGTGATTCCCCAGGTCGATGCGTTCACTGCCAACGGCTACACCAAGGAGGAACTCAAGATGCTCGACGAAGGCCGCAAAATCCTCGGCTTGCCGGAGTTACGCGTCTCGTGCACCTGCGTGCGCGTGCCGGTCTACCGCTCGCACTCGGTGTCCATCACCGCCCAGTTCGATCGCCCGGTGGACACCGATGCCGCCCGCGCCGCCTTCGCCGGCAAGTCAGGCATCCAGGTGGTCGATGATCCCGCTAACAAAATATTTCCGGTGCCCCTGGACACCACCGGCAAGGACGACTGCTTGGTTGGCCGGATCCGCAAAAACCTGGTTCTCGACAATGCCCTGGACCTGTGGGTGGTGGGCGACCAGGTCCGCAAGGGTGCCGCCCTCAACGCGGTGCAAATCGCCGAGCTCCTGTGATGCACCTCAAGGATTATCTTGCCACGCGCTCCGCCGAGGTGGATGCCGCCATCGACGCGTTTTTGCCCAAAGCCAAGGACCGTCCGGCCACGATTCACACGGCGATGCGCTATGCGGTGTTTGCCGGCGGCAAACGCCTGCGCCCCGTGCTCTGCCTCGCCGCCGCCGAGGCCTGCGGGGGCGAGCGCGCCAACGCTTTGGCCCCGGCCTGCGCGCTCGAGTTGATGCACACCTACTCGCTGGTGCATGACGATCTGCCGGCCATGGACGACGACGATTTGCGCCGCGGGCGGCCCACGTGCCACAAGGTTTTTGGCGAGGGCATGGCCGTGCTGTGCGGCGACGCCTTGCTCACCGAGGCGTTCATCGTCCTGGCGCAAACCCCAGCCACCAAACGCTACGTCACCCGCGAATACATCACCGAACTCGCCACCGCCGGCGGCAGCAAACATCTCATCGGCGGCCAGGTCATGGACCTCGAAGCGGAGGGCGAAAAACTCACCCATCGCCAACTCGTGCGCATTCACGAGGCGAAAACCGCCGCCCTGCTCACCACCGCGTTGCGACTCGGCGCGATGACAGCCAATGCCACGCCCGCCAAGCTCGACGCACTGACCACCTTCGGTCGCGCCCTCGGCCTGGCGTTCCAAGTCATCGACGACATCCTGGACGTCACCCAAACCACCGAGGTGCTAGGCAAGACCGCCGGCAAGGACCAGGCCGTTGAGAAATCCACCTATCCTTCGGTCATCGGGCTGGCGGCATCCCGCAAGGAATCGGCGCGCCTGACCCGCGCCGCGATGGCCGCGCTCAAGCCGTTAGGCAAAAAATCCGCGCGGCTGGCGGAAATCGCCGGCTACCTGTTGCAGCGCGAGTATTGAGATTCTAACGTTCCGTCACCCGCGTGCCGTCCTTGACCGTGTCGGGAGGATGCAGCAACACTTGGTCGCCAGCCTGGAGACCGGAGAGCACTTCGGTCAGGTGGCCGTCGGAATGGCCGGCTTCCAGTGGGGTGAGGCGGGCGCGGCCATTCCGATAGATGAAGGTTTTCCAGGCGCTGCCCTCGCGGAACAAGCCGCCGGACGGGACCACCAGGACCTGCCCGGAGTGCCAGACGGCCACCCGGACCTCGACGCGGTAGCGGTCGCCCAGCGGTTTGGCGGTTGCCGGCACGTCGAGTAGATCGCTGAGCACGATGACGCGTTGTTCCTCGACGCCGAGGGCGGAGATCTTGGTGAAGGCGGCCGGCTCGACGCGGCGCACGCGGCCGTGGAGCGGGCTGTCGCCGCCCCATTGGTCGATCTCCACGGTGTCACCGGGGTGGATCGTCACCGCGTCGCGCGAGAGGATCTCTGCTTCGATTTCGATGTCGGTGGGATCGCCCACTTCCAGGATCGCCAGGCCGGGGGTGACCACCGTGGCACTTTCCTGCATCACTTTGAGCACCTGCCCGGACACCGGTGAGGTCACGGCGACGGTATTGTTAGCCAGCGCGTCCGCGGGACGCTCGAGCATGGCGCGGGCCTGGACGAGTTCGTAGTCGCTGACTTGCAGGGCAAACTCCGCCGCCCGAACACTCGCCTCCTTGATCGACGCGTCGGCCTCCATCCGATCGCGGTCGGACTCCGAGAGCGTGCCGTGCTGGGTGACGGCACGCATCCGGCCGCGGTCCGCTTGGGCGAGTTTCATCGCGGTCGTGGCTGATGTCAGAGCCGAGGCGGCCTGCTTGCCGGCCGCCTCGCGCATCGCCACGGCAGCTTGCGCCTGGGCCCGGGCGCGTGGGTCGAGCAGCGGCGCGACGACCGGCTCGATGGTGGTGAGAATAGTTTGCCCTGCCATCACGGGATCGCCGGGCTTGAGCGGCACGCGGCGCATGAGTCCGGCGAGCGGGGCGGCGACCAGGTAGCGGTTGCGCACCCGGGTTTTGCCTTCCTCGGAAACGCGCACGGTCAACGGCGAGCGGGCGACGACCCCGGTTTCGATGATGACGGGTTTGGGCCACAGCCCCCAGCCGACGAGAGAAAGTAATACTAACGTGCCGAGCCACGGCAAGGTGCGGCGGATGAGGTGGCGGCTCGACGGCGCGCGCTTGGCGTCCCATGGGGCGATGTCGCGGGATTCGGGTGATTCGGGGTGGACCATGGATTGCGGTGGCTTTCATAAACCCGCAAGTGCCCGCATACAAGTCGCCAACGTGGATCGTTCGCCATCAACTGGCTCATCTGCCATCAGCCTAAAAACCCATGTTCATGCCCGTCCATCTGCGGTTCCAATTCTCTTTTTAGCACTAGAACCCAGCGCGCTCTAGGTGTGGAATGCCGAGTCACTTGGGCCGCACCATGGAGCGCGGGCTTCAGCCCGGCGATTCTGGGCGGGCTGAAGCCCGCGCTCCGTAGCCAAACGGCCAAGTGATTCAGAAGGCTTGCGGCCTTGGCTCAATCGCGCGCTTTCAAGACACCCACCAGGTCGAGTTGGCCGAGCATGCGGCTGACCAGCGCGAACGAGGACATCGCGGCGGTGAGCACGACGATCACGGCGACCGAGTAGGTGGACGGGTTGATCATGATGGGCAGGCGCACCGTCTCGGTGCTGAAGGACGCCATGATCAAGAGCGCCAGCCCGCGCCCGAAGAGCAAGCCGGCCGGCAGCGCCAGCAGCACCAGCACCGCCAGCTCGCCGACCAACACGCCGCGCACTTCCGGCAGGCTGAAGCCCACGACGCGCAGGGTGGCCAGCTCGCGGCTGCGCTCGGAGAGGGCGATGCGCGCGCTGTTATAAACCACCCCGAAGGCGACGATCACGGCGAGCACGAAATACAACTTGCGCAGGATGCCCATGCTCTGCCCGGTGGTTTCGCGGAAGGCGGCGAGCTGGTCGCGCTTGACCAGCACGAACGCGGCGCGCGGCGTGTCCTTGATCTTGCGCATGAACTCCGCCCAGCGGAGCTGGTCGACTGTTAGGTAGGCGCCATTGACAGTGCCGCCCTCCTTGAGGATGCGCCGCAGCGCGGTGATGTCCATGTAGGCGGCCACCCCCGCAAAATCAGTGACCAGCCCGCGGATGGGCACGTTGACGATGGAGCGGCGGCCTTCTAACACCTCGATCCGGACGTCATCGCCGATCTTTGCACCGAGCACCTCCGCGAGTTTTTTGGACATGAGCAGGCCATTCTCGGGCATGAGCATCGGGCGTTCGTGCTCATCGAGCAGGCGGTTGAGATCCGCGCCGCGCGGGATGCCGGTGATGGCGAGCTTGCGCTGGTGATGCGCGAACTTCAAGCGCGCCGCGACGCTGCGGACCGGCTCGGCGCGGATCACGCCTGGCAAGTGCTCGAGGTCGTGGAAACCTTTTTCGGACGACGGCTCGGTTAGGAAAACGGCCACGTCCTGGCGTTGTGCGCTGTTCCACTGGAAGGTGAGCAGGTGGTCGATGCTGTCGCTCATGGCGCCGGGCAGCACCATCAGGCCGGTGGCCAGCGCCAGCCCGCAGCAGGTGAACGTCGCCTGCCACGGCCGGCGTTCGATGTTGCGCAGGGCCATGCGGAATGTCGGGCTGAATACATGGGTCAGGCCGATGCGCTCGAAAAGCGAGGGTTGGAAATCCGCCGGGGGTTCCGGGCGCATCGCCTCGGCGGGGGGCAGTTGGACCGCCTGCCAGACCACCGACAGCACGCCCAGCACGGAGGCCCCCAGGCTGATGAACAGCGCCAGGCCCAGCGCGCCGTAGTCCATGCGGAACTCCAGCGCGGGAAAGCGGAAAAACAACGTGTAGAGATTGACGAGCTGAGCGCCTAGGAGCCGCCCGGCGATGCCGCCGATGAGGGTGCCGAGCACGCCGATGACCAGCACGAACTTGAGATAGTGGACGCCGACCTGGCGCGACGAATAGCCCAGCGCCTTCATCTGGGCGATTTGCTCGCGTTGCAGGCGCACGATGCGCGCGAGCACGGCGTTGACCATGAAGGCCGCCACGCTCAGGAACACCAACGGATAGGCGAAGGACAGCGAGGTCAACACCCGCAACTCGTCATTGAGGCGCTGGGCCGATGGTTGGTCTTTGCGGGTGAATGCACCGCCCGCGCCATATGGGGCGAGCAGGCGGTCCATTTCCTCGATGACCGGCGCAGCGGAGGCTCCGGGCGCGAGATCCAGGCAGACGTCGTTGAACGCGCCGTCGAGGTTGTAGGCCACGGCCAGCGCGCGGTAGTTCATCCAGATCACACTGAAGCGCTTGTGGTCGGGCAGCGTTTCGCCTGCGCGCGCCTCGAACACAAACTCCGGCGACAGGCCGATGCCGCAGATTTGCAGGGTTTCGCGTCGGCCATTGATCACGGCCACCAGCGAGTCGCCGGGTTGCAGGCCATTGGCCAGGGCGAACGACTCGCCGAGCACCACCTCGCGCCGGTCGTCGGTGCGCGGGAACCGGCCGCTGCGCAGAAATACCTGGTTGAGCTTGGGCGCGGTGCCGTCCTCGGGCAGTGAAATGATGTGGCCGGTGGCCGGCGCGCAGAGACCCGGTAGGTCGAGGGTCACGTCCACCACCACCCGGGTTTCCACGGTGGCCACGCCGGGCAAGGTCGACAGTCGGTCGGCCACGGCCAGCGGCGCGCGTTTCAAGTTGGCGAACACGTCGGCCAGCGCGTATTGCTGATAGTAGGTGGCGCGGGTTGATTCCAATGTGAGAATCAAGCTGCGCGTCATGATCATCATGGCCAGCCCGCAGGCCATGACCAGGCTCACGGCGACGACCTGGCCTTTCATCCGGCCGAGGTCGCGTAGCAGTTTCCGGTCGAGCGGATCAATCATGGGGACGGGATGGACGGGATGGACGCTGAAGCCCGCAAGCTGGTCTCTTCAGTTTAGAATTGAGTGCTTTCCCCTTACCATTTCAGCTGGGACGCGGGCAGGCGGTTCGGGTTGTGGT
>Ga0114958_10000228_pt1 | contig 48463 bp, 45 predicted proteins | sample C_130208_EF_Meta_FD_89577 | JGI IMG/M metagenome (GOLD analysis project Ga0114958, IMG submission 89577) | Freshwater microbial communities from Lake Croche, Canada to study carbon cycling - C_130208_EF_MetaG | ecosystem: Environmental > Aquatic > Freshwater > Lake | place: Lake Croche, Canada... | reverse complement strand
TCTGTAAGATTTTCTCGGGGTTACTATGAATATTTCATGACCATAAATGGTCATGAAATATTTGAAGGCATGCCTAAAGCTACAAAAAGGACACATGTGTCCTTTCTGGTAGCTTAACGGTTAACGGTTAAATCTTCAAAGGTGTAATAAAAAATATATATCCCATAAATATAGATAGTAAAATCAAAAATGTTCCGATTTCTTTCCGATTTATCCAGGTTAGATACTAATAATGATAATAATGAAGGCCAATCTACTTTAGGATATAATACGAATAATCAATATCCGCAATTTCCTCCGATGATGGCGGATGGGCGTGCCGTGATTTCTTCATGGCAACCCGAATCGGCCGTTAATGACCATTTAATACGAAAGAATGGTATTAAGACGAATTGGGAATATCGCCGATATTTGACTGAACATGGTTACAAAATTACCGAACGCAATTTTAAAGATACATGCAATGATACGGGATATCATATACCGATGCTTCCGGAACTTTTACCTAGTCAGACCGCAAATTCCCCGTATTCTTATGCATCGGTTTATGATGATACACGACCGTCGGGATACCAAGATTCGGATTTAAAACAACAATATTTGACTCGGGAACAGTTGGATTCTCGCAAAGTTGCACCGATTCTTACCCAAGAACAGTTGCTAAATTTCAGACAATAATTTACTATACATAAATAAATATAAACATGATAGCTTATATTTATCATAAATCGCATGAAAATCATCAGTTTTGATATTGGTATTCGCAATATGGCTTATTGTATTATGTGTTTAGATGAACATGATAATATTATTATCCAAGATTGGAATATGTTAAATTTACTGCAAAAGGAAGAACCGATGGTGTTTTGTAATTGTATCTTGGGAAAATCCATAAAAAAAATGAAGAAGGTCAACCAAAATAAAAAGTTGAAAAATGAATTTGTTATGTCCAAGGAGTCCAAGGAGTCCAAGGAGTCCAAGGAGTCCAAGGAGTCCAAGGAGTCCAAGGAGTCCAAGGAGTCCAAGGAGTCCAATATATGTAATAAAAAAGCCAAGTATCAAAAGAATGGTTCGTATTTTTGCGAAACTCATGCGAAATCAAATAATGATTGGATGATTCCCAAGAAGTGTTATTCTTTGGTTAGCTTGAAAAAACAAAAGGTAGAAGAGTTATTGAAAATATGTGAAGAATTCAATATTTTAGATAGTCTTGACCAAGACCCGAAGAAAGACCCTAAGAAAAAGCTACTTAAAAAAACAATATTGGACACAATGGACATTTTCTTTGAAACTAAATGTTATAATCCGATTATTCCCAAGAAAGAACAAAATGCGTCGACCTTAGATTTGATTACTATAGGCCGAAATATGAAAACGTGTTTAGACCAAGTTGCGAATTTAGGTGAAATTACCCATGTTATTATGGAAAATCAAATTTCCCCGATTGCTAGTCGCATGAAGACCATACAGGGAATGTTGGCTCAATACTTTATAATGAAATTTGATGGACTAGCCGATTCGCATTATTCTTTATCTATTGAATTTGTATCTTCTTCTAATAAACTCAAAGGATTAGATACGGAAGTGACCGCATCTGGTAATAGTGCATACAAACAACACAAAATAGATGGTGTATATCATTGTGTGAAATTCTTGGAACAAAATACGACGTTGAATTCTTGGTCAAAAGTATGGGAAAGTGATATATTATCAAAAAAGAAAGACGATTTGGCCGATTGTTTCTTACAAGGTATTTGGTATATGAAACACAAAAATATTATACAAACGAATTCTTATATCATTTCCAAATAAAAACCACGACTTTCCCAAGATTTGCATAAATGATAAATTGATAAATAAATATATGATGCGGAGAACTTAAATATAAAAATTGTATTATTATCATAAATACTATGGAAATTATTGATTTAGGATTATCTGATTTAGAACCGATGAAGTTAAATCTTGGGGATGTATCGTCAAAACCGTCAGTCAACTTCGGTCCCGGAATAGAATTATTAATGAATGATAAAAAACGGTCATCTTTATCCAATAATATTAGTATGGATTTAGGTGATTTGGATAATTTAGAGAATGAATTAAATGCTCTATCTGGGGCTTCAACAAATTCGGCTACATCTAGTAGCGGCAGTTTTTTTGGTGGGAATAGTGGTAGTAGTAGTGGTAGTGGTAGTGGTGGGGGAGAAACGAAAACTTTGTCTGGTTTTGCTTCTAATTTTTTCAATTATGGAACTACCAGTCCTAGTCCTAATACAAATAAAACCTTATCTAGCACCGAACCGAATGATTCCAATTTAGGACAAGCGACTGTTGAAAGTATTGGAAATACCAAAACTTGGGATGGATTTTCCAAGATGTCTGAAGTCCCCCTATCCGGTTCATCGGTTCCCAAGATGACTGACCGCGAAAAACGTCGCAAAAAACGGGCAATGATTAAAAAATTGGAAGAGTGGTATGAAAAAGGGCTTATTAAACACGCATCACATTTCAATATGGATTCGGCATATGAAGAGATTGAAGATGAATATGAGACTGCCTTGGAAGATAAACGCAAAAAGGATAGTATCAAGCTACAGGGGTGGTGGTTCATGACGTTTATTAATTCGGTTGAGTATGCGAATACGGCATTTAATCCATTTGATTTGAATTTGGATGGATGGGGTGAACAAATAAGTGAAGATATTGATAGTTATGAAGAGATTTTCTCCGAATTACACGAAAAATACAAAGGCGGTAAATTGTCCCCCGAGGTTTCGCTACTATTGCGTCTTGGCTTTTCAGCGGCCGTCGTCAATATTACTAATAAGGCTTTATCGTCGGCAACCCCCGGATTCAATGATGTTATCCGCCAGAGTCCCGAATTAATGAAAATGTTTACGAATGCAACCGTGCAGTCTATGAGCCAACAGAACCCGGGGTTTGCCTTTGCGAATAATATGACGAACCCGAATTCTAATCCTTCAACCACTTATGGTGCACCACCGGCACCCGTAGAAACCAAAGGTCAGGCCGGACCCCCAAGACCCGGTATGCAATATACCCAACATCCCGGAAATCGACCTGATATTTCGGCGGGTCGTGGGGCCATGTTTAGGGAATCGGGGATTGATTTAAATGATAATCAACAACCATCAACGAGACAACCGCAACCATCAACGAGACAACCGCAACCATCATATATGCAAGGACCACGTAATGAGCAGCGTAATGAGCAGCGTAATGAGATGAGAGGACCCCAGAATACTGATATAAATAATATCTTGGCCGGACTTAAGACCCGAGAAGTCGTGACGAATGAATCAGTTCCAACAAATGAGTTTGTGAATGATGATAACGATTCATTAGTTAGTATAGGGTCTATGAAAGATATGCAGAATGCGAATATGCCGAAACGCACGAATCGCCGCAAGCAAAGGTCAGATAAGAATGTAATGTCGTTGGACATCTAGACCATAATACAATGTGTCTCGCAAAAATAACGATGAATTCCAAAGATTTCGGCTAATATATGCATTGAAGCTCCGATGCAAAAATCCGCCAATAAATTATTCTTGATAAATAGAATAAAAAATGAACCTAACACAATATATCCAATGCCTTCTAATATACATTCTATCAATAATCGGTCATCCGGAATCTTGGCTTCATATTTGGATTTTTCTTTTTGTTCTCTGCGGTTGGAACAAGCCAAACCATGATTACAATAGTATGTTTGTATTCCAAATACATATCCCGAAAAATGTTTCAAGAATCCTGTGCAAAACAAAATCCATGTGTAATTTGTGAAAATTTGGCTAATTAGTAAAAAGATGATGCAACTATAGAGTCCGACAAAGATAGATTCGGCTAAATAATGCATATTTTAATTCATATACACTATAGATGTATATGAATAGGTGTAAAATTGAAATAAACAGACACCATTAAGGCTTAGTATTATACAAATGCAAACTAAAGGTCTTAGTCGCAATCCTATTGATAAATATTATACTAAGAATGCGACGGTTGAATGTTGTAAACAACTTATACAGCAATATATCGCAATTGGACAAAATGACCTGATAATAGAACCAAGTGCAGGTGACGGTGCATTTATGCAATGCATAAAATCCATATCTCCCAATTATAGGTTCTATGATTTGGAACCAGCAAATGATGAAATCATACAACAAGATTATTTGACTTTGAATTATAAAGATTTTACATCGGTTTACCAAGATATCCATATAATAGGAAATCCACCATTTGGCCGACAATCATCACTCGCCATCAAATTCATCAAAAAATCATGTGAGTTCTGCTATAGTATTTCATTCATTTTGCCTAAAAGTTTCAAGAAAGATAGTTTGAAGAAAGCATTTCCACTAAATTTTCATCTATTATATGAAACCGATTTACCAGAGAATTCATTCTTGGTGAATAATGTGGAATATAATGTGCCTAGTCTATTTCAAATATGGGTAAAGAAGTCGTATCATAGAGAAATCGTTGAAAAACTGGAACCCCGTAATTTTGAATTTGTTGAAAAAACAAATATGCCCGATATTTCATTTCGCCGAGTGGGGGTAAACGCGGGTAAAATAGATACAAATATTGATGAAAAAAGCGAGCAATCCCATTATTTCATCAAATTTACAAATGGAAAAAGCCGTGATGAAAATATACAGAGTTTGAGCCCATCTAAATATGAGTTTAACAATACAGTCGGCCCTAAATCTATATCAAAACAAGAACTAATCAAAGAATTTGCTAAATTTATTTAGTGGTATAATACCAGTTGGATATATCAATAATAGGTCACTGCCGTTCACAAATTTTATTTTTATTTCTGGAAAATCAATATTACTAACAATAATATACACTAAACCGTTGGCTTTTTCTTCAAATATTTCTTTGTTGAATTTTCGGCCAACGCCTATCATATTGGATGGATAAAATTTACACCCGCTCTTAGTAAACGTTTTTTGATCAAATAAAATAGACGAATCCGTTTTATGTGTAAAATCATAACTTTTGCATCCAGATATATGAACTAATGGGTATTTTTCAGCTAACCATTTTTCAATGAAATGAGAAAATACTCGTCCATCTTTGAATATGGTATTTATCGCAACTTCATCTAAACAGTCAAATGAACAATGTTCTATTTTACAAGAAATAGTGGTGTTATATGGTATATCTTCAACCGACATGATTTATTATATTTTTATTATATTACATATACAGTAATTCAATTTTACAAATTACAATTGTAAATCTGTATGCACATATGCAGTTACAGTAATGCCCTATATATGTAAATGTATGTATCCATTATTTTAGCAATAATATATAAATTATGAAGACAAGAACTTATATATTTATAGCGTTAATCATTATTATATTGATTCATATAATTCAATATTTCGTATATTATGCGGATATAATTGACGACCCCCAAAAATACAATTTGCTAGAACACGGCATATGCATTCATAAAAAGATTTTCACGGAGCATGAAGTCGCCGAATTGGTCAGACATTGCGATAAAGACGATTATAAAACGGCGAAAACGGCATTACTTCAGCATCCAAAATTGTTAAAGTGTATGTATGATAGCACAAGTTCCCAATATGTTTTCCAAGATTATATTTGGGTAATAAAAAAGTCGTCAGTCCATACATGTCATCGCGATAATAACGGCGATTTCTTCAATGACGGCCAGCAACATCCATCATACACAATGTTGGTATATTTGGAAGATATGGATAAATGTTTGGGCGTTATTCCGACAAGCCATAAAGAACGCGATTCATATAGCGTGAATATGTCGGACCCCGTGATAAATATGGTATGCGGGAAAGGCGATGTGATTATTTTCAATGCGAATTTGATTCATGTTGGGACATTGAATTACGGTAAAGAAGACCATTTGCGAATCCAACTGAAGTTGACTAACAAAGATGATTTGGATAAAATTGCATATTACCAGAATTTCAACAAAATATTGAATGATGATAATACAGTGCCTTTGTATATCCGCAAAGCTCAAAAGCGAATCACGTGCATGTTTCCGGGTCTATCTAACTTGACGCAAAATGAAAATATACGCACGGCTAGGGGAAGTAGCGATGGAATAGATATCGGATTATCGCAACGAGCATTTTCTTATATATTTTATGGTAATGATAAATTCTATGATTTGCCGAATGCCTTCAATTAGTATTTATTTTTCAGTGATTACAATTGTATTTTTGTAATCACAATTAGCAGTCAGTATGCTAACCTGAAAAATAATGTTTAGGAATATGCTATATAATATAAAATCTACTATATTATATATAAAACATGTCTACAATTGTTCAACCCATATTAACACTCGCACATCAAGATGAAATGACTAATTATATAAATGCATATAGAGCAATTCACCAAGCCCCGCCGCTAATCTGGGATGAAACAATCGCTTTATTCGCCCAGAATTGGTCATATTATTTGGTAACGAATAATTTATTTACACATAGTGGAACAACATCATATGGCGAAAATTTGACGTATTTACAAGGATACGGGACCGATGTAATCGCATTAATGAAACAGAGCGTAGATATGTGGTATAACGAAGTCAAGTTGTATGATTTTAATAATCCCGGGTTTTCCGAAGCGACGGGACACTTCACGTGTTTGGTATGGGTTGCTAGCACCAACTTTGGACTAGGATTTTCTATAAATATGGTAACTGATGCGGCAGATATTACTATGAATACTTCCCCACCAGGTAATGTAGAAGGGCAATATGTGTTAAATGTATTACCGCAGTTGAGTCCAAGTCCTACACCTATACCGACTCCGGCTGCTTCAGCTGGTCCTACACCGACTCCGACTCCGACTCCGACTGCTTCAGCCGGACCTACGCCTACACCTACACCTACACATACACCTACACATACAACTACACCTACACCTACACCGACTCCGACTCCAACTCCGACTGCTTCAGCCGGACCTACGCCTACACCTACACCTACACCTACACATACACCGACACCGACACCGACTCCGACTGTTTCAGCTGGTCCTACACCTACACATACACCTTGTCCAAATATACCCTCAATAAATCTTTTAATAAATGGTTTATATGGTATTATTACTGCAGTGCAGTCAAACCAACCGAAATATGTCGTCGTAACTGCGATATATAATATTATTTCACTATTAAATAGTGTAACAATTACGCATAAACAATTTTTGACTAATTTATTATTTAATGTTATATTTTTAATTCAACGTAAACAACCAAAAGCCACAATTATAGGTGCTATAAGTAATATTATAAGTGAACTAAATAATGAAATAATAGTGTAATAGTATACTAGAATGCTTTACGAAATCAAAAAGTATACATATAGACAAGCGAATAAATATGGACTCACAGTCAAGCCATCTACAAATAAAACGAAAAAAATCGACATTTTCAAACACAGTAAAAAGATAGCATCTGTCGGTGCTAATGGTATGAACGATTACCCGACGTATATGATAAACAATGGTAAAAAATACGCTCAAAGCCGACGACGATTATACAAAATCCGACATAATAAGGACCGAAAAAAACGGTGGTCTAATGGATGGCTAGCGGATAAATTGTTATGGTAAATTGTTGTAATATACTCAGATAAATCAATATAAATATTGTATGATATAGTATATCACATAATGTCGTTTTTAGCAGAATTCTCTCAATCCATTGGCCGCATAATATCATATATAAAACCATGTATACTATGGGTAGCAACTAATCCCTCGGTCCAATTAATCATGTTAAACACATTCATGTTTACTACCAAGATATCAACATTGATAAAAATGAAGGCTAACCGAATATATGAAAATACGCCTTTTTTATATAAAACAGGTCAAATATTGGGAAACGTGACTAAATTCGTTAAATCGGCATGTTATAATTATAGGGTTGAACCGAATAATACGAATTGGACAAATATATCATCTATTATACTAACACAATCTGTCGCCGCCAAATATGAGGAAAAATACGATTTTTTTGATGAAAGTGAACCGGCCGAAGTATGTGCGAATGTTTTAGATTTTCTAACTGCAAAAGTGAATAAATTATCATTGAATAATACAACGATAGATTTATATACATTGAAAGTTGGCGATAAATATGTATATAGGAATCTATCCAGGGTGACCGGCAGTCATTCGCAAAAATTTGATTTCAAAAATTCCAAAATTAGGTTTTTGAGCATAGAATATACACATCCTAAGATGACGACGACGATTTATTTGGATATTCCGAGAAATGCATACTTGATAGGAAATGAGATTTTATCGGCGACTTTTGTTTTGCGATGTTTAAAATATCAAGTGAAATCATTCATATTTGATTTGGATTATGCATTGAATTTGATGGATAATAATATTAAACAATTTACTATGAATAGCGAACAATATTGTTTATTAGGCGAAATGGAATATACAGTAAAAAGAATATAAAGTTTATATCATAAAATATATATAGGCATAATACCAGGGAGCGATGAGTAATACACATCGACACGAATTGCTTGGTAAATGGAATTTATATTACCATTTACCACACGATAAAAATTGGGAATTATCCAGTTATAAAACCATTATGCCCGATATAGATTCGGCAGAAAAAATGATATCCATCAATGAAAATATGTCGGAAAATATTGTGAAACATAGCATGTTATTTGTTATGCGTAAAGGAATAACGCCAATGTGGGAAGACCCCAAAAATCGTGACGGGGGATGTTTTTCATTTAAAGTCATTAATAAACAAGTTCCTGCCGTATGGAAATCCCTTTTTTATTCATTGTGTGGTGAATCTTTGTGTATTGATTCTAAATATAACCCGATAATGAATGGTATTACGATTTCACCGAAAAAAAACTTTTGCATTATTAAGATTTGGATGAAAGATTGTAGCATTCAAGACCCCAATATTATTATTCCTATTAATAATTTATCTAAACAGGGGTGTTTATTTAAAAAACATGAACCCGAATTTTGATTATTGACTTATTATTATGGATACAATTGTAATATATTATTTACAATTGTATTGTTGAGAGCATATGTCGTGCGGATTTAGAATATATTATTATATATCATATAATGGTAAAAAATAGTATAAAAAATAGTAAGAGTAGAAAAAGTAGGACCAGACGTGCGAAAATGCCGTCATATATGAATTGGAATACTAATTCGGTTTTAGATACTCATGTGTATAAGCCATTCAAAAAGATGTATGGACATAAAATGCACGGTCAAGTAACGGGCGGCAAATCTCGCAAACAAAGAATTTACGATGGAGGCAAAGGTGCTAAACACAATTTGATTTCGCCTAAAGACGCCACATCATATTTAACAATCAACGGCAAATCATTCCCTAAATACATTTCCAAATGACTGCATAACGGCGTGCATTTAATAAAATGAGCCAAACTTTTCAGTGAAAATTCTCCTTGAATAATGACGGCCGCATCCGGTTTTTGGATAAACTCCATATATCCATCCGATTCCGACCGATAAATTCGCGAACTGGCGAAATTCCCCTCACACGAAAAAATCAAATCATTGCCCACTGATTTGATTTCTATGCGGTCCGAAATACCATTCAAATCGCGTATGATTTTTTGAAAGTCCGAAGTAGGTAAATTAATCACAGTTGAATATTCCACATCGGGAATGACCAACTCTTCTGTATCAGGTTCAATTAATCTCAATTTTTGACTATAACACTGCTTAATATCCCCATTATCATACTGCAGACCAAGATGCGATACAATTCCATCATGATAATCGGCGTTTTCAATATACATGGATAACGTATCATCATTAGACATGGTAGATATCACTTTGAACAAATGAAGAGTATTCGCACATACAATGATTTTATCGGGACCAATCGTATATTGCTCAAACTTGTGAGAATTCAATACGACATTTACCAAGATTGTATGGGTTTTATCAAAATTGATGATTTTGAGTCCGTCTTTGGTGAATGTGATGGTCGCATCAGTCAAAATGTCCTTTATAGCCGTAATCATATTACGGATTGGCTGGATTTGAACCGTTTTAATTGTGAGGACATTATTTTCTTCATTCATTTTTTACTATAGAATTATAAAATATAAACGCACTAATTTTTTATATATTATTTTTGCTAAATAGTTATATTGTATTTTTTTGTTGTAATATATCGCATAAAATTGAAATACTTTTTTCAAATAGAATGGTATGTATTCGCTTTACGGCAACCAACAATTTATCAATCTAATAATCTAACATCAATGGCTACTTCTATCCGATTCACGCAACTCGCCGCGCCGATTATTCGCATGCTCGAATATCGCAAAAGACATTTACCATTTCAACACCCGTTGCATATCATGTTTTATGACCAAGAAAATCCGGAGAAAACAGGACAAATGGCCCAGACGGTTTATTTATCGGGTGAACCCGGCGAACGCAATGCAACATCAGTCAGCTCGGTTTGCAATGAGACGAGAAGCACATGCCGGGCATATACGACGTGGTCTAGCGTAAGCACTGGCGGCCAAAATAACCAGAACTACTTATACACCGACTTTATGTATCACAATTTGGATGCGGATGATGCACTGGATTGTCCGGTTCGAGGCACGGCATACTTGACTGATACATACTTGACTGATATGGGTCGAGTCTTCCCGATTTGTGGTTATAGCCACAATTTGATTCAACCCGACCTACGCGATGGCGAACTAGGCAATGAAAACGGTTTAGAATTACCCAAAGATGTAGAATTATTCTTCGCACAAAATACAACATCGTGCATTTGGATTTTCATAGCCAAATGTGTCGAGTTTTCGCTTGTTCCACCCGACCTGATGGAAATGATGACTTGGAATGAACGCATACAAATGTGGTCGGCTAATCCATATGGCGACTTCGAGCAGGATTTTATGCGAAATTAAAAATTATGTTCTCGGTATATCAGTATCAATTAAAAACTTGCGTGCACTTTCTTTGACTAATCTCCCAATATAAATCAAATCTTCCCCAGTTATTTTCGCCCGTTTCATGCTTTCATAATCAAATAATTCGTTTGTATCTTCATTCCATGCATATTTAATTTTATTTATAGTAATATTACTTAATTTTACCTTTTTCTTACGTTCATTTATTTCGTCACGTTCATTCATATCTTGGCCAATTGTAGGATACGACCCAAATTGGTTTGACTCGATTTTTCCATATCCATAACATACTAAACTCTCCGTTTTATTTCCGGCGGAATACAAACTACAATCAATAGCCGTCTCTTTTATCGCAGTTAATATTTGGCGATTAATACCATCTTTGATTGTCGCCGATTCAAACAAAGTTTCGTCTGTCGTTACCGGCGTTTTCCCGTCCAGTTTACTCACATCGCGAATACGCAATTCTATATGTTTTTCGTCCGTTTTTTGCTGCTCATTCAATACAGTCAAATATAAAAACACCTTGATATTACGCAATTCTTCGGGTAAATCTTCGTGCGAACAAATACGTCGGGCTCGGCCGATGACCTGTTCAATGCGGACCATGTGCCAGTAAGGTTCTACTATATGCACAAATCGTGTATTCTTCAAATTAATGCCTTCGGCACCCGACGACGTAATCATAAGTAATTTAATTATTTCGCCATACATATTATTCGCCGCCTTTTCTTTCAATACTGCGGTAATGGATGCCGGAACGTATTCCCAATCGCTATTATATATATTACGAATCATCTCCTTTTCTTCGGCCGTTTCAGTGCCTGTATATAGAACAAATCGGGGTTTATCTGCACTACCTTCTTTTTCCACAATATCCCAAGAATCAGCCCCTGCATTTTTCCGGATTTTGAATTCGGCGAATCCATTTGCTTCTAAAATCAATCGCAAAATACCGATACCTTCAATTGTGCGAAATTGACTATATATCAAATGAAGGCCGCGATTCGCTTCATCTTGGACGTTTTCTAATAAACTCAAGAATTTGGGACTATATAATTCCAATGATTGGGGCGTCAAATATTCGGTTTCTCTGGGCGTTTCCGGATTATATTCCAAAAATTTCATGGCTTTTACTATGCGTGTTTGATAATCGGCGGCGGGTTCGCCTTCTTCTTCTGCATTATCTTCATCTATATAATCATCGGTTTGTTTGCGTTGTGCTAACGAAACTGCATCAAAATCATTTTCACTAACTTCTTCATTTGCTTTTGATGCTCGGTCAGGGAAAGGTCGACCAGGTGGGTCGGGGAATGCGAAATTGCAACAAGCCCGCGAAAAAATACGATATGTTGATGCAACTTCAAACAATTCATTACCTTTATTTTCCTGTTTTCGCTGTTTTTTGCGATTACTTGTTTCATGCTCTTCTTCTTCTTTACGTATTTTCTCATATATCCCAAATTGGTAATCGCTCATTTCCGAACGAACTATATGGAAAATCCCGCCTTGTTCATTCAAAATGTATTGTGGTAGTAATTTCTCTTGGGCACTTCTAAAATAAGATGTAAGTCCCAAGATTCGGCGTTTAAACACATTTTCATTCTTCATTTTGGCTACACCAGGTTCAATAAACATATCCAAAAAGGTTTCCGAATCGTCGGGCAAACATTTATTATTTACCACTTCTATCCCGCTTTCTACAACTTCAATACCATTCTTTCCCAAGATTCGTATAATTGATGATACAAATGTATGTTCGGGCATATTACCAGTTTCGTCTAAATATATTCCATTATATCCGTCAAATACTTCTGTGCCGACACCACCAAGGTGGCCACCTTGGTGAGGCTCATCTTCGCCCATATAAGCCTTTTTATAGTGAGCATACTCACTAGCATCCGGCTCTATATCCATTTCGTTTATATCAAATATTTTAATGACTCCGTCTTTTAACTCGTATGCTTCGGTTGATTGTTTTTCTACTTTGTTTAGTTTTTTCAACAGTTTCTTGGTTTTATTCTGTTTATTCTTGTTATTATTCTTGGTATAATTATTGGAAGATTTCCCTCCGCGCCTAACTACTTTATCACGTTTTCTATCATTAATAAATCCAAATGGATTTCGCGTAATAGTCAATTTATTGCCGCTATATTCCACATAATCATAGGTATTAAAGTTTTCATCGGCGAACATTTCCAATATTCGGTCACGATTAACTGTTTGGCTCGTGACTATGCGAACCGGGAATGTCCATGTTTTGATATATCCACGTAATATATTAAATAATATACCGATTTCATTCGGGTAATTAATAATGGGCGTTCCCGTTAATAATACGACGCGTGCATTCGTCGCACTCATCAAGTAATCATATAACATGTATGAAATCGTTTTCTTGGATGCCGCATCTTTCTTGGCTTGACCTGCCGCAGTTTTCGGCAATTTATTTACTATACGACTCACGAAATTATGGGCTTCGTCAATAATCACTACCGAATTATCAAACGGATTACGTGTATAATCTCCAGTCAACATTTGCATTTTCGCATTGTTCATCCCATTGTAATTAATATCGGTATATTTGGTCCGAATCATTTGATTCAATTGTTCGTCAATTTCAACCTGTTTATCTGCGGCTAATTCAGTGAAATTCGCTTTTTTTGATACATCTACTAACCATGCACCTTTATTTGACTTTATATAATCGGCAGGTAATTGTAAAGCCCCAGATAATGTGGCTACATAATCGGGTTTACCTTCAATAGAAATGAATTCCCAGAATTGATTCTTTTTATATAGAGCATCGCCGCATTTTTTCAATTCACTGAAAAAGTTCATTTTAAGAGATGCGGGGGTCAAGACAAAGACCCGACGATGCGATTTCATACCTTCTGCTAAAGCAATGGATGTGCACGTTTTTCCTGAACCAAGACCATGGAAAAGTAATAGACCGCGATAAGGTGTATAAAGATTTAAGTAATCACGGACGATTTTCTGATGAATCAATAATTCAAAGTTTTTGTCTTTAGATTGGGTTTTGCATGAAATCGCGTCTTCATTTTCGGCTAGAGTTTTACGATATGTTTTGAAAAGGTCGGCTAATTTGGTTATATATAATTTGCGATTATTCATGTAAAAACTGGATGCTTTGGATATGATACGTTCTCGGTCTTTGGGTAATCGGTTAATCACTAATTTATGTCCGATTTTGGCGGACATTAAATCAACTAATTCAGGCCTGACTACATGTATTTTTTTAGTGGCTTTTTTAGCGGGTTCTTTTTCTTTAGCTACTTCTTTAGCTACTTCTGCTTCCTTTAGCTCAATCTTTTTACCTTTCTTTTTTATAATTATACGGGTTTCGCCAATAACGGGGTTATCTAAGCCAATAACGGGGTTATCTAAGCCAATAACGGGACCTTCTTCTATTTTGTCTTCTTTCTTCGCGGGTTCAAATGTAATCGCTGGTTGCAAACTTTTGACTCGGACCCGGAATAACGATTCTTCATTAAAGTCGTTATTGTCGCCCGTTATACTTGAAAGTTCTTCTTTTCCTTTCTTTTCTTCCAGGCCCGGGGGTGTAGGCAATTTAGCCATTTTCTTGCGAAAAATTCGGTCCAAAATTAATGCACGGTCAACTTTGCGTTTATCTCGCATATCACTAATACGAACCATGTGAACATCCGATTTAAGTATTTCAATATATCCTTCTTCAACTTCAACATTTTTATTTTCATATTTAGCAATATTTAATTTTACTCCATCTCTTATTTTTTTATTTGGTAGCCGTTTCATTTTCAATTGGTCTAAATTATTTGAAATTTCCATTATTTAGCGATATGATAATAATATATTATAATGGTATAAAAATAACTAGATTTGTAAAAAAATATATAGTTATTGTATATAATGCTTGGAAGACTTTTAACAACTCATAGAAGACTTTTACCAACTCATAGAAGACATTTACCAACTCAAAATAATATTAGTCGTGTTAAACTAAACGCTAAAAAAATAGAACAAGATATTTCCGTTGAAAATATAGAACAAGGTATTTCCGTATTTAAAAAATTAGTAGAATTAACACCAACTGAAGAAAAAACCTTAGCTACTTTATATATATTATTTACTTCGCACCGAGGGGGGGAGGGGTCAAAGTCAAAGAAAAGTAAGTCAAAGAAGCAAGTTGCGAAAAATAATATATTTAATATATTAGTAAGCGTCTTTATCGGGTTGGTTTTAGTTTTAAATAGTGCAAGTGCAATACCCGCTAAAGCAGCCGATATTATTATTGAAACATGCGGTAAATTGGATTCAGCACAAATGAAAGGTAACGAGCTTTCTATCTGGGCATCATGTTCATTACAAATACAAGATTCACTTGAAGACTATTATTTCGTACATCAACATGAGGAATTAAAGGTTCGCGTGAAAGAATTTGCTCAAAATATAACTAAATTAAATGTAGAATTCGCTAAAAATGTAACTGCATTAAATAATAAATTTGATCGTGATCGGGCTGAGGGGCGTGTTGTATTAGCTGCAGCAGAAGAGCACGCAGGGGATTTAAAAAAAGAGGTAGATGGGTTAAATGCAGAGGTATTTAAGTTAAATGATGTAATTAGTGACCTAGACCAAACCGCATACGACCAAAGTAAGACTTTAGAAAGCCAAGCCTACAAACTAAAATGGATACAGTGGATAGCCGGCGGACTTTTAACAGTAAAAGTAGCACTAATTGCGTTGGGACCAATGTTAGAACCATTAGTACCAGATATAGCAGATATAGCAGATGGTGTTGCTGTTGCTGTTGGTGCACCACCTGGATTGGCGCGTACTGCATCACAAGTAGCTGTAGCTGGCTTATTGGCGTTAACCGATAACGCTGGTGGTGGAAAACGCACCAGAAGAAACAAGCGTAACCGAAAAACTTCAAAACGTAGCCAAAGAAATAAACATTAACCGTTAAGCTACCAGAAAGGACACATGTGTCCTTTCTTGTAGCTTTAGGCATGCCTTCATTTACGTGAGAGACCATGTATGGTCTCTCACGTAAACAAGTAATACCATCGCGATTCCGCAAGGAATCGCTGGTATTATGAAGGTTAACGGTTAATAATTTAACATATTTTGTATCGCAGTATCGCAAGCTATTTGTTCCGCCTTCTTTTTGATTTTATGGATTCCTTCCCCCAAAAATACGAATATTTTTCCATGATTAGACATATATTCGTGTATCTCATGAAAAGAATTGAACCGGGAAAGTGGTATCGCATTCGCCATAGATACTACATGTATGGGTTGACCTAAACATAAATAAACCCCCATATGATAGCCTGAATCCTGATTATGGGTCTCGACTTCCATATAATCGGGCGTTACTTTGAATTCTTTTTGGATTCGCACTTGCAAAATGTTCTTATAATTATCATCATTGCGAATCAGTTCAATCCAATTGACGTGTTTTTCAAATACATTTTCCACGAAAATCTGGGCCATTTGGAATCCTGGACCGGTAGAAAACACTTTTTCAAACCATCCGTCTTCATCATTCACTGCGATTTTATTCGTATCTAGGAACAATGCCCCCAAAAAAGATTCAAACAAACATCCCAATTTCTTCAAATTCGTTCGCGTTTGTTTCAACTCGGCATGTTTAGACAAAATAACCCACCGATGAAGACCCATTTCCATGGCGATTTTCCCAATCGCCTCATTTTTTACTAATGCGATTTTCTTTTCAGTCATAAATCCCTCATTTTCTTTTGGAAATCGGCGATACAAATAGTATTTAGTAATACATTCTAATACTCCATCACCAACAAATTCCAATCTTTCATTTGATTTTGTATATAATGGAAGACAATCGTCCGGTTTAGGAACAATAATAATATTGTTTTTTTCATTCTCCAAATTGGGACGTTTAATATATGACCGATGCACAAATGCCCGTTTAAATAATGCGAAATTATTGATGGGGACATTAATACCATAGGAACATAAAAATCGTTCAATTTCATCTTGACCTGCCGGTTTATTTAGGGGATTATAAGGGTCAAAAATATAAGTATCTATACCAAATTGATTCTTCTCTATGCGAATATCATCGTCGCCATATTGGGATAAAGTCGGATTCTGATTTTTGGGCGGAGCGTTCATTTTATTCACTAAATAAAATGAATGGATTTATATTATTATATTACGAAATGTTTATATTGTTTTTATAATAAATAAAATATTTGGGTATAATATATCATATAAAATGCCTATGTTTTCTTCATCTGGACATAATCGTATGGGGAGTAATGCTACTACTGACCAGAATCAAGGTGGGGGGTCAAAGAAAGCCGGAATTCCTACCCGTGTAGGGATTAATGCATGGATTTTTGCTGCGTATACTCATAGAGGAAATGGTATGTTGAATCTCCAAAATATGAAAAAGAATCGTTTTAAATATGCGGCTAACCAGAACAAACCGGTCGGTTCTCCGGTAAACCTGGGTAAAATGTACTAAATATTTATTATTATTATTAGATAAAACAATATAATGTTTACTAGTGTAAACATTATAATAAAATCTTGGGCAAAAATCTTGGACAATATCATAAATGAAACTGATTATTGATGAACGTGAAACCACTTTATATGATAAATGTTGTTCTATTGTGCAAACTGAAGGTCATTCTACCACAGTGCAAATTATAAAACGGGTTATTCCTTTAGGTGATATTTTGATTCATACGGATGAAGACAATGAAGTTTGTATTATAGAACGCAAATCCCTATCTGATTTATTAAGTAGTATTAAGGATGGACGGTATGAAGAACAATCACACCGGCTAAGTCATGCAACGGGATTGCATGCACATAATATTATATATATTATTGAAGGTATGACGAGTCAATTGCGAAGTTTCTTGGAAAAACGCATAGTTTATTCGGCGATAACATCGCTGAGTTTTTTCAAAGGATTTAGTGTTTATCGGACGGCCTCTATCCAAGAAACTGCCGAAATGATTGTATGGATGGCCGATAAGATTGACCGCGATTGTATGAAAGGTAAAAAACCGTATTATGTTAAACGGACGAATCTTGGGCAGAATCTTATTGATTCGTCTATAGAAATAAGTCAAGAAAATACAACAAATGAACCTGTTATACAAAATTATTGTAATGTGGTAAAGAAAGTGAAAAAGGACAATATTACACCTCAAAATGTAGGTGAAATAATGTTAAGTCAAATACCGGGAATAAGTTCAGTAACTGCTATAGCCATTATGCGAAATTATTCGTCATTTTCTCAATTCTTGGTAGAAATGGAGAAAAATCCCGATTGTTTGAAAGATGTTACTTATGAAAGTAATGGGAAAGTTAGGAAAATCAATAAAACAGCTGCAGAAAGCATTCACAAATTTTTGATTAGGCCGGCGAATACTAATCCTATTTTGGCGATTGAATCAAATACAATTCCAGTGTAGCATAAACATGTTTATGATTTTTATATAGATGTGTAAAATACGGCGAATCTAGAATTTCTTTGCTAGGTTGATAAAAAGTGGGGGGATTATTCAATTTATATGGATTACATGCGGTATAGCACAGTATATCACAATTATTTACGTTATTTACTATCATTTTCCCGACACATTTATTTATCACGATTCTTGGGAAATATGGAAATAAGGATTCACTATAGTGGTGAGAAAACCGAACAAACAATTTGTTCATATTATAGTATACATAATATGAACCGATTTTATATTTTTTACATAAACACTTATTATTGTCGTATAACATTTGGGTAAATCGGTTTAACGACTTCATTTCCTACGAATTTGCCTGAATTCAACGATTGTTGCGTCACATCTACTCCTCCCCAATTAGAATCCATAGGATTGTCGCTAATACCTCCGTTTTCAATCATGGTAGCTTTGTGTATTAAATCAATATCCGTATTTATGCCGATATCTTGGCCGTGGGGGTCAAAACTCGCATAATTATTTGCGTTATATGGCGGGTTTTCTCGGGAAGCATCAACCGATGCTTGCACTATACTATTATCATGGGTTTGCATAGGAAGAGCAGGTAAGCCGCCTTCTACATAGAATGGACTCGGTTGCATACGATATACGGTATTTCCTTGCACATCATTTTCTTCTTGCATATATAATACTGGACAATGAATACCTTTATGGCGTTGAACTTCTAAATAGTTGATATATTCATCTAAATTATAAAATGGTATGGGATTTTGGCCGTCAACAATGGGTGCAGTTGTATCATATAAAAACAACGTGTTGCCTTGTTTTATTAATAAATTGGGGCATTTTGCCTGATTACTATCTTGATTATCAATACCTTCTTTTACCGTTCCTTTTACCGTTCCTTTTACCGTTCCTTTTACTAAGCCATTCGTTAGTATAACATATATTCCTGCTAAAAATGCGATTAATAAAAATATATGTAATAAAATTCTATATTTTTCATTCATTTTACGGTATAATATTATATAGATATATAATATAATATATAATATGGTAGAATCTAATAACGGACCTACTATTGTAGTCGGTAAAATATATGCAAATTGGTGCGGGCATTGCAAATCATTAAAACCCGAATGGGCCAAGATGAAAAGTGCGGTTAAAAAGGCTTTAGGTAAGGAATTTCATGTAGAATTTTCCGAAATTGAACAAACTAATGAAAAAGATAGTGTGGATAGTATAAATAAACGATTTTTACTTAATTCAGATAAAAAGCTCGCATTACAAGGCGGATATCCCACTCTTTTCAAAATTAGCGGCGGACAATTAGAGTATTATAATGGTGGACGAAATGCGACAGACATGACTGCATGGTTTAGTGGTGTAGCCAAAGAAGAAACCATTAACGGTGCCGCTGCTGCTGTAGTAAAACCATCAGTAAAAGAAAATCCCAATTCTTGGCGTAGTTTTTTTGGTGCTTCATCTAGTGGTGGTAGAAAACGAACAAACCGAAAACGTCAACATAGAAAACGAAGCAAAACACAGAAGAATTTGTCGGCTATTTTATCAGGACTTTCATTCACATATACACTCTCGCACATTTAAAACGGCACAAAATGCAACTAAATTTATTCTATTTATTACATAATTTTTATTCAAATAAATAGAATTTTATTAATCGGTATTATTTAGGAAAAACACTTTTGGGTATTTTTAGTTAAAACAATATAGAAATAAAATATTTATATACTATATAACTAAAATGGGTAAATATAGTTGCGAAAAATGTGCGAAAATCTTTTCTCAAAAATCACACTACGACAAACACATTAGTCGTAAAAATCCTTGCGAAATTCAAACAGACAAAATCAAGGCGTTAATAGATAAAGCATTAGATGAAAAATTGATTGAATTGAATATAAAATTGAATCTAAATAATACTGAAAGTAATATTACAATTAACATGACAGAACAAATGGATTTTTTAAAGAAAAATCGCAAAGAACTTATTTCGCTTTGTAAAGCCAAGAATATCAAAGGATATAGCGGAAAGAAGAAAGATGAGATTATTCAACTTATTGTAAATAAACCACCAGCAGAGATTACTCCGCAAAACGCAATTGTTAATACAAGTATTATAGATATTGTTCCACCCACAGATATTACAAATATAAAATATATTGATTTATTCTGTGGTATTGGTGGATTTCATCAAGCACTAACAACTATTATTCCTACATCGTCGTGTGTATTAGCATCTGATATTGATGAAAACGCAAGAAATACATATGAAACAAACCATAAACTAAAACCACTGGGCGATATTAAAAAGATTGATATTAATTCAATTCCTACATTTAACCTCATTTGCGGAGGGTTTCCTTGTCAGGCGTTCAGTATTGCACAATGGAAAGATAAGAAAGCGTTTGACGACCCACGCGGGACATTATTCTTTGATATTCTAAAAATTATTGATATTCATAAACCTAAATGTATTCTATTAGAAAATGTATCAAATTTAACAAAGATAAATAAAGGTGCTGTTTTACAAACATTATTGAATTCTTTGAAAACGCGCGGGTATAAAGTTTCATATCAATTACTAAGTCCTCATCAATTTGGAATTCCTCAAAACAGAGAAAGAGTATATATTATTGCAACAGCATCAGAAAATGAATTTGATTTTAAAACGTTATCTCAACGGACATCTACTTGTAAGTTATCTGATATTCTAGATACAGATGTCTCAGAAGACTATTATATTGATACATCTAAATATACAATGCTGAAACCCACTCAAATTAAAAAACAATCTAAAAGTGGATTGAAGTTCTGTGGTTACCTAAAAGGGAATCTAAGAAAGGTCGGAGCAAAAGAAAACACAGAGCATTTATCAAGAGTTCATAAACAATTGATGAGGATTTATAGTAGTGACGGAACACATCCTACGTTGGCTGCTTCTGAGACTTCGGGTAGATATCATATTTATGAAGAATCAACCAAAAGAGTAAGACGGCTAACTTTAAACGAATGTTATAAATTAATGGATTATCCTTCAACATTTATAAAAAATACAAATAAGGGGGTTGCATATAAGCAAATCGGAAATAGCGTTTGTGTTCGTGTTATTGAAGAGATTGTTAAAGAGATGGTGAAACAAGAAGCGATGTAAGAATTTCGTTGATGGATTCTTTGATAGAAATACTCATATTTTTATAAGATACTATCTGTGTTCTTAACTCGTGAATGAATATCAAACATATTTTTCTTTCATGAAATAGCGTCTGTTGTAGATGTGATATAACAAATCCATTTAGTGTGTCTATACAGATATTACTTTGAACAATATTTCTTTCTGTCTTTGCTGTTGTAATTATAAATTTCAAAGGAATATCTTCATTCTTTGTTTTTTCATCAAATATCGCTACAATTGTGTCGTCTATTTTAATTTTATGTTTGACTTCAATAGCAATTTTGCATATAGAACTCATATCTAAACCTTCAATATCTCCATATGATTTACTATGATTATCTGGTGCGGTATGTTCTTTTAATGGCTTCATTGAAATTCCTACCCACAAATATGGTTGAATTACCGATAGTAATGTGTGTACAATAATTACAGGAATAACAGATGCTCCGCTACCAAGTTTATTTATTTCATCAAGTGATTTTGAAATATCAAGTATATTCATATCTTTTGAAGAGATAACAATAGAATTCTTCAATGTTGTTGTTTTTTCCTTTCTGTTTTTTAGAAAGGACAACAAATATACAAGTATATCATTGTTAAGATGTGTATCTATTTTTGTATTTATTAATTCTACAATATTTAGAAATGATATTTTACTCTTTGGTGGAGAAATCATCCCTGAATATTCTTTATTGAATGGTTCTGGTTTTTCAAATGAGCGTGTAAGAGCAAACGCGGTGGATGTATCATATACTCCAATTTTATATAGGTAATTAGATACATAATTTCCATCTATTGTTCTTAAACTACGCCCTCCTTCCATTTTGGCTTGATGAAGACGAGTATCATAATCAGGATGCACTATCTTTGCAATTACAGAAACAATAGTTGCCTTACATGGTGCCCAAGATGTTGAAATAGTCTTTGATAATATATCAAGATGGTCTTTGATACATATATCTCCACATTTTTCCATTAAACGAGTAGTATCAACTATATTAGAATCTAATGCTTTTTGAAGTATTGATGGTATTGATGAATAATCATAAGACTCTACTTTTACTTGCGGGATTACATTTATATCAGTTTCAGCGTTAAGTTTTGGTGCTGAAACTGGCGTAGTCATCTTCTTACATGAACGCTTGTTGTGTCCTTCTTGCTTACAGCTAGAGCATTTCATTTTGGATACTTTGGTTTTGTTGATGCTTTGATATTCGTTTTTGATGAGTTCAATTCCGTTCATTCTTGATTATAGTTTAAGTATTGTAGTATATTTATTATTGAATAAAAACAAATCAATTTTTTATTCAATTTATACATCTTTATCAATAATTTGAAATAAATATTTACCAATATTTATTTTTGTCGTGATAGAAGCCATAGTATAGTATACTATACAATATTATGCGAAAATAAATATAGTTCAAAAGTGTAAAATCTATAGTTGTGCTTACCGCTTTACTTCGGTTAATCGGTTTGCTTATTTCAAGTAGTATAGAAAATTGAATATGTAAATAAACAACTATATATTTACATAAACTATCTAAAATCAATTATACATATTCCTTAGACAAAATGGCTCAATCATCGCATGTAGAATCATCACAATTAGAAAATACGGTGGTTTTAACGGAAGAATTGGAATTCAATAAAATATACAATGAAGATTGTATATTAGGTATGCGAAAAATAAAGAGTGAAAGTGTAGATATTGTTATTTGTGACCCGCCTTATAATATTGGAAAGGACTTCGGTAACAATAGTGATAAACAAAAGATGGATGAATATTTGATATGGTGTGATAGTTGGATAACTGAATGTTTGCGAATATTAAAACCGCAAGGCACATTATACATATATGGATTCAGTGAAATTCTCGCATTTATAAGAACCCGTATTTATTGTAATGTAAGATGGTTAATATGGCATTATACAAATAAAGTAACGCCATCACTTAACTTTTGGCAACGAACACATGAAAGTATTTTATGTTGTTATAAAAATAAACCCGTATTTAATCGTGATGATGTGAGAGAACCATATACAGATACATTTTTGAAAAATGCTGCCGGGAAAGTAAGAAAATCTACAAAAGGTCGTTTTAGCAATGGTGATAAAGAAACGATATATACTGCACATAAAGGGGGTGCATTGCCTAGAGATGTAATTAAATCACCTGCGTTAGCCGGAGGTGCAGGGAAAAAAGAACGGGTTAATCACCCAACACAAAAGCCATTGAATGTATGCGATACATTAATTAAGGCGGCATTAAATAAGAATTCACCAACATTAGTAGTCGTTCCATTTGTAGGTTCCGGGTCAGAATGTGTTTCAGCAAAAAATAATAATGTAAATTTTATTGGATTTGAAATAAATAATGAATATATTGTAATTGCGAATGAACGATTAGCTAATATAGAAACAAATGATACAACTGTTTATACTGAAATGGCTGATACTGCTGCTTCTGAAATAGCAGTAGCTGATGAGGACGAAGCAAACTGAACCATGTCTGCATTAGTAGTAATCTCAACTAAGTAATCGCGAACTTCCATGTAATTGAACCAAACACCTTCCGAACTATCTTTTTTTTTATTTCCTTGATTTGTAATTTTATTTTCAATGATTAGATGTTCAACCATTGCCCGAGTCATTCCCCAAAATTTGACTTCATGAAAATCAATTCCGCACAATAGTAAGAAATCCCATTTATGTCCCAATTCTACATGCTGCCACCGGTAGTCATGTTCTGACCAATGTCCCGATGTTTTTTGCTCAATATACATTATTTGACTATTTACATTTATTATATGGTCATATCCCGTTTGTTCTTTTCCTTTTTTGCGTTCGCCTAATGATGTAAATCTGCATCTAGCTAACTTTTCGGCGGCGATTCCTTTGCCGTTATTTTTATCAATAAATTTTACAATTCTTTCGGGTGACTGTTTAGATATATAGAGTTCGCGTTGAGAAAGTTTTTTAGATTGGGGCATAGTTGCCCAAAATAAATCAAGGTCATTTATGGGCTCAGACTGAGTATCGGTTACTAGTAATAAATCCGTCATGTTTGTAATAATACAATTATTTTATTATTACAAAAGCTTTTCAATTTTACGATATATTATATATTTATTCGTAATATATCGTAAAATTGAACTCTCACCCTTGATAAAATAAAATATATGTAAACCAGTTAGAATCAAAATATCAAGTTAAATCAGAATGAATCCGATAGCCGACGCCGCAAAAAAAACTATTATAAAAATCAACCGGTCAGTCCCGGGGAAATCATTCCGGCTAATAGATTTCCAAATATATGATGAAAAACCGAACGACGACGAATCGGCTTCATCCGGTTCAGAAGCCGATGCACCCCCCAAAAAGCGGTCGCATATAGACGAGGCACGATTTATTATCCAAGTATTCGGTATAAATGAGGCCGGTGAAACCTTCAGTGTCTTTATACAAGATTATCAGCCATTCTTCTACGTCAAGGTCGGCGATGGGTGGACCCAAGAACACGCAACCAAATTATTATATGAATTACGTATCAAGATAGGCACCTTTCAAAAAGCATCGCTCGTTTCCGCCGAAATAGTAGAATATAATAAATTGTATGGCTTCTCCGGCGGAAAAAAACACAAATTCGTCAAACTCGCCTTTCAAAATACGGCAACGATGAATAAAGTCAAAGGATTATGGTATAAATATGTGGAGAATGAAATTACTGGCGAATCTGTCCGAAAATTAATACCCGTAAAATCGCAAAATATCACGCTTGACCTATACGAGAGCAATATTCCCCCACTCTTGCGATATTTCCATATAAATAATATCAGTCCATCGGGATGGGTATTCATACCCACTCAACGTGTGACTGAAATCCAAGAATCGGAAAAAACGACTACATGCACATTTGAATATGCATGTAATATTATACATTTGAAATCCCAACCAAAAAAGGAAACACAAGTTCCCTATAAAATATGTAGTTTTGATATTGAGGCAAGCAGTAGTCATGGTGATTTTCCGATTCCCGTTAAATCATACAAACGGTTAGCATCTAATATGGTGGATACTTTTCGCAAACAAATGACGGCTGGTTGTGCCGCCGATGAAAATCGGGGGAAATTATTGCTTGAGAAAATCATCTTATCTGCATTCAATCAAAAATACGCCAAATTTGACGATATTGATTTGGTATATCCTAAACGAATGCCTACCAAGGTCGAATTACTAGGCACCATCAAAATTCTGTTAACTGAATCACTAGAAAAGGCGAAATTGGCGAATTCGGCAGAAGATAATTCGCATATAGTTAGTATCGCATCTATTTTCAATAAAATAAAAGACGACAATGCAGATGGTTCGGGTGGTGGCGGGGGAGATGGGTCTGATGATGAAGGGGATGGTGAAGGAGTTAGTCCGGGTCTTAGTTCCAATACCAATACAGACCATATACTCGGGGCAGATTCGGGAGAAGAAGCCGATGAAACTACTGCCGCCTTTTATAAAAAAACGACAAAGGCAGTCAAAGTCGACAAAAGTGCGACAATAATGGACGTGCTCATATCTGATAAATATAAACACGATGAAAAGGTATGTATTATTGACGAAGTTTTGACCCGACTTTTCCCAAGATTAGAAGGTGATAAAGTGACGTTTATTGGGTCGACATTTATGCGATATGGCGAAGCCGAACCTTACCGTAATCATTGTATTGTATTAAACTCGTGCGACCCTATTCCCGGAATAGATATAGAATCAGTCAGCAGTGAAACCGCACTATTATTAGGATGGGCCAACGTTATTCAACAGGAGAATCCCGATATCATTATTGGATATAATATATTCGGGTTTGATTACGAGTTCATGTTTCGCCGAGCCCAAGAAAATAAATGCGAAAAAATGTTTTTGAAATTATCGCGGAAAATCGACGAAGTTTGTGCGAAAGAATTAAAGGATGGCGGCGGGTTTGCGATTGAAAATAACAAGATTGTATTAGCTACAGGCGAATACGATTTGCGGTTTATTAAAATGACTGGCCGTGTCCAAATAGACATGTATAATTATTTCCGCCGAGATTTCAATTTGCCGTCGTATAAATTGGACGATGTCGCCGCCCAATATATCAGCGACGATGTGAAGAAAATGGAACATACGACGAATGCCGCCGGCGAAGATATTACCGAACTTTATACAGGGAATATTACGGGACTTCATATCGGCGATTTCATTCATATAGAACTTTCCAGTTTTACATCGGATTATTACAAAAACGGTCATAAATTCCCCGTTTGCGACATTATTCACAATAAACCCAGTTATGAAATCGTAAAAGGGAAAGAGCAAACTAGCACATATAATGTGATTTGCATCCGGGGTCATGAAGCCATTGATTTCACGAAATATATAAAGTGGGGTATGGCGAAAGACGACGTGACGCCGCAAGACATTTTCCGTTTAACCGACGGGTCATCTGCCGACCGGGCCATCGTGGCGAAGTATTGTATTCAGGATTGTAATCTGGTCCATCATCTCATGCGGAAAATCGATGTTTTAACTGGATATGTGGAGATGTCGCGTATTTGCAGTGTGCCTATCAGTTTCTTGGTATTTCGCGGTCAAGGAATAAAACTGACTAGTTATGTGGCGAAAAAATGCCGAGAGAAGAATACGCTCATGCCCGATTTGGAAAAGTCGTTTTATTCGGATGGATATGAAGGTGCGATTGTGCTCCCGCCCAAATGTGCGATGTATATGGATAATCCAGTTGCATGTGTTGATTATGCGTCTCTATACCCATCATCTATGATTAGTCAGAATTATTCGCACGATAGTAAAGTATGGACCAAAGAATACGATTTGGAAGGCGACTTGATTAAAGAAACCGGTGAAAAGACGAGGTCAGGTGCATTCATCTACGATAATTTGCCTGGATACCAATATATTGATATTGAATTTGATACATTTAAATGGTTGCGTAATCCGGCAAGACCAGCGGCCAAAGCGGAGAAAACAAAAGTAGGTAAGAAGATTTGTCGCTGGGCTCAATTACCAGATGACCAAAAATCAATCATGCCCGCTATTCTGGAAGAATTATTGAAAGCCCGTTCCGATACCCGCAAAATGATAAAGACCGAAAAAGACCCTTTTATGCAAAATATATTGGATAAGCGTCAGCTTGGTTATAAAGTAACGGCGAATTCTCTATATGGACAATGTGGTGCGAAAACTTCAACGTTTTACGAAAAAGACGTTGCCGCATCAACCACGGCGACGGGTCGTATGATGATTATATATGCGAAACGTATTATTGAGGAAGTATATGGCGATATGGAATATAATACTGAGGCGATGGGTCCGGTATTGACCAAGGCCGAGTATGTGTATGGGGATACAGACAGTGTATTCTTCACGTTCAATCTCGTGGATAAACAAACGGGTGAAAAGATTCGCGGCCAAAAAGCTCTAGAGGCGACTATAGAAATCGCCCAAGATGTGGCGAAACTGTGTTCGCAATGGCTCAAATCACCCATGGAATTATCATATGAAAAGACGATGATGCCGTTTATATTATTATCAAAAAAACGTTATGTTGGTATGTTATATGAGACAAATCCCAATAAAGGCAAAATGAAATATATGGGGCTATCATTGAAACGTCGTGATTCATGTGATTATTTAAAGGATGTGTATGGCGGTATATTGAATATATTGATGAAAGAACACGATATCAAAAAAGCACTGGATTTTCTGCAAAGTTCATTGAACGAATTAGCCGCGGGTAATGTCCCGATGGATAAATTGGCTATAACAAAGGCGTTACGTGGATATTATAAAATCCCTGGACAAATCGCACATAAAGTATTGGCTGAGCGAATCGCCAAGCGTGACCCGGGAAATAAACCAAAGCCGGGCGACCGAATGAAATTCGTGCATATTATAAATGATAATAAAAATGCATTGCAAGGGGATAAGATTGAGACACCCGAATTCATTATCCAACACAAATTACCATTGGATTATACATTCTATATTACGAATCAATTGATGAAACCATTGCAACAATTATTTGGTTTAGCTCTTGAACAAATCTGGGAAAATATGAATAAACATACGACGATTAAGACATATCGCCGTGAAATCGCACAATTAGAGGCCGAACTACCGAATATAGAAATCTTTATGAAAAAAAAAGAAAAATATTGTTCAGCGAAAGTTAAAGTGCTATTATTTGATGATGTTTTGAAACGAATTTATAATGAGAAAAACCGAATTCAAACCTTGGTTACTATGTGGGATAAAAATAAATCAAATGTTATATGAAATATCATATATTGGAATTTCAAATGAATAAGAATTATCCATATTTGGATTTTGTGGATTTTGCATCATACCGCGAAATAATTGCGACAAATTTCGTATAATCTCATCTGAATTATTCTCATTCAAATTACTTATATTGTTATAAGTATTGTTATATATATCCGTATTTGAAAATTCCAATGGTATAGGAACCGTCGTTCTTGGACCTGGCTGGTCGTCATATTTTTCTTCTTCTAACACATCTTCTTCTTTTGATTCTTCTTCTAACGCATCTTCTTCTAACGCATCTTCTTCTAACTCATCTTCTTCTAACGCATCTTCTTCTAACTCATCTTCTTCATCTTCCAAAACGTCTTCAGCATAATCATAATTTACAGATTCGGCTAATGAACCCGGCCGGTTATTTGAGCTATCCGCCGGCCGGTTATTTGAGCTATCCATATTAGTCCGTCGCGTTTGAATATCATATCTACATACAGGACAACGAAAATTGCGATTAAGCCAAGTCATCAGATGAGACTCTTTAAACAAATGTTTACAACCGCAAATTTCCAAAAGTGCATCACCTGGTTGAAATACGTCCAAACTAATTGGGCATGTATTTACAGACATACTACTATCATATATTAACTGGCGAGTATTTTGGGCAATTTGTCTTGGTGTAAGACCGGCATTTGCGCGAATTGTATCATTTATTATAGGACTAATAGTATATTCAAAATACGCATATGGATTATATCTATTTATTGTGCTAGGTATTGTATTATGTATTGTATTATGTATTGTGCTAGGTATTGTATTATGTATTGTATTATGTATTGTGCTAGGTCTTGTGCTAGGTATTGTGCTAGGTATTGTGCTAGGTATTGTGCTAGGTATTGTGCTAGGTATTGTGCTAGGTATTGTGCTAGGTCTTGTGCTAGGTCTTGGACTAGGTCTTGGACTAGGTCTTGTGCTAGGTCTTGGACTAGGTCTTGTGCTAGGTCTTACATTATCATTTGAATTCGGTAGTGGTTCATCATCTGCTACTATATTATACATTAATGAATTTACGGGTTGAATCTCATACACAGTATCAATTATATCACGCATATTTCGCTGATATTCATATATATTTTTGTTATAATCATAAATCATTGAACTTAATACATTAATACGGCGATTTTGCATATTAGCGGGCATAGCATTTAAGTTTTGGCGATATCTTGGCGTTAAACTTGGCGGTTGACTAGATGCGGTAATATTTGAACCATATGTAGGTTGTATTTGAACCGTAGGACCAGACGGTCTATTCGGATTATAATCGGGAAGCCGTATTCGTTCCCCCATCTCAGTATTAGTCATATATACACCACCCGTATTTGTTCTAGGAGGTATTGAATTCGTCCTTGGTATATCACGTATAGATTCCGTTAATATATCATATAATGCATTTTCAATAATTTGACTGACCGCTTCATTTCGGTTATTCGTCGTTGTCGTTGATTGATTGTTGTTCATCAATATAAAGATATTTTTATATATATTAATATACTTTTATATCATTATAATCATGGATTTAACTCAATATCAAAACAAAGGTTATACCGGTTTATCAAATCTTGGGAATACGTGTTTTTTAAATGCGAGTATGCAAGTATTAAACCATACATATGAATTAACTGAATTATTAAAACGTAATAAGTATCTTAAAAATGTAAAGGCAACATTACCCGAATCCGCAATTTTGACTGAATGGTCAAATTTGCAAGAGGTAATGTGGAGTAATAATGGAACGGTATCGCCAAATAGGTTTGTGTATCATGTTCACAAATTAGCCAAATCTAAAAAACGCGATATTTTCACGGGTTGGGCACAGAATGATATGACCGAATTCCTATTATTTATGGTAGAGTGTATGCATAATAGTATTTCACGTAGTATTAATATGCATATTTTAGGTAATATGGAAAATGACCTTGACCAAATGGCCACCAAATGTTATACAATGTTACAGAAAATATATTCAACCGAATATTCCGAAATTATGGAGATATTTTATGGTATTTGTATATCGGAAATTTCATCTATGGATAGTAAAATTATACACAGTATTACACCTGAAAATTATTTCATGTTGGATATGGAGATTGCCGGTTCGACATTATACGAATGCTTAGATTCATACACAAAGTATGAAGTATTAGATGGCGACAATGCTTGGTTAAATGAAAAAACAGGACAAAAGGAAGATATCAAAAAGCGAATCACTTTTTGGAATTTTCCCAAGATTTTGGTCATTTCATTGAAACGTTTTTCGCCATGCGGAACACACAAAAATGGGGCATTAATCCAATTTCCTATAAATAATCTGGACCTGTCTAAGTATGTAAGTGGATACAATGCCGACCATTATAAATATGATTTGTATGGCGTATGTAATCATATGGGGGGGATTCAAGGCGGACATTATACGGCATATGCGAAAAATGCGACAAATGAATGGATAAATTACGATGATACGACTGTTAATATTATAAAAGAAGATACCGTGGTTAGTAATATGGCGTATTGTTTGTTTTATCGCAAAAAAATATAGTCCATTATAATATATTATAATTATGTCTAGTAATCAAAATACACATCAATATATGAATCAAAGCACGGATAAAACATCAAATGGTCCAAGTTCGTATGTGAAAAATTCAAATGCTAATTTCATGGATGCATTAAATGATTTATTTTCGCAATCAAATATGAGTTTTGTTTTGGTATTTTTAGCAATATATTTTGTATTATATTTTGGATTAGGTATCTTTTTCAATAAAAGCGAGAATCCTACAGGTGCCCAAATTATGTTGAGCCGGTCTATTGATATTATTATAATAGGATTTTTCCTTTTTTTCTTGATTTCATATTTTATATCTTTATCTACATATGATAAGGACCATTTATTTGTATATTGTTTAGAATGGACCAAGGAATTTTGGAATAATCCGCAAACTATTATAGAGTTGGCTATAAGTATTATAGTATTCTATATTTTAGTATATTTATGCGGTGTCCCCATGACTGCAGATACGCGACCATGGACCATCGCAATAATTGAAAATAAATTGTGGATATTATTGGTGATGCAAATATTCTTGGATTTTTTCAAATATGTTTTTGGAATACATATTATTGATATTTTGTTTGGCGATTCACTTATACAATGGTGGAATAATATTCCCGAGTCAACTACTGCGGATGCATCGGGCAACATTACTGCTACCAATACTCACCATGATGCATCGGGCAACGCTACTGCTACCAATACTCACCATGATGCATCAGGTAATTCGCAAATAAATGAAGTGTTCAATATTGCTAATAACTTATATACATATGATGATGCACAAGCCATATGCACTGCATATGATGCATCATTAGCCACATATGACCAAGTTGAAGATTCGTATAACAATGGCGGAGAGTGGTGTAATTATGGCTGGTCTGCCGGTCAAATGGCGTTATTCCCTACCCAAAAAAATACCTGGGACACATTACAGAAAACGGATAATCATAAAAATGATTGTGGACGACCGGGTATAAATGGCGGTGTTATCGCAAATCCGTATGTGCAATTTGGCGTAAATTGTTATGGGAAAAAACCAAAGCCAACTAACGCTGAATTAGCTCAAATGAGTGCAAATACGAATCCATCATATCCACCAACAGTAGAGGCTAAAGTGATTGATGCTAAAGTGAAATATTGGAAGGACCATGCGGCATCAATGTTGAATATAAATTCATTTAATAAAAAAAGATGGACAGAATATTAGAATAATTAACCGTTAAGCTACCAGAAAGGACACATGTGTAAATGGTCGGTTAAGAAACGCGGATAGGGACCTAAAAATTAGCGTCAAGAAACAAAATATCAAGTAATACCGATAAAGGTTAAAGAGACCTTCATATATTTCAATAGTCATGGAAAGTTTTACCCATTTTATTGTTTTAAGCTGGGACCCCGAAGAAAGTGTTCCTCCTATTACTGGATGTTTTCATGGTTTGAAAAGTAAAAACCTTTTTCCCTGTGTATCAACAATATTATTTTCAAATGAAAATTATACCATTGTTAAAAAAACCGGTAAGTTGAATAATGCAGAGTTAGATATTATTCTAACAAACTATATATCAAAAGAAACCCCCCACAAAAATAAACTTGTTCGAGGTTATTTATATGTAAATAAGAAAGAACACGAAATTAAATCGGCATATGTATATTCCTCTTTGCAGATTGGGGAATTGTGTTCTGATAATATACAAATTGTTCAACTAGGCACTAATATTTTTGAATAAAGTGTGTAAAGTGCTAACTGCTACAACTTTATCAATTACTGCATTAGATGAATTACCTATAAAATTAACTTTTGAAAATGGAGCATTAGCTGATGGTGCATCAATTACGTTATTAGCAATACTGGTATAAACCGACTACGTCTATCATAAATACACCATAAAATATATAGAAAAATCCGTATATGTTATACAAATGAATATCAAAACCCTAATAAAAGATGCTAAAGCAGATACCGAATTATTATCCAAAATTGATATAGATGAATTATTGGGTGCAGTAGAAAATGATAAAAATGAGCATCTAGACAATAAAACATTGCATGATATTTCCCAAGAAATAAGTCAAGAAATTCGCACATTAAATTTGGATAAAGAACCGACAAAGAAAATCTTGGAAAAATTAGCGGATTATCGTTATATAGATGAAATATACCAATTACATCGCGGGAAATATGTACGATGGATTCGCCGAACTAATCCAGAAAAATTAGTGAATGGTGGTATTGTGGTGGATGTGAAATTCTTGGGAAATGGGACACATATTATTGTGAAAAATAATATGAATCAGTTTATTCAATATAAATTTGATGATTGTTTTACTTTTCAAAAATTATCAATGGAAGAATTGATGATATTGATGGCTTATGATAATATACAAAAATAATTCGGATTTACTTACGTTTTTTACTATATTGACTTGCGATTTTGATTATTTTGCGTGATTTCTTGGTAAATCCCCGTTTTCGTTTTGATTTTATATCAGAAACCATACCGAATAAATCATCAAACATTTTATCACTAATACAGCCGCCATCGGTCGCTTCATATACTTTTTGAGTCATATCTCCGACATATTTTTCAATTACTAATCCTGAAGGAATGATTAAATTTGTGAATTTGGATAGGCTTTCTTCGCCATTATTTTTATGTCCAAATAGATTTTGTATAGGGAATCCGCCAATAAAATTATTATCACCATCCTCACCGCCGCCCTCCATTATGTTTGAATTATATAAATATTTGTTTAAAGTCGAATCTCGGTAATTCATCGTTTGTATACAATATAGGTGTAAAATAACTACATTGTATATTTACGCATTATTTTTCATAGTGCGTCGCAATTCAGGCGAACTAGTCACTTCCCGATTATCTCGCAAATATTGTATAATAAAATCCACTTGTGATTTATCGGTTATCAATTTGGCTAAACAATCTTCTATATAAGTGAACGTTAACGGTGAATAATCTTTTTTATCATATAATTTGATTTCACCATTTGTAATTTCAATCTTGGTATTTTGCAGATTATTTTCGTGTAAATAAGTGCAAATACTTTCTGATAATTTGTGTTTATAGTCCCGATATTCTTTCGTTTTTTCATTGATTTTTTTGAGTTGGACATCTAATAATGCCCATTTTTGGATATTCTGGACAAATTCTTGTTTTTGAGATACAGGAATTATTTGACTATTATTCATTTGATTATTACACTACTATAGTAATCAAATTTATTACATTTTTTATCGTCTATCGCGTCGTTTATTGCTATAACGTCGGTTAACCTTCATAACCCCAGAAAATCTGTAAGATTTTCTCGGGGTTACTATGAATATTTCATGACCATAAATGGTCATGAAATATTTGAAGGCATGCCTAAAGCTACAAAAAGGACTAATAGCCCCCAAAGGGGGCTAACCAGTGGATGGTCGCTCAAAGAGCGACCATTTACACATGTGTCCTTTCCGGTAGCTTAACGGTTAACCGAATTTATATAATATACACCAGTATCTCATATTCAAAATTATTCTATGTGTGCATAATAATGAGCTTCACGAAGAACTAATTTCAATAGTAAAAATAAATTCGCTAAAGTAATGACTAAAAGTAATACAATATAAATACAAATAAACCACACGTAAATATAGATTTCATTATACACAATATTCACAACTGGACGCACAAAATTGAAAATCTCACGTTTGATTTCCTCATTTTGAAAAAAAGCCACGCAATTTTCGCGAATATTTTTCATAATTTACAATAATAGTGGGGTTAATTGTAATCATTGGATATTTTTATGTTATTACCTATACGCAACTCATGATAAAAATAAAATCAGTGCTACAATAACTATCGCAAAAATACAAATAATAACCACGAAATTTTGCAAAATAGAATATCGGAATATTCGCATATTTTCTTGAACATCTTCATTATTACTATTATTTATTGGTTCATCCATTGTATCATCATCAATTATCGGCATAATAATTATATTATAGTAACCAAACGTTTTTACATTGTTTTACACTATTTTTGATATCAATTCAAATAATGCGTATGTATATATTTAGTAAAATCTTGGTAAATCATAACCAAACGTGGTAAATAATAATCAAACGTAATGTCTACAGAAGAAATATATGAACCCAACAAAAATTTTGATTTTACTAAATTAGTTTTAACTGCACCATCTATCGTTTCGGGCGGAAGTTATTTTATCAAATTTCTCATGAATGGTAATCCTTTGTATATTCAACCGCCTAAATGCACTACTAAACAAGGTATCATAAAATCAGGTAAGAAGATGTATTGCGACTTAATGATGACTAATTTACATGAACATTTTATCCAATGGTTGGAGAATTTAGAGAATTATTCACAAGAATGTATTTTCGCAAACCGCGAGAAATGGTTTGAAACCCAGTTGGAAAAAACCGATATAGAGAATTCGTTTTCATCGCCAGTCAAGACCTACAAATCGGGGAAATTCTATATCATACGAACTAATGTTCCAACACGTTTAGGAAAATGTGTTTTGAAAATCTACGATGAAAATGAAAATGATATTGATATTGAGCAAATCAAAGATACAACAAATGTAATCACAATCTTGGAGTTTCAAGGTATTAAATGTTCTGCTCGCAGTTTTCAAATTGAAATAGAAATCAAACAGATGATGGTATTAAAACCGAGTAATCTATTTGAACGTTGTGCGATTCAATCAAATAAATCATCCTCAATTAATTTAGGAGAAGTTTCAATACCTATTTTTAAAGAAAAAGTAGAAGAAGAAAAAGTAGAAGAAGAAAAAGTAATCAATGGTTCAAATATTGGTTCAAATATTGGTTCAAATATTGGTTCAAATATTGGTTCAAATATTGGTTCAAATATTACTACTATTTTAGAAGAAAATAGTGATAAAGAAGAACTTTTAACAAATCAACATTCTTTAGACAATTTAGTAGAAGAAGAAAATGGATTAAACGGAAATCTTGGGAAAATAGAAACAATAAATGAGAGTTCAGACATAATGACCGAGATTGATTTTGATTTAGAAACACTTCCAAATATGGATATCATGCAATTGAAAAAACGTAATGAAGTCTATTATGAAATGTATCGTGAAGCCAAGAAAAAAGCCAAGATTGCCCGCCGTTTAGCACTTTCATCTTATTTAGAAGCAAAACGAATTAAAAATACTTATATGTTGGACGAAATTGATGATGATAGTGATAGTGGGCCAGAAGAAAAAGAAGAAGACGAAGAAAAAGAAGAATGACGATTGACTAACTACAATCCATTTGCTACTTACAAAATAAATTTATTCCTTAATGATATATATAAGAAGTAATGTTTAAAGATATTCAAGCAGGGCTTACTAGATTTTTTGGTAAACGATGGATTCCTATTGTTGTTATTGTATTAATCTGTGCAGTATTAATGTATTATTCAACTTCTAAATCAAGTATTTTAGATAGAATGGATACTGGTTCTAGTCAACATCAACAGAAACCGCAACAAGCACAAATGCCGGCAGGTGGAGTAGCAGGAGCCGCAGGCACTGCACAGCAGGGTGCTGCCGCTCAAGGTGGATTCACTATGCAACCCGTTGCTAATCCTTCGGATTTATTACCACAAGACTCTAATAGTCAGTGGGCTAGTTTGAATCCTTTGGGCGGGGGAAATGTCGCCATGCCTGACCTATTATCCGCCGGTTATCATATCGGTTTAGACACTATTGGCCAAACTTTGAAAAACGCCAACTTGCAATTACGTTCTGACCCAATCATTGAAAAGAAAGATATTGGACCTTGGAACCAAAGCACATACGAGCCAGATTATGGAAGAGTTCCATTAGAAGTTGGATATGGAGCACGTTAGACGATAAACCGTCTATAAACAATTCTATGTAACAAATATTTCATGATTATTTATGGTCATGAAATATTTGAAGATATGCCTAAAGCTACCAGAAAGGACTAATAGCCTCCTTTGGGGGCTAACCAGTGGATGGTCGCTCAAAGAGCGACCATTTACACATGTGTCCTTTCTGGTAGCTTAACGGTTAACCGGTTGAAGTCCCGACGCCAACATATTATAGACCGCCTTTATTCAATATATAGCATTCCAATATTTTGGGTGTAGTTAAATGATATTGATTTATGACTAAAACAAATAAGAAATATTCAAAAATGCCTATTATACATAAGAACTTGATAGTCTTGATAAATTCATTTATGAATTTAGAATATGAAAAATAATGGACAACTTGCATATAGGATGTGAGATTTCCCAAGATTTGGTTATATGAATTTACGCGTTGTATTATAGTAGTAGATTTGACCATTGGATTCATTTCACTACCATCACTATCGCAGCGGTCTCTCAAGTTATTTTTTTGGTCTTCTATTTGGTTATTTCTCAAGTTATTTCTTTGGTCTTCTATATCGGTAATTATAGGCAATATTGGTCTAGTCATTATATACACATCATATGCGAATAACACGACAAAAACCGTAGAAGTTCCATATACAAAATAAATGGGTTTTGCTAATAGGGCGGAATTATAATTGGCGAGTTGCACTAAATAATCTGTATTTTTACAATTACCTATATCCTGTATCTCAGTTTGATTCAAATAATTGGACGGTATATAGATATTATCTAAATAAGTATTCAATAAAGATTCCAAGAATTCATTGAACTTTTCGCTTTCTAATTGAGATACATAATACACATAAAAGGCGATTTCAAATGTGGATATCAAATAGAAATGAATATAATAATATAAAATATTTTCGTATTTTATTTTACATTTTACACAATTTTTCCAAGATTGAAACATAATTGTAGCTACTAGTATACTCTGTAAATATATCTAAATACTATCGTATAGAATACAATACACTTATATTTACACTTACATAAATATATGATATTATTCGGATAGATTTGTCCAAGATTTGTCCAAGATTTGTCCAAGATTTGTCCAAGATTTGTCCAAGATTTGTCCAAGATTTGTCCAAGATTTGTCCAAGACCTATAGAGATAATCGTAATATTTTGGATAAAACCAAATATCCCAATATATTATATTATGGATAAACTTGATATTTTAGGATATGTTATAATCGGATTCATATTAATCGCGTGTTTGTATATTTATTTCCAAACAGACGATTTCCAATTAAAATGTATTGTATCAACGGTTGATGGTAATAAATATTGTGTGAGGGAACGTGAAAAAGTGCAAGCCGCCGCCGATTTATTGGCTTCAGTCACCGAAAAGTGCAAATCATTGGTTAAATATATGGTGGATAGATTTCCCGATAAAGATAATGTAATCCGGTTAAATGAAAACTTCAATCCGCAAAAAGTAATGGAAACTCTACCAACGAGTAATTATACGGCATATAGCGAGAATAAAGGAGAGAAAATCGCGTTTTGTTTAAATAAAGTCAAGGGAGAAAATGATAATATGATTGATGAACATACATTGACTTTTGTCGCTATTCACGAAATCGCACATACCATGACGAAATCCATTGGACATAAATCGGAATTCTGGGATAATTTCAAATTTTTACTGGAGAATGCAAAGGAAGCGGGCATACATGACCCAGCAGATTACAAAAAAAATCCGCAGAATTATTGTGGGATGGAAATACATGATAACCCATATTATGATGTTTGATTTTTATTGTTTATTTTACATTATATATGCATAATGCAGCCATTATCGCAACTATTATAGCAGTTACATTATCGCCGCCGCCGCTGCCGCCGCCGCCATGAATGATTTGTGTCGGCGGCAAATTATTTATTTTTTCTACTTCAGTATCAATATATTGTTTTACCAAGAAATTCTTTCCGCACATATTGTGAAAACTGGTGTAATAGCGATTAGTGTAATAGCGATTAGTATAATGATGGTTTTTCATATAGTTACCACTCATTTTTCTAATAATAAATCTTTTTTGCAATGTGTGATATACGCGATTCATTTTATTATTTTGTGTAAATATATCAATCATGGTGTAATTGATATATTTGGTTCAATTTTATCGGTGTAATATTAGTTTATGAACGATTTATGAAACCTTTTGTATGTAATACAGTTTTCATATTTTGTATTATAGTGGTAGAAGGGGGGGCAGTTGATGTTGCCGGATTAGGGTTTAATGCCGATGGGTTATATTCGTATATTTCTTTATAAATAGTTTGATATGCAGCTAATTGGTTTGGCCGAATGCAACTACCTGTTAGACTAGGCAATGGTGCTATATTAAGAATATGCAAAGGTGCTGTATTTGTGACTAATTTAACAACAGTCGGAGTATTTATATTATTAGACGATGCATAATTAGATTTCAAAGGTGTAAACGTATATGCAGGCACTTGAACAGTGCTAGACAAAATCGGTATTTGCGAATATCCTTTATTCCAAATTTTAGTGCAAATATTTTCATATAGAGTCACAATAGACCCAGTATAGTTCATCGTTTTCATACACTCAATCAATGATTCAGTTAAAACTCCCACATATTCATTCAATGATATATCAAATACCGACAAACTCGTTTGCGAATCTTTGCACCCACTAATAATATAAATATTGGGATTCGCGATATTTTGGCTATTATATTGGGTTTTAATATAGTCACTTCCCGAAACATATTGAAATTCCCACTCTAAGTTACACATAGATGCACTGTGGCATGCATCAATAATCAAAAAAACCCGACACTTGAACTGTTTAATAATATTAAATAAATAATTATCTGTAATAAATCCGGCAGTTAAATAATCTATAGGAACCAATGCTTCATCCAAATTAAAAACCGCATTTATAGATGGGTCTATCGCAGTTAATTGACCCGACGCATCATATAGTTGGGTTCCGTGTCCCGAATAATTAATCCATATTTCACTGCATCCTGCTGATGCTGAAACCAACTCATTTAATTGGTTTAATATATTTTGACGAGTGGGCATAGTCAACACATTATTGGATAAATCATCTCGTAACATGACGATATTGGACGGGTCATATTGAAATCCTGTAACTAACATATCGTACATATTTTCAATATCATTGATGCAACCATTCAATATATTCGCCGGAATACTCAAATAATTAATCCCGATTAATAATGCTTTTTTCGGTAATATAGACATAAACAATGTTAGTATAATATAACTAGTTATATGGATTCAAATAAAAGGCCAGAGAAATCCGACAATCTAGAGAAAACGGATAAAAAAGATAAGCTAAATATCGCAATACCGCAGAATGAAATTTACAAAGTGCATCAAATGGATTCACATGGTAAAGTAATGCAAACCATCATTTTCGCTGGGGCATCAAAAACAAAACGGAATTTGAACGAATTATTTAGCGATATTGAAATCGCATATATAGAAGCCAATCAAATCAAACTCGTTTTTTCCGATTTACTACTCCATTCAGATGATACTATTTGCACCATTAAAAAGAAAATCATGGGAGAATTAATAGATAAACACGCATTTTCTTATGAAGAAATCTATTTATTTTCGGCCATAAATGAAACAGTTAATCTAGAGCAAATATATCAGAATATAGTCCGGCCTAAACAAGGACTCGCAAAAAAACGCAATAAAGAAACCGCCAATATTCCCCAAGAATTCGTTGCCGCCCAATTCGGCCAATTTGTCCAAAACCTGAATATACCCGATACCATTATTGAAGATATTGCGACAAAGGACATTTACGAATATGAAGACCTATTATTATTGGGTATTCATAATACATCTATTGCGGTAAAAATCCCGCTTGGTCAAAAATTCATGAATAATCGCGACTATTTATTCTCACCAAATCCATACGATATTCGCAATATATCCACTTCGCGATATGAAATGACGAGTGAAAACCCGCTGATTACATTTGAAAATGAATTGCTATTAAATTATGGAAATATGAATGATAAAAATTTGTATTTATGTTTAGCCGAAAATGTATTTGAATATGCATTTAAAAATGGTGCAGATGAAGCTTATATCGCATGCATATATTTCCCCCTATTATTCAATGAAAATATTAAAACGGGGGAACAATTAACCGAAAATAAACCGAAATTGCTCAAAGCTAGCCAATCTCTTTTGACGGCAGCATCATATCAATTATACAAAACCGTGGATATGTTCTATAATATATATTACGGAAAAACCGATGAATTGTCGTATATAGAACGCGGAATCCAGCAGTTTTCCATTGTGATACGCAGTGGTCTAAATACAAATATACCGCTAGAATCCATCTTCAAAAATATTCATGCGACGAAAGAAATGCCTATTATCAAATATAATCCCGGGAATCGTCGCGAAAACATGTTCCGCCTATATTCAACCACCACTTCTAAAAATGGGAAAAAAATACCGGTATTGAGTGAATTGGCTATTAACAAATTATCGCGCGAAATGGGGAAAGGCCGGCAGATTTCCATGCATATTTTGGCTACGGGACTATTCGTAGATTTTGAAAGTGATGGGAGTATTTTTATACGGGCCACATTTGCTAAATCGGTGTCTTACGATGAATGGAATACGATGATTATATCGCAAATTAAACCGGTAATAGAAGTATTAAATGGTATATTACGTCAAACGGGATTCGTATTACCCTTGATAGAATCACTCAAAGATAACCGAGTAGAAATATTAAATATTAAATATGTGGCTGTTTTACCTACGGAAAATATATTATCATTACAAAAATACGCAAATTGTATATCAAGCATATTTGATATTATAAAAGACGATTTGACCAAGACGGCCATACTCCGATTTAAACGCGTAGAGAATTTCAAAGAAATGGATGCACAATCAGTATTAATAACCGAAGTATTACATAATACACATGATTACCAAGAAGTCGCTCGCATATTAATGTTGAATTACTCTATTTCCCAAGAAGCTGCTATTTTGCGTATAGCCGAATATACCGAAGAACATCAACAGTTGGCTGGACGAGTAATAGAAAATCCGGGATTCCCCGTTAGAATGTTTCATCCGCCGGCCGAAAAGAAGGTAGTGATTGAAGTAGATAGTATTGTGGGAATAGATTATATTGAGGTATTGCATATTTATTTGGATAGTATTTTACGTATAATACAATCGTCTAAACCAACCACTACTTATCCGGTGGAACATATACGGCGTATTTGTTCCAAGACTACCAAGTTTGATAAGAATGTAGATAAATCTCATATAGAAAATGTGGTGGCGATTTCGGGGGTAGAACCATTAAAAGCAATTAAAAAAATCCAACCATTGGCCTTTCAATTTGATGATGATGCCGATGAGATAGAAGATACTATTTTAGGCACTAATATAAATATAAAAGCTATAACTAATGCAGTCAATAAACCTGCCGATAAAGTAGTAAATGAAGATAATGAAGGGTTTTATATTGATTACGATGAAGAAGTAGAAGGAGAAGAATTTATTAAAGATTCGCCTAGTGAAATAGACACTGATTATGAATCTGATTTAGAACCCGAACTCAAGTTTAAACAAACGAATAATTCAATCTATATAAATGCAGATGAACCTGAGCTTGAATCTGAAATTGAAATAAAACCTAAATCAATCAAAGTCAAAACACCGTCGCCATCTAAATTAAAATCAATCAAAGTCAAAACACCGTCGCCATCTAAATTAAAATCAATCAACCTTCAACTTAAACCACCGCCTAAATCTAATGAAGATGAAAATGAAGATGAAGATGAAGATGAAGGATTTTATATGGACTATGAAGAAGAAGAAGAAGACGAAAAAAAAGAAGAAAAAGGAGGAGAAGGTGAAGACGAAATAAGTCCATCATCACCGCAACAACAAATCAATATAGAAGGAATGCCTCTTTATCCCAATCCATTTTTGCGACGGTTAAAAGACCGCGATCCCACATTATTTTTAACAAAACAAGAAGGTAAATATAAATCATATACAAAATCGTGTGCCGCAAATATTAGTAGACAACCCGTAATTCTAACCGAAGAAGAGAAAGCCAATATAGATAAAACCAATCCCGGTTCATATCATCATGCAGTCAAATACGGGTCTGACCCAGAGAACCCATTTTGGTATATATGTCCAAGATATTGGTGTCTAGCCACAAATTCATCTATAACAGAAGAAGACGTCAAAGCCGGTAAATGCGGGACCATTATCCCAGCCGATGCGAAAACCGTCCCGAAAGGTGCCGGTGTATACGAGTTTAATAGTAAAACAAATGAACATATTAATCCCAAAGGTGAATATATCCATCATTATCCCAGTTTTTTTGAAGATGCGACGCCCAACGGTAATTGCGTTCCATGCTGTTTTAAAATGCAACAAAATGATAAAAATGGAAAATGGGAAATGTCTAATGAACAAATTCGCAGACGGGAAAGATGCAGTGCTTCAGGACCTGGACCAGAAGGACCGGGTACTAAAGGTCCGGCAAAATTCATATCATATATTATCAATTCACTCACTATTCCTCTTCCATCAGGCCGATGGGGTTTTTTGCCTATATCCGCCCAATTATTTTTGAAAACGAATAATGCGGCGGCAGTTACCAAATTAAATTCAGCACTTATCCGGCCCAATACCCCCTGTTTATTACGATACGGCACAGAACAAGTATTAAATCAATCATTCTTGGGATGTATAGCGAATTTATATGCATATAAACAATCCAGTGCCGAGAAGAAAGTGGAAATCCCTGCAGTCAAAGAATTGAGGCAAATCATGGTGGATGCACTCACGATAGATTTATATATCAAATATCACAATGGGTCGCTCGTCGCCGTATTCAAACCCAAACTGGTGAATATCGCCGATATTAATGTAGACAAATTGGAATATACCGAATCGGTTCTTGGGAAAAGTATCAATGTTGCCGATGAAGCCCAATACGATTTCTTGGTAGATACTATTGCTTCATTTGAGAACTTCAAGAAATATTTGTTAGATGAAAAATCGTCCATTGACCATACCTATTTATGGGATATGATTATTGGGCAAAATCCCAAGATGATGCGTGACGGATTGAATTTGATAATCTTGGAAACACCCAATACAGATATTACTGATAAGATAGAATTAGTTTGTCCCACAAATTCTTATTCGCAAATGATGCATGACCCAAGAAAAGAGACGGTGATTATATTAAAACAGGGGGAGTTTTATGAACCCATTTTCCTATATGAAGAACGCGATAATCAAATCCATGAATTGAAAACGTTTATGATACAAGATGCACCGATGCAAAATATCAAAGACATCTTGGAAATGGTGCAAAATGTGAACAAGAGTTATTGTGCACCGCAATCGAGTCGCCCAACTATATACGAATTCACTAAAAACAATTCGGCGGATGAATTGTATCGCCTTTTGAAAACATATAGATATGATGCAACACAACAAATCGCGAATTTCCAAGGCAAAACCATCGGTCTTTTGGCTAAACACGATGATTCCGAAATCGCGATATTTGTTCCGTGTTTTCCATCCGCCGTCTTATCGGATTTAGCTATAAAGTATATGGATACGGCGGGTCTATGGACCGATTTCAATACAACTAAAAATATGTTGATGAAAATTAGTCGCGATTCTAAACACAAAATATTATGTGAGCCAAGATTGAAAGTCTTGGAAGATGGGTTAATTGTAGGCATAATAACCGAAACCAATCAATTCGTGCAAATAGAACCGCCATCTGAAAACATAGCAGCGGCCGATGAATTAAATGAAATAGAGTTGACTGAAGTTGAAGGAACGAATTATAACAATGCCGATAAAGTTGTGACTACAAGTCGACTTCCGGATATAAATCGCCAAGAATCTATCAAAAAAATCGCACTAGAAAGCAACTTCTTTACTGTCTTTCGCACCACAATTCGCAATATACTAAACCAATATGAAAATCGGACTCTACGCAAAAAAATCATGGATAACTTGGATATTCCGGGGAAAATGTATAAACAGCGATTAAAATTAGTAATTGAATTATTGAGGGAATTGGTGGGTGAACAGATAGATTTCCAAGATTTTGAATTGTCTGCACTGATGGCGTTTGACCAAATGACTGGATGTTCCGCGAATTGCGACAAAACTACGCAATTTTGTATGAAGGAAGGTGAAAAATGCACGCTAATCATCCCATCAAAGCATTTGATAAGTGGTCTAAACAATGAAATGATTTACTATAGTCGGGTAGCAGATGAATTGATACGATATAAACGTATTCGCTTATTCATGTTCCAACCCAATTTCTATTTGAATATTACCGATAATGAATATAAGGTTGAAGCCGATGAATTCTTGGCGTTGCAATCGTTATTGGGTAGTGATTACTTTAAAGATTTGATTCCATTCAATGCGAATCCGTATGTGAAAAACGTTACTTATGATATGGCGGACCCATCCATTACCCAAACATATAGTAATGAAGTCGCATTAACTGAACAAGACCGTTTACGGTCTAATAAAGAATCCGATAAAGATAAATATACGGATTTTACTATAGAGTGTATTCAAAAACGCGGACCAATTATTGGACATACACCGAATAGTATGTGGAAACGCAGTTTTCCCAAGACGGCGGAAGAAATTATATTTAAACCTACCGTCGCATGCAGTTATTATCCGATTATAAGTATTATGCAAGAAAAGTTCAATGCGATTATTTCGGTTAAAAATGTGAAGGATTTCTTGTGGAAAGGATATGAGGCATTAATGGGGGAATATAGTGTGAAAATAATTAATATATTGAAATCTCAGGGAAAGAAAAATATGATGGACCGATTAGCCAAGAAACAAATCACGATGGAGACCCTGATTTTCAGTGAAGAATATTATATCACGGATTTGGATATATGGATTCTGGCGAAAGATGCACAATTGCCTGTTATTCTGTTTTCATCTACCAAATTGAAACAATTATCTAGCACAATTGAATGGCTTTTCTTGGGAGGAAATGTGCATGATAATCTGTATTTTATTCGGTCGCCTGCATTGATTGTTGCCGATACTGCACCAGAATATCATCTGGTCTCACCTGCACTTCCTTTTACCGGGTTGAAAGAGTTTCGCGTAATTATGGAGGCTGCAACAAAACGACCCATGCCCGTTGAATATTCGCAAAATATGCAAACATTGGATAATTATTTGAAACTACGCACGGATGTTATTATCAAACGAAACAGTAAAGTATGATCAAATTGAACTAATATAGATAGATTTTTAGTAAATATATCTATAACTACATATAATGAATTTTGCACCACCATCGGTAATTCAGTCATATTGTGTAATAATACATTTGATTTTTTTGATAAAAGTAATTCAATTTTATCAAAAAAATAGTCGTGTTCGCAGAGATTTGAACTCTGAGTTATTGGTATTCAAACAGAATCCAATCATGTTACCATTACATCACGAACACATTGGGTGATATGAGAATCGTTTGGTTCCGGATTATCGGAATTGAACCGATGACCCACAGATAAACTACACTATTTTTGCCCCCTGTGGAAAGAGCTAACCACTACAGTCTGTTGCTCTACCAACTGAGCTAAACCCGGATATTCACACACCAATATATATACACTATTTTCTTTATATTGTTTTCCGCGTTTTAGATTTAGTTTTAGATTTAGATTTAGATTTAGACTTAGATTTAGCTTTAGATTTAGCTTTAGATTTAGCTTTAGTGTTTTTACGATTTCCATTCTTATTGCCCCATGTTAATTCGTCAATAATTTTATCAATAAATGTATTCACTTGATTGCTATCATTATAATCAATATCTTCCAGATAACCTAAACCGTTTAGAAAATTCCTGCCTGTTTTCTCGGGTAAAATTCCGATTATTTTTGAATGTAAACTCTCATTATATGGAATCATAGAAAATAACTCCGCGAGAATATGTATAAATATATGTTGTACATCTGAAAACACGACATCCGGGGTTCCATGTGATTTAAATACAAAGGTACCTACAGTAGATTGACCAAAGTCAATTAATAATATTTTTCCATTACGTTTATTTTCATTTTCTATATACATCATATTCATTGGTGCTATATCATTATGAAAAAAATTTAATTTATTCATATGTATGATATTATTATATAAGTCCTGTATAGAACGTAATAATTTTATAAATGTGAGTTGGTCAATTGTTAAATATGTATTGTCTCTGTACAATTCTATATGCTCTATTTGATTATTAAAATTTTTATATGAGTCAAAAATATGGCTTAATGTAATACCATTTATTTTTTTGATATTTAATACGTATGGGTTTGTTATATTTTGTGGTATTTGAATATATGATTCAATCAACTCAGTAATATTATCGGACGTTAATTTACCTCCTTCATGAAATGTATTATATAATATACCATCTAGTGCTTGAGGTAATTTTGAATATATATCTGATTCTCTATCAAAACTGTATTTATCCATTATTTTACTTACATATTTATCCGAGGATTCCGATGTTTTAATGCTAAATGGAATACATGGGGTAATTACTAAACCAGATACTCCACTACCTAAACGTGTATATTTGCGGATACTTGATTGTAGACCAATATTTGCTAAATCTTCTGCTAAATCTTCGGCTCGTTTTTTGTTCATGTTTTTAATGTATGCATCTATCCTTGCGTTTTTTTCGTCCGCTATTATGCGTCGTTGTTCGGATATTAGTTGGTTCATCATTTCACTCATAATATATATATATATATATATATATATATATATATATATATATATATATATATTTTTATATTTATATTT
>Ga0114958_10000225_pt1 | contig 48850 bp, 31 predicted proteins | sample C_130208_EF_Meta_FD_89577 | JGI IMG/M metagenome (GOLD analysis project Ga0114958, IMG submission 89577) | Freshwater microbial communities from Lake Croche, Canada to study carbon cycling - C_130208_EF_MetaG | ecosystem: Environmental > Aquatic > Freshwater > Lake | place: Lake Croche, Canada... | reverse complement strand
GATGAGGAGTTTTATGTCCGCTACGGCGTCGACCGGACCGAAACCATGGCTACTGCCTGGCTGGGACTGACCGTCGGATGCGCCGTCTGCCATGATCACAAATACGACCCGATTTCGCAGCGGGAGTTTTACCAGCTATTCGCCTTCTTCAACAGCATGACCGATGCGGCCATGGACGGAAACGCGCTTCTCCCAGCACCAGTCTTGAAACTACCCTCCGACGAACAGCAGAAAAAGATCAGGCAACTTGATGAGGCCATCCCCGGCGTGGAGAAAAGAATTGCCGCAGAACTGGCAAGGATCGACTACCATGAACCCGACCCACGACCGGCCGCCACCAACCCACCCCAAGAATTTGTCTGGGTGGAAGATGCGTTTCCAGAAGGATCAACCCTTGAACCGGTCGGCGCGGCGACGCAATGGATTGAAGGAGACCGCGCCTTCAGCGGCAAACGCGCTCTGATCCGCAGCGATGCCGGGCTGGCTCAGGACGTCTTCTCCGGTGCCGCCCAGCCTCTAACACCCGGCAAACAGGACAAGCTCTTCGTCCATGTTTATCTGGAGCCAACCAATCCGCCCAAGACCATCATGCTCCAACTGCACACCAGTGGGGGATGGACGCACCGGGCAAATTGGGGGGACGAAAACGCTATAGGCTGGGGGGAGAAAGGAACTCCAAGCAAATTGCTCATGGGGCAACTGCCCAAATCTGGCGTCTGGGTTCGACTGGAGGTGGACGCTGCAAAATTCGAATTTTCCGATGGCACCAAAGTGGATGGCATGGCCTTCACCCAATTCGGCGGCACGGTTCGCTGGGACAAAGCGGGAATCCAGAGCGGCGGGGGACAATTCGACCCGGCCTCCGAATCGTTGCTGGCGTGGGAGCAGCAGGAAGCAAGGCGGGACAAATCCACAGCTCCAAAGGAAGTGCGGGAGGCGATCAAACAAAAATCCGCAGACCGCAAGCCCGAACAGGTTAAACTCATTCGCGATTACTATCTGGAACACATTTACGAACCCAAGAGACTCATCTTCGCCCCGCTACAAAAGGAGATCGCCGACCTGCGCGCCCAGCGCAGCATCCTTGAGCAATCCTTCACGGCCACTCTTGTGTCACACGAGATGGACAAGCCCCGAGGCGCCTTCATCCTCAAGCGAGGCCAGTACGACCAACATGGGGATGCCGTTATCCGAGGAGTGCCTTCGGTGCTGCCGGCGCTCAAGACCGGCGCCACCACCAACCGGCTCGATCTGGCGCGCTGGCTGGTTAGTCCGGAGCATCCCCTCACAGCCCGGGTCAGCATCAACCGTTTTTGGCAACAGTTTTTCGGCACAGGACTGGTGAAGACTGCCGGCGACTTCGGTGCCACCGGCGAGTGGCCATCCCACCCCGAACTGCTCGACTGGCTGGCGACTGAGTTCCTTCAGAGCGGCTGGGATGTGCGGCACATGATCCGGCTCATGGTCACCAGCGCCACTTACCGGCAGAGTTCGGCGGTAACACCGGCGCTGGTTCGAAGAGATCCCCAGAACCGGCTTCTGGCCCGCGGCCCCCGGTTCCGGTTGGATGCGGAGATGATCCGGGACAACGCGCTTTTTGTAAGCGGACTGCTGGTGGAAAAACAGGGCGGGCACAGTGTCAAGCCCTACCAGCCGCCCGGCATCTGGGAAGCGGTGGGCTACACAACCAGCAACACCGCAAAGTTTGAGCAGGATCATGGGGAGGCCCTTTATCGCCGCAGCCTCTACACCTTTTGGAAGCGCACCGCAGCACCGCCTTTCCTGACCACCTTCGACGCACCGTCACGGGAAAAATACTGCACACGTCGCGAGCGGACCGACACGCCGCTTCAGGCGCTCGTCACCATGAACGATCCCCAATACGTCGAAGCAGCCCGACAGCTTGGAACCAGAATGATCGAGCACGACATCGATGCCGGACGGCGCTTGGATTTCGGATTTAGGGTGGTAACCGCCCGGATGCCCTCCCGCTTCGAGAAGGCTGTGCTGAGCGAAGCGTTGAATAAATATCTTGCGCGCTACCGCAAAGACGCAGATGCGGCTGCAAAGCTGCTTTCCGTGGGGGAATCGCCTGTGAGTGAAAAGCTCAACAAACCCGAGCTGGCCGCCTACACGATGATGGGCAGTCTGCTGCTTAACCTCGATGAAACGCTGAATAAAAACTGAAAAAGCATTTGGCAAGAACCCTCTCCCGTCCTGATTTCGAAAAAGCTGCCGCTGAGTCACGTTAAACAGAATATTGAACACTCCCATGAACCCGATTCACGAACGACTTCAACAGATCAGCCGCCGCCATTTCTTCAAGAGCACGGGCCTGGCCGCCGGACGCATCGCCTTGGCGGGAATGATGCTTCCCGAACTGGCTCAGGCTGCGGTAAAAATCAAGCCGGGCCTCCGTTCGCATCCGGCCCTGCCGGGGCTCCCCCACTTCGCCCCAAAAGCCAAGCGCCTGATCTACCTCTTCATGAACGGCGGACCGTCCCAGATGGATCTCTTGGATTACAAGCCGGGCCTTTCCAAGATTTATGACACAGACCTGCCCGAGTCGATCCGCAATGGCCAGCGCCTGACGACGATGACCAGCGGACAGACCCGCTTCCCTATCGCGCCGTCGAAATACAATTTCAAGCAATACGGCAAATCGGGCGCCTGGTTCAGCGAACTCCTGCCACACACGGCTAAAGTCGCCGACGATATCGCCGTGATCAGATCGGTCCATACCGAAGCGATCAACCACGATCCGGCCGTCACGTTCATCCAGACCGGCAACCAGATTCCGGGCAAGCCCAGCCTCGGCTCATGGCTCAGCTATGGTCTGGGCAGCGAGTGCGACAATCTCCCCGCCTTTGTCGTCATGACTCCCAGCTGGACCGCAAAACGCGATGCCCAGGCACTCTACCAGCGCCTCTGGGAGGCGGGATTCCTGCCAACCAAGCACGCCGGCGTATCCCTGCGGTCCAAGGGCGATTCTGTTCTGTATCTCAACAACCCGCCTGGAGTGAGTCCGGACGGACGACGCGACATGCTCGATGCGCTGGCAAAGATTAATGCCGCAGAATATCAGAGGATTGGCGATCCGGAGATCAACACCCGCATTGCCCAATACGAAATGGCGTTCCGCATGCAGACCTCTGTGCCTGATCTGACCAGCATCAAGAATGAATCCAAGGCCACGCTCGATCTTTACGGACCGGAGGTGGTGATTCCCGGGACCTTCGCCCACAGCGCCCTGATGGCTCGCCGGCTGGCCGAGCGCGGTGTCCGCTGCATCGAACTGTTTCATCGCGAATGGGACCATCACGGCGATCTCCAACGCGATCTGCCCCTGCAATGCCGCGATGTGGACCAGGCCTGCTACGGCCTGATCACTGATTTGAAAAACCGCGGCATGCTGGATGAAACATTGGTGGTGTGGGGCGGCGAGTTCGGACGCACCGTCTATTGCCAGGGCGCACTGAGCCGGGAAAGCTACGGTCGCGACCATCATCCCCGCTGCTTCACCATGTGGATGGCCGGAGGCGGCATCAAGGGCGGCACCGTCTACGGCGAAACGGATGATTTCAGCTATAACATTGTCAAAGATCCGGTCCACATCCGCGACCTCAACGCCACCATCCTGCACTGCCTTGGCATCAACCACAGCCAGCTGACTTATAAATTCCAAGGTCTCGACCAGCGCCTGACCGGCGTCGAGGAGGCAAACCCGGTGCAGGGAATCCTTGTCTAGAGTCGGCTAACCCGACAAATTCAAACCATGAAACTCCGGGTTGTGAATCAGCAGCTAAAGCGTTTGGCTCCGGCCGACTTTATCTCGGGCGTTTTGAAGCGCCGGATTTTCGCACCCGGCGCCTGCTCCCTCATTCTTCTGGCGGCTGGTGTGGCATCAGCGGCAACAGCCAAGGTCGATTTCAGCAGCGAGGTCCGCCCTATTCTGGCAGGACATTGTTTCAAATGCCATGGCCCCGACGAGGTGGCTCGCAAAGCCAAGCTCCGTCTGGATATCAGGGAGGAAGCGCTCAAGCCCGCTAAGTCGGGGGAGGTCGCTATTTTTCCCGGAAAGATGGACAAGAGCGAACTGGTTGCCCGCGTTTCCAGCACTAATGAGGATGACATCATGCCCCCGCCGGCAATGAAAAAACCTCTCACTCCCGAGGAGAAAAATGTTTTGAAACGCTGGATCGCCCAAGGCGCCGAATACAAACCGCACTGGGCTTTTGTCGCCCCCAAGCAGTCCCAGCTCCCCAAGGTCCATGACAAGAGCTGGCCGAAAAGCCCCGTGGATCATTTTGTTCTGGCTCGATTGGAGAAAGAAGGCCTGAAACCATCAGCTCCGGCTGACAAATACACTCTGGTCCGCCGCGTCTATCTGGATCTCATCGGACTGCCCCCCACTCCGATGCAGGCCGATGCTTTTGTAAAGGACGCCTCGCCCAAGGCCTATGAGCAACTGGTAGACGGCTTGTTGGATTCGCCTCACTACGGTGAACGATGGGCTCGACGCTGGCTCGACCTGGCCCGCTATGCGGACACCAACGGCTATGAGAAGGACCGCGAGCGCTCCATCTGGCCCTGGCGCGACTGGGTGATCAACGCTCTTAACCGGGATCTGCCTTTCAACCAATTCACGGTCGAACAGCTGGCCGGCGACCTGCTCCCCGGCGCAACGCAGGACCAGATCATTGCCACAGGCCTGCATCGCAACACCATGCTCAACGAGGAGGGCGGCATTGATCCTCTGGAATATCGCTTCTATGCAATGGTGGACCGGGTGCATGTAACCTCCACGGCATGGTTAGGCCTGACGATGGCCTGCGCCCAATGCCACACCCATAAATACGATCCCATCCAGCACACCGAGTATTACCGGTTCATGGCCTGCCTGAACAATGCCGACGAACCGCGCATGGACGTGGTAAACCCTCAGATTGGCGAAAAGCGCAAAGAACTCCTGACGCGGATCGCAGCTCTCGAATCCGAACTGCCCAACAAATTCCCCATGGAATCCGGGGTGACCTGGCAGATACCAGGAGCGGTCGAGTTTGAATCCAAGAACGGCTCCGAGGCCCGGTTCTTGGATGACGGCTCCGTGCGCATCTCCGGCACCGGACCGGAAACGGATGTTTACACCATCAAGTTCACTCCGGCGGCACAGCACCTGACCCACCTCCAGCTTGAGGCCCTGCCGGACGACGGCGTTGTCAACGGCGGCCCCGGTCGCAGCGGGTCGGGTAATTTCGTTCTCAGTGAAGTGAAACTTGAAGTCGTGGATGCCGGTTCGGAAAGGGCGGTGCGCAAGGCCAGGTTTTCCAAAGCACAAGCCGATTTCTCCCAGGATGGATTCAAGGTCGAATCAGCCATCGATGGGAAAACAAATACCGGCTGGGGTATCGCCGGATCGCCCGGAAGCTCCAAGCATCGCCATGCCATTTTCACACTGGCCGAACCGCTGGAACTCAAGGAAACATCCACTGTCGTGGTCCGTCTGATTCAAACTTACGGGTCTCATCACACGCTGGGCCGCTTCCGTTTGAGCCTCGGACATCAATTGGCAGACCCCGCCTTTACCGAGCAGCATCGGCACGAACTGCGCGATCAGAAGTGCGTAGAATGGCTGGAAAAACAGTTGCCCTCGGCTGACAACTGGACCCAACTCCGCCCTGCCACCGCCACCGCCACATCGCCAACACTAACAGTCCAGGAGGACAATTCCATCTTCGCCGGCGGGGACTTCACCAAGAACGACACCTACACCCTCAAATTCCGCAATCTGCCTGCGGGCCTGAAAGCGGTGCGGCTGGAGATGATGCCTGATGAACGCCTGCCCAATAATGGCCCTGGATCCGTCAGCTACGAAGGACCGGAAGGGGACTTCTGGCTGTCCACCTTCAAGGTGAAGGCCGACGCCCGGTCTATCACCCTGACCAATGCCTCGGAAAGTTTTGCCAACGGTGGAAACAATGCGGCCAAGGCCATCGACGACGATCTGCAGAGCGGCTGGTCCGTCAATGGCGGACAGGGCAAGACACACAATGCGGTGTTCCAATTCACCGAAGGGGTCACCAGCACCAATGAACTGCAGCTCGATCTGATCTGTGAAAAATACCATGCCGCCGGGCTGGGCAGGTTCAGGATTTGGGTGAGTACCGACGACCACGCCAAAGCATCCGCCTTGAGCAATGAGGCTCTCGCCATTCTCGCCGGCCATAAGGATGCGGTCTGGTTGCGCGGGCTTTTCACCAACACGAATAGCGCCGCCGATCAACGCGCTGTTTTGCTGAATGAGTTTGTCCGGCTCTCCCCCGCATTCTCCGGTTCGCGCCGGGAGATTGAAAACCTGCGCGGGCAATTGCCTAAATTCCCCACCACTCTCGTGATGCAGGAGCGGCCGGCCGGACACGAGCGGACCACCTTCCGCCATAATCGCGGCGACTTCCTCCAGCCAAAGGAGGCGGTGACAGCGGGTGTGCCGTCATTCCTGCCGCCCCTGCCCGAAAACGCTCCGAAGAACCGGCTGGCTCTCGCTCAGTGGCTTGTCTCCGGAGCCAACCCCCTCACGGGCCGCGTGCTGATGAATCGCCACTGGGAAGCGCTCTTCGGGCGCGGCCTTGTCCGGACCACCGAGGATTTCGGATTCCAAGGGGAGCTCCCTTCCCATCCGGAGTTGCTGGACTGGCTGGCTGTGGAGTTTGTGAAACAGGGCTGGTCACAGAAAAAAATGCTCAAGCTCCTCGTCATGAGTGCCACCTACCAACAATCCAGCGTCGTCACACCGGAGCTACTGGAGCGCGATCCGCTCAACATCCTTTTGACCCGTGGCCCGCGGTTGAGGCTCGAGGCGGAGATGGTGCGAGACTCGGCCTTGCTCGCCAGCGGACTGCTCTCCGAAAAACTGGGCGGCCCCAGCGTCTACCCACCACAACCTTCCGGAGTTACTTCCGAAGGCACCTACGGCGCATTGAACTGGGCGACCAGCACCGGTCCCGACCGCTATCGGCGAGGCCTCTACACTTTTGCCAAACGCACGGCACCCTACGCCATGACGGCCACATTCGATGGACCCAGCGGCGAGGCCTGCCTGGCCCGCCGCGATCGCTCCAATACCCCCCTCCAAGCTCTGAGCCTGCTCAATGACACCGTCTTCATGGAATGCGCCCGGGCATTGGGCCAGGCAGCCACCGGAACAGGCGGCGGCGACGAAGCCCGCGTTGAATTCATCTTCCGCAGATGCCTGACCCGTCCGCCCTCGGCCGAGGAGCAGACAAGGCTGCTTCGTTTTTATCAGACACAACTTGCCCGCTTTGCAAGCGGAGAATTGAAAGCGTCAGAAATACTCGATGCCGGAACCGGCGACCGCCTCAATGAGCAGGCCGCTTGGACCACCTTGGCCCGTATCCTGTTGAACCTCGACGAAACTGTCACCAAGAGCTGAAATTTTATGAGCTGTCACGACCATCTCTATGCCTGCAGCACGCCGCGCCTGAATTCGCGCCGCTGGTTTTTAAAGGAATGCGGACTCGGACTTGGCAAAGTGGCCCTGGCCTCAATGCTCACCGATGCCTTCAGCTCGAAACTCTTGGCGACGCCAGCCTCGGCCAGTGAGGCGCTCAAGCCGCGCGCCCCTCATTTTCCCGGCAAGGCCAAGCACGTCATTCACCTTTTCATGGCCGGCGCCCCCAGCCAACTCGACCTGTTTGATTACAAGCCGGAGCTGGCCAAGCTCCAAGGCAAACCTTTACCGCCCTCCGTCATCGCCGGCCAGCGCTACGCATTCATCCGCTCCGACGCCGCAGTGCTGGGACCACAGTTCAAATTCGGCCGACACGGAAAGTCCGGAGCCGAAATCTCCGAGGCCCTTCCGCATCTTGCGGGTGTGGTGGACGACATCTGCATGATCAAGTCGATGAAGACGGAGCAGTTCAACCATGCGCCTGGCCAGATTTTCCTCAACACAGGTTTTGCCCAGCCCGGCCGCCCCAGTCTTGGTTCCTGGGCCCTCTACGGACTGGGCAGCGAATCCCAGGATCTCCCCGCCTATGTTGTCATGTCCACCGGCGGTGGTGTCAGCGGTGGCTCGGCCAACTGGTCCAGTGGTTTCATGCCCTCTCTCTACGCCGGCGTCCGCTTCCGAAACCAAGGCGATCCCATCCTCGACGTCACCAGTCCCAAGGGCGTGGATCCCAAGCTTCAGCGGGCATCGCTGGATTTGATTGAAGAGATGAATCATGCGCGGCTGGGGATCGTAGGGGATCCGGAAATTGAATCGCGCATCGCCTCCTACGAAATGGCCTATCGCCTCCAGAGTTCCGCGCCGGATCTTATGGATCTCAAAAAGGAGAGCAAGGAGACGCTCGACATGTATGGCTGCGATCCCGACAAGCCGAGTTTCGCCCGGGCCTGCCTGCTGGCCCGGCGGATGATCGAACGCGGCGTCCGTTTCGTGAACATCTACCACGAAGGCTGGGACGCGCACTCCGATGTGGTTGGAAATCTGAAGAGTAATTGCGCCGCCACCGACAAGGCCTCCGCCGCTTTGGTGAAGGATCTCAAGCAACGCGGGTTGCTCGATGAAACCCTGGTGATCTGGGGCGGGGAATTCGGACGCACGCCGATGGTGGAGAGCAATGTGGCTCTGGGCCGCAGTCTGGGCCGGGATCATCATCCGGCTGCCTTCACCATGTGGATGGCGGGCGGCGGAATCAAAGCCGGACTCACCCACGGCGCCACGGATGAGATGGGCTTCCACGTCGTTCAGGACGAGGTTCAGATCTACGATTTACAGGCAACAATCCTTCATTGTCTGGGCTTTGATCATGAACGATTGACCTACACTTATCAGGGAAGGCAGTTCCGCCTTACGGATGTGCACGGCAAGGTGGTCAAAGCAATACTGGCCTGAACATCACTTTGGACGAGTAAAGCCCGGTTTGCAAAGCTGGAACGCAACCTCCCTAAACAATCAATCCGGATTGAAATCCTTTTGTCCAGATGGTCCTCAGCCCTTTCCCTTTTGGGCTGAGGCACGGTGAGGTTGTCAGCCTTGGGTTTGAAAGGTCGCCATGAGGTTTCGAGGAAGCTTGCTTGCCGGCAAAAAACACGTGAACCACCAACAAAATGAAGAACGCATTTGGAAATCCTCGCATCCGTCATTTCTATTTTTCAGGGCCGATTGCACGGTTCACCCTGCTGACTCTGTTAGCGGGAGCCCAATGCCCTGTGCTGGCTGCCCCTGCAGCCGGATCAGAAAAAATCACGCATTCCACCTCCAGCAATGGCCGGGAGGAGTTGAAGCCCGTGCCTGCGGCTCAAATCAAAAAACGGATCCTCATCGGTGAGGCTGCGGGGCTTTTGCCCGATACGGGCAAAGACTGCACCCAGGCTTTCCAAGCCGCACTCGAAATTCTGCGCCAGCATCCAGGCACAACTCTGAAGCTCAACGCCGGCGCCTATCACTTTTGGCCACTCCACGCCGCAAAACGCGAGCATTACCAATCCAACACCGATGCCACTGTTCCCAAGGCCTACGCGCTTCTGCTGGAAGGCCAGATGAACACCGTCATCGACGGCGGTGGTGCCACGCTGCTCTTTCATGGTCCCATGTCGGCAATTGGAGTGGACGGGTGCGCGAATATCAAGATCCGGAACCTGAATATCACCACGCCTCGGCTCTTCACATCACAGGGCAAGGTGGTGGACGCCGTCGCAGACTGCCAGGTTCTGCAGATTGATCAGGACCGTTTTCCCTATGTCGTCGAAGACGGTGTTTTCAAAACCATGTTGGAAGGAGTGAAGTCCAAAATTTGGGGCCGGATGGAATACGACACAGCTGATGGCCGTTTTTCCCATGGGGATCAAGGAGGGGTTTCACGCGCCGAAGAACTCAAGCCGGGGCTCGTCAAGTTGTGGTCCTCGCACGATGTGGCCAAAGCAGGTAACATTCTCGTCCTCCGCCACCACGAACGCACTCATGCCGGAGTCTTTATTCTTGGTTCGCAGAATGTGACCCTTGAAAACGTGGAGGTCTGGGGCACCGCCGGCTTGGGAATTCTTTGCCAGCAGAGCCGCAAGCTGACCTTCCTTCACACCCATGTCCGCCCGCAGCCAGACACCGGCCTGGTCTGCGGACCGAAAGACGACGGTTATCATTTCTCCGGATGTAGCGGTCAGATCACTCTGGACGCCTGCATCGTCGCCGGCACCGCCGATGATCCAATCAATGTTCATGGCACCAGTCTGCCGGTGGTGGAGCAGACGGGACCGGCCACCGTCACAGCCCGCTTCGGCCATCCCCAGTCGATCGGACAGTCGCTCTGGGCTCGACCCGGCAACCGGATTTCCGTGATTGATCGGGAAACGCTGCTGCCTTCGCAGGAAAATTGCGTGAAGTCATTTCGGTTGGTGGATCCTCAGACGGTGGAAATTGAATTCGCCAAATCTTTCCTTGAGCCGGTGACTCAGGCGCACGCTCTGGAAAATCTCTCGGACACCCCGGACGTGACCATTCGCGGATGCGCCTTCAGCAACGGCCGGGCCCGCGGCATCCTGTGTTCCACCCCGGGCAAGGTGCTCATCGAAAACAACACATTCATCATCCACGGCGCGGCAATCCTAATCCCAGGAGATGCCAACGGCTGGTATGAGTCCGGCGCGGTCAACGATGTTACGATCCGCGGAAACCGGTTCGATAACTGTCTGGTGGCGGACAGCCAGTTCTCCGACGGAGTGATTGCGATCTGGCCGGAGATTCACCGGTACGTGGCGGGCCACCCGTTCCACCGCAACATACGGATCGAAAACAACATCTTCCGGGTGTTCGACCGGCCGATACTTTACGCCTCGTCTGTGAACGGTCTATCCTTTACCGGCAACACCGTGGTGCGCACGGAAACCTTCACGCCGTGGCATCGCAACTCCAATGCGATCACGCTGAAGAATTGCCTAGCTGTAAAAATCAGAGGCAATCGGGTTCAGGGTGAATTGCTTGACCGAAAAATCCAGTGTGAATCCACTCCGGCCGCCGGGATCCAGATTGGAGTAACCGAGCCTTTTTTTCTGGCGGCAAAACAAACTCCTGTGGTCCGATAAATGCCTTTTAAACAAACGCCCTCCCTACGATGAACATCCGGAACTCGACTATCATCCTCGCCGCTGCAATCTTGTTCTCCCCGCTGGCGCAGGGCAGTGACACGATGCTCACCCTCATGGATACGGCCCAAGTCCAATCCATCGCGGCGCGCCATGTGGGTGAAACCGCCCTGATGTTCACGGAATCGAGGGGGTTTCCGATCCGGCATTCGAACGGATTACCCGCCCGCTGGAGCGGGCAGGCTCAATCCCAAAAAATCAGTTTCGCGGGCGTCGCACAACCGGGTGAGTTTTTTGTCTTCCAGCTCGGCATTTACGCGCTCACCAACCTCGGCCCAATCTCCCTGACCTTCAGCGATCTCAAGGGTGACTCCGGCATGCTGCCCGCCGGCGCATTCAACTGCCTGAGCCTCGGTGGACTCAATTTTCAGGGGCAGCCATTCACGAAGGGAATCCACATGGAAGCGGGCCAACTACAGGCGCTCTGGGTGGGCGTGACTATTCCCGTCAAAGCCAAGGGCCGGTTTGTCGGCAACATGCAGCTGGATACGGGACGGGATAAAAAAATCCCCGTCGAACTCACGCTGCAGATCGAAGGCCCCGCACTCGCCGATCAAGGCGATTCAAGTGCCGGCAAGCTCTCCCGCCTGCGCTGGCTCAATTCCAACACCGGCACTGAACCGACCCTGACCAAGCCGTTCACCGCGGTGCGCACCGGCAGCCGGGTTGTAAAAGTGCTGGGGCGCGAGCTATTGCTTGGGGAAAACGGGTTGCCCAAACAAATCCTCAGCCATTTTTCCCCTGCCAATACTCGGATCGAACCCCAAGCCCGCCCCTTGCTCGCCCGACCCGCAGCTTTCCTGGTTGAAACCTCCACAGGAAAACAGGCTTGGCAGGACAACTTCGGCTCCCTGAAACACAACACTCTGAAAGCAGACTGGACAGCGACCAGCACCACAGACGGGCTGAGAACCGAAACCTGCGGACATCTTGATTACACCGGTGCCGGCGAAATCCGCATCCGCCTGATCGCGGATAGAGACCTCGACTTGAAGGACGTCGGGCTGGAGGTGCCCTTTCGCGAAGACTCAGCCCGATATTTCATGGGCCTCAATCATCCGGGCGGGCTTCGCCCCGAATCAGTGCAATGGAAGTGGGATGTCCAAAAGCACCAGGACTGTTTTTGGCTGGGCGCTCTGAACGCCGGCTTGATGCTGCGGCTTAAGGATGGCGATTACCTGCGCCCGCCGGTGAACATCTACTATGCATTCCGCCCGCTGGCATTGCCCTCGTCTTGGGGCAACGAGGGCCGCGGTGGCGTGGAGCTGCGATCAGAGGCCGATTCCTGCGTTTTGGCCCGGGCCTACAGTGGTCCGCGTCGCCTCAAGCAGGGTCAACACTTGGACTTCACCTTCGAACTTTACCTCACGCCCTTCCGCACTCTGGATACGGAGAAACAGTGGTCTGTGCGCTTCATTCAACCGTCCCCGAGCCACCTGCCCGACCGGCTGGATCAGGCGGTTGCCTCGGCTGATTCCAGACACGGCCCCAATGTCATCAACGTCCATCAAGGCACCTACTACAACCCCTACATCAACTATCCCTACAGTGACGCATCGGCTTCTGCCTTTCATGATCTTGTCCAACGCGCCCATGCAAAAGGGGTAAAGGTCCGCGTTTATTACACCACCCGCGAGATCACCCAGAACATGCCGGAGCTCTTTCCGCTCCACTCGCTCAATGGCGAAATCATCCTGCCCGGCCCCGGCAAAGAGGCCCGCACTCTGATCCATCCCGGCGGACCCCATCCCTGGCTGACTGAAAACCTGATCTCGGATTTTATTCCCGCCTGGGTGGACCACGTGGGAGGCAAATATGCGGAGCTGGATCTTTCGGTGATCACCACCCCCGACTCGCGCTGGAATAATTTCTATCTGGAAGGGTTGCGATGGCTGGCAGACAAGTCGGATTTCGACGGCGTGTACATCGACGATACCGCGCTGGATGCAGGGAGCCTCAGGCGGGCCCGGCGGATTCTCGACACCCGGTCCGGCCGTTACATGGATCTTCACACATGGAATCATTTCAACAGCCACGCCGGTTTCGCCAACAACCTGACAATTTACATGGAGCTCCTGCCCTACCTCGATCGCCTCTGGCTTGGCGAAGGTTTCAACGCGCACACCGCCCCGGCAGACTTCTGGTTGGTGGAAATGAGCGGTCTGCCCTTTGGCCTTATGAGCGAAATGCTGGAGGGGGCAAACCCTTGGCGCGGAATGGTCTTCGGCGAAACCTCGCGACTGGGCTGGTCAGGGGATCCGCGGGGACTCTGGAAAGTCTGGGATGAGTTTGCAATTCAAGGCACCGAGTTTTTGCCCTCCTTCGCTCCCGGCTGTCCCGTCGCCACAGGCGAAAAAAACATCCTTGCCACAGTGTATCGCAAGAAGGGCCGCTCCTTCATCGCTCTGGCAAGCTGGGCGGAAAAAGAAACCTCCGTCAAACTCCGCATTAACTGGAGCGCCTTGGGGCTGGATCCCGCACGGGCCACCCTTTACGCCCCAGCCATCGCAGGCATGCAACCCGAACGATTGTGGCAACCCGCAGAGGAAATCCCGATTAAGGCCAATCAAGGCTGGTTTCTGGTGCTCGACCAACAGCCGCGCAAACCAACAATAATCTCCAAATGAACTCAACCCCGGCCCGACTGGTCCAACCCGATTTTCTATCGTCTAATCACATCGATCAAACAACTCCATGAACTGCGTCCATCTTTTTCTCTTCGCCGTAGCCCTCACCTTACCACCACGCCGCATCCAAGCCGAACCTGTTTCGGCCAAAACGCTCCAACGCATCTCCATCGATGTCGCCCCACGCATCCTTACTCCGGCACGCACAACCAACACCACGGGCCGATTGATTCTAACAGGCTTCTACTCGGACGGCTCGAGCCATCCTATCGCCCCCGCCAAAGCCGTAATCACCGCCCGCACCAAGGCCGCCAGCGGCAATGTGCAGGTCGTCAGCCTTCACGGTAATAAAGTGATCCCCGAGGAGGGTGGAGTGGCCACCATCGAGGCCAGCCTGAGCGATGCCGGCAGAACTTTCACCGCCGCCACACAGGTTGTCGTGGAACCCTATTACCGGGATTATCACCAGACACTGGTCTTGAAATTATTTCTAGGAATGGAGGGGCAACCGGTGGAACGGCTTGCAAAGGAACCCATGTTCCTCAAACCGCACGACGTCTTTCACACCTTCGAGCAGGCTCTGGACATCATCCGCAAGACCGACAATGTGACCCGAGGCATCCCAAAGATCATCTACCTCGTTGGCTGGCAGAAGGGCGGACACGATCACGGATATCCAGACTGGTCCGAGGTCAATCCGCTTTTGAAGCGGGCTCAGGATGCCGCTCCGCTGGACAGTTTGCGCTGGCTCATCCGAGAAGGCCGGAAGTTCAACACCACAGTCAGCCTGCACATCAACATGGTGGACGCCTATCAACAGAGCCCGCTGTGGGATGAGTATGTGGCCAAGGACTGCTTCGCCAGAGATGAAGGCGGAAAGTTATTGGTGGGCGGAATCCAGATGATAGGCGAGGACATGTACAACGTGGTTTATCCCAAGGAATGGGCGGCAGGACTCGCCCAGCGCCGCATCGACGGATTGATCCGGATGATTCCTGAACTCAAGGACGGACATACCATCCACATCGACGTCTTCATCGCCAACCGCGACGGGGGCAGGCCGATCAGCCCCTGGCACTTGAAACCCGAGAATGGCGGATTGACCCCGGACAAATATGTCGAGACCCAACGCAAGATTTTCCATTACTGGCGCGACCGTGGTTTCGATGTCACAGGTGAGGGCACTGGCTGGGCGCATCCGCCCGGCGAACACTTTGTGGGCTTGCAGGCGATGTCCTGGTGGTATTCCTGGAACCCCATGGAAATTCCCGAATGCCTCGGCGCTCGCGGGCGGACGACCCGCGAAGGGGAGGGTGACTTTCGCTTTGGCGAAAGCATGCATGGCGAGACCCTCTGGCTGGCCGAGGGCAGCAGCATGCCAGGTTTCTTGGGATCCTTCTGCCGCACCGCTCTTCCGTGGTACTACCTGAGCCGCTTGGATCGGCAGAAGCTTGAAAACAACTCGCTGTTCTACAGTGATGGAGTGGTCGCCCGGAACGAATCTGGAAAACGCATCATCCGCAAAGGGGATTTCGTCTTGCGCGAAGACGATGATCTCTTTGTTCCCGCCCTTTGGCACAAACAGGAGATCTTCGCATACAGCAAGCTGGGCTATACGAGCAAGTCGTGGCAGTTGCCGGATGACTGGGGCAAGGTTAAGAATGTTGACCTTTATCGGATTACTCTGGACGGCTGCGCGCCTTTGCAAAAACGCGTTCCGGTCTCCGATGGCAAGCTTCTCTTCTCGTTGGAAAAAGATGAGGCTGTTTCCATTCTGCCCGCAGGCTCCAAGCTTCCCGAAAAGAAATGAAAGACCGAAAAGGATTAGAGACCCTGCAGAAGATGAATCGGGGGCGTTTTCTGAAAGCCAACCTTGGCGCAATGATCGGAGCGTCGTTGTTGGTCGCGCAGGCGGCATCTCCGAATTGGGATTTGAAGCATGGTGGAAAACTCAACCTCGCCCAGAGCGTGGCAGCCGCCGATTTTCTAACATCCGAGTCCTTGGCCATGCCTCGGCGGCAGATCGCGCTCAACGGCACCGATCTCCGCCTGTTCAACGCCCGTAGTTCGGTGACATTCCGGGAACGCACCGTCACCGGCATCGGTGAGTTATTCATAGCGCCTCGGGCGGCCAGCCGGGTGCCCATCTCTTTCAATCTATCCTTCCGCGAGGAGAGCCTCGGTGCGCTGATCGAGGATAACCAGGATGAATGGGGCGAAGGCACGCTAAATGTCTGGCAGCATTGGAATCCGGCCAACAAGGAACTGGGAATCTACAAGGGTTGGGGCGATGCGCTAATCCTGCCGTCCCAGCGAGCCACGTGGGCACCGGACGCGTATACCCGCCGCGGGACCTTTCACCATTACCTCGGCAAGGATCTGATCTCCTTTGGTGTAATATCCCGGACCTTGCCGGCGGCGGATGTGGACGGGGCATACGAGGAACTCACTATCACCAATCGCACCGACCGACCCCTATCGCTCACCCTCATCCCCGACCAACCTCGCGGCGATAAAAAACGCTCCGCCTGCTTCACTCGGCGGGAGGGTGAATTCGCGCTTCAGGTATTGTGCGACCTCGGTCCGTCACAAGGTGATGGTTGGCGGTTGGAAATCCCCTCACAAGGGCAGCGCATCATCCACGTTGCCTTACTGGTCGCGGACGCGGATGCCGCCGAGCCTGCGGGCCATTATTCATCGGATCTGGCCGCTCGCTTCGCATCCAGCCGCCAGACAACCTTGGATTTATTGCACCGAGCTGCAACTCAACTGCCTCAAATTGAAACTGGCAACCCGCGTCTAAATGAGTTTTATCAACGCTCCATCCTCAGCCTCCTCCAGTGCCGACGCGAACGGGCTGATTCGCCAATACGTCCCTTCTACGATATCGGGTTCGGTGACGGCAATTCTGTGACGTGGGACGTGTCGTTCTCCACGGGGCTGCTTACCATGTTCGCTCCGGACGAGGCCAAAAACATGCTCAGTGCCTTCCTGTCTGCCGGAGGCGTCTTCAACTCCACCTGGCTAAGCGCAAAGGGGGGAGGCGGCGGTTTCTACATGCAGTCTCCCTTTGCTCTGCTTGATATCGCCCAGCGCCACATGCGCCAGACCGGTAATCGTGCGCTGCTTGACGAGAAGGCGGGGACGAAGACCGTCTTCGAGCACTTCCGGGACGGCGCGCAAACCTTGCTGGACTCTTACGTGAAGGATGGTTTGATCGACGCCGGCGAGGGAACTGGCAAATTGCTCGAGATCCGCACCAGCGGTTACGAGCACACCGTCGCCGCAATCAACGGTATGGCTGTCGACTATCTTGATCAGGTCGCGACCTGGTGCCGGGAGCGCGGCGATATAAAGTCCAAAGCCTTTCAGGCTGCCGCTCGGCGCCTGCACGATGAAATCGAGCGGCGGCTGTGGGACGAGGGTTCCGGCTGGTACATTAATCTGTATCCTGACGGCAGACGGCACCGGGTGATGAGCTACCACGTCTTCGATCTGCTGCGCCAGTCATCCGTGCCTGCTGAGCATCGACGACGACTTGCGGAGCACATTGTCTCCGGTGAATTCCTGGGGCCCTACGGTATGTATTCCATCGCCTTGAGCGACGAGGAACATTGGGACATGCAGGATTGCGACTGGGGTGGCGGGGGGCAGTATGTGGGGCAGCCTTTGCGCATTGCGGAATCACTCTACCGCATGGAGGATCCAAAGCGTGGTTGGGACGTGCTCTCACGCTGTCTACTCTGGGTGGATCGATTCCCCTATTTTCCCCAAACCATCTATACTGAAGAACTGGCAATACAGGACCACGAACGCGGCTGGTCATTACAGATCTCCGCAGGTGCCGGTGCCGAGGCCGTCATCTACGGCGTGTTTGGGCTTATGCCGCAGGATGACGGCAATCTTGCGGTAAATCCCCACTACGAGAAATCGCTCGGAACAGCGACCCTGAGAGCGTATCGATTTCGGGAACATAGTTATGACCTCTGCATGGATGCCAAGAGTTTTAAGATTTTCCGTGATGGCGTCCAATTGAGTAAAGAGTGTCATGGCCACTGTATTACCATCACGGAAAATGGAAAAATCCGGCGGAATCTGACCGGTGCGGATCTGAAAGCGGGAAAATAGAAGGACGGCTTTCGTCTGGTTGCGACCGGATAAAATATAAGTGCACATGAAACCTCGAAACCAGTGCCCCGGCTTTTTTTGGTCAATAGTACTAACATCGGCTTTTCTTGCGCTCACCGGTTTTGCAAGAGATGGTGGTCAATTTATCACCCGTCTCAAATCCGGAAAGCCCCAAACCATAGTTACTTATGGCACCAGCCTGACAGCAGGCGGTGCTTGGGTCGGCCAGCTACAAACTGTTTTGCAAAGCAAATACCCAGGGTTGGCGACAGTGATTAACAGCGGACAAGGCGCAATGTGGTCCAAGTGGGGCGTTGATCATCTCCACGAGCGCGTGCTGCAAAATAAACCCGACGCGGTGTTTATCGAGTTTGCGATCAACGATGGGTATCTCGATTACCAGACCACCGTCGAACAGGGGCGCAAAAATCTGGAAAACATGATCCAGCGGATTCTGCAAATGAACGCCGGCTGCGAAATCATCTTGATGACCATGAACCCGCCCATCGGTGTGCATCTGGAGCGGCGCCCAAAGGTTGCCGAGTATTACCAGATGTATAGGAATGTGGCCCATGAGATGAAGCTGATGCTGATCGACCACTATCGGAACTGGGGAACAATTTTAGAAGCCGACGAGAGACTTTATGCCAGGTATGTCCCGGATGGCATTCATCCCAACGCCGAAGGCTGTGAAAAGGTAATAACTCCGGCAATCATGGAAGCATTGGGATTGGCAACAGACGCGGACTTCCGTCCCTCAATCCGGCGCATTGAACTGGATCGTGAAAAAGTCTGTGCGGACAAAAACTTGCGAATCCGCATCGACTGGCAGGCCAACGCGGCCACGCGCCAGACTTACCAACTGACGCTCAACCTGGTCGGGATTGGGAGGCCGCCGGATTTCAGCACAAACATCGTGCTCCAACCTCCCACCACCCAGTGGAAAGCGGGCACTATCGTGAGCGGCAAAGATTTCGTCATCACCATTCCCGGCACTCTTTCGCCCGGCTGGCGTCGCATGTTATGGAGCCTCACTCAGGCCAGCCTCCCCGGTCAGGCGCTTCCGCTCGACAACGCCGACCGCCACGAACGCAATTCGCAGTATTGCTTCGGTGAGATCGAAATCCTGCCGGCCAACTCCCAAGCGCCCGGCGAAACTCTCGTCCGCCTTCCCACCAGTGATCCGGCAAAACCGGAGCGCCCAAATGAGGAGTGGCGCATGCGGCACGCCGAGCGGGTGGCTGATGTGAAATCCCACGCAGACCGGTTAGATGTTTTGTTCATCGGCGATTCCATCACCGGCGGATGGCGCGACATTGGCAAGGCGGTTTGGGAAAAGCAATTTGTTCCTTTGCGCGCGGTGAACATCGGCATCGCCGGCAGTCAAACGCAACACCTCCTATGGCAGTTCGAAAACGGCGCAATTGATGGGATCAATCCGAAAGTGGCTGTGCTAATGATCGGGGTGAACCATTTTCTGGCATCGCCGTCGCATACCACTGCCGACATCGCTCGCGGCATTTCGGCTGTTGTTGCGAAGTTGCGCGAGAAACTGCCCCAAACCCAAATTCTGTTGCTCGGCACCTTTCCCAAGGACAGGGCAGCAACCTCGACGGATCGTGTGAAAATCAAAGAACTTAATGCTATGATTGCCAGACTCGACGACGGAAAGAAGATCCGGTTTAATGACCTGACACTGAAGTTTCTGGCCACAGATGGCTCGCTTCCGCCCGACATTTCCCCGGATGGAGTGCATCTCAGCCCCGCTGGCTACGCAATCTGGGCTGACGCGCTCAGACCTGTTATCCGCGAAATAACGGCGCAGGACTCATCCCGGAACGTGCGCACAGATCTACCCGTCAAGTCGTCGCAATAGTGGCGAACAGGCCGCATCGGCAACTATTTTGTTTTCACACCGTTCCCGAAACAGCCTGTTTTTTGGGGCGTGTGTCAATTGTTGCCCCACATTGACGCCAGATTTGGGTCCGCCAGGAATTTTTCATAAGTTGGCAGGCTGGGTTGCTAGCGCGCTAAAGGGATCCAGGCTCGCATGAAACTGAAAGCCGTAATTGGAATCAACCGAGGATCTCCGACCAACCCGAAAGCGCCTTTGAGATAAAACTGAAGTAAACATGAAGCGCTGTATGAAGACCGTAGCCAAGGGACAAGGGGTAAGATTGGTTGCTGTGGTTTTTCGTTGTTTCCTCAGGCCAGAAAGGAGCACGCGGAAGATCGGAGGTCAGAAGGCAAGGTTTGGTGGAGGTTTGTCAGGCGGCGCAGAGCGGGTCCCCACCTCTGGGTTTTTTGATGGGGTTTTTTAAGCGTCACTGGCGTGGTCTGTCTATAGATTTGAACGGACAAAAAACATTCAAGAGCCTTGCAGGGGCGCGAGTTGAGCCAAGCGGGAATGGCCAAAGGGGTAAGAGAGAGAGGCCGGTTTGCTCCGCTGCCACCGTTCTTGCGAGGGGCTTACCAGCTGCCGTCGGCCAGAAGTGAGATGACGTTTTTAGCCAGATCCTCGGCGAGCAGGGGAAGGGCTTGGCGTTCGGCGCTGGTCAGGTCGCTTCCCACGCGCACCAAAGTGGATCCCTTCACGGTTCGATCGAGAATCACCTTTCCGGTGCGGATTTCGCGGGCTGTCACCTGAGCCGTGGCGGTGATGCGGAAATCACTCACCGTCAAGACATCCTTGGGAACGAAGCTCAACTCGTGGCGTTCAAAGGCGGTCAATGTGCCCGTGACGATGATGTCGCCGTCCCCTTGTGTGGCCAGGCGGAAGGTGGCGTCGCGCTGGGTTTCGTGGCGCAGGGCCGTGGTGAGGGCGTCGCCCAAACGCGGCTCGAGGGTTTGGTTGGAGAAGGGGTGGATTTGGAGGGCTTTTTCGCCCGCAGTCAGGCCGTTTGTCGGGCCGAGTTTATAGGATGCACAGCCGCCGCAGGCGATGAGAGAGGCGCCGAGTAAAAGAGTGAAAAGCCGGAGCATACTCACTTGCTCGCGGTTTGAAGCCGTTTCTTGATTTGGTCAATCCGTTCCCGGGAGGCGGCGGCAAAAGGGGAAAGCGGATCGCGGAGCAGGACTTCGTTGTAATAGACCAGAGCTCCGTTCCATTTCCGGTTTTTCTCGTAATACCGGGCAATCTCATAACTGCCCCGGGCCTGCTCGGTGTGGAGTCGGCCGATGGTCTTCTGTGCCCGGGGAACTCGCGGATCATCGGGGAACAGCGTCATGAAATCGGTGAAGGTGGCGATGGCCTGGGCGGCGGTGTTCTGGTCGTATTCGGCGGTGGTGGCCATTTTCTCGTAGGCAAGAGCCTGTTTGAAAACAGCTTCGGCGGCGATCTTGGGCTGGTCATGATAACGGTCGGCCGCCAGTTCGTAGGCCTTGACCGCATCGGGGTAGTTGGACTGTTTTTCCCGGGCGGCACCGATCCGCATCTGGGCCTGGGGCCCGATTTCCGTATAAGGTCCGTTCTTGACGACCTGTTCGTATAGTCCGGCGGTTTTTTCCATCGAGGGATAGAGGGGGAAATAGTTCCAGAGGCGGAACCATTCGCCGGCGAGAAAGCGGCCGGCGATTTCATATTGGCGTTGGAGCACCTCCTGGTAATTCACCGCCTTGGGATATTTTTCGAGGAGGGTTTGAAAGGACTTGAAGGCTTTTTGGTCCCAGCCTTTTTGCTCATAGCAGCGGCCCAGTAGGTATTGAGCCTGGGGGGCGTAATCGGAAAGCGGCCACAAACGCACGACGCGGTGGGCCGCTTTTTGGGCCAGCGCAAAATCCTTCTTGTCGAAGGCCTCTTGGGAGACCGCCAGCTGGTCTTTGGCCCGGGTCCGCATCCATTTTCCCGTGCCGCCCACCGGCTCATAACTCCAACCTTCGCCCGGGGTGTAGACAAAAGGAGCCGGCGCGCGACCGGCAGACAGCCAGAAGGCGGCTGTCAGCAGCAGGAGAATGAAACGACGCTTCATGGCAGGACGTTAATGACCCGGCCCCGGCGAGTCAAGACAGGCCCTTCAGCCCCGATAAACGATCATCACCGCATACTCGGTGAGCAGTTTTTGCGAGCCGATGTCCGCATGCGTATAGCTCATCGGGGTGATACTGATGATGTTGGGTTCGCCCGTCATCTGCAGAAAATTCGAGACAACCTCGTCAAAGGTGTCGTGTCCGACCTCGATGCAATCGGTATGGCGGATGGTTTTGACGCGGATTTTTTTATCGCTTTCCCTTGCGGTGACCTCCAAGGGCTTAAGCGTGCGGGCAATGAGAGTGGTCACAGGTTTGTTGTGCACGGGCACCTTCAAATGCATCTCCACCTTGGCGGCGGCAGAGGTGGCAATGGAGCTGGCTTGGGCTGGAGGCAGGGTGGGAATGCCTCCTGTGGGGATGCTTCCGCTGGCCGGTGCTCCGGCGGTGCGGGCCCCGTCGGTTCCGGCATGGGGGATGACGATGGTTTCCTGGCAATTGGGACATTCGATCTGGCTGCCGGCACCGGTGCTGTCCACCTCTAGTTCCTGCTCGCACTTGGGGCAATTGAAAACAATGTCCATAAATTTTTTCGTCCGCCGCAACCGCACACTAAATCCCGCCTGTCTCCTTGGCCAGAATAAATTTGGCGGCGGCTTTTGGCAGGGACGGTCCGGCGGCCGGAGAAAGATCAGCCCGCCTGGTTCGGAAGGGGGGGGAGTTTCTGTGGACGTTTCGCGGGTTGATTGCTCGCTTTTGGAGCGGCAATTGGATAGTTGTGATGTATCCGAATGAAATGAGTCTCCGGCTTTTTGATGCGCACAACCATCTGCAGGACGAACGGCTGGTGCCGTATCTGAACGATATCGCGGTCTTTTTACCTGTTGCCGGTATTGCTCGAATGGTGGTCAATGGCACGTGTGAGAAGGATTGGTCCGGAGTTCTGGAACTGGCCGGAAGGCTGCCGCAGGTTGTTCCGTCCTTTGGCTGTCATCCGTGGTATGTGGGCAGCCGCACAGCGCAGTGGCGCGAAAACCTGGTACGGTTTCTCGATGCGGTTCCCTCCGCAATCGGGGAGATAGGGTTGGATAAACGTGCGGAGGATGCTGACTTTGCGGTGCAAGAGGAGGTGTTCTTGTGGCAGTTGCGCTTGGCCTCGGAAAGGAATTCGCCTGTCAGCATTCATTGTCTTCAGGCTTGGGGGAAATTGCTGGAACATCTGCGCTCCAATCCTCTGCCGCGCTGCGGTTTTGTTCTCCATTCCTTTGGAGGACCGCGCGAGATGATCGCGCCGCTGGCAAGGCTTGGCGCTTACTTCTCGATGCCGGGAGGTTTTGCCCGCGACCGCAAGGAGCGGCGGCGGGAGGTTTTCCGGCATGTCCCGCCCGACCGGTTGTTGATCGAAACCGACGCGCCGGATCAGTTGCTGCCCGCAAAACTTGTGGAGTTCCCCCTTCCGCTCTCGACGGAGGGCAAGCCAGTGAATCATCCGGGCAATCTCGGGGCCGTCTATCGTTTTGCGTCGGAATTACTAGGGATTTCGCTGGAAACTCTCGCAGGGCAGGTGGAAGAAAACTTTCACCGCGTTTTTGGCGGCGTGCAGACTGGCGGATAGGGAATCCCACCGCTTTTTTCAAACCCTGGCCGGCGGTCAAGGATGTTTGCAAATCCTCCGCACCACCTGGGCTGCGGCGGCAAAGCCGAAGGCACCGGTCACAAAACTTGCCGTTCCCAACCCAGTGCTGCAGTCGATCCTCAGGTCGGTCGTCTCGCCGCGATCGCAGCCGACGGATCCGTCGTCTTTGGCATAAACCATTGGCTCCCTTGAGAATATGCAATCCACACCAAACGGTGTTTTTTCCCGGGGAAAGCCGAAGTCCGCGCGGAGTTTTTTCCGCACCTGCGCCAGGAGCGGGTCGCCGCCGCTCAGAGCAAGATCGGCGATTTCCAGCGCGGCCGGATCACGCCGGCCCCCGGCGCCACCGGTGGTCACCAGCGGCAAATTTCTCTCCCTGCACCGGGCGATGAGCAGGCACTTCATCGACAGTTGGTCAATGGCGTCGAAGACGGCGTCGAAGGGAGCCTCCAGGAGCGCCTCGGAGTTGGATTTGAGAAAAAACTCCTGCCGGGCATAAACCTGACAGTCCGGATTGATGGCGCGGACCCGTTCGGCCATGACTTCCACCTTGGGTTTGCCGAACGTTCCAGTCAGGGCGTGGAGCTGCCGGTTGGTATTGGTGATGCAGACGTCATCCAGATCCACCAAGGTGAGGGTTCCGATGCCTGAACGGGCCAGGGCCTCGACCCCCCAGGAGCCGACGCCGCCGATGCCGATCACGCAGACATGGGCTAGGCGGAGTTGGCGGGCTCCAGCCCTGCCGAACAGGCGTTCGATGCCGCCAAAACGTGCTTCGTGAGAGTTCAAATCACCTCGGGATAAACATCCGGGCTAGACCGGAAAATAAAGACATCTTCGGGGAGTGTGCCGGCTTCCCCGGTCCCTCTGCCCCCGGTCGGCAGGGTGGATGGCGCGAAGACGGTGTCGCCTCCCCGGATCAGCAGCGGGTCGTTGAAGGATACAAGGGTGCCCCGGGCTTGAAACGCATCGGCACGCGCATTGACGAGTCGGTGGGATGCCCGTGTGGCGAGTCTGACACGGAAGGGAAATCTGCCGCCGCCGGCGTCGATCAGGCCGGCCTGTTTGAAATGTTCTGCCAGAATCATGGCTTTGCGGAGAATTGTATGGCATTGACAACCGTGAAATCCAAGGCAAATCAAGCCCGTCTCGGTTTGGGCACCGACCTACCGGTCGCGCGATCGCGGATTCAAAACACTTGCGCCAACCAGCGGTTTTTAGAATTCTTGCCCGCCATGCTGTTATTGCTGCCACCGAATGCTGGGAAAACGAAAAAAGGCTTCACCCTCATGGAGCTGCTTGTGGTTATTGCAATCATAGGGATTCTTGCTGCTCTGTTGTTACCGGCTTTGGCCCGGGCCAAGGCAAAGGGGCGGCAGGTCGGATGTTTCTCCAATCTCCGCCAGATTGGTTTGGCGGCGCACCTTTATATGGATGATAATCGCGGAGGGCTGTTTCATCATCATGAGGGATGGGTTCTGGATGACGGAACGCAAGTGGACGTTCTGCCCGTCAATCTGAGTGGGGCGAGTGGGGGAGGTTCGGGTAACAGTCAGGCGGAGAAGCCGTGGGTGATTTTTTTTCAGCCCTATTTGCATAGCCGTGAAGCCTGCTTTTGTCCCGCGGACCCTACTCCTCGTTCGATACGCTTGGCAACCGATCTTGCGGCATACAATGGGGCCATCACCAGCACGATTCAGGCACCGCCCGACGACTCTGAGCAGGCGTTGGCCCAATCCCAATACCTGACCATTGAAAGTTATTTGCTCAATTCGATTTTCACACATAGGTCTGCCCGCTACGCCCTGGAAGGTGTGCTGCGGGGCTTTGCCACCGATCAGGCGGTCAGCCAGTTGTCCAATCCGAACATTATCATGTTCTCGGAACGGAATAGCGAGGCGCTCAATGCTCCTGATAACAGTCAATTTGGCAGCGTGAATCAGGATGATTACGACACTTGGGTTGGCGAGGCGGCTTTGGTGCGTTGGGGAGCCGGTCTTTATGCGGATGAAGGGTGGATTCGCCGCAATCGTCATGGTCTTCGGGCCAACTATATTTATACCGACGGTCATGTGGACAATTTGGATTGGAGTTCGGCACGCGCGGATCAGTATCCCGATCACCGCGTGCGGCTGCCCTTGGTGAATCCGCCGCACTAGTGAAAGCAGGTCTTAGTCGTAAGGTAAATCTACTTTAACCCCAGAAACAGGATCACCAGATCGATAATGAACAGCAGCACGATGGTGGTTTCTAGGATGAGCATCCAGCGATTGGTCTGGTCGTGGTTCAGGAGTTGATACAGGTCGGCCAGCGTGCGCAGCTTCCCGTCAATGGTGCGATGCCAATCGGGCAGGTGGAATCGGGCGGCGATGTTTTCGTAGATGCGCGCCAGGTGCCAGTCGCCAAAAAACTTGGTGATGTTGCCCAACTCGTCGCTGAACCGAGCCAGATCAATCCGCAACTCGCGCAGTTCGCGGAGCATGACCGCCCGCCCCCGCAGCGGGCGCGAATTTAGATCGCGGTAGGCCCGGACCAAGGAATCGTCAAGGATGCGGTCGTAGGCCTCCAGTTCGGCCAGTTGCAGGTTGGCCAGTTCCATCACATAGAGGGTCTCCTCAAAATGCCGGCGTTCATCCAGAACCAGCGCCGCGTCCCAATCCACCACGACGAGATCATGCGCGTAATAGCTCAGGTGCCGGGTGGTGGATTCCTCGGCTTCCTGCTTGGAGAGGCGGTCCATCTCTTTTTCCTGCGCCAGCAAGGAGGCAACGGTCCGGCGGTGGGTGAGCCACCATTTTTCGGCGTTGAGGGGAGTGCCGTCATTTGTCTGCAGCGGGGATTCGATGCAGAACACCGTGTAAGCCTCATCTTCGGCGAGTTGGAGGACAGGCCGGACATAATGCGGTGCCAGTTCGCGCCTGACCTCTTCGGCCAAGGCCCAGACCTCGTCATGCAGCGATCCGTTTTGAAATTGAAGGTCGTGGTATCCGACGAGATCCTCAATGCCTGCGACGGCAAAAGGCACATGGACGGCGATGCTGATGGCTCCGACAGGCAGGAGTTTGATGATGCGCTCGATGAGCACTGAGCCGCCCGGGCCGATTCGTTTCGCCGGTGGGAGTCGAATCATTTGGGGGCGGTAAAAGAAGAGATGGCGCGGGTTGCGTTTGCCGGTATCCACCACGAATTGTGCAACCGGTTGGCCGAGTAGTTCCCGCACTGGCTGGCGGGTCATCTCATAGGCAACGTCGAAGGCGTAGAGATAAACCACCTCCCCGCGATATCCAGGGCCCTCGGCTGGATCCGGCCCGGGTTCGGGGGTGTTTGGGGCGGGTTGGGGGATTTTCATAGGCGCTGGAACCTACTCCAAGGTTGGCGCCAAGTCTAAGCCCGGCCGGGCATCCCGGTCGCAGGCAGAGGCGGATCCCGCAGGCTTAACGGCGGGGCGGGCTGTTTTTTTTCCTGCCGCGCCAAGTGAGAAGCAGCATGAGCAGGCCGAAACCGAGCATCACCGCGCCCCAGATCAGATTGATGTTCAGCCCCAGCGAATGGGCCGTGTAAATGTCGTTGCCGGAGGTGGCCAGTCCGAAGATGGCGATCATTCCGCCGAACAGGGTGAACATGATGCCAATGGGAAAGCGAAGGTCGAAGTTCATGGTTTTATAAAGGGGGTGGAGGGTAGCCGGTGGTGTTCACCAGAAAATGATGTTCAGGGCGACGGTCACGATTAGCACCAGGATGCCGACGGTGACGGGTTGTTGGTACCACGGTTCGTGGGCGGTTTCCGGCTTGGGTGTCAGCGAGTAGACAAGCCCTTTAAGTTCTTCGTCACTCTTGGTCCGTTTGGTGGCCAGCGAAATCAGGATGGTCAGCGCAAAGCAGGTGGTCCATGCGACGATGGCCATGGTGAAGTTCTGGGCCATCTCGCTGTTGAACGGAAAATGTTGCGCTATCCAGCCGCCTTTGATCCCGACTTCCGTGCCGTTGGTGTGAGCCAGTCCGTGAAAGAGGGCGGCTCCTGCGGTGCCGCCCAGCAGGCCGAAGAATGCGCCGTGTCCGGTCGCCCGTTTCCAGAACATCCCCAGCAGGAAGGTGGCAAAGAGCGGGGCGTTGACGAATCCGAACACCAGTTGGAGCATGTCCATGATGTTGTTGAACTTTGAGGCCAAGTAGGCGCAGCCGACGCTGATCACGATGCCGAAAACAGTCGCCCAGCGCCCCATCCACAAATAGTGATGGTCGGATTTTTTTGGGGCGATGTAGCTCTGATAAATGTCGTAGGTCCAAACTGTGTTGAAGGCCGTCACGTTGCCGGCCATGCCGGACATGAAGGAGGCCATTAAGGCGGTGAAGCCGACGCCCAAGAGTCCGGTTGGGAAGTATTTCGCCAGCAGGGTCGGGATTGTCATGTTGTAGTCGGGCGTGCCGTCCTTGCCGAGCGGAAGGAATTGGTTGCCGCTGGCAAAATGCAGGGCGATGGCGATCATGCCCGGCAGAATCACCAGGGCGGGGAAGAGCATTTTGGGGATGGCGGCGATAAGGGGGGTGCGGCGTGCGGCGGACATAGAGTTGGCGGCCATGGCCCGCTGCACCACGAGGAAGTCGGTGCACCAATAGCCGAAGGAGAGCACGAAGCCCAAGCCCGCAACCATCGTGAACCAGTCCGCCCCCATCGGGTTTTCCTTGTAACCACCCATGTGGGCCCAGGATTGCGTCCAGGTGCCGGCGGCATAACCCTGACTGGTGGCAACGGGGATGAGCTTGGCCTTCAGCGCGGTCCAGCCGCCCACATCCCTCAGAGCCAGGAACACCAGCGGGGCGAAGCCGAAAACAATCATAAAAAACTGCAGCACCTCGTTGTAGATGGCCGAGGTGAGGCCCCCCAGAAAGATGTAAACCAGCACGATGACGGCGGAGATGGCGATGCTGTAGTTGTAGTTCCAGCCCAGGAGGAGTTCGAGCAATTTTGCCAGCGCGTGCAGCGAGATGCCCGACGAAAACACGGTCATCACTGCGAACGAGACCGCGTTGAATCCGCGCGTTTTTTCGTCGAACCGGAGCTTGAGATATTCGGGAACCGAGCGGGCTTTGGAGCCGTAATAGAACGGCATCATGAAAATCGCCAGAAACACCATCGCCGGAATCGCCCCCACCCAATAGAAGTGGCTGGTCATGATGCCGTATTTGGCGCCCGAGGCGGCCATGCCGATGACTTCCTGCGCGCCGAGGTTGGCGGAGAGAAATGCCAGACCGGTGACCCAAGCCGGAATCGAGCGGCCGGAGAGGAAAAAGTCGCTGCTTCCCTTCATGTAGCGCTTGAGCATCCAGCCTATGCCGATGACGAAGCCGAAATAAATGAGCAGGATGGAATAATCGATTCCGCCGAGATGTATTTGCTGCATAGTTGTCAGATGTTTTATTCCCCGTCGTTGCCAACTGCCACGGAGGCTTTGGCTTAGCCGCGGAGCACCGGGTGGTTTCAGGCGATAAAACCAGACTTTTCAAAGCGTTGCCAGAAAAAAATGAGCGCCAACACGCACTCCGGCCTTCTGGTGCTCGGGCTGCATCAGGAACTGCGCGCCGTATGGAATTCAGCGGAGTACGCACGGCGAGGTGATTGGGTTTGGTTTTCAGGCCGCGGCGGAAGTAGGCCCCATGCAATCCACCAAAATGCTGTATGTCAAGACGGGGGGCTGGCACAGGAGTTTTATGCCGATATGCAATCTTTGGTCCAGTGTTCTTCCTTGAACCTAAAAACCGCACTTGGGATCAACCGCGGATCTCCGACCACCCGAAACCACCCTTGAGATAAAACTGAAGTAACCATGAAGAGTTGTATGAGGCGGAGGAATCGGAACCATTTTTCTAAATACCTGGTCCTCATGAACTTGAGGGTCGATTTGGCTCGGGGGCGCGAGGTTCACCATGAAGCGCATGGAGGGCATGAAGGGGGGAATGAATGATTTTCCTGTGGCGAAAACCTTACACACGCCGCGGATTCATTCCCGTGCATTTCCCAGAACTGATCCTGCGGGCCAGGATTGGTCGGATTGAGCATGCGGACGATGACGATGCGCCGTTCCCGGCTCCAACCTTGCAATCGCACGGTTGTCCCGGCCAACGGCTTGCGGGTCGTTGGGTGCGCCCAGAGTTTTTCTATCGCCGGTTGCCAGTCGGTCGCGCTCACGGTGCCGCCCGGCCGCCAAGCTGTGCCGAGGTGCGCGGCGTTTACGCCGCTTCATCGTCCTCATGGGTTTGATATTCTCATGAGTCGCAGGCGGGGTCTGCATTGAAGCGGGCTGAAGGCCTCGCTCCGCGGGTTTTAAGCGGGAGCCGGCTTTTTGTCAGCCAAGAAAAGGCTGAAATAGAACGGGATAACAGGTTCACTTAAAAATCTCATCCTACCCTTCACCCGCCAAGTGAATCGAAACCAGCGGTGCCAAAGGGCTCGTCGCCCCCGATTTTACTCGCCCATCCACTTCTTGACCACCACGTCAATTGCGGAGATTAGGTTGAGGCGGAGCATGCGTTTTGAGCACCTGCTGGTGACTGCGAAGATTTTTCACATTCAGATTCTTGCAGGTGAACATAGGAGGGTGCCAGCCGGCCTTTTCGTTTGAACTCCGGTTGGGTTGTAGGGCGAAAGCGGATGGGTGGCGGCGGGCGGCTCTCAGCGTCCGTTTCTGGGATTCGGGGAGTTGTTATCCGGCCTATGCTGATTCTGATTTGGATTGGCGGGTCCGCCTGGTTGCGGGGCGGGCGTTGGGTGGACCGGTGCGATTGGCGGGCGCGGCGCGGGTGCCATGATTGGCTCAGTAACATGCTGGGCGGCAGGTCGTTCTAAATTTTGTCGGGGTATGGGCGCGGTCCATTGCGGTTGCGGCCGGAGTTGATTGGCCGGTGCGGTGACGGAAGGTGCCGACGGATTTATTTTGGCAGCCGGGGCAAGGGAAGGGGTCGTGGGCTGTTGCTGCGATTGCCAGGTGCGGGTGTTCTGCGGGACAAAGACCCGTTGCTCAGGCCAGACTTTTTGTCGAGGCGGGGTGGTCCGCAGCGGGGCTGTCACTTCGGGTTGCCGTGCCGTTGTGGCGTTGTTTACCGGCGGTTGGTCGACGGTCAAACCCGAACGATGCTCTGAGTCAGCGGAGGTTTCATGGAATGAGGCGGGACTCAGAGGGGGGTGTTTGGAAATCCGCTCTGCGGGGTGCGCCAAGTTGGGGCTGGATTCAATCCTGCCGGACGCGGGTTTGGGTGCGGATCCGGGGTTGACCGCAGGCGAAGGGTTGTTGGCTGGAGCGGGGGCGAAAGTCTTAAATACAGGCACCGTCTCGCTGCGGTGACTGGGGCGGGTTGAAACCGGATGCTTGACACCCGAGTCAAAGAGCGACCCGCTGCCTGTGAATCCTGATCCTGATCGGGCTGGGCTGCTGTTAGGAGGTGCTGGTTTTATCCCGCCGCCCACCCAGACGCTCTGGTGCGTGGCTGAGGGTTGGGGCAGGTTTGGCCTGAAGGCGGTGATTGATCGTCCGCCAGACTGGGTTTGTTGGATTCGAGTGGCTTTGGCTAAGTCCGTGGTTTCATGCACCCGCACCGGGCGAAGATCCCCGCGGGTCTTGGCAATGATGTGTTCGGCTGGCAGGCCCCTGTGGATTTTTTCATGATTTCGGCCTTCCACAATTTGATGGCTGACCACGGTGCGGCTGTAAACTGCCACAGCCTCATGTGCCGGCAGGCGATGTTGCCATGGGTGTGGACTGCAAACGTCTCCAATCGCGACAAAGTTGAACCAGCCGACACCCAAGCCAAAGGTGAAATCCCACCCCACCGGGTGACCCCAGAAAGTGAAGCCCAGCCCAGGCCGGAAACAGGCCGTTGGCGGGAGCGGCGCCCAACCGCAGTAGGCATCGTTGTAGCGCCAAGTCACCCAGGACGGTCCCCAAACCGTGTCGGGTGCCCAGCACCATCCCCACCGGTTGTGGCGAAACCATCTGCCATAGTGGAAGGGGGCCCAACCCCAAGAATAGCCGGAAGACCAATACCAGCCGCAGTCCGAGTTGACCCAGTGCCCGTGGTCAAAATAGGGTTGCCACCCGCGGTTGACCGCCATCACAGTCGGTTGCCAGCACAGTCCATAGCCCTCCACATCAATCCAGCTTCCGTAAGGGGACAGGGAATCATAGAAATAGGTGTAGGAAGGGTTGATGGGTGCCGGAGGGGCGGCGGGATCCTCCACGGCGGCAGTTGTGCTTCCGGCTCCAAGAGGTGCTGCCGCAGGAGGGGGTGGCGGGGCAACCGGCTGGACGAGCCTGGGAGCCGGCAAGGTGTTCGTCACGGTGGCGTCGTGCTGCAGCATGGCGGTGATTACGGCGGATGGAACTCCGATGTCTGTCAGATAAATGATCCGCTGTGAATCCAGCGCAAATTTGTTTGGCGAGTTGGTCACATAGGACAGCATGACGGACTCATCCAAACCGGCTTGAGCCAGCCTGACCACTTCCGCCGCGGGTTCCAAGGGGGTGATGGGGCTGGCATCGGTTGCCGGCGGGGTAAGAACCTTGCCCGCGGCATTTTCCAAGGAGGCTTGTGCGATCTCGGGAGAGATTGCGTTGGTGTCCGGAGCGTCCCTTTGGAGCTGCGATTGGGCCAATGAGAGTGAGGAGGGCGATGCCAATTGCAGCAGCGCGAGTCCTAAAACCATTTTTGCAAAAGCTTTGATTTTCATACCCATCACCAAGTCAACATAGGCTGTTTGATTTCGAGGTCCAGCCGGTTCGACTCCGGGTGGTTCGGGGCTATTCAACATTGGCGTTTGGGATAACACGGCCGATCGTAAAAGGATCTGATGTTTGAAGGGGGCTTTAAGCATCGGTTTTCTTGGGGGGGAGACGTTGAAAGCCGGTGGGCGCTGTTTTTTGGGGGGAGGCGTGAAAATGATGGAATTCAGGCTTGCCATCCGGAATTGAGCGGCTATTCTAGTGATCTTTACTTTAGAAAAGAATTTTATGTCAAGAATCTGTGAATTGACCGGCAAGCGCCCGATGAAGGGCAGCATCATCTGGCGTAGTGGTAAAGCCAAGAAACTTGGCGGTATCGGAACCCACGTCACCGCCATCACCAAACGTCGCTTTTTCCCCAACCTGCAGCGCGTCAAGGCGCAGTTGCCTAGCGGCGAAGTCCGCTACATCCGGGTGACTGCCGCCGCTCTGAAAAAGGGGCTGGTGCAGAAAGCGCCCAAGCGCACTTGGAAGAAGGAGCTTGCGGTCAAGCCGACCAAGAAATCCTGAGTTTTGTTTTTATTCCGCAAAAAAGCGAGGCTTCTGCCTCGCTTTTTTGTTTGGGGGGGCCTTCCTCAGCCCGATGACGGGCGCAGGGTGTTGTCCAATGGTTGAAAGTCGGCCAAGGCTTTTCCGGAGTGGGAGCCCCCCAACTCCGCCAAGCGCTCGCCGGCCGGCCGCACCCTGGTTTGGAAACTGGCCGCCGCGTCATTAAATGCGGAGTTGGCCCGCTCCAGCCCGGAGCGGATTTTTTCAAAGTGTTCGGTGAACTTGACCATGCGGGAATAAAATTCCCGGGCTGCTTCAGCTATTTTCTGCGCATTCTCGGTCTGGGCATGCTGCTGCCAACTCACACTCACCGAACGCAGCAGTGCGATGAGCGACGCGGGGGTGGCCAGTAAAATCCGCTTCTCCGCCGCCCACACAATCAGGTCCTGGTCCCCTTCCAACGCGGCGCTGAAAAGCGATTCCGCCGGAACGAAGAGCACCACATAATCCAGCGCGTTTGGGAACTGCCGCGGGTAATCGCGCTCGGCCAAGGCCTTGATGGTGCCTTTAAGCTTGGCGGCATGCGCCGCGATCGATTTGCTCCGCGTGCCCGGGTCCGCCGTTTCCAGGGCATGGAGAAAATCCAGATCCGGCACCTTGGCGTCGACGATGATGAACCGGTCTCCGGGCAGGCGTACGATCAGATCGGGCCGGTCGTCACCGGACTGGGTTTGTTCGGTAAAGTCGCACAAGGCGCTCATACCCGCCGCCTCAACCACCCGGCGGAGGGTTTCCTCGCCCCATTTGCCGCGCGCTTGGTTTGACTTCAGGACGGAGCGGAACTGGGCTGTCTCGGTCGCGAGGGTTTGGTTGGACTGGGCCAGGGTTTCCAAATGCTTTTTCACTTCTCCCAGTGCCGAAGACTGGCTTGTCTCGCTCTGCTGGAGCCTTTGTTGGTAGGTGTCGAGTTGCTGTTTAAGGGGTTCGATCAGGCCTTTGATGGCTTCCTGCCGCTGGGCGAGATCGCCTTTGGCGTTCTCCTGAAATTTGGCAAAGCTCTGTTCGGCCAGCCGGATAAAGTCCGGGGTGGTTTGTTTGAGGGCATCGGCGCTCAGGGCCTTGAATGTGACGCAGAGGTCGGAGAGGGCTTTTTCCTGGGCGGCTTTGGCATCGCGCTGCGAGTTTTCATGCAGTTGCCGCTGCTCGGCCAGCAGATGTTGGGCGGCAGCCTCGTTGGCCAGCGCGGTGGCCAGGGATGTTTTTGTCGCTGAAAGCTGCTCGCGGGACCGGGTGGTTTCCGTTTCACGCAGCGCCAGTTGCTGGCGCAGTTCGTTTTCCACCCTCAAGTCCGCCGCCGCGGGTCCCTGCCGCCGCAAACCCAGCAGCCAGCCCAGAGTCATTCCCACCCCGCCGCCCAGAGCGAGGCCGATCAGCAAACAGATGGTTCCAGACATTGTTTTATTGGTTCAGATCAAAGGTCAAAAGATTCCTTGAGTCAATAGCCCAAGCTGCAACTCTAGGGTTCAATTCCGCCCATCGCGGAAACAGTTGCGGTGGCCTCCAATCCGCTTTGAGCACAGGGGCCTGAGGAAATTAGAAATGGGCCACCACTTCGATCTCCACCTTGGCGCCCTTGGGCAGGGCGGCGACCTGCACGGTGGAACGGGCTGGAAAGTGCGCGGTGAAGTGTCCGGCATAGACCTCGTTCATGCCGATAAAGTCAGCCAGATCTGTGAGAAACACTGTGCTTTTGACGACGTGGGCGAACGTGAGGTTCTGGTCGTCGAGGATGGCTTTGATGTTTTGCAGGACGCGCTCGGTTTGAATCCGAATGTCGCCCGGGACGAGTTGTCCGTCCTGCGGGTCAACCGGGATTTGGCCGGCGCAAAATAGCAAATCTCCGGTGCGCACCGCATGGCTGTAGGGTCCAAGGGCGGCCGGGGAGTTGGCGGGGTTGATGATGGTTTTGGTCGCCATAAACAGTGCTCAAGGTCTAGCGGCTTTGATGCCCAGGGTCAAGGCTGCCCACCGGGTCGGCGGAGGTGCCGGAGCGGGGGTGGCGCTTTGTGTTTCGGGGTGTACTGGGTTTAGGCAAAGCAGATCGTTGCAAGAGGGGCTTGCGTGGCATGTAAATCCATAAAAAACTTGATATCCAGTCTGCCGGGAATTAAAACAATCAAGAACCGCAGATTTGAATCCATAAAACGTCTGATTTCAAATGAAACGTCACCTTTCAACAACATGGGTACTGTTCGTTTTATGCGCCTTGGGTGCCGTGTTTCCGGCAGTGGCCGAAACCTCCACCAACAGCACTTGGACCGGCAGCAGCGCCGTCGGGCTCACCCTCACCCGAGGGAACAGCAAAACCGCACTGGCCAATCTGAGCCTTGAGGCAAAAGACAAATGGAGCAAGAACGAGCTGCTTCTGGGCAGCAGCCTCACCTACGGTGAAAACGCGGGAACGGAAACCACCGAGGCGGTCGATGCCAACGGCCAGTACAACCGCCTTTTCGACGAGCGCTTCTACGGGGGATTGAAGCTGGACGTTTTCCACGATGGCATTGCCGACCTGAAATACCGCATCACAATTGCCCCGGTGGCCGGTTATTATTTCGTGAAAAACGCCAACACAACACTCAACGCTGAAGCCGGTCCGGCTTATATCTATACCGATCAGGGGCGGGGGGTGAATGAGACCAGGAATGGCTATCCGACGGTCCGCTTGGCAGAGCGTCTGGATCAGAAACTTAGCGGATCGGCAAAACTCTGGGAGTCTTTGGAATATTTGCCCAAGGTGCAGGAGTTGGCGAATTATCTCGTGAATTTCGAGTTGGGAATTGATGCGGCGGTCACCAAGCAAATCAGCCTTCGCACGACTCTGCAGGATTATTACAACAGCCGTCCGGCCGCCGGCCGGTTTAACAACGATGTGCGGTTGATTGCCGGAGTGGCTTATAATTTCTAGTTCGTTCCCCGACCGGCCTGCCCGCTCCGCAGGGGTATTCAGCCTTTCAGGAGCCGTCGGCCCTGAACCTCCCGTGTTCTTGGAGGCGGCTGCTCCGCGGAGTGCCACAATGGGATTTACAAATGAAGTCCGTCTCCTAAGCTTCATCTGAGCTTAATCCGATCCATCCAAATGAACGAGACACCCTTGCATGTCTGGAAATTCTTCCGCGCAGGCGGCTTTGATCAGGTCAAGTTGGAGACCGGCGCCGATCTGGCGAATTTGGATCAGCTCGACCAGAAACTCTGGGTGGCACTGGCCTGCCCGACCCGCGGACTGGAGTTTGACACCCGCACCCTTGACCTGATTGATGCCGACAAGGACGGCCGGGTCCGCGCTCCCGAAGTGATTGCCGCCGCCAAGTGGGCCACGAGCCTGCTCAAAAATCCTGACGATCTGGTGTGCGGTGCGCCCTCGCTGCCGCTTGCTTCCATCAATGACGGCACTTTGGAAGGCAGGCAGATCCTTGCTTCGGCCCGCCAGATTTTGATCAACCTGGGCAATGCCCAAGCTGAGGCCATCAGCCTGGAAGACACGGCGGACACCTCGAAAATCTTTGCCGCCACTAGTTTTAATGGCGACGGCATTATTCCCGTTGATGCTGCGGCTGATGACGCCACCCGGGCCCTGATTGGCGAGGTTTTAAGTTTGTTCGGTGCGGAGACCGATCGCAGCGGCAAGCCCGGGGTCAGCCAGATCAAGGTGGAAGCCTTTTTTGCCGAAGCCGCGGCCTATTCCAACTGGTGGAAGAAGGCGGAGGGGGACGCTAATATTCTACCGCTGGGTGAGGCGACTGCCGCTGCCGCTGCCGCGGTGAAAGCCGTGCAGGTGAAGGTGAACGACTTTTTCGCGCGCTGCCGTCTGGCGGCGTTTGATCCCCGTGCGCTCGCCGCGCTGAACCGGGAGGAAAAGGAGTATCTTGCGCTGGCCGCCAAGGACCTGACCATTACGTCTGCTGAAATTGCAGCCCTGCCGCTGGCGCAAGTGGCTGCCGGCAAAGCGCTGCCTCTTTGTGAGGGGGTAAATCCCGCTTGGGCCGCCGCCTTGGCCGCATTCCAAGCCGCCGCCGTCGGGCCTCTGCTCGGAAATCAAACCACCCTCTGCGAAGCAGACTGGAACGCCCTTCTGGCCAGGTTCGGCCCCTTTGATGACTGGAATGCCGGCAAGACGGGGGCCAAGGTGGAAGGCCTCGGATTGAAGCGCATCCGCGAAATCCTGACCGGTTCGGCGCAGGCGGACATTGCCGCTCTGATCGCCCGGGACAAGGCGTTGGAACCCGAGTCCAATGCGATTGCCGCCGTGGAGAAGCTGATCCGCCTGCATCGCGATCTGCACACCCTGTGCCTCAATTTTGTCAGCTTTCAGAATTTCTACAGCCGCAAGACGCCGGCTGTTTTTCAGGCCGGCCGGCTGTTCTTGGACCAGCGGAGCTGCGATCTTTGCCTGAGCGTGGAGGATGCGGGACGCCACGCCAGCATGGCGGGGTTGGCGGGGGCGTATCTGGCCTATGTGGACTGTGTGCGCAAAGCCACCGGGGAAAAGTTGAGCATTGTGGCCGTTTTCTCCCAAGGCCATGACGACAATTTGATGGTCGGGCGCAACGGGATTTTCTATGATCGCAAGGGCCGCGACTATGACGCGACAATCACCAAAATCGTCTCCAATCCGATCAGTCTGCGGCAGGCTTTTTTCTCCCCCTACAAGAAACTGGTGCGGATTGTTGAGGAAATGGCCTCCAAGCGGGCCGCCCAAGCGGATGCGGAGGTGAGTGCCAAGTTGCAGAACGCCGCGCAAACCGCGCTTGCCCAGGATCAGAAAAAGCCCGAACCGTTGAAAAAAATGGATGTCGGTGTGGTTGCGGCCATCGGGGTTGCTTTGGGCGCCATTAGCACCGTGCTGGCGACTGTTTTCACGAAAGTGGTCGAGCTGACAGCCGCCCAGAAAATCATGCTGCCGGTCGTCTTTATGGTCGCGGTCTCCGGTCCTTCGATGATCATTGCCTGGTTCAAGCTGCGCAAACGCAATCTCGGCCCGATCCTCGACGCCAACGGATGGGCCATGAACACCAGCGCCAAGATGAATGTGCCCTTCGGTGCGAGCCTGACGCAGATCGCAGTGCTGCCGCAGGGCGCGGAACGGGACCTTGTTGATCCATTTGCGGAGAAGAAAAACCCCTGGCCTTTGTATGCCCTGCTGCTGGCTCTGATCGGCTTTTGCGCCTTGGCCGCAGCCTGGTATTTCCAATGCTTTGATGCCCGGCTCCCTGTGCACCTGAAAGCATCCAGTATTCTCGGCACCAACTCTTGGAACTGCGCGGCACCCATCAATTCCGTTGGATCCCTTGTTTCCACCAACCGCCCGGCGGCGAAATAAAACAGTCCCGCACTACTCCGGCCCGGATTTGCGCGTCCGGGCTTTTTATTTGTCCTGAATCCTGAGAGGCTTTAACGAATGCCACGCGAAAGCCAAGCCGACCGGAAAGAACGCGCCCGGAAAATTATAGATGCTCTCAAGCGCGTCTATCCCGACGCGCACTGCGAGCTGGAGTTTTCCAATCCTCTTGAGCTGCTGGTGGCCACCATCCTCTCGGCCCAATGCACCGACAAACGGGTCAACCAGGTCACGGCGGAGCTCTTCAAGCAATACCGGACGGCCCGGGATTTTGCGCAGGCCCCGCCTGCCAGGTTGGAGGAGGCGGTCAAGTCGACGGGCTTTTTCCGGAACAAGGCGAAAAACATCCAGGCTTGCTGCGCTGCGCTTCTCAAACACCATGGAGGAGAGGTGCCGCGCACCATGGACGAGTTGCGGGCCCTGGCCGGCGTTGGGCGCAAAACCGCCAATGTCGTGCTGGGCAACGCTTTCGGGATCAACGCCGGGGTCGTGGTGGACACCCACGTGGCCCGGCTGGGCTCGCGCCTTGGCCTGACCCGCCAGACCGATGCCGTCAAGATCGAGCAGGACCTCATGCCGCTGGTGCCGCCGGCCGATTGGACCTTGTTCAGCCATTGGCTCATCTGGCATGGACGCCGCCGGTGCCAAGCGCGGAAGCCGGATTGCGCGCACTGTGAAATTCGGCAGCTTTGCCCGCAGGTCGGGGTGAAGGAGGTGAAACTGTGAAGGCTGAAGAGCGATTCCCCCCCTCCCCGGGAGAGTGCCGCGCGGAGGGGGAGGGGCTACGAACGGGTTTGGATGACTGCGCCCCAATCTGGTTTTTCCTGGACTCCGGCCGGTGTGAGGCGGCTTATAACATGTCGCTGGACGAGGCGTTGCTCGAGGCGTTGCCCCGCCTGCAAAAGCCCGTTCTGCGATTCTACGGCTGGAGCGGCCCGGCAGCGACTTTCGGCTACTTCCAAAAAATGTCGGAGGTGGAGCAGGTCACTTCGCTGCGTCCGTTGATCCGGCGTCCGACGGGCGGCGGTTTGGTGCCGCACGATGCCGATTGGACTTACAGTCTGGGTTTTCCGCCCGGGCATGAATGGCATTTGCTGCCGGCGGAGGAGAGCTATCGGCGGATTCACGAGTGGCTGCGTCTGGCGTTTGCGCACCTGGGGATGGAGAGCGACCTGGCGCCCTGCTGCAAAAAAAACCTGCCCGGCCAGTGTTTTGTTGGCCATGAAAAATTCGACCTCCTTTGGCGGGGGCGGAAGATCGCCGGGGCCGCCCAGCGCCGCAACAAGCTGGGCCTGCTGATCCAAGGGTCCGTGCAGCCGCCGCCTAGTGCGCCGGGGCGGGGAGATTGGGAGGATGCGATGCGCCAAGCCGGATCGAAGGCGTTCGGTGCGGAGTGGAGGCGGTTGCCGTCGGATCTGCCTCTGTTCACCCGGGCGGCCGGATTGGCATGCGAGAAATATTCGGCGGACGCCCATAACCGAAAACGCTGAGCACGAAGGCGGTTGGCATTCTGTTTTTTTCAAGCGAGGTTGGCCGCTGTGCATTGGAAACGTTTGGCCGGTCTGGCCCTGATGTTGGCCGCGCCCTTGGCCCGGGGTGTGGCTACCTTTTCTTTGGTGACGTGGAATACCGCTGGAAACGGCGTTGCCGACTGGAGCACCAACTCACCACAGATCCAAGCTATGGGCCGCATTCTGGCGTATCTCGACCCGGATGTCGTCGCTTTGCAGGAGATTCCTTTCACCAACTCATGGCGGATGCCGGAGTTCGTCCGCACCTATCTCCCGGGATTTTATCTGTCCACAAATTCGGGCGGTGACGGTTATGTTCGGAGCGTTTTCCTCAGCAGGTATCCCATCACCCGCTCGCAGAGCTGGCTCAACCGCACCAATTTGGCGGCGTTTGGCTATGACGGACCGTTCACGCGGGACTTGTTCGAGGCCCAAGTGGCCGTTCCCGGATTTGCCTTGCCGCTTCATGCCTTCACCACCCATGCCAAGGCGGGGACGACTGCCACCGACGCCCGGCGTCGGGTGGCGGAGGCGGCGGCCGTTTCCAATTTTCTGGTGAACTCCTTTTCGCCGACCAATTACGCACCCTATTTTCTGGCAGGCGATCTCAATGAGGATCCGTCGCGGCCGGCTGACACCAACCAGCAGTCCCTTCCAATCCTGCTCAGCGCACCCACCGGCCTGCTGCCTACGCTCCCGGTCAATCCGGTCACAGGGTCGGGGCTGACTATTGCCAGCGGCAGTTTGTTTGCCCGTTATGATCACATTCTGCCCTGTGCCCTGCTGTTTTCCAACATTTCGGCAAGCCAGGTTTTCCGAACCGGTGTTCTCGATCCCCTCCCTGGGGACCTGCGGAGCGGCGATGACCAGGCCGCCTCGGATCATTTGCCGCTGTGCATGGTGTTTAATAATCCATATGAGCAACCGTTCCGTCTTACGGCCGTCGGCGTGCAGGGCCGCCAACTCAGAATACAGTGGGAGTCCGTGCCGGGGCAGGCATACCGGGTGGACGTGTCGTCCAACCTGACCGGCTGGACTGAGCTGGTCACGCGGCTCATTGCCACGAGTCGGGTGAGTCTTATCAGCATCGGGTTGGGGGAGGCTCCTGACTTTTTCCGGGTTGGGCGATTGCCCTGAATTTTCAGCGCCGGGTCCGGGAGTTTTGAGGTGTCCGTGGGGAGGGGCGGCGAGGAAAAAGTATTTTATGTTTGACCCGTTTGCGTCTTTTGGATTAAGAATGCTGCGTCGCCATGACCGGACTGTTTGCATCCGCTCGGTTCAGGCGCGAGCGATGGACGGTCAATGCTGAATACCAAATCATTTTTGGCGGTGGACTTCGGGGCCGGCAGCCTGAAGCTGGGTGAATTTGAGGCCAACGAGTCTGGCGGCCTGCGCTTACTCCAGTTCGCAATCAAGCCCCTTGGCCCGGAAGGCGCCCAAGAGTCCACACGCGAGGCGACGGTGCTCAAAGCGCTGCAGGAAGTGATTGCCGACAAAGGAATTGCTTCCAAGACGGTCAATGTGTGCGCGCCGGGCTTTCATGTTTTCTCTAAATTTCTCAAGCTGCCTCCGGTAGATGCCGGCAAGGTCACTCAAATCATCCAATACGAGGCGCAACAAAACGTTCCTTTCCCTCTGGCCGAAGTCGTTTGGGACTACCAGATCCTCGGGACCACTGCCGGGGGCGAGCTGGAAGTGCTTTTGGTCGCGATCAAGTCGGACATCGTGGAGGGTTTGTTTCGCGTGGCCGAGTCGGCCAAGCTCAAGCTCAGTCTGGCGGACGTTTCTCCGGCCGCCTTGTGCAATTCTTTCCGATATAATTACGCCGATTTGGATGACTGCACAATGCTCTTGGATATCGGGGCAAAGACGAGCAATCTGCTCTTCTTCGAGAAGGGGAAGGTTTTCTCCCGCAGCATCAATCTGGGTGCCAATTCCATCACCCAAGATTTTGTCACCGAATCAAAGCTGAAGTTTGAGGTGGCGGAGAAGATCAAACGGGAAGAGGGGTTTGTGAGTTTGGGCGGGGCCTATGAAGAGCCGGAAAACCCCAATCAGGCGGCCATCTCGAAGATCGCCCGCCAGTTCATGACCCGGTTGCACATCCAAGTCAATCAGACCATGCAGTTCTACCGCGGGCAGCAGGGCGGATCGGCCCCGCAGCGGCTCTTCCTCTCCGGTGGCGGTTCTATCATGGGCTACACGCCCCAGTTTTTCGCCGAAAAACTCAGCATCCCCGTCGAATATTTCAATCCGTTCCGTAACATCCAGATCGACCCGTCGGTCAATCTTGAGGAGCTCTCCCCGGTGGCTCATTCGTTGGGCGAGGTTGTGGGATTGGCCTTGCGGAATCTGGCGCAATGCCCGGTGGAGTTGAATCTCATCCCTGAGAGCACGCAGCGCTTGCAGTCTTTCAACGAGAAAAAGCCCTATCTCATGGCCACGGTCTTCAGCTTGGCGCTGGTGGTGGCGGCAATGGGCTACCTCTTCCAGCAGTTGGCTGATGTGAAGTCGGACGAGCTTAACAGCAAGGTGAAACCCGAGCTGGAGCCGGCGCAGCGCCGGGAGGCGCAGTTTAAAAAAACCTATGCCGAGTTGAAAGCAGCCGGCAAAGAACTGGGCCAGCTCTCCCAGTGGGCTGAAGACCGCTATTACTGGCCCAGCGTAATGTCCGAGCTGCGCCGCATCCTCATCCGGACTGAACAGGTCAGCCAGCAGAAGCTCCGGGCCGATACCGGCGTCTGGATTGAGAAATTCATCACCGCCACCCCATCCGATTCCGGAGTGGCAGGCTCAAATCCCTACATGCCCGGTCTGGCGGCCCCGGCGGCTCCCTCCGTAGGTTCGGATCTGGCCCGTATTCGTGAGGAAATGCGCCGCCGCTACATGCATCCGGGCGGCGTCACTCCGCCTTCTTCGATCACCGGCGGTGCGGCTGAGCCCGGCGCGGCCCCGGCCCCAGCCCCGGAAGGCACACCGGCCAGCGTGGTGAATTCCAACGAGGTGTCCACGATCACCCTGACCTGCCGTGCCATTGACTTGAGCAGCCAGATTCCCGATGCGAACCAGACGATCATTTACACCCTGCAGAGCGAGTTAAAGGGGAGCACGAATTGGTTCGATGCGGACAAGACGGAGTTGGATGGTCAAATCGTGCAGGATCCAAACACCTCGACCTTTACGTTCGGCGTGAAAGTCGTTCTAAAGCGGCCGCTCAAACTGTAGTATGCCCTGGATAAAACGTAATCTTCTCTTCCTGATAGGGGCCGTGGTGGCTGTCATACTGCTCGGCTTGGGAGGCTGGTATCTCTACGCCAAGTCCGAATTGAACAGCGCCAATCTCGAGGAGCTTAATAAAGCCTATGCCGAGCTGGAGCGGATTGCTGGCCTCAACCCCAACCCGGGCAACTCCAAGACGGACAACATCGCTCTGGCCAAGGAGCAGCAGGCACGGGTGCGCGACCAGATACGAAAAGTGGGCCGCTTCTTCACGCCTATCCCCCCGATCCCGGCGGGAGCAAATGTCACCAGTGAGGCTTTTTCAGCCGCCCTTCGACGCACGGTCGTGGAGTTGGTCAGTCAAGCCGGCATGGCCAGTGTCGGTCTTCCCCCGAAAAACGCCACCACAGGCGCCTCCTATAACTTCTCCTTCGACGCCCAGCGTAATCTCGTCAAGTTTGCCTCCGGCAGCCTGCCCGCTCTGTCCAGTCAGTTGGGTGAAATCAAAACCATTTGCGGTGTTCTCTATGCAGCCCGTATCAATTCGTTGGACGGCATCCGGCGCGAGCGTGTTTCCACAGATGATTCCAGCGGGGCCGCCACGGATTATCTCGATGGCCAGTCGGTGACCAACGAGCTGGGGGTTTTAACGCCTTATGAAGTGACGTTTCGTTGCTTCAGTCCGGAGTTGGCCGGCGTCCTTGGGGGATTGGCCAGCGACCCGCACGGATTGCTGGTGAAAACAATCAATGTGGAACCGGCTCCGCCAAGTTCGGCGCCTGCATCGGATGCTTCCGGAGCGATGGGCGCCTATAGCCAGGGCTTTGCGGGTTCGCGTTACTTACCGGGTGGGGGCAATCCCTATGCCGCGGCGGCGGCGCCAAGCGGGGTTCCGGCCGTTGGGGCTGGTGGGTTACCGATCCTTTTGGATGAAAAGCCTCTGAAAGTCACCATGGTGGTTAACGTGCTGAAATTGCAGCCCAGGAAATAAATGCAGTTCCTAAAGAAAAATTACGAAAAGGTTCTGCTCGGCTTGGTGCTGGTAGGACTTGTGGTGTCGGTGGGCTTTCTGGTGGTGCTCGTCTCCAAGGAAAAAGAGGCACAGGAAGAGCGCCGGACCAAGATTTTCAACCGCCCGGTCAAGCCTATTGAAGCGGCGGACACCACCGCTCTGGAAGTGCTGCTGGCCAAAGCCGATTCTCCTTTGGCCCTCGATTTGTCGAGTAGCAACAAGGTGTTCAATCCGGTGCGCTGGCAAAAGGACGCCAATGGAAAGCCGTTGCGTAATCCGGCGGGCAGCGAGTTACGCAACCTGCAGGTAGTTAAAATTTCTCCGCTCTACTTTGTGCTTACTTTGGATTCCGTGAGCGTTTCCGATTCCGGGGTCCGCTATGTGTTGGGGTTGGACCAGCAGAGCAAGGCCCGCGCGGCCAAGCGTCAGTATTACGTGTCCAAGGGCGATAAGAAGGATCTCTTTTCTGTGGTCGAGGTGCGGGGACCCGCTGAGAACCCCACCGCCTTGGTGCTGGAATTGACCGATTCGGGTGAACGCGTGTCCATCGCGAAGGAACATCCCTTCCGACGTGTTGACGGATACATGGCCGATCTAAAATACCCCCCCGAGAACCGCTCGTTTTTGGCCCGTCGCACGGGAGCCACCCTTTCTTTTGGCGGCAGCGAATATAATCTCGTTGCCATCACGGAGGATGAAGTTGTATTGTCCGCGCCATCAGGAAAAAAAACGTCGATAAAGTCCCTAGCCGGGCTTGAAACGCGTTAGAGACTTATTTACGCAACCGATCATGACTAAAGCAGCCAATCATTCCTTTCGCTTAATGCTCCTGCTGGCGGCCTCTCCGCTGCTGCCGGGCGCGTCGACCACGGCTTTGGGCCAGGCAGACGTCGATCTCGCTGTTCAGCAAGCCCTTCACCGCCAAGCCGACCGCGTCACGCTTCGGGAGAAGCTCAATGAGGCGTCGGCCGCTTCCCAGCGGCATGAGTTGCCCACGGCCGCCAAGCTATATGATGATGCTTGGAAATTAGTGGAAGGCATTGGGTCGGGAGTTGAGGCTGAGAAAGCCCGGACATTGGCCGGCTTGTCCAGTGCGCGGCTGGAATTGGCGCGTGCGGCCCAAAGCCGCGGCGACCTGCGCGAGGCCGACACCCAGATCAAGGATTTGCTGCGGGTGGCCCCGAAAAACTCCGCAGCCCAAGCCTTCAAACGCGAGAACGACAAGCAGCTTGTGGCCAAGCGCCGCCTGATGCCCGAGGTCGCCGTGCAGGAGCAACTGCCTGCGATCGCCAAGGATAAAGACGCCGCGTTCGCCCTAGTGCAGAGCGCACGTGTCCTTTTTCAAGCCGGTAAGTTGGATGAGGCGGATGTAAAGATCAGAGAGGCGCTAAAAATTGATGCCGGCAATCAAGCCGCCACTTACTACGCCAGCCTCATCAATCAGGAAAGGGAACGTCGTTCCACCGAGAAACGGAATCTTTCTTCGCAGAAAATGATGGTGCAGGTCGAAGACGCTTGGAGCGAATCCAACAAGCGATCCTCCTTTCAGGTGCCAAATCCGATGGCACATACCAATCTCATCTACACCAGCACGGGGCGTCAGGCCATTATGAACAAGCTGGACCGCATTCATCTGGATACTGTGATGTTTGACGGACTTCCCTTGCCGGAGGTTATTCGTAATCTCAGCGAGGAAGCCAGAAAGCGCGATCCAGAGCACAAGGGAATTAATTTTCTTATCCATGGAAATCAAGAGGGCGGAGTTAGTTATTCCGCAAACTACTCCACATCGCCCTTGGGCGGCGGCGTCACCAGCGGAACCGGTGGTGCGGGTGGTGTCGGTGGTGCGGGCGGCGGTGGTATAAGCGGAGGCGCCGGCGGGGCAGGCGGTCTGGCTGGTGTGGCGGGTTCCCGTTATGGTGGCGGATTCCCGGCTCCGATCGGCGCCGCTGGTCAGCCCGCTCTCGATCCTGCCACAGGTTTGCCGGTGGCCCAGGCTGCCGCTCCCGTGGAGGTTGATATCAACACGGTTTCCATCAAACTCAATCCTGCTTTGACAGACCTGCGCCTGGCCGATGTGCTTGAGGCGATTATCAAGGTGGCGGATAAACCCCTGAAGTATTCAATCGAAGATTACGCTGTTATTTTCTCGCTCCGTGAGGCGGAGACCCCCCCCTTGTTCATGCGGAAGTTCAAGGTGGATCCTAATACTTTCTATCAAGGCTTGGAGAGCGTGAGCAGCATTGATCCTTCCGGTGGTGGGAGCAGCGGAGGTGGTGGCAGCAGTGGCGGGGGAGGCGGCGGAGGCGGAAGCCGTGGCGGTGGCGGCGGGAGTTCCGGCGGCAGTTCCGGCGGACAAGGTGGTAGTTCGGGCGGGGGACTCATTCCCAGGGTTAGTGTCACGGGCGGGAGCATCGGGGGCCAGGGCGGCGCCGGTGGCTCGGCAGGTGGTCAGGGTGGCGGCGGTCAGTCCGGCAACGGTCTTCACTTTATCACCAGCAAATTCAATGTCCAATCAGTGCAGGTAGAGGTGATTAACTTCTTCCGATCTGTCGGGGTCGACCTGACTCCGCCGAAGAACGTGTTTTTCAACGACCGCCAAGGAACACTGCTGGTGCGGGCCACTTCGCAGGAGCTGGATATTATTGAGGCGGCCATAGAAACTCTTAATATCGCGCCGCCGCAAGTGAACATTAAAGCCAAGTTTGTGGAGGTTTCGCAAAACGACAGCCGCGCCATGGGTTTTGACTGGTATCTGGGCAATGTTCTGGCGGCCGGAGGTAAAGTAGCCGGTTCGGGCGGCACCCAGCCCTCATTCAACGGAAGCTCTACCGCGGCAAATCCGGAAGGGACTTTTCCTGGAAGCCAAAACTTTGGGACCGCAATTCCGGCCAGTGCTTCCGACGGCCTGATGACCAGCGGCCTGCGCAACTCGGCCAACGCTCCTTCTCTGGCTAGCGTGACCGGCATTCTTACCGATCCCCAATTCAAAATGGTCCTGCATGCTCTGGAGCAGCGCGACGGATCAGACCTTCTCAATGAAGGCCAGGTGACCACTCTAAGCGGGCGCCAAGCTCAGATTCAGACAATCGACCTTCAAACTATTGTCACCGGGACCAGCACCCAGCAGACCTCCTCCAGCGGTGCGGCCAATCAGACAACAGGCGGCGGACTTGCCGGAGGCGGGGCGGCGATCGGATCGACGATTGATTATCCCACCACGCAGATTCCGTTCGGCCCGGTTCTGGACGTAGTCCCTTATGTCTGCGCCGATGGTTACACCATTCAGATGACTCTGATCCCCACCGTTACTCAGTTTGTGGGTTATGATAACCCCGGCCAGTTTGTGCCTCAGGCTCAGTCGGTAGGCGGCTCTGTTGGTATCCCCCTCACGGCCGTGTTGCCTCTCCCCCGTATCCGTGTGCGCCAAGTCACCACCAGCGCCATTGTCTGGGATGGTCAGACGATCGTCTTGGGTGGATTGATCAGCGAGGACGTCAGCCGCGTGAAAGATAAAATCCCGTTCCTTGGCGATATCCCTTGGATTGGCGGTCTTTTCCGCAGCGAATCCAATGTGACTGCCAAGAAGAATCTGGTGATCTTTGTCACTCCCACCATCATTGACCCTGCGGGCAACCGCTCGCACGGCGAGGAAGATTTGCCGTTCGCACAGCCTGCCGTGCCTGCGCTGGCCAAGCCGGTTTCATACAAACCCTGAGAGTTACCGGATTCACCCGCCGGAATGGATGATTTGGATTCAAACTGTCGTTTGAGTCGCAGTTCCGACGGAGCCTGTTCGGGTTTGACGGGCGGGTTTAGAGTGGATCGATGATAATAGAACGACTTATGTCACTGCTTTGCATTTTGCGGAAAAGTCTTTTTGGCTTCGGCTTGTCAGCCCTTGCTGCCACGGCGGTTGTGGCCCAGACAAACCCTGTGCCTTTGGGGGCAGAGTATGCTTTGGCCGGCATCCGTGTCGGCGACCAGGTCCATCCTTCAATCGCCCTTAACTCGTCCGGCGGGGTGCTGGTATGGGAAGACAATTCACTGGGCGGCGAGGGTTTATCTGTGGGGGCGATGCGGATAGGACCCGATCTTTCAGGCTCATTGTCGGCTTTTCGGGTCAACCAGACAGGGTCGGGCGAGCATGAGGCTCCCCAGGTGGCTTTGCTTTCAAATCAGAGTGCGGCTTTTGTATGGCAGGGCGGACGGCATGGCATGGCGCACATCTTCACCCGGATACTTGCCACGAATAATGTTTGGTTAACTGGCGATCTAATGGCGAGCGGGCCGACCAACAGATTTCAGAAAAACCCCGCGGTTGCGGCCTTGTCCGGCGGTAATTTCGTGGTTGCATGGGAAAGCTTGAATCAGGCCGGCTCGAACAGCATGCGTGATGTCTATGCTCAGATCTTTAACCCGACTGGAGCCAAGGTGGGCGCGGCATTCTTGGTCAATGAATTTGTAGCTTACAATCAACGCTCTCCCGCAGTAGTCGGCCTGAGCAATGGCGGTTTTGTCGTAACCTGGGTTTCCGAGCAGAAGAACCGGACCGATTCCGACCTTGGCCCTCCGAGCACGGATGTCTTCGGCCGTCTGTTCAACGCTTCCGGCGCAGCCCTCAGCTCTGAGTTCATGGTCAATGTGGCGGCCAATCCTTGCTCCAGCCCCAGTGTCGCAGCTGTTACCAGCGGCGGCTTCTTGGTCTCATGGAGCGAAAAAGATCTTGTTGACCAGAAAAACAACTTGGATGTTTACGCCCGCTCTTTCCTCCCGAATCCAACTAACGATCTCATCATGGTCCGTGGTTCCGTTCAGCGGGTGAATACCCAGTTGTATGGCGACCAATATGTTTCACATTTGTCCGGTTCGGGCGACAAGTTTCTGGCTATCTGGACCAGCGTGAATCAGGACGGATCCGGTGACGGGG
>Ga0114958_10000224_pt1 | contig 48866 bp, 43 predicted proteins | sample C_130208_EF_Meta_FD_89577 | JGI IMG/M metagenome (GOLD analysis project Ga0114958, IMG submission 89577) | Freshwater microbial communities from Lake Croche, Canada to study carbon cycling - C_130208_EF_MetaG | ecosystem: Environmental > Aquatic > Freshwater > Lake | place: Lake Croche, Canada... | reverse complement strand
CGTGCCGATCGCTTCGACGATCTTGTCGTCGGCGGAGCGGGCACCCCCATCACGGAAGACCTCAATCGCGACCCCTGGAGTAATGGTTCGACGCAGCGTCGCCTCGAGGTTGTTGAGGCGCCCCTCATCTCGCCCCCCAACAAGGTTGTTGCCGTCCACCAGCAGGCGCTTCGCATTGCGAAGGGTGACGCGCTCCTGATCTACCATCGCTGCATGCTCCTTTGTGTTGATCTTGACGGGGTTGTCTACCGCGGCAGTGAGCCGGTCCCTGGCGTCGGCCCGCTCCTTACCGAGCGCGTTGCCGGTGGTGACCGCGTGATCTACGTCACCAACAACAGTTTCCTGCGCCGCGTTGAGTATCGCTCACGCATCGAGGCATGTGGCGCGCCACTCTCCAGCCACGGCATCATCACCGCCGCCTCCGCCGTGGCGCAGCGGTTTGTTGCTGAGGGGTATCGCCACATCTTGGTCTATGGGGCAGAGGGGCTCGCCGCCGAACTTCGCGACGCCGGCCTCGACGCCTGTCGCACCGCCGAATTTGATGGACCAGAGTCGCTCGCCGTGTGGGGGGTTGATGCGGTGACGGTGGGCCTTGACCGCGAGTCGGATTGGCACGACCTTGCCGTTGCCACCGATGCGGTCCGCGCTGGCGCTCCGCTGATCGTGCCCAATCGCGACGCCAACTACCCTGATCCAGGGCGTCTCGTCCCAGGCACAGGTGCCGCGGTGGCAGCGCTGGAGGCGGCGACCGGGGTGCGCGCTACGGCGATCGGCAAGCCGGCCCCCGACCTACTGCTGCAAGCGGCGGCGCTTGACGGGAGCGACATTCGCGACGCGATCATGATCGGAGACTCCCCGGCGACCGACATTGCTGCGGCAAACGCGGCTGGGTGCCGCTCCATTCTGTTGATGACGGGTGTTGGCGCCGGCGTTGGTGCCGTGCGAATTGACGACCTGCCGGAAGCGCAGCGGCCCACGTGGGTTGCGCGCGATGCGACGGAGATGGCCGACATCCTTGCCGCTGCGACTGCGAGTGGCACGACCCGTGGCGAGTAGCTTCCTCGACCTTTGGCGTGCCGCGGGTCGGGAGCGCCACCCAGGGAAGACCGGGTCGCTCCCAGCACCGCTCGACCGCCTTAACGGCGAAACACTAGCGGCGCGTGACGGCGCACACCCACTCGCATTCCTCACAGGGGCGGAACTCCTCACCCCATGTACCGATGCCCTCTCAGGCTCCCTTGAGGTGACACCCGGAAGCCTTGTTGGCGGCGAGATCCAAGCGCACCTGCGCGTGCGCGCGACCAAGGAGATCAAGGCGCGCGGGACGCGCGTCTCGGTAAAGGGCCACCTGGTGCGCGAGATCACGCAATCACTCACGGAGAAGGTGGGCGATCAGGAACAGACCACGACCTGGATCGAAGTCGTTGCCACCGAGTTCGCCAACGTGCCATTAAATGAAATCGTCGTGCCGGTCGCGCTGGCTCCGGGCGACGAGATCGACCTCAAGATCCTTGCGCCCGCGCCACAACTTGGACCACCCTCGGTGCACATCGGTGTCTACATGGTCGTGTGGACGCTCCAGGTTGAGTGGGATATCGCGGCGGGTGCAGACGAACGCGTGGCCGCCGTGGTCAACGTTCGGCAGAACCCAGACCTCTTGCGCTCCGGTGTGGTCTCACTCGGTCCCTCGGCGATGATGGGCCCATGGTCGGAGGGCGAGGTCTCCCTTGACGTGGATCCGGCACCACCGATCGCTCCGGGCAGCCCGTTGCGGGTCAACGTTCGTTGGCCGGGCGCAACTGGCGGCCGTGGCGCACGTGTCGAACTATATGTGGATGTGAAGATGGCGCCGCCGGTGCGCATCGCCGCGGCAGAACTGCAGACGAGCGACCTCGCGAAGGGGAGCCTCATCACCTTCGAGATCCCAACGGATGCGCCACCCGTTTTCGACGGTGCGCAACTATCGCTTCGCTATCGGATTCGCGTGCTCATAGATCGCCCACTGCGCAGCGATCTTGCTGCGGAGCGCAACGTGGTGATCGGCTAAGCGACGCTTTGCAACGCCGCCACGGCGATGCTCGTGCCGAATCCTATGATCAGCACCTGACCGACGATACGCGTTGCGGTGACCGCTCGTTCTGGCAGGATGCGACCGGCAGCTGCACCGATCGCCCCCAACAAGAGTTGCCACGAGAGGCTTGCCCCCGCCGCGCCAAGGGTGAAGGCGACGGCGTCCATCGGATCACTCCCGAGACCGGGGAGCCCGATCGCGAGCGCTAAGAAGTAGAGGACCGTCGCAGGGTTCATCGCGGTGAGAGCGATGAAGCGGAGGTAGAGCTGCCGGGCGCTCCCGCGCACCCGCGGGTCGGTAGCTGCGTCAGCACGGGTGCTTGAGGCGCGGAGCGAGAGGAGCCCACGCACCCCGATGGAGATCAGAATCCCGCCGGAGAGGACTTGGAGTGGCGCTAACGCCACAGCGAGCAGCTGGTTGAGGAGCCCGCCAACGGCGAGCGCGAGCGAGCAGAAGAGGAGGTCGACGGTCGCCGCGCCGGCGCCTGCGGCAAGGCCACGGCGGAGGCCACCAATCATTCCCGTCTCGATGATGAGCACGGCGATCACGCCAACAGGGACCGCGATTGCGTAGCCTGCGAACATCCCTGCGAGCAGTGCGCCAAACATCGGTGCATCATAGAGTGGAGCGGTGGCTCAACGAGGCCGATGAAGCGAGCAGGGAGGGTCTATGGCACGAGTCTTTCTCACGGGGGCGACGGGATTCGTGGGGAGTCACGTGCTGCCAGCACTGCTGGGCGCCGGACACTCCGTTACGGCGCTCGTGCGTAGCGATGCACGTGCGACGGCGTTGCTGGCGCGCGCGGCTGCCTCCCCAGGAAAACTCGAAACCAGGATTGGCACAGTGAACGACCGCGCCTCGCTCGACGCGGCGTTGATTGGCTGCGACGCGGTCGTGCACCTTGTGGCGCTACCACGTGACTGGAACGACGGCGCCGATCTCGAGCGCGTCAACGCCGTCGGTACCGCCACCATCGTCGCGGCCGCCGAGGCCGCTGGCATCAAGCGATTCATCCATCTCGGTGCACTTGGCGTACAGGAGCGACCAGAGCTGCACTACGCCAGCTCCAAGGCGCGCGGTGAGGGCTTCGTTCGTGCTTCGACACTCGACTGGACGATCCTCAAGCCGAGCCTGATCTGGGGCGAGCGCGATGGCTTCTTCAACATCGTCGCAGCGCTCGTCAAGATTCCTGCACCTGCGGTGCCAGTGCCAGGCGATGGGAAGAGCCGCTTCCAGCCGGTTTGGGTCGGCGATGTGGCCCGCGCCATCGTGCAGGTGCTCGACGCGCCGAAGGGGAGCATCAAGGCCTCGTTTGAGCTTGGTGGGCCGCGCTATTGGACGTACGCCGAGATCACGCGTGAAGTGGCGCGCGCCCTTGGGAAGCGTCGCATCATCATCCCCATGCCGGTGCCGCTCATTACGCTCGTGGCGCGCATCTCTGAGGCGATTCGCTTCCCGTTCCCCGTTGCAACAGATCAGTTGCGCCAGTTGGCACTGGATAACATCGGCGCGACGGATGCGATCGAGCGCGAGCTCGGCTTCGCTCCAGTCGACATGGGCGGCCGACTCGGCTACCTGAAGCGGAAGGTCAGCAAGCAGTAGGCGTCGCGGGCGCGAGGAGGATCAGATGCGGATCATCATCACAGCCAAGAGCGCTGCGGCCAAGGCGGGCGTTCTTGTCGCGCCCGTCTTTAGCGATCAACTTGACGCGCCGTACCTGCGTGAGATTGACAGCAAGAGCGGCGGACGCATCGAGGCGCTCCGTGCGATCGGCGAGGGGACGGGCAGCCGCTACAGCTGCACGCTGACAAGCGCCGGCCGCCTCCCCGCAGATCACCTTCTCTTGGTAGGTGCAGGCGCACGCGCCGACTTCGGTCGACAGGAGCTGCAGCGCTGGTCTGCGGCCGTAACGCGTCGACTTGCAGGACGCAAGGTCACACGACTCGCCATTGATGCCACCGGCATCGTTGCTGCGCTGACCAGCACCGCCCCGGCACTCCGCGCCGAAGGTGGCGCATCATTCGGCACCGGCCTCTCCGCAACTGCGGCAAAGCAGAGTGATGCTGCAGTCATCGCCGTTGACTTCATTGTGCGCGGCGTCATTGACGGTTCATTCCATGAAGGGATCGGCGGGAAGAGCGTGATCGAGGCGCAACCAGCCGCACTCACCCTGCTCGAGATCATCGTTCCAGCTGGAACAGATCTCGCCGCCGCACACGAGGGCGCGCGTCGCGCCGAAATCATCGCGAGTGGTGTCGTGCGCACGCGACGCTGGTCAAACCTTCCGGCGAACGAGATGCCACCGCTCGGCATTGCCGAAGAGGCCCGCGATCGCGCACGCGCCGTTGGTCTGCGCGCCACCATCATCACCGCGGCGCAGTTGCAGCGCATGGGCGCCGGGATGTTGATCGCCGTTGGAAAAGGCTCCAAGAATCCGCCGTGCCTTGTGGTGTTGTCAGGTGGCAAGCCGGGCGCGAAGGATCCGCTCGGCCGACGCCTCGCCATGGTCGGCAAGGGCGTCTGCTTTGATACGGGCGGCATCTCACTGAAGCCACCCGCCGAAATGGAAGAGATGAAGCACGACAAGAACGGCGCCATTGCGGTGCTCGAGGCTGCGGCCACGATTGCGCAGCTCGAACCCGGTCGCCCAATTCATGCGGTCGCTGCGTGCGTCGAGAACATGCCGGGTGGAAACGCCACGCGACCGGGCGATGTGGTTACGGCCTTGAACGGGAAGCGTGTGGAGATCACGAACACTGATGCCGAGGGGCGCCTTATCCTCGGAGATGCGCTGCATTACGCCGAACGAGAGCTCGGCGCAACGCATCTTGTTGATGTGGCGACGCTGACCGGGATCGCCTATGCCGCGTATGGCGGCGAGGTTGCCGCCACGTGCGGCACTGACGCACCCTTCCTTGACGAGTTCCACCTTGCCGCACGCCGTGCAGGGGAGGTCTATTGGCCCTATCCGCTAGCTGAGGCCTACATGAAGAACATGTCGACCTGGTCGGCCGACCTCCAGAATTCGGGGACACGCGAGGCGTCGCTGATCCGCAGCGGCCTCTTCCTGCGCGAGTTCGTGACCGTGCCGTGGGTACATCTCGATATCGCGGGGACCGCCTATCGCCGCAGTGCCGCCTCGTTCGCCGGTCGCGGCTCCACGGGAGCGGCGCACACCTCGCTTGTCGAGCTCGCCATGGGGGGTGGCGTCCGTCGCTGAGGCTGATACTCTTCCCGTAGCGGAGGAGAGGAGGTCAACCATGGAGCACTCGCCTGCGTCAGCGCACCGTGCACGCACTTGGCGCGCCCGATTGGGCGCCCTCCTAACGATTCCTCTCCTGATCGTCGGCCTCGGCTTCGCCCAGGCGGGACCGGTGCGTGGAGACCCCCTCGACGACGCCCTCGCCCAACAGAAGGCGCTCGCGGCCCAACTTGCGGCGCAACAGAAGGCCCTCGACGCACTGATCGCCCAGCAGGGCGCCCTCACCGCGCAGCTCGCCTCCACCAGCGCAGCCCTGGCAAAAAACACGGCAACCCTGTCGAGCATTACCACGCAAGTTGCGCAGCTCAGCTCGGCTGTGCAGCAGGCGCAGGTTGGGCTGAATAAGCTCAACGCCGCGGTGAACGCGCTCGATACCGAGATCAGTCGCCTCGTAACAGCGCAAGAGGCGAAGGCGCGTGACCTCGCCGCACGCCAAGCGATCCTGGCCTCTCGCATTCGGGAGGCGTACATCGCCGACCAAACGCCACCACTCTGGATTCTGCTCTCTGGGCAGAGCTTCACCGACATCCTGCTCGACATCGCCGGATTCAACGCTCTTGGCGCGGAGGATGTGAAGCTTGCGGATGGCATCAGTCGCGATGCCGCGCGACTTGCCGCGATTGAAGAACAGGTTCGTGCAAATCGTGCCGAAACAGAGAAACTGCGCGTTGCCGCGGCAAAGCAGAAGGCGGCCCTCGACAAGCAGGTAGCGCTATTGAACGCCGCCAAGGTGCGACTCGCCGCCGCGATCGCCGCACAGCAGAAGGCGATTGCAGCCCAGAAGGCGGCGATGGACAAGGTGATTGCCGACAAGAAGAAGCTCGCTGCCGCCGTTGCGGCATTGAAGGTGGAAGAGGCGCGGGTTACCGCGACGGTGAACGCGCTCTTAAAGGGTCAGTTCGGCGCAGGGCTCCCGACGGTGTATGCGGGTGGTTGGACGTGGCCAATCGTGCATAACGGATCTGGCTTTGTAAAGCCGGTTGGTGGCAGTCGCCCATACATCTCGCAGAAGTTTGGCTGCGTGAGTTGGCCAATCTACCCGAAGAGCTCAACCTGCCCAAAGGGGTACCCATACCTTCATAACGGGGTCGATATTTCGGCTGCGCCTGGCACTCCCATCTATGCGGCAGCCGCAGGGAAGGTGATGATCTCGGGCATCTGTAGCTACTGCGTCGTGTGGAAGGGGATGCGCCCGCTCGCCTGGATCTGGATCGCCCACTCGAAGAGCATGGTCTCGATCTACGGACACATCGGCGATGGGAAGGTTTCCAGTCAGCCGAAGTGGCGCGTCAATGTGGGTGACATCGTGGCGGCAGGACAGCTGATCGCCTTCGTTGGGTCGACGGGGAACGTTACCGGCCCCCACCTGCATCTTTCACTCTTGCAGAACGGTAAATACGTCTGTATTCAGAGATACCTGCCTGGGGGGGCCTGCTCTGCGTACTGAGCGTACCCTCGCGGTGATCCTTGCTGGCGGAGAGGGGAACCGGCTCGGCGTGCTCTCGGGAGTTCGTGCGAAGCCTGCCGTTCCGTTCGGTGGCAAGTATCGCATCATCGACTTCGCGCTTTCAAACTGTGTGAATAGTGGCATTGGTGATGTGTTGGTGCTCACGCAGTACAACCCCCGCTCGCTCAATGACCATATCGGCCGTGGGCGGCCGTGGGATCTCGACCGCACCATTGGCGGTGTGCGCTTGCTTCAGCCACAGGTTGGCCGAGGGAACACCGCCAACTGGTATAGCGGTACCGCCGATGCGGTGCTGCAAAACCTCCGTGAGATAGTGGCAAGCGGTGCCGAGACTGTGCTGGTGCTGGCCGGCGACCACATCTACAAGATGGATTACGAGCGCTTCATCGCCGCCCACCGACGAAGCGGTGCTGATGTAACCGTCTCCGTGCGCGAGGTGAGCCTTGAAGATGCGCGTCGCATGGGCGTCGTTGACGTAGATGCTCGGAGTCGAATCACCGGGTTCCAGGAGAAGCCGAAGCGGCCAACGAGCCGACTCGCGAGCATGGGGATCTATGCCTTCACCGCTGATGCCTTAGCTGCCTGGCTTGACGAGGCGCGTCCCGATTTTGGAGCCGATGTGTTGCCCGCCATGGTTGCGGGCGGCGCGAAGGTGATGGCCCACCGATTCCGTGGGTACTGGCAAGACGTGGGGACCCTCCCCGCCTACTTCGACGCAAACATGGCCCTCCTCGCCTCAAAGCCCGAGCTCGACCTCTATGAGCGTGATTGGCTGATCCTCACCCGTTCCGAGGAGCGGGCCCCGGCACGGATCGGTGCCGACGCGCGCGTGGAGCGCTCCATGGTCTCGCACGGCTGTGTCATTGAAGGGATCGTGGAGCGAAGCCTCTTATCACCCGGCGTGCGCGTTGGACGTGGGGCGGTGGTACGCGACAGCATCGTGATGTTCGATGCGGTGATTGGTCCAGGTGCCGTCATCGATCACGCGATCATCGACAAGGAGGTTCGCATCGGTCGCGATGCGAACGTTGGGGTTGGCGATCTACCCGGTGCGCCGAACCGTGCCAACCCATCAATGCTCGCGACGGGGCTCGTCGTGATTGGCAAGCAGGCTGAGGTTCCTGACGGCGCGTCGGTCGGCAGGAATGTGTTGGTGGACGCTGAGGCGAGCGTGAGCGATTGGCCCGATGGTGGCAGGGTGAAGGCCGGCGCAACGATCAAGGCTGGTCGCACTTGGAACCAGCGCCGCGCGGCGCGGTAGCGGCATGGCGCTCCTTCAAGTTGCATCTATCCCCGCACTCCTTGAACGCCACGGCGTTGCCGTGCCCGCGCCACACCGGCGAGATGATGCGACGGTGTGGGACCTGGAGCTCGACGGGGAGCGGCGGCGCGGCTTACGCCTCTCACTCATTCACGATGCGCGCCCCGGTGGCGTCCTTGTCGTGTGGGCGCACCTTGCACCACCGCTCGGTGATGGTCTGCGCAAGGCATATCGCCGCCTCTTGGAGTGGAACGACACCTATCTCTTTGCGAAATTCGGCATTGCGGAAGATGGCCGACCGGTTCTCAGCATCGAGCTGCGTGCCGATCAGGCGACGGAGCGTGATCTGATTGAGGCGCTCGTGCGTGCGGTGCTCATTGCCGATCGACTCCTTGACGAGACGGCCGCATGGATCTGGATCGGAGGGCGCATACCCGCCGACGATGGTTCCCCGCGCCGGAACACCCCCTTGCTCCGCGCTATGCCCGATCTTGCCGATCGGCTGGAGGGGTAGTCTCCGACCGCACGCCACGGGGCTATGCTTCGCCTATGCCTGAACTTGATCGACCCACGCGACCCGTCCCGAGGCCGCTCCCGGCACTACTCACCGGCGAGAACGCTGACGTCTACTTCTTGCGCACCGAACGCGTCTTGGCGGGGGAGGGGCGCAACCCGCTCGTCACCATGGAGGTCTTCTGTCGTCGCGCAGGAGCGACCCTCTGTGGCATTGACGAAGCGAAGGGCCTCCTCTCACTGGCGCTCGAAGCTGATGCAGCCGCCGGCCGCGCCACGGTCTGGGCGCTGAAAGACGGCGATGAGATTGCGGCGAAGGAGGTCGTCTTACGTATTCGCGCGCCATATCAGTCGATCGTTCGCCTCGAGACCGCGTATCTGGGAATGATGGCGCACGGCACAGGTTGGGCGACTGCCGCCCGCGCCATCGTGGATGCTGCGGCCCCAACGCCCGTGATCGCCTTCGGGGCGCGGCACGTGCACCCCAATGTCGCTGATCGGCTCGATTACGCCGCGATCATTGGTGGCGCCACGGGTGCCTCGACGAGCGCTGGGAGCGCGCGTGCTGGTCGGCTCCCGGTCGGCACCATGCCACATGCACTCGTGCTGATCTACGGCGACACGGTCGAAGCTGCACTCGCCTTTGATCGTCAGATTACGGGCGATGTTCCACGCATCGTGCTCGTGGACACCTTCCGCGATGAGTCCGAGGAGTCAACGCGTGTTGCTGCCGCGCTCGGGGGCACCCTTGCTGGCGTTCGGCTTGATCGAGCGAGTGAGCTTGGCGGCGTCACCCCTGCACTTGTCGCGGAGGTGCGGGCCGCCCTCGACGCGGCCGGTGCAGCGACGGCACAGATCGTGATCTCGGGCGGCCTCTCGTTGGAGCGCATCGCCGAGTTTAAGGCGGCGAAGTCACGCGTTGATACCTACGCCGTCGGGAGCGCGATCTCTGGAATTCGGCCGATTGATTTCACCGCCGACATTCACGAGATCGATGACCAGCCGATCGGGAAACGCGGCCGACCATCTGGGGTGACCGCAACCCCGCGACTCCGTGAGGTCGATCTCGCCGCCTGGCGTGCCGCCCTCACCCCAGCAACCCGCTAGGATTTGGCGGTGAGCCTCACGATTGAAACTCCCGGCGCCGACGCTCGCGATCTGTTGACGCAGGTTGAGGCGGCAGCTCGCGCCGCGGCCGTCAGTCAGGTGCGCTACGGCCTTCGGCTCGACCTAACCGCCAACGCGGCAACCTTCCGTGGGCACCTCGTCGCGCGTTTCACCCTTGCCGCTGGGCACGCAGGATCGATCTTCCTCTGCTTCCGTGGCCGCACGATTCACGCCCTTACACTCAATGGCGTCGCGATCGATGTCCCTGATTGGAACGGCTATCGCCTCACGCTGCCAGCTGCTCACCTGAAGGGTGGCGCCGAGAATATCCTCGATATTGCGTTCGAAAACGCATATGACACCGGTGGCGATGGCGTGTTTCGATTCATCGATCCCGAGGACCAGGCCGAGTACGTGTACGCAAACTTTGAGCCCTATGAGGCACATCGTATGGCGCCGATCTTCGACCAACCCGACGTCAAGGCGGAGCTTTCGCTGACCGTCACCGCGCCTTCGGCGTGGAGCGTTTTCGCCAATGGCGCGGAGACTGAGGCGCGCCCCGACGGCGCCGGGGTCACGCTGCACACCTTCGCCGAGACCCCACCACTTGCGAGCTACCTCTTTAGCTTCGCTGCTGGCCCGTTCGTTGGGCGACGCTTCGAGGTGTCGATTCCGGGCCGCGCCACCCCGGTGCAGGTTGGCCTCTGGTCACGCGGCTCCTTGGAGCGCTACCTCTCGTACGACCTCTTCCAGAAGATGACGAGCCAGGCATTCCTCTACTTCGGTGAACTCTTCGGTCGTGAATATCCCTTTGAGAAGCTCGATCACGTGTACTGCCCCGAGTTCAACGTAGGCGCCATGGAGAACGTCGGCCTCATCACCTACACCGAGCGCTACATCTTCCGCAGCACACCAACGCCAAGCGATGTCACTGATCTCGCCGAGGTGGTGTTCCACGAGATCGCCCACATGTGGTTCGGCAACCTGGTGACGATGCGCTGGTGGGACGACCTCTGGCTGAATGAGTCGTTTGCTACCTACGCTGCCGCCCTCTGCCTGACGGAGGGCTCGGAGCATACGACCGCCTGGCAGGAGTTCAACGTGCAGTTGAAGCGCTGGTCGCTCATCGAGGATGATTCGCCAACCACCCATCCGATTGCCGGAACGGTGGCCGACACCGATCAGACCTTCTTGAATTTTGACGGCATCACCTACGGCAAGGGGGGTGCGGTGCTCAAGCAGCTCGGCGCGCGTCTCGGTCGGGCGGGCTTCTCAGCAGGACTTCGCCTGCATTTCCAGCGGCACGCGTTCGGCAATGCGACCCTCGCCGACTTCCTGGCCTCGCTTGAAGAGGGGAGCGGCATCTCGCTTGCCACCTGGTCCGATCAGTGGTTGCGCACCAGTGGGCCGAACCGACTCGGCGCCCTGATCACCCCGAGCACGAGTGGCACCATTGGCAGCCTAACGGTCACCCAAGAGGTGGTGTCTGGCGACGAGGTGTTGCGCGAACACCTTCTCCGCGTTGCCCTGCTCTACCCGGGCGAGGGTGCTTCCGTCATCATCGAGCCGCACGAGGTTTTGGCGACGGGGGCGCGCACCGACGTGCCGAGCGCCGTTGGGAGGCCACTCCCACTCGCGGTGATTCCGAACCATGACGATCTCGCCGTTGGCAAGCTCGCCCTCGACGATGCCACGCTCCGGTTTGCCGAGTCACGGCTCGAAGCAATCCCCGATGGGCTGCTTCGCCAGCTTACGTGGATGGCCATCTGGGAGCTCGTGCGCGATGGTCGATACCCGTCGGCGCGCTACGCACAACTCCTCATCGAACGCCTACCCCATGAGGTGGACTCCTCGATCGTGCAGGGCATCGTCGAGTCAACGCTCGGCAGCCTGCTTCTCCGGTACATGCCAGACGGCGAGCGCGAGCGTTGGGGGAGCCGTATCGTTGAGACCGCGCGCGCGCGGCTAGCGGCGGGCGGTAGTGAGGGGATGCGCATCGTTTGGTCGCGCGTCATGGTGCTGGCTGCGGTAACGCCGCGGGATGTCGAAGAGACCTGGCAGGTTGCGGTGGGTGAGACACCACTCGACGGGGTGGAGATCGATCAGGACCATCGCTGGTCACTCCTCATTCGCGCAGCATCATTTGGGGCACCGAACATCGTCGAGCGCCTCAAGCGAGAGGCGCTGAGGGATCCGAGTGACCGCGGCGAACGCGCCCTCCTCGCCGCTGAGGCAGCAACCCCAAACGTTGCAGCGAAGCGTGCCACCTGGGGGCGAATCCTTCGGGCTGATGGGTACGGCAGCGTGCGAAAGACCCTCGCCGCCGCGAGCGGGTTTGCCTGGCCATGGCAACACGAACTACTAGCGCCATATGTTGCCCAGATCCCGACTGCACTGCTTGCACTCGGGTCAGCCGATGCAACCTTCGCGCGCGACCTTGTCACGCGCAGCGCCTCGCTTGGACTGTGGGGGGCGCCGAGCCAGATGCGCGCAGCGATCGATCTGCTGCTCGAGAACATTGCGAGCCCCACGCACGAAATTCCCCCGGTCGATGCGGCGCGCCTACGTCGATTTGCGCTGCTTGAGCGCGATGGCGTGATGCGCGTACTGCGACAGCAGGACAATCGCGAAGGGTGAGGGCGTAGGGCTATTCCTTCGGCAGGGGTCTAGCGCGTCAGTTCGGCGGCGAGCTCCTCAAAGACACCGAGGTAGTGATTAGCATCGGCCGGAGCCATGGTCACAGAGAGCGTCCACTCTTCGTCGCGGCCTGGCGTGCTGAAGATGCCGCGGTTCATGTTCCAGAGCCAGACAAGATCGATGATCTCCTTCTGCTGGGCGCTCTTGTATGACTCATAGTCCACAACCTTTGACTTCGCGAAGGTGATGACGCCTTTCGACTGAATTCCCACCGCGTAGGCGGCGAGCTTGTAGCGGTCAATGATCCCCTGCGCGCCATCCAGGAGTTGACTGTTCAGCTGGCCAAGATGTCGATAGGCGACTGGCGTCATCACACGCTCGAGGTTCGCGCGGGCCGCCGCCATCGCGAGCGGGTTGCCGTTGAAGGTGCCAACCATGTAGACCTCGCCTGAATCAACCGCTGCCCACATCTCGTCGCTGCCACCAATCGCCCCGGTCGGGATCCCCGCGCCGAGCGCCTTGGCCAGGCAGACAAGATCCGGTTTGACGCCGAAGAGTTCGGTTGCACCACCAGCGGCAACGGTGAGGCCGGTCTTGACTTCGTCGACAATCCAGATGACGCCGAACTTCTTGGTAATGCGTCGCACCTCGGCAAGGTATCCGGGCTCTGGCAAGATCACGCCGCAATTCATCATCGCAGCCTCCATGATCAAGCAGGCAGGAAGTCGACCTTCACTCTGCAGCTCGGCGAGTCGTCGCTCGAGCACCCCCGAATCGTTGAACGGAACCGCCGTTGTCATCTGTGTGACAACATCAGGGATCCCCTTCCCGTAGGCGATGGAAGGATAGTGTTCGCGGTCTGTTCCCTCGTAGACCGAGAGGCTGATGTCGACCATCACGGCGTCGTGATGCCCGTGGTAGCTGCCGAAGATCTTCATCACCCCGTCGCGACCGGTGATGCCGCGGGCGAGGCGAATCGCATCCATGGTGGCCTCTGAACCAGAGTTCACGAAGCGCCAGCGGGGGAGGCCCCAACGGGCGGCGAGGTGCTCCGCAACGATGTAGGCATCCTCGGTCGGCGCGGCAAAGTGTGAGCCGAGGCGAATGCGGCGGTCCACGGCCTCGGTAATGATCGGGTGCGCATGCCCTTGCACCATGCTGCCGATGCCGTTGTGCACGTCGAGGTACTGGTGGCCATCCACATCCCAGACGTACTGCCCCTGTCCGCGGTCGAGGTAGATCGGCCACGGCGCGCGCTTCTGGTAGCTCGACGAGACACCGCCAACGAGGGAGCGCTTGGCGCGCTCGTAGGCGGCAGCGGAGGCCTGTGTGCGCGCGTCGAGTCGCTCGGACTCGCGGGCGGTTAGCTCACGAATGCGGGCGGGGTCGACCTGCACTGTGGGTCCAAGGGGTGGTTCGGCCCGATGGGGAGCCGGCGCCGAGGTGGGCGCGAGGTGCCGAAGCGGTGCGATTGCCATATCCATACATCCTTCTCTGCGGATTCCGCAGTGCGGACCGCTGTGGGTACGATTCTAGCACCGAAGGTGGGGTAGGGGTGCGGATATCGCAACGTACGAGGGATTTACGCACGAGCCGTGCGGGGGTTATCGGGCGGCGAGGCGCTCCGCCGCGGCGATTGCCACCAGGCTCTTGGCATCAGCGATGGCCCCCCGGCGGACCGCTTCGACCGCTTCGGCAATGGTCAGCCGGATCGCCTCGATGGCCTCATCTTCATCCGGGGTGCGGGCGCCTGGGCCAGCCGCAGAGAGGCCAAGCGCGAGGTAGAGCTCCATGCGCTCGCTGGTAAATCCTGGGGCGGTGAAGAAGCTCTGGAGGTGGCGCCAGGAGGTTGCCCGAAGGCCGGTCTCCTCTTCCAGCTCGCGTTCTGCGGCCAACTGCGACTCCTCGGTGACGCCGTCGTGGAGGTCGAGCGTTCCAGCGGGCACCTCAAGGAGGAGCTGTCCGACTGGCGCACGGAACTGACGAACGAAGAGCATCTCGCTCGCTGGCGTGACGGCCGCGTCGCTGGCCGCATCAATGGCAAGGATGGCCACAGCACCTGGGTGACCAACGATGTAGCGCACGTGCTGTTCGCCGTTACGACGCTGCACGGTGGTACGGCGCCACTCCATGTAGGCGGCCTGAACCACGAGGTCCGATGATACGACCACCTCGTTGAGGTCCCCAGCCTCCAGTAAGGCGGCGAGGCGCACACCGAGTGCGTCGTTTCCAAATCGCATCCAGGCTCCCCCCTCCGCCAACGTATGCCATGCGCAACGCGCGTACGGCTGCGTCGCGAAGTCTATCAGCGCACTCGCGTCAGGGTGGTCGTCACGCTACTACGGGGCGACCCCCGTCGGCATCTCCTTGATCTTCCAGACCGGACCAAAGAGGAGTGGGACGAAGGCAAAACTGCCTCCAATTCCGCCAATGATCAGCGCCTCGCGCAGGCCCAGGTTTGTGCCGATGATGCCGCCCAGCACTGCGCCGATCGGAATGGTGCCCCACACGAACCAGCGCATCGTGGCATTCATGCGCCCGGCCATCTCGGGTGGGGTGAGCGCCTGGCGCAGGCTCACCTGGTTGATGTTGTAGAGCGTGCCAGAGGCAGCCATCGCGAAGAAGCCGCCACCAATAACCAGGGCGTTCAGCAGGTCGATTCCTGGTTGGCAGAACGCAAGCACCGCCATCAGCGGACCGCCCAACGGGATGGTGAGAACAATCGTTCGGCCGACGCCAAGCTTTTTAGAGATCCTGTCGGCGAAGACCGCGCTGATCAATCCGCCAGCGGAGCCGAGCGTCGCAGCAAATCCGACAAACGCCACGGAGAGTCCCAGCACCTTATAGGCGAAGAGCATCTCGACAGTTCCACCAATGCTGCCAAACAGGTTCGCGGTTGCGGTTGCGCCACCGATCGTGCGCAGGGCAGGGTGGCCGAAGACGTAGCGCAGCCCGGCGGCGATGTCGGATCGCAGCGAGGCGCGCGGCGTGTGTGCGGCTGGCGCTGCAGCGTCGTTCAATTCGGCAACCGACTCGTGGTGCGGCTTGATGGAGAAGATGAAGAGCGCAGAGAACACATACGAGACGGCATCAATCACGACCGCCGCAGGGGCCTTGACGAAAGCGATCAACGCACCGGCAAGGCTTGGCCCAAGAAGACCGGCGGCAGAGCGACTGATCTCAAGTTTTGAGTTCCCTTCAACGAGATCCTCTTTCGGAATGAGCGACGGCAGGTATGCCTGATAGGCAACGTCGAAGAAGACGGTCAAGGTGCCGAGTAAGAGCCCCACGACGACAAGTTGCGCAATGGAGAGGATGCCGAGCGCGTATGAGATGGGGAGCGAGAGCAGCAGGAGTGCTCGTCCAAGGTCGCCAACGATCAAGATGCCGCGGCGTGGCAGTCGATCAACGAGTGCCCCGATCAGGAGCCCCAAGACGAGAAAGGGGAGGAAGTCAGCGAGGTTGATCCACGCAATCTCCATGGGGCCGGCGTTGAGCAGCTGAATGGCCACGATGGGCATGGCCAGGTTGCTGAAGCTCGAGCCGAGGTGGCTGATCGTTTCGGCGCTCCAAAGTCGGAGGAAGCCAGGATCCCTGCTCAGGCGTCTGCGAGGTGTGACGGTGGGCATGGTGGGCTCCTCAGGAGTGGTGGGGTGGCCAGAGGGAATTGAACCCTCATCTGCGGCTCCACAAACCACGGTCCTAACCATTGAACGATGGCCACCACGTCAGCGCCCATCTTACCCTGCGGGGAGGGGGGTGGCGCAGGGTAGACTGAGGGCCGGCGCCTCCGCATAAGGGCGGCGCCCGTAGGGAGGGTTCACGATGCAGATTCGACGTGCGATACCCGCCATGGGTCGGATTCCCGCCGCTGAGTACGGCGTGACGCTGGGAGACTTCTTCTTCCCCGTCTTTCTTGGAGAGCGCCTCGGTGCACGCCTGCAGGGCCTCGCGCTTGCGGTCGTTGGCGCCCTGATCGTGGCCGCCTCCGCGCAGATCGTGATCCCGCTCCCCGGCACCCCCGTGCCGATTACCGGACAGACCTTCGGCGTGTTGCTGGTTGGCGCTGCGCTTGGCGCGCGCCGCGGCCTCGCCTCCATGGCGCTCTACCTCGCCCTTGGCATCCTCGGCGCCCCAGTCTTTCGCGAGGGGAGTCACGGCATCGAGAAATTCTTCACCAGCGACGCGGGCCTGCTGCAATTCGCGCCGACCGGCGGCTACCTCGTCGGGATGCTCTTCGCCGGATGGATCGTTGGGCGACTCGCCGACCTCGGCTGGGACCGCAGCGTGATCGGCACCGTTGGCGCAATGGCAATCGGCAGCCTGATTATTTATTCTTTCGGTGTGCCATGGCTCGCCACCGCTAAGCATCTCGAGATCGGTGTCGCAATCGAGAAGGGGGTTACCCCGTTCCTGCTCGGCGATGCGATTAAGCTCGCGCTCGCCGCTGGTGTCTTCCCTTCGGCCTGGTGGTATGTAAACCACGGCCGGAGCGACGGTCCGCGCTAACCGCGCGCCAGCGCACCGTATGCGTCACGCTCCACGTCAAGGGCTCCTCGCCTTCGACGTTGGGAGCGGATCCGTCAAGGTGCTCCTGGTCGATGCGGAAACAGGTGCGCCACGACATTTAGCGCGGCGCGCCTCAAATCCGCCCAGCTCATCGGCATCGGCCAGAGATTTGCGTGAGCAAGATCCCGATGGCTGGTGGCAGGCACTCTGTGACGCCACGCACGAAGTACTGCAGGTCGCAGAGCGCGATGGAGGAGTCGAGGTGCTCGGCGTCGGTGTGGTCGGGCACGGACCGACGCTTGTCCCCGTACGGACTGACGGTAGGGCCGCCGGGCCGGCCCTGATGTGGCGTGATCGTCGCGCCGCGGAGGACGAGGTTGCCCTCGCTGCCCTGCTCGGTCGAAGCGGCTGGCTCCTCGGTGAGTTGCCGAAAGCACGTTGGCTCTTGCGTGAACGTGTGGCCACGGCCGCCGCATCCGCCTGGCTGCTCTCCACGTGGGACGCCATCGCCTTCCGTCTCTCTGGCGTTGCCGTGAGTTCGTTTTGGGATCCAGCGCGCGGCCTTTCACCAACCAATCGGAGCGCACTCATGACTGCGGGGCTCGACGAGCGTGCCATGCCGCCCGAGGTGTTCCCCGGCACGCGAATCGGCACCCTCCTGCCGGCTCCCGCTGCGGAGCTTGGGCTCACCCCGGGGATCCCGATTGCGGCGGGGGTGAATGATGGCCTTGCAGCGGTGATCGGCGCAGGACTGACGAGCGCGGGGGCGGGCGTCGATGTTGGTGGCACCGCTGGCGGGGTGGCGGTCGCCGTTGAAACGGCCGCATCGCAACGCATCATGGAGCGGCTTGAGCATCGACTTTGGGCGGGGCCAGCACCGCTCCCATTCGGTGACCTCCTGATCGTGGGAGGTGCGTTTGCGGGAACGGGTCGACTTCTTGATTGGGTGATACAAGAGTTGCTCGCCGGGGAGGCCGCCGCGGCTCCAGAGCGGCGCACCGCGCTCTTCGAAGCGGCGGCCGCGCTTCCACTCGGTGCCGAAGGGCTCATGGCCCGACCAATTCTGAGCGCAGGCTGGCCGGATCCAGCAAGGGCGAGCGACGCATTCATTGGGATGACGAGCGAGCACCGCCCTGCGCACTTCGTACGCGCCGCCATTGAGGGGGGTGCACTTGCCGTAGCGCACCTACTAGCCCCTGCTCGTGATGCAGGGCTCACGGTGAACGAGGTACGGCTCTCGGGGCCCGCGACAGGCGCTACCCCCGGCCCGCTCTCTCGCGCCGAACGGGTGCCCGCCGCCCTGGTGCAGCTGCGCGCCGATCTCTTTGCCGTCCCAGTCGTGATCGGGCAGAACCGCGAGGCCTCAGCGGCCGGGGCAGCGGCACTCGCTGGCGTCGCATCTGGCCACTTTCATGGATTAGTCGAGGCCGCCGAACGCATTGCGCAGCCAGCCGAACGCATTGAACCACGAGGCGCCAACGCCGACGAAGCGTCAGAGCTGCGTGCGCGTTACAGCGCCGTCATGCAGGCCGAGGGTGAGGCTGCGGGCGGTCGTCGAGAGGACTAGGCGCTGCGCTGACTCTTTGGCGCAGCGCGCCGCTTCTTCTTTGCGACCGGATCAGCCGCCTTCGACGCTGCGACGCGCGTGGCCTTTGCAGCACGTGCAATTTCAGCCCGTCCGCGTTGTGTCGTTGCAGCCGCTCCATTGGCAAGTGGGAAGTGGCAAGCAACGCTTACGGAGGTATCTCGAAGGGTCGAGACGAGCTTCGGCTCTTCGGTGGAGCAGCGCTCTGGGTTGCCGAGCTGTTCACGGAGCCAGCAGCGCGTGCGGAAGCGGCAACCCGATGGCGGATTGATCGGTGACGGGATCTCGCCCTCGAGGATCAATCGGTCTTTGACGTCGTGCGCCGCGACCTTTGGCACCGCTGAGATCAACGCGACGGTATAGGGATGTTGCGGTTTCGTGAAGACCTGGGCGACTGGCCCAATCTCAACGATCTTGCCGAGGTACATCACGGCAACACGATCGGCGAAGTAGCCAACAACATCAAGGTTGTGGCTAATGAACATATAGGTGAGCCCATTCTTCTCACGGAGGTCAGCAAGGAGATTGAGCACTTGGCTCTGGATTGACACATCGAGTGCAGAGACCGGCTCGTCAAGCACGACAAACTCAGGGTCCAAGGCGAGCGCGCGAGCGATGCCGACCCGTTGCCGCTGTCCACCAGAGAATTCGTGCGGATACCGCACCGCATACTCCGAGGGTAGGCCGACGAGTTCGAGGGACTGGCGCATGCGCTGACGGCGCTGCGCCGAGCTACCAATGTTGTGCGCGAGGAGCCCCTCCTCGATCTGGTCGCCGACGGGAAGTCGTGGGTTGAGCGAGCCGAATGGGTCTTGGAAGACGATTTGCATCCGTCGGCGCAACTTACGTCGCTCCTCAGTGCTGCGATCTGACAGCTTGGTGCCGTCAAACCAGACTTCACCTGCTGTGGCCTTCTGGAGGCCGAGAGTGACACGCCCAAGGGTCGTCTTCCCCGAGCCAGACTCACCGACGACGCTGAGGGTCTCACCCCGGGCGATCGCGAGGTCAACCCCATCGACCGCCTTTACGTACTGCCGCTTCTGGATGAGCGGGATATTTCCACTGATTGGGAAGTACTTCTTGATGCCACGCAGTTCGACCAGGGGGCGTGCCGATGTTGAACGTGCGCGCTTCGTCACTTGCTGCCCCCCTTACGCTTCGCTGTTGGCCGAGCGCCCTTGGCGATTTCGTCGACACGGAAGCAGCGCACCGAGCGGGATGCGCCGCGCGGCTCGAGCGGTGGCACCGCGGCGCTGCAGGCGGCAACGGCGAATCGGCAACGAGGATGGAAGCGGCAGCCACTCGGGAAGTTTGCTGGCGACGGCACCATCCCCTCAATTGTCGAGAGGCCCTTGCCACGGCGTTCGTATGACGGAATAGAGGCGACAAGATCAAGCGCATATGGGCTCGCGGGGGCTCGAATGACGGCCGCCGCGGGCCCCTCTTCAATGATCTGACCCGCGTACATCACGGCCACGCGGTCAGCGGTCTCTGCCACGACTCCAAGGTCGTGGGTGATCAACAGGAGCGCCGTCCCGCGCTCGCGCGTCGCGCGACGCAGGAGCTCCAGCACCTGCGCCTGGATCGTGACGTCGAGGGCGGTCGTCGGCTCGTCCGCAATGATCAGCTCTGGGTCGCCAGCGAGGGCCATGGCGATCATGGCGCGTTGGCGCATCCCACCCGAGAGCTCGTGCGGATACTGCTTGGCCCGGCGTGCAGCCTGGGCGATCTCGACAGACTCCAGATACTCCACCGCCTTGAGGTGGGCAGCCTTCCAGTCGCCGCGGCCATGCGCAACGATCCCCTCAGCGATCTGCTCGCCGATGGTGAGCACTGGATTCAGTGCCGAGAGCGGCTCCTGGAAGATCATCGAGATCCCGCCGCCTCGAACCTTGCGCATGTAGGACTCTGGCTTTCCTAGCAGCTCGTCACCGCGGAATTTCACCGAACCCGTGACGGTGGCCTGCTCCTTCACCAGGAGGCCGATCGTGGCAAGCGCTGAAACGCTCTTCCCCGACCCAGATTCACCAACGATTGCGAGGCACTCGCCCTTATTGATGTGGAACGAGACACCCTCCACCACCTTGACGGTGCCAGCGGCGCTCGCAAAGGAGACGTTGAGGTCTCGTACCTCGATGACCGCTCCCTGTGGGGCGCGCTTCACTTTGCACCTCGAGGGTCAAGCGCGCTGCGTAGCGCGTCGCCGATCATGTTGATGGAGAGTGAGGTCAGCACGATGAAGAGTCCGGGGAAGCCGATCCACCACCAGTTCCCCTGCTGGAGGAACTTTGCCGATTCGGAGAGCACGTTCCCCCAGGTTGGCGTCGCCCCATCGACGCCGAAGCCGAGGTAGCTAATGAAGGCTTCACTAATGATGGCGCCGCCCACGATGAATGGCGCAGAGACGACGACTGGGCCAATGGCGTTGGGCAGGATGTGCCGTACGGCGATACGGAGTGGGCGCACCCCAAGGGCGCGTGCGGCCTCGACGAATTCCATCTCGCGGATCGCAAGCACCTGCCCGCGTACCAGTCGCGCGAGCCCCATCCAACCAAAGACGACGAATACAAAGATCAGCGTCCAAATGCCACCGCCGTGTGCCCCCTGCAAGATGCGTGCCAATACGAGGATCACAAAGATCGTTGGGATCATCAGGAAGATATCGGCGAGGCGCATGAGCGCGCTGTCGACCTTTCCGCCGAGGGTTCCCGCTACCACGCCGATGAGGGTACCCAGTGTGATGCTGCCGATTGCGGTAAAGAATCCAATTGCTAGCGACGTCTTGCCGCCATTGACGACGAGGGTCAATACGTCAAGCTGGAGGAGCCCCGTCTCACCAAAGGGCCGACCCCACGCTGGGCCGCGACCGACGAAATTGATCTCGTCTGGCTGCGGAACGTGATAGAAGTCGAACGGCAGGACGATGGAACCAATGATCACGAAGAGGAAGATTGCGACCAGTATGATGAGGCCGAGTGGGCCCATGCGTCCCGAGAAGAATCGACGCCGGGCCTGGCCCCACGGGCTCTCCGAGATTCCGCCATCGATCGCCCGCTGCGGAGCGCGCCGCGCGGTGCGCTTCGGCGCGAAGATCGTTCGGAGCGAACGCAGCAGACTGTTCACAGGCGCACCCGCGGATCAAGGATGGCGTAGAGCAGGTCAGAGATGAGGTTTCCGACGGAGACGGCAACGGCACCAACCGTTAGCACGGCCATCAGCACGGGGTAGTCGAGGGTGCCGATTGCGGTCACAGTGAGTCGCCCGATACCTGGCCAGCTAAAGATCGTCTCGGTGACGAGCGCACCCGAGACCAAGAACGGGAATGCGAGCCCGATATTGGTCGCAAACGGAATCAGGCCGGTACGAAGTATGTGTCGAATGTTGATGCGCCGCGCACTCAGCCCCTTGGAGCGTGCCGTACGGACATGCTCCATGCCCATCGACTCAATGACGCTCTGGCGAACGTAACGCGAGTCGCCGGCGACGCTGATGGTGACCAGGGTAACGACTGGCAGGATGAGATGTCGCCCAAGGTCCAGGAGCGCGGTTCCAGGATTCGCGGAGACGTAGGCCCAGTACGCGTCACTGCCGAACGCGGGCGAGAGGCGCCCGTCCGTCATGCCGCTCACAGGGGTGAGGTGCAGCGTGACGGCAAAGATCCAGATCAGCCAGAAGCCCAAGATGAAGGTGGGGAACGAATTCATGACGTAGGTGACGATGCTCACGATATGGTCAAACTTTGTTCCGTTCCGGAGTGCCGTGGCGACGCCCAGGAGAACGGCGAGCGAGAGCCAGATGACCGAGGCGATGAGCGCAAGGATGAAGGTCGGTAGCAACGCGTGACCGAGCCGCTCGATTACGGGCGAGCCGCTCTCATAGGAGTACCCAAAATCACCGTGCGCGATGCCAGTGTCGACGCCGCTCAGCCCGGTGGGCAAGATTGCCGGAAGCCCAGTTGGCCCAAGTAGCGCATCGATTCCGTCGCGATCACGACGGCAGGCCCCGAGCCAACGGCAGTACTGCACGGGAATCGGCTTATCGAGACCGAGCGCCTTCACGTAGGCGGCGGCCTGCTCTGGCGTGTACTTGGGGTTCCCCGCATATTTCTGGGCTGGGCCACCAGGGGCTGCGAGGAGTAGGGCATAGATAAGCACGGTTGCACCAAGGAGGATGCCGAGGCTGACCACGACGCGGCGAACGATGAACTTCAACATGCCTGCCCCTTTCTCGCCCCCCGAGCGTTGCCGAATCGTACCTGATACCGGGCGCCCGAGGCACAGGGGAGTTCGCCTGGCGGCGCCCCGCCCCGCGCTTCCGGGCCACCCCCTCTTCCACGGGGCATAAAAAAAGGCGGGGCCCGAAGGCCCCGCCTTTTTTACCGCTCCGACATACGTCGGAGCGGTAGAACTTACTGGGTCAGCGAGATCTCACCAGCGTTCCAGAGCGGGCCGGCCTGCGTTGGGTTCTGGACGAACCCAATGACCTTGTCGCTCACCAGCTCGATTCCGAGCCAGTAGTAGAGCGGAATCTCTGCCGTTGAATCGGCCAAGATCTGCTGGACCGACGCGGCGGCCGCCTTGATCTTGTCCAAGTCAACATTGGTCTTGACACCTTCCAAGGCAGCATCCAACTTTGGATCGCTGATCTTGGCGTCATTCTGACCATCTGGCTCAAACTTCGAGGAGTGGTACACCCCGTAGAGCGACACTGCCTCGATGCCCGAGGAGTATGCGTGCAGCCCTACGTCAAACGTACCGCGTGAGAGGTTACAAGCGTCGGTTTCCGTTGAATCGGTCCACGGCGCAAACAACACACCACCCGAGACTGCATCGTATACAGCCTTGATACCGATTTTGGCGAGGTCACTTGCAATGTAGGAGATCACCGACTTGCGCACGGCCTTCTTGGTCGTGCAGAAGTCGAGAACTGCCTCAACGCCGTCCTTGTCGACGGTGCCGTTTGCATTTGTGTCCTTCCAACCGGCGTCTGCGAGCGTCTTCGCCGCAGCAACAAGGTCAAACTTCGATGCACCTGGGTCCTTGTAGAACCAGGCGAGTGGCGTCACGCTCGAGTTCGCAACTTCGCCAGCGCCACCAAGGACGCGGGCCAAGATTGCCTTCTTGTCGGTTGCCTGCGAGATGGCCTTGCGGATTGCAGGGTCAGACGCTGGGCAGCCGCCATTACGCTCGGCCAGGATATCTGCATTGATCGAGCAGTCGTTTGCCGAATTGTTCGGGCGCAAGAACTCGTACGTGAAGACTGGCTGCACGCGCTGGTTCTTGCCGAGATCTGCCGTCACGGCCTTCGCGTTCTGGTCGAGGTCGGTAACGACATCGAGCTCGCCGTTGCGGTACTTCGCGATACACGTGTCTGGATCGCCGCAAACGACGTACTTGATGCTGTCAAGGTTTGCCGCCTTGCCAGTGTATGGGTGCTTCCACTCTGGGTTTCGGACCATGACGGTCTCAACACCCTCGGTGCGGCTCTCGAACTTGAATGGTCCCGAGGTTGGGACGTTCTTTAGGTCCTCAGGTCGGTAGCCCGCACCCTGGACCATGTCGGTTGCGGCATTGCCGTCACCGATTGTGAATTTCTCAAAGTAGTGCTTTGGTGCGATCGACACGCCGCCATACACCGCGGAGTAGAGCTCCGAATAGTGCAAGACGATCGTCGTGTCATCCGGGCAGTCGACCTTGGAGATCTCCTTGGTCCCGGTGGTGTTCAGCGGGTTCTTTGGATTCAAGATCCAATCGTGGGTATAGGCCACGTCCGCGCAGGTGATGGCAACGCCGTCGGACCACTTGAGGCCCGAGCGAAGGTGCCACGTTACGGTCATTGCATCACCGTCAGTGCCAGGGACCACAACGCCCTTGTTGGCAATCGAAGGGATCTCCGTGGCCATCCACGGCACATACTTCGCTTCGTTTGTCACCGTGACAAGACCGTCATAGACGGTTGCCATCACGTTGGCAGACATGACTGTGGAGTAGTAGAACGGGTTCAAGCTGTCGACGTCCTGATAGTCGCCAACAAGCAACGTTCCGCCCGTCGCGCCGCCGGAGCCCGGGGCGTACGAACCAACGATGCTAGCGCCGCCGCCGCATGCCCCTGCAACCATCGCCGCACTGAGGGCGAGGGTCGCGAGAAGGGACTTCTTCCGCATGATTCCTCCTTAATTTTGACCCCCGAGGGGATCTCTTCGCTTTTAAGCGCAATCTGCGCTTGGGCGGGAGTGTATCTGATCGTGCGGAGCCTCTACCAGCCCCGGCGCACAACGGTGGCCTTGGGCTTGGCGCCACAGAGAGGGGAGGGGGCCCTGTTTCCCGCTAGGGCTGTAGGCGGCGAATCTCCCAGCGGCCATCTGCAGCCTCGCTCAGGTATTCGAATCGGTCGTGGAGGCGGTTCGCTCCCCCCTGCCAGAACTCCCATCGGGCGGGCGTGATTCGATAGCCACCCCAGTGGGGCGGGAGTGGGATTGCCGAATCGGCGGCCGCGGCGTGGTCGCCCCCTGCGGCGGCCAAGGCCCGCTCCAGCGCCGCGCGGTCGGCGATTGGGGCTCCCTGGGCGCTCGCCCAGGCGCCGAGCTGGCTCTCACGGGGGCGGGTGTTGAGGTAGGCCTGCGACTCCGCATCATTCAGCCGCACGACCGAGCCCGAGAGCCGGACCTGTCGCTCCAGCTGAGCCCACCAGATGCTCATGGCGGCGGCGGGACGGTCGGCGAGGTCTCGACCCTTGCGGCTCTGGTGATTCGTGTAGAAGTCCAGCCCGGCGGCACCAATTCCGCGGATCAGCACCATGCGGACACTCGGCTCACCAGCGGCGTTCGCAGTGGCGAGGGCTGCGGCAAGCGGCTCTGGGACCTGGTGGGCGATCGCATCGTTAACCCATCGCTGGAACTGCTGCAGCGGATCGTTGTTGAGATCGGCGCGATCCAGCGTGCCGCGGGTGTAGTTCGAGCGATCGCCGAGTGGCCCACTGCTCATGTGCGTCAGGCGAGTCCGGCCGGCGCCTCGAGTCGCGACTTGAGGTCTCCGAGGAAGGCGGCAACGAGTGCGCCATCAACGGCGCGATGGTCGGCAGAGAGCGTTGCGGTCAGCATCGTGCGCGCCACCACGGCACCATCGCGCACCACGGCGCGCGACTCACTGCGCCCCGTTGCCAAGATGGCCACCTGCGGTGGTGTGACGATGGCGGTGAACTGCGTCACCGGAAACGAGCCAAGGTTCGAAAGGGTAAAGGTCTGCTCGGTAAATTCCGCGGGTCGCAACTTGCCGATCTTGGTGCGCGCCACGAGATCACGGAGCTCCGTGGAAATCGTCGCGAGATCTTTTGCTGCGCAATCAAGGAGTGCAGGGGCAACGAGGCCATCGGGGATGGCAATCGCAATGCCGATGTTGATTGGAGTGGAGCGCTCGAGCGCCTCGCCCTCCCACACTGCGTTGAGTGCCGGATAGGCGGCGAGCGATTGCGCCAGGGCGCGAACCAACCACGCCGTAAGGGTGACGCGATCATCGCCAGCGCGTCCGGCGTTCAACGCCTCGTTGGCGGCGACGACCGCATCCATCTCAATGTCGGTCGAGACATAGAAGTGCGGCGCCTTTGATTTTGATTCGACCATGCGACGGCTGATCGCCGTGCGCATTGGCGTGAACTCAACGGGTGTGCGCCCTGGCTTCGGCATGCGCGAGTTCGGCTTACTTGCCGTCTTCGACGTAGGCGATCACGGCGCCAACGGCGACTTCAGCGCCGGCGGCATGCACGATCTCTACAAGGGTTCCCGCGGTAGGGGCTTCGAACTCGACGGTCGCCTTCTCGGTCTCAAGCTCGCCGATTGGCTGGCCTGCGGTCACGGTGTCGCCGACCTTCGCCGTCCAGGCGCCGATCTTGCCAACCTCGCTGTCATAGCCGAGTCGGGGCATCTCTACTGGTACGCGCATCGCATCCCTCCTTAGGCGGGCCACGGGCGGCTCGCACGCTCTTGCCTCCCCTCGAGGGGAGGCGTTGGGGGCAGTGTAGCCCTGCGCCTAGCGCTGTGACTCGAAGGCAGGTTCGGGGGGCAACTCTTCGCCATGGTGGATGCGCGTTGCCGTATTCCAGTCGTCGCCCACGTCGGCGGTTGCCGCCGCCACTAGGCGGAAGGCCCCCGTGACGATGAAGATGCCCACATAGGTGGGGTAGGCGACGGGAAGGAGGGCCAGCACGACCACGCCGGCCAGCTGGCCGACGGCGAGCGCCCCTGCGGTGGTGGCGCCGTAGGCGGACTGCGCGCGAATTGATTCACCAGGGGCGGCGAGTCGCAGTACACGCTCCTGTGCCGAGAGGATGCCGGCGGCAAACCCGACCGTGATCACCACGATGACGATCAAGAGCACAAGTGGCGCATACGGATTCCATGGACCTGCGAGGATCGATGAGGCCATGCCGCCGCCGCGCACGATCAGGGAGATGCGATAGAGGCGACTCGCCGAGCCGCGCTCCAACCAATTCCCAATAAGGATGGCGCCGACGAGTGCGGCGGCGGAGCCGATTGCCGACATGAGGATGGCGTACGCCGCATCTTGCTTCAGCACCACGATTGCATAGACCGAAAGGTAAGGGGCGAATCCAGCGCCAACGGCCGAGATGATGTTGGTGCGAATGAAGCGGCGCACCGGTGTGGAGAGTGGACCCGCGCTTGACGCGCGGCCCGCCGACACGGCGCCAGGTCTCGGGAGTCCGCGCAGCGCGCGCAAGAAGAGCAGGCTCGCAACGAGTCCGCCGATGAATGCGGGCGCATAGATGAGGACGCCCCAGTCCTGTTCGCCAACGCGCACGAGGAGTGCGACGGGAACGAGCAGTACCGATCCGAGTCCGAATTGAATGGCGAGGGCGCGCGGCGCAACGAAGCGGCGCTCGCGCTCAGGAAGGATGCGGCCGAACCAGGTCTGCACGTTGGCGCCCGCAATCGCCTGTGCCGTGGCGCCGACGCCGAATCCAATGGCGATGAGGCCAATGCCGGCGAGCGGCGGGAGGAGACCGGCGGCAATGGCGATGACAACCGCGATATAGAGGATGGGGCGCAAGAGGCCCACCGCTCCAATGAGGAGGGTGAGGCGCCGTAGGTCGCCACCACTCTTGCGTAGAGCCGTTGGCATGAGCCCTTGCAGCATGCCGCCGATAAAGGGGAAGAGTCCGATGAGCGTGGCGAGCGCCGGCGATGCGCCGAGGGTCGTGACGAGTGGGATCGAGAGGCTATCCCCGTTCAGCGCAACGGCGATCGCATCCGAGATCGCGAGGGTGCGGAAGGCGGCGTAGCGGCCGGTGAGAAAGCGCCGCCAATCGGCGATCGCCCGACTCACCGTCCGTGAGCCGCGCTGCTGCTCGCTCGAACCTGCTCCTCGATGCGATCAATCTCGGTGACGATTGCGGCGCGGAGCGCATCAAGCTCGTCGCGCGCCTTCTCTGTGGTGGAGTCGATCGCGGTGAGGGTCTTCTTGATCTCCTTGACCGAATCAAGTCGGCTCCGCAGGGCGTCGATCGCATCCTTGACCGCGGAGAGGTCAGCGCCGCTCCCCTCGGACTTGGCGCGAATCAGCGCCGAGATGCGCGCGAGTCGATATCCCGCCTCAAGGATGGCAACATCGGGGGCCTCGGGATCCACGACGCAGTAGACGCCGTGCCGGCTGATCACGAACGGTGATGCGCCGGCAGGCGCGGCTGCCTCACTAAAGACCATGAGGGCAATTTCGGCCTTGCGATTCTCGCGCGCTTCGGCGAGCTCCTTCTCGATGGCCGGGCCGGTCATCGCCTTGTCTTTCACCTCGACCACAATGCGCAGAACGCTTGCGGACGCGTCACGGCCGTTGATGGTGATCACCGCGTCGCCCTTCTTCGAGTCGGGGACCGATCCAGTGACGCCGCCCGTCCCCTCGATCTCGTCATTGGTGGCGCGCAGTAGTTCGGTGAATTCGGCGATCACGCGCGACTCAAAGTCGGCACCCTTCGCCGTGCCCTTCTTGCGCTCGCCCTTCGCCGCCTTTTGCGATGCATCGAGCTCGACGATCTTGAGCAACACATCATCAAAGCGCTTGGCGATCTCGGCGCGGAAGCCGCTGAGTGGCGACGCTTCGCGTGTTGGATCGAGCAGATGGGCGAGCTTGCTCGCATCGCCATCAAAATAGGTGCCAAGGATGGTGTTCAACTTGCCGAGTGCCGAGTCGCGGCGGTTCTCGTCGAAGAGGTCCTTGGTGAAGAGGGCGAGCTCCCCCTTGTCGCCAAGGAAGCGCTCAAGTGTCGCAGGCAGGGCGCCACCCTCGTTGGCAAAGGTCTTGCGCAGGATCTCTTCCACCTCTGCGGTCGCCTTCTTGTTGGACTCTCCGGCATCGGAGAGCAACTTGTCGAAGGCGCGTCGAACGTGATCCACATCAATGGAGCCACTGGCGCTCTGGAGAGCCATCAGGCCAACACGCATTGCGCGTTCGACTGTCTCGGCGCGGTCCTCGGGGGTGCGGCTCTCGAGGAATCCAGCGAGGGCGCGATCAACGACCTCGAGGGAGGCAATGCGAATGCGGTCGCCCACGATCTCGACCTGCGTCGGCTTATTCGCCGAACTGATGGAAACGATCTCGGGAACGCGTTCGCCGCTCACCTACCGGAGCGCAATCTGGCCGCAGCCGTCACAGAGGGCCACGATCGCGTGCTTCTCGCGGGCATAGCCGGCGGTGTGCAGAACGCCGGGACATCCGACCGTGCGGCAGCGCCATGCCCAGGACTCGTCACTCGCAGCACCGTCATAGGGGAGTGCCTCGGCGCTGAGCTTCTCGGCGAGGCCCTCATGGGCGGCGAGCGTCGTAGCAATGGCGTCGGAGCGATCCGCCTCGCTCTCGCGCTTGTAGGGATACGACTGGGCGACGTTGGTTGGCATGGGCGGAGTATACCGACCACCGAACAGGGGGAACCCGTATGCTTCATGGGTGAATGGTTCAATGAAGGCCCTGCTGCTCGGCACCCTCACGTTGCGAACCGCAACGGGGACTACCGGCGCGCTGCTGATCGTCTGGAACAAGCATTTGCATCAGTCCGGAACGGTCAGCATCACCCCCGTTGACCTGGCCACGATCACCCTCGCCTTCTATGTGACGGAGCTGCTCGGCTCACCGATCTTCGGCATCATCGCCGATCGGATTGGGCGCAAGCCGGTGATGCTCCTCGGCCCACTCTTCGGCCTGGCCGCCGTCACGCTGACGCCGTTCGCGATGACAATTCCGCTGCTGATCTGCACACGACTGCTGGAGGGTTCCTCAACCGCCGCAAGCGTTCCGTCGATCCTCTCATTTGTTGCGGCGAAGACCAGCCACGATGCGAAGCTTCGTGGGCGGGTGGTCACCCTCTTTGAGGTCGCCACGCTTGGGGGACTCTTGGTTGCCGGAACGGCGCTCGCTGGGCCGCTCTGGGACTTCTTTGCCGTCGGCGCATTCGCCGTCAACGGGGGCATCTACCTGCTCTCGCTCGCCCTCTTCGCGTATGGAGTCAAAGATGAACACGAGCGCCCATCGCACACCACCGAGAACCGACTGCATAAGTACTTGAAGCTCTTCAGTCAACGAGGGATTCTCCTCTTCGTGCCGACGTGGGTTTCGATCAACGCCATCATTGGCGTCTGGGTGCCCCAGGGGCTCAACCTCCTCCTCGGCGACACTGGGGTCGAGGCGCGTGGGCAGTTCCTCATGAGCGGTTTCCCCTTCACCGTAATCACCTCCGCCTTCGCCTTCGTGGCGCTGATTGGCGGCGTTGGTCTCTTCTTCTGGGGGAATCGCTTCGCGAACTTCCGCCGAACAACGATGCTCCTTTTGGGGCTCATCGCCTTCGTGGTGGCCATGTCAGCGGTCTTCATGATGAATCGACTCAGTGGCGCCGACCTCCCACTCATCGCCCTGCTCTTCACCCTGCTCTGCGGTTCGATGTTCTTCATTGCTGGCGCAACACCTGCTGCGTTGGGCTTCTTGGCCGACGTCTCGGAGCGCTATCACACCGACCGAAGCGCAGTAATGGGTCTCTACTCGATCTTCTTGGGCCTTGGCCAGGTGATTGGCGTCAAAGTTGCGGGCGACCTGGCGACAGCCTATGGGGTTGACGGACTGGTCTATGCCACCTTCGGTTTCTTGGTCATCGCCGGGACGTTCCTCCTGGTCCTTCGCCGAGTTGAGCACGAAATCCTCCTCCCAAGTGCGCCTGGGCAACACGGCGCGCACGGCTGATCGGCGCCGATAGAATCGGAGATACGGGTAGCGCGCGTGCGCAACATGTTTGGAGGGAGTACAGAATGACGGCACCAAAGGTTGCGATCATTACCGATAGCGCCTCAGACATTCCACCTGATGCGGCAAAGCGCCTCGGCATTACCATCGTGCCGATCATCGTCACCTTTGGCTCGGAGAGCTTCAAGGTCAACGAGGAGCTCTCCATGGATGAGTTCTGGAAGCGACTCACCGCGCCAGGGGCACCGTTCCCGAAGACCGCGGCGCCGGCCCCCGCAGCATTCACCGCAGCGTACGACCGTGCCTTTGCTGGTGGCGCCGAAGAGATTGTCTCGGTGCACGTGGCGTCAAAGCTTTCGGCCACCTTCCGAAACGCCGAGATTGCGGCCGCAGATCACCCACAGTCGAAGAGCATTCACCTCGTCGACACCGCAACGGCGTCGGCGGCTGAAGGGCTGCTCGTTGCCCGCGCCTATCACCGCGCCGCCGAAGGCTGGAAGGCGCCGCAGATCGTTGCCGAACTTGGCGAGTTGATCCCGAAGGCGCACGTGATCTTCTTCCTCGACTCACTGGACTACCTGAAGGCCGGCGGCCGCATTAGTCCTGCACGCGCCGCGATCGGTGGGCTCCTCTCCGTGAAGCCGATCATTGACATCATTGATGGCGAGGTGGTGACCCTTGATAAGCCGCGCACCTCATCGAAGGCCCGCGAGAAGTTCATGGAGATCATCGGGGGATCGCCGATCCAAGAGTTGACGATGCTGCATGCGGAGGCACCCGACATTGAGGAGTTCCGCGACGAGCTCTGCGCACGCTTCCCAGAGGTTGCCGCGCTGAAGCCAGGGATCGTTCGCGCTGGGGCCGCGATTGGCCCACACACGGGCCCGAGGGGGCTCGGCGTCGCGCTGATCCGCGCCTAGCCACCCCACGCCGCCCTCGCACGGGCGGCAGCACGACGCAACCTGGGGCGACACCATTCTGGGGCGCGTTGTAGCCTTGGGGCGATCGCCACACGGCGGCCGCCAGGCACCCGCCAGGGCGGCAGAGTAGAGGTGCGAACGATGAGTGCACAGAAGAGCGCATGGGCAGTTGCTCAGCAGCAGTTTGACCTTGCCGCCAAGCGGCTCGGCCTTGATTCGGGCATCGCCGCCGTGTTGCGCGAGCCACGACGACAGCTCACCGTGCACTTCCCCGTGCGCATGGATGACGGCACCACCCGAGTCTTTGAGGGACACCGCGTGCAGCACAACCTTGGACGTGGACCAGCGAAGGGTGGCATCCGCTTCCACCAGGATGTGAATATCGAAGAGGTGAAGGCCCTCTCCATGTGGATGTCGTGGAAGTGCGCCGTGATGGATCTCCCCTACGGTGGCGGCAAGGGCGGCGTCACGGTTGACCCGAAGAAGTTGTCGCTCGGCGAGCTGGAGCGTCTCACGCGCCGCTTCACAACCGAAATCGCCGTCATCATTGGGCCAGAGTCCGACATTCCAGCCCCAGACGTGAACACCAATAGCCAGACGATGGCCTGGATGATGGATACCTATTCCATGCATGTTGGCTACACCGTTCCTGGTGTGGTCACCGGTAAGCCGATTGCCCTGGGTGGCTCGAAGGGCCGCAACGAGGCGACGGCGCGCGGTGCAGTCTTCTGCATTCGTGAAGCGGCCGGCAAGATCAACCTCAACCTGAAGGGCGCAACCGTCGTGGTGCAGGGGTACGGCAACGCCGGATCCATTGCTGCGCGACTGATTAGCGAACTCGGCTCGAAGGTGATCGCCGTTTCCGACAGCAGCGGCGGCATCCACAACCCAGCCGGACTTGATCTGACTGCGGTGGATGCGCACAAGAAGAAGACTGGCAGCGTTGTCGGCTTCGCTGGCGCAACGCCGGTGAGCAACCAGGCAATCCTGGAGATCGCCTGCGACGTGCTCATTCCAGCAGCACTAGAGAATCAGATCACCGCGGAGAATGCGGGCAAGATCAAGACGAAGATCGTTGCTGAGGCGGCCAACGGGCCAACGACCCCAGAGGCGGACGACATTCTCTTTGCGAACGGCGCCATGGTGATCCCAGACATCCTCTGCAACGCAGGCGGTGTGACGGTGAGCTACTTCGAATGGGTGCAGGACCTGAACCGCGACTTCTGGGAAGAGGACGAGGTCAACGTTCGCCTCGAGAAGAAGATGGTCCGCGCCTTCCACGAGGTCTACGACATGGCCCAGAAGGAGAAGAGCCACCTACGAACTGGTGCCTACCTCCTCTCGGTGCAGCGTGTCGCCGATGCCATGACGGTGCGGGGTATCTACCCGTAAACCCCCTGCGCGCTAGGATGCGCACATGGCTGGCCTAGACCACGAAGAGCGCTTTCTCTTTCGCGAGGAGATCCTCGCGCTTGCCGCCGCGCTCACCGAGGGTGCGGCGCTCGACAGCGTCGAAGACCTGCTCGTTGACCTGATTACGTCGAGTCACTTCGACGCGGAGGTGGTCACGTTGGAGCGCTCGCTGCAAGCGATGCTCGGCCAGCGCCAGGGCTCGACCCTGGTGACGGCGCTTACCGCTGCCCCCGAGGTCTTCGACGAGGTGACGGAGCTACGACTCCCAGCCGAAGTGATCGATCGGCTCGCCGGTTGGCGCGCCCGCTTCGGCTTGGCGATTGATAACGCGCTGAGCTTCCTCTCCAACCCTGACGGCATTCAGGGGCACAACTTCACCACGCAGGTGGCCCACGCCGACGACCGGCGCACGCTGCAAGGGCGACTCACCTTTGTGCGATACAGCAACGAGTCCGAGTTCTTCATCGCCGATGCGAACGTCTTCCTAGAGGTTGCCGCCGAAGTGCTCGACAAGTTGGGCACCCACATCAGCCGCGAGGATGTCGACCAGGATTCGGTGATGCGCCTGAAAGAGGCGGTTGACCTGATCGAGCGTCGCACCGCGCCGCGCGACGAGGCATAACTAGATGACCGGCGCCGCGGGCGCACGGCAGCTCTTCCTAGCCGCGACGGGGCAAAATCGCGGCAAGACCACCACCTCACTCGGCCTCTTTGCCGCCTTCCGCGCGCAGGGCCTGAATGCGGGCTTCATGAAACCAGTCGGCCAGCGATGGATCACCATCGACGACACCCCAGCCGACGAAGACGCCGCCCTCATGCGTGGCGTATTTGGCCTGACCGATGCGGTTGCCCTCCTCTCTCCCGTACAGATACCGCGCGGTTTCACGCGCAAGGTGATTGAGGGGCAGGTGGTGGAAGACCTTGGCGCCAAGATCATCGCTGCGCAGGTAGAGCTCGCCCAGAGGCACGAACTCCTGCTCCTTGAGGGGACCGGACATGCGGGTGTTGGCGCGGTGATTGGCTTGAGCAATGCCGACGTCGCCGCACTCCTTGGCGCGCCGGTGATCATCGTGAGCGAGGGCGGCATCGGGCGGCCAATCGACGAGATCGTCTTGAACGCTGCGCTCTTTGCTGCACGTGGCGTTGAGGTTGCGGGGGCGATCGTGAACAAGGTCGATCTTGACCTGCAGCCAGAGCTGCCGCGCCTCCTCGAGAAGGGACTCGAGCGCCATGGGATACCGCTGCTCGGTGTGCTGCCGTATCGCCAGATTCTCTCGAACCCGACACTTGCAATCATCGAAGATGGGTTGCAAGGCGAAACCCTCTGGCCGGGTCGAGACATGGACGCGATCATTGGGCGGGTCTCTGTTGCTGCAATGCAGCCCGAACATGTCATGCAGCGCATTGGGGAGAGCGCGCTGGTGGTGGTCCCTGGCGACCGTGAGGATGTGATCGAGGTACTCACCAACCTCTGGCTCGACGGTCTGGAGCACCCGAACCGACCACTCGGCTTCGTGCTGAGCGGTGGCTATCGGCCCAGCGCGCGGGTTCTCGAGATGATTCGATCGGCGAACATCTTTGCGGTGATGATGGAGGGCGATACCTACAGCGTCGCCTCAATCGTGCACGACCTATTGGTGAAGACACATGCCGAAGACGTACGAAAAGTCGAAGAGATCAAGCAGCTTGTCGCCGGCTCACTCGACGTGGAGCGCATCCTCGCCGCGGCGCGGCCAATTCCGACGCGCTAATCGACGCTCCTACGGGAGCGTGATCGCGTCAATCAGGCGTACCCCGTCAACTACGGCGGCGAGAGAGACCAGCACCTCGCTCGATGTGGCGTCACCAACCTGCCCGGACTCCACCAGCGGCACGAGCGTTGCACTGTCGGCAATATCGAGATAGTCGAGCGCCACACGTCGCTCGGTGGCGAGGACGCGCTCTGCGAGTGCCCGCAACATCGCAACGTGCGTGACGCCCGACGCGTACGCCTCGGCGATGAGTGAGAGGGCGACGGGGATCGTCGATGCGGCGGCGGTTCGCCCCTCAGCTGTGAGCCTCTGATTGCGGGAGCTCAGCGCCAAGCCATCGCTGGCTCGCACCGTGGCGACGCGGTGAATCGAGATCTGATCCGTGCGCTGCGCAGCCAGCCACTCGACGACGCGCACCTGTTGCGCATCCTTTTCACCAAAGAACGCGTGCTCTGGGCGCACTAGGTCAAAGAGCCGCGAGACCACCGTCGCAACGCCAGCGAAGTGACCGGGGCGTGACGCACCCTCGAGTCGAGTGGCGAGTGGCCCAGGTTCGAGGTTCACGAGGGGTGCATCGGGCGGGTAGATCTCGTTCGCATCGGGGGCGAAGATGAGGTCGGCACCAGCTGCCGCCACAAGTTGTTCATCGGCGTGCAGCGTGCGCGGATATTGGGCGACCTCTGTGGCGGCCGCAAACTGTCGCGGATTGACGAAGATCGAGACGACCACGCTCGGAGCGGTGCGGCGTGCGGCGGCGATCAGGGCGGCATGGCCGGCGTGGAGCGCGCCCATTGTGGGTACCAGCGCAATGGGGCGAGCGAGCGTGGCGAGCGCTTCGTCGAGTTCGGCACGGGTAGTTACGGTGCGCATCGCGTGGTGGCTGCGCTAACGCGGGAGCTCGTTGAGTGCGGCAATGAGCGTCGCGTCAGCGGCGATCCCTTGCGCTGCCGTGGGGAAGTCTCCCGACTCCACACTCGTCCTCCAGGTTGTGAGGGCGGCAATGGCCTCGTCGCGAAGGTTGGTGATGCGACCAGCGTGCCGTGGTGCCGTTGCGCCGAGGAGCCCAAGCAGATCGGGGAGCACCTGGATCTGCCCCGTGCATCCACCACCTGCGCCAATGCCAATAGTTGGAATCGTGAGACGGCCCGTGATCGCCGCGGCAAGCTCCTGAGGCACGAGCTCGATCACGATCGCCGACGCGCCAGCATCTTGCAGTGCCATTGCATCTTCAAGCAAGGCCGCCGCCGCCTCGGGGAGCCGACCCTTTGCGCGTGGCTTGCTCTCGTTCAGTGACGACTGTGGCGTGAAGCCAATGTGCCCAATCACGGGAACGCCACCGCGAACCAACGCCGCAACGACGGGAGCCACGGCTACGCCACCCTCGAGCTTTACGGCGCCAGCACCTGCATCGCGAATGAATCGAGCAGCGTTCTCAGCTGCCGTTGGAACGTCAACGTACGAAAGAAACGGCATATCGCCAATGACCAGTGCGCTGCTCGTAGAGCGCACCACTGCGGCGGTGTGGTGCAACATTTCGTTCATCCCTACGCGAACGGTCGACTCGTGGCCGAGCGCAACCTGTGCAAGGGAATCACCGACCAGGATGAAATGAATGCCAGCCGCCTCGGCGAATTCAGCGGTCGGGCGATCCCATGCGGTGACGGCGGCGAAGTGCGCACCAGCGGCGTGTACGGCACGCATGTCGGCAACGGTGTGCCGCGCCATCAACGCACTCGCGCGGAGAGGAGTGCCGCCACCCGGTCCAGGATCGCGTCGGCCACGATCCGCTTCGGCGCTGGGCCCACACGGGTGACGAGGTCGTCGGCCCCAATGATCTCTGCGGCATTTTCGGCGCTCTCAAAGCCGATGCCGGGTGTCGTGACGTCGTTGGCGACGATCAGATCGAGATCCTTCTGCTGCAACTTCTCGCGTGCCCGCGGCGTTGCACTCGCCTCTGCCGAGAAGCCCACGAGCAGCGTCTGGCGCGTGGCGCGTTTGCCGAGTGCCTTGGCCACGCCTGCGAGCAGGTCGGGGGTAGGGGTGAGACGCAGGGTGATCTCGCCATCGCGACGAAGCTTCTCGGTGAGTGGGCCGCCTGCGACCCGGAAATCAGAGACGGCGGCGGTGGCAATGAGCGCATCGGCGGGCGTCGCTGCGATGCCGTTCGGTGCGGCGAGGAGCGCGCTGCGTAGTGCCGCATCGAGCGCGTCAACGCTCATGGCGCGCACGATGGTGACCCCCTCCGGGAGCGGCACGCTGACACGGGCGGCGATGAGGGTGACGTCGGCACCACGATCGCGCGCCGCCTCAGCAAGGGCGATCCCCTGACGCCCCGAGGAGCGGTTCGCCAGGATGCGCACCGCATCGATCGGCTCTTCGGTACCACCCGCGGTAACGACGATCCGGCGACCCGAAAGATCGCCAGCGGGTACCGCCGGAGGACGGCGACTCTCGTTCGGCTCGCGAATTGGTGCTGCGCCAATCGCCGCAACGACGGCGTCAATGATTGCCGCGGTGTCGGCGAGGCGGCCGACGCCCGACGCGCCACTGGCAAGGGCGCCGCTCTCCGGTGCAACAAGGGTGTAGCCAAAGTCGTCACGTAGCCGCGTCGCATTTGTTTGCGTGGCGGCATGTGCCCACATCTCGCCATCCATCGCCGGCGCAACGATCACGGGTGCGGTGGTGGCGAGACAGGCGGCGGTCACTACATCGCCGGCGAGACCGCTCGCCATGGCGCCGATCCACTGCGCCGTCGCCGGTGCAATCAGCATCGCATCGGCAGAGTCGGCGGCAACGATGTGGCCGATGCGACCGTCGGGGAGTAGGTCAAGCAGGTCGGCGTCAACGGCGCGTCCAGTAAGGGTGCGCAGGGTGAGGGGCGAGACAAATCGTGTTGCGGCGGGGGTGAGGAGCGCCTGCACGTCGGCACCCTCGGCGCGCAGTGCGCGCACGATCTCGGGCGACTTATAGGCGGCGATGGAGCCGGTGATGCCGAGGACGACAAGTCGCCCAGAGAGGCGCTTACTCATGCGCGCACCGGTGCGGGGAGTGCGTGGATGGCACGAAGAACGAATTCGGCATCGCGATGATCGACGGCAATCGTGGCGCACCAGCCGGCGAGCGCAGCGCCGCCGCTGAGCACCACGGCAGGAGCTGGCGCACCTGGATCGCGGCGTGCCATCTCTGCGATGGACTCTGCAATCAGCGCGGTGAGGGCGCCGCGTGCGCCGCGAAGGATTCCGGCGCTGAGCGCATCAGCGGTGTTAGCGCCGATCGGCCCCGCAAGATCGGGGCTCTCGTCGTAGATGGCAACAAGGGGCAGTGCGGCGGCACCGCTCGCCAGGGCGCGGGAGGCGAGCACGGGAGAGGGGGTGATCGCGCCACCAATGAGGCGGCCCTTTCGATCGACACAGGTCAGGGTGAGCGCCGTGCCGAGCGTCACCGCAATCGCTCCGCGACCGTGTGTCGCGCCGTACTCGGTATAGGCGAGCCAGGCGGCAAGGAGTCGATCAATCCCGATCTGGGCTGGTGGGGCGAGGGTCAACTCGAGCGGAACATCGTCCAGGCTCACGAACTCAATGAAGAGATCGGCGCTCTTCGCCACCGCTTTGAGCGCCTCGGCGCCGGCTGGCACCACGCTCGCCACGCGAAGGGTTGCCGCTTCGCCCGTGCGCTGTGCATCGGCCCGGATCGTAGCGATCAGCTCGGCGGCGACACCGCCCCAGGCGACGGCGTCGCGGGGATCGGTCGGGGCGGGGAGGCGCACCACGGCGCCGTCAAGCAGGGCGGCCTTCGCCGCACTATTCCCGAGATCAACGGCGTAGCGCACCGCTCAATGATAGGGCGGGCGGCGTGGGCGCGGCGGGGAGCCGCTCTGCGGTAGGCTCTCACCCTCATGGATCACGAACAGCACGACCGCGCCCCCGGCCTCTTCGTTAATCGAGGCCTTGTCGTGCAGCGCGCCGATAAGGCGAATATCCTCCGCCCCCTCCTGCACCAGACGGTCTCCTACCGCCACCTCCGCGATGGAGAGCAGATCGTGCGCGGCCACGGCTGGGTCGAGGAGGTCTTGGGCGACGATCCGGAGGTCTCGTCGATCTTCACACCGCTGACCATCACCATCAATGTCGATGCCTTCGAGAGCATCGAGTTTGACCTGAGTGAGCCGGGGAACCTGCGCTACGTGTTGCGCTCAGGCGCCGACGCTGTCGAGATTGAGTACCAGGCAGGCACCCAGATTCCAGATGCAGCGCCCGTAAAAAGCTGGCTCGAGTATCGCGGTGAACAGTATGTGCAGATCGAACTTCCCACTGGGGCATGGCCAACCGCGAGCGACGAGAAACCGCACGCCAACGATATCGGCTAACCTGCCCCTATGAGCACCAGCCAGCGCACCCTTGTCCTCGTCAAGCCAGACGGCGTGCAGCGTCAGCTCGCTGGCCGCGTCATTACGCGGTTCGAAGAGCGCGGCCTCAAGATCGTCGCCCTTAAGATTGCGCCGGTGAGCGCAAAACTTGCTGAAACGCATTACGCGGTCCACGCAGCGCGACCATTCTTCAAGGGCCTCGTGGAATTCATCTCGTCGGGCCCAGTTGTAGCGATGGTCCTTGAAGGACCAAACGCGATCGCTGTGGTGCGCTCTATGGTGGGCGCAACGAAACCGCATGAAGCGGCCCCAGGAACGATTCGCGGCGACTTCGCCCTGGAGACCGCAAAGAATTTGATTCACGCATCTGACGCACCAGAAACCGCCGCCGCAGAGATTGCACTCTGGTTCCCAGAGGGTGGATTGGTTGAGTACACCCGCGCCACCGACGCCTGGATCCTCTCCGACGAGGAGTAGCCTCCCTCGCGACCGCTAGTCGCTACGGCGCGGGCGACATCTCCCCGCTACTTGACGGACTCACCTCTGGCGATAGATTTGGTGAAGCCGACGCGCTCGACGTTGGTTCACCGCTCGGCACCGGATCAAAGCTCACGGCCGGTGACACGCTCGGGGCTGGAGGGAGCGCGCCGGTTCCACCCGACTCGAGGGCGAGCCAGCCAGCTGCCGCCGCGGCAACAAAGAGTGCGCCAACGACGAGCGACACCGTGATGAGGTTGGCGAACGGTCGCGTCTCTGCTTCGTGAACGGCCTGACTTTGTGGGGTGAATCCAACCAGGAGGAGGCGAATTGCCGCAACGATCAGAATGACCTGACCGACAACCGCAAAGAGCGCAATCAGCGGATTCCCACCGAGCAGAAGTAGGTTGAGTCGCGCGGCCAGTACCGCACCTGGTGGTAGTGCAGCGAGCGCAACGATGGCAGCGGCGAGCGCAATCCCATTTGCCCCCGTGCGACGCGCCCATCCACCGAGTTCACTGATTGAGGTGGTTCCATATCGTCGACGCACGCTGACGAGCCAGAGGCCAAAGAGCGAGATGGTCAACATTCCAGGGAGCACGATGAGGCGTGACGAGGTGTCGGCTGGCGATTGCAGAGCCGCCGCTGCGGCGAGGGCCAACCAACCGGCATTGCCCACCGCGATGTAGCCAACGATCTCGCCGATGTCGTCGTGCAGGAGTGCTGAGACCGCACCGAAGGTGAGCGTCGCCGCTCCCGCGAGCAGGATGCCGGGCACGATTGCGCCGCCCAGCGGATCGGTGATGCTGCCGGCAAGCGCAGAGAGCTCACTCATTACGATTAGGGCCAGTGCCGAGGGGATCCACACCCCGACGAGTAGTGAGCCGACGATTGGGAGCGCCTCAAAGATCTTGATGAGCCGATTGTGGAAGGGGAAGACTCCAGCCGCCACGATGAGCACGAGCGAGACGCCGAGTGCGGTGCCCGCAGCGAGCGATGCTGGGGTCGCATACGAGGCGTCAATCGCGGCGTACGAGATGGCGGTGCGCAAGATTTCTGCGATCACGACTGCAGGGAGTAGGAGCGAAACGGTGCGGAGGTCGCGGAAGACCGCGCGCGCACGACCCACATCATCTTTGCCGCTTGCAGCCGCCCCGGAAATTCCCAGGCTAGCGAAGAGGAGGAGTGCGATCGGTGCGATTCCCGATGGAATTGCCAAGGCAAGATCAATTGCGGCGATGCCGAAGAGGGCAATCTGTCCCATGGTGCCCGCTCGGCGCCCCTCACCTGCGCCAACGATCACGGCGAAGACGATGCCGCCAAGGAGCACCAGCAGGCGGCCGGGCTCGGATGGGTCGATCGTGATCTGGCCAATCTTGAGTGTGGAGAGGTAGCCCGCCCCGGCCAGTGCTGCACCAACGGCGGTGACGAGCAGCAGGAGCTGCACGGCGAACGTCGCGTACGTTGCAGCGTCATCGCGCTGTGGGCCGCGCCAAAGTCGGATCAGTGGAACAAGGGCGAGAGATGCGAGCGCCGTCAAGACCGGGAAGAGTGCACGAATCGCCGTTATGGCGTTCTCAGCAGTCATCGCTCCTCCTCCGCATTCGAGATGCGCGTTGCGACACCTCCACCAACGACCAGGATGCAGGTGAACCCGGCGCCGACTGCGAGGGCGGCAAGCGGATCGAGTGCTCCAAAGATCGAGGTGCGCAAGAGGAGTGTTCCCGCGAGGGTCACGACTGCGGCGCGCGTGGTGGCCTCGATGAAGCGACTCGTGAGGAGCGGCGGAAGGCCAACGACGAGGAGGGCGATGCCTGCGGCGCGGAGCGCATCACTACTCGATTCGATCGGCAGCGCAAGGGGCACGAGGCCAAGTAAGAGACCCGCGAAGGCACTGGCGACAACAACAGGGTGCTCACGCAGCGTGCGCACGAGGGTGCGCAGGGCAAGGTCGCGTCGCAACGCTTCGCGTTCGAAGAGGTTTTCAGGGATGGCGGCAGCGAGACCGATGCCGATGGCGGAGAGTCGCAGCATGAGGCCAATACGGTTGGGGTCCGCGACTGAAAACTCCAACGCGCTCGAGCTCAGTGCGAGGACGGCGATGGCAACCCAGGCGCCACGACCCGCGCTAGTGACCGCCAGCGAGCCAGCCAAGATGGCGACCAGGACAAGTGGTAGTTCAAGGCTGGGCATTTACGGTGCAGCCTGACGGTAGATCGGTGGAGTGATGATGGTCAGCAGGTTGATCGGAAAGTAGCGCAACACTGCTCGTCCGATGACGCTTGTCGTGGGGATTGGACCGTAGGCTCGGGAATCGGAGGAGTTCGAACGGTGATCGCCGAAGACGAGGAGTTCACTCGGCCCGAGGACCCAGTGGCCAGTCTCGCCCGCTCCATCACCGCCACCGTCGCGGTAGACGTAGGTCTCGTCGACTGGGACCCCATTGATGCTGACGATCCCGTCAGCAATGTCGATGGTCTCCCCGGGGAGGCCGATCACGCGCTTGATATATGGGGTGCCGAGCGAGTCGGCGGGCCAGGTGGCGGGCGGGTGGAAGATCACGATATCCCCACGGTGATAGCCGGTGAGCGCCGCGGTGAGCTTGTCGGCGAGAACGTACTGGCCAGGCTCAAGGGTTTGGCGCATCGAGCCCTGCTCGACCCGGAAGGGCTGAGCCACGAAGGTCTGCAGGAGGTAGAAGGCGAGGATGGTTAGCGCCACCGTCTGCACGATCTCTATGGCTAGTCTTCGGAGGCGCATCCCGCTGAGTATAGGTGGGGGAGGGTGTGTGGTTGACCCACGGCGGGGCCTCCCCGTACCATCACCTCACCAGGAGCCCATCCTGGCGGGTCGCGTCGGCGACCTGCAGCCCGACAGACGCCCGACCCGAAGCGCGGTGCTCAGCACCGCGGCCACGCGACGGACTGGACGCATCGGAGGAATACGAGAATGGAAATCACGTCACTCACGCTTCAGGGGCTCGTGCTCCCAGCGGCGATCACCGCAATCCTGTTCGCCTTGTGGATGGCCAACGATGTCGTGCGCCGCGACAAGGGGACGCCCGCCATGCAAGACGTTGCGGGCATGATCTTCGAGGGCGCCGTTGCATTCATGCGGCGTCAATACATCACCATTGGTGTGCTCTCCGTGGCGATGGCGGTGCTGATCGGCGCGCTGATCGCAAACTTTGAGACCGCTGCCGTGGCCGACACCCCTGTCTACGGGGCAGACCTCGGAATTCGAACCGGAATCGCGTTCATCTTTGGTGCCGCCTGCTCCATGGTGTCGGGCGTCATCGGTATGTACGTCAGCGTGAAGGCGAACCTGCGCACCACCGCCGCCGCCCGCCAGGGCGTCGTCAAGGCGGTGCAGGTTGCCATGCGCGGCGGAGCCGTCTCCGGCTTCCTTGTTGCCGCACTCTCACTGCTCGGCGTGTACGCCGTCTTCGTCTTCTTCGGTGGACTTGAGCGCCCAGCCGAGGCGCCATTCCTCATCGTCGGCTATGGCTTTGGTGCATCATTCGTTGCGCTCTTCGCCCAGCTTGGCGGCGGCATCTACACCAAGGCTGCCGACGTTGGCTCTGACCTTGTGGGCAAGGTGGAGAAGGGCATCCCAGAAGACGACCCTCGCAATGCCGGCGTGATCGCCGACCTCGTTGGCGACAACGTGGGTGACTGCGCCGGTCGCGGCGCCGACCTCTTTGAGTCAACTGCCGCCGAGAACATCGGGGCGATGATCTTGGGCGTCGGTGCGTTCAAGATCGCACAGTCCATGGGCTGGGCACACCCAGAGTCCTGGATCTTCTTCCCGCTCGTCGTGCACGCCTTCGGGCTGCTCAGCACCATCGTTGCCATGGCCTTCGTGCGCGGCAACAACAAAGAGAATCCAATGAACATCCTGAACCGCGGCTACTGGGCGACCACCATCTTTTCTGCAGCGGGCCTCGCGCTTGCCTGCGCTGTGATGTTGAACGCTGGGAGCTCGAACGCCTGGCTCTGGTTCTTCGGTGCCGGCCTTGTCGGCCTGGCCACAAGCGTGGCGTTCGTCTACATCACCCAGTTCTATACGGCCGGCTCCTATCGGCCAGTACGTGAAATCGCACAGGCGAGCCGCACTGGCGCTGGTACGAACATCATTGCGGGGACCGCCGTTGGTTTTGAAACCACGCTGGTTACCGCAGTCGCCATCTCGGCGGCGATCTTCGCCTCGAACTGGCTCGGCACGCAGGCGGGAATCGCCGCTGGCCTCACGGGCGTTGCGCTTGAGAAATTCGGCATCTTCGGCACCGCCGTTGCAACGGTCGGCATGCTCATGACCACCGCCTACATCTTGGCGATGGACACGTTTGGGCCGATCACCGATAACGCAGGTGGCATTGCCGAGTTCAGCCGCGCGCCACAGAAGGTGCGTGACGTGACCGACAAGCTCGATGCCGTCGGCAACACGACGAAGGCGCTTACCAAGGGGTATGCGATCGCATCGGCATCGCTCGCAGCCTTCTTGCTCTTCTCGGCCTATCTCGACAAGGTGAACCTCATCCTTGAGCGTGCTGGAAAGCCGCTCATTGATTCGGTCAACTTGGCGCATGTGAACGTCTTCATTGGCGCCTTCATCGGCGCGATGCTTGCGTACTTCTTCAGCTCGCTCGCCATCCGCGCCGTCGGGCGCACGGCGCAGGCGATCATCGTGGAGGTGCGGCGTCAGTTCCGTGAGATTCCTGGCCTGATGACCTACAAGGCGCGACCGGACTACGCTCGCGTCGTTGACATCACCACCATTGCCGCCCTGCGCGAGATGATCGCACCAGGGTTGGTTGCGGTGGCAACCCCTGTCCTCGTTGGGATGTTGCTCGGCGCAGAGGCGGTTGCAGGCATGCTCATCGTGGGAACGATCAGCGGCGTACTCCTTGCCACGGTGTTGAACAACTCCGGCGGAGCATGGGACAACGCCAAGAAGTTCATCGAGTCGGGCGGACTCAAAGACGAGAAGGGGAAGGTCCTCGGCAAGGGGAGCGATGCCCACGCTGCCGCCGTCGTTGGCGACACCGTCGGCGACCCGTTCAAGGACACCGCTGGCCCATCACTGCACGTTCTCGTGAAGCTGCTGGCCACCGTCACCCTGGTGCTCGCTCCGCTCTTTATTCGCGGTTAACGCCGCGCTCAGGCAGCTCTTTGAGGCGGTGCTTCCCATTTGGGGGGCGCCGCCTCATGCTATGCCCCCACAGCGCCAGGTCGGCGCGTACTTGTACGAGAGGAGGGGCCAATGGGTAGTGATCCCGTTTCTGCGGCGCTGATCGCCCTGCTCCTTGGGCTCGTGCAAGGTGCAACCGAATTCTTGCCGATCTCCTCGTCGGCGCACCTCTACGCTATTCCGTACCTGTTCGGCATGAGCGACCCACTCCTCTCGTCGCTCGCTTTTGGCGCGGTCATTCACCTTGGTACCCTCGCCGCAGTACTCGTTGCGCTGCGGAGTGACGTGGTGCGACTCACGCGTGTTGCGCTGCGCATCCTGACCTCGCTTGGGCGTCACCGTGGCGAATCATCAGATGAGCGACTTATTGTCGCGATCGTCATCGGCACGATCCCCGCCGTTCTCGTCGGCGTCGCCGCGGGCGATGCGCTTGAGAGCGCCGTGCGCACACCACTGATCGTTGCGGCGGCGGTGACCACCGGAGCGTTGCTGCTCTGGTTTGCCGAGAGGTTCGGCACGCGCGAGCGACCACTGCAAAGCGTGGGGGTGATCGATGGGCTCATGGTTGGCCTGGCGCAAGCTCTGGCGCTGATCCCTGGGATCAGCCGCTCCGGTGCAACCATTAGCGGCGGACTCCTCTTAGGGTTCCGTCGTGATGCGGCGGCACGATTCGGCTTCCTGCTCGGCATTCCAGCGATTGCCGGCGCCGGCACCATTGAACTGAAGCACCTCCTCGAGTCGAGCGAAGACCTTGCGGCGAGCGCACCACTGCTGCTGATCGGTGTGGTGAGCGCTTTCGTCTCCGGGCTCTTCGCCATCAAGCTCCTCTTCCGCATCCTGGATGGTGGAAGCACGCGCATCTTCGTTGTCTATCGATTCGCGTTTGCCGCCGTCCTCGTTGCCTCCGTTGTGCTGCGAGGCGGCCTGTAGTGGACCTCGGCAAGAGCGTTCGCCACCGCGCGCTGCGCGACATCGTTTCTCGGCAGGCGATTCGCACCCAACGAGAACTGGCAACCGCACTGAAGCGACAGGGGATCCCCGCCACGCAGGCAACCCTCAGCCGAGATATCACCGAACTGGGCTTGATCAAGGTGGATCGCGGCGGCTCTCCCGCCTACGCGTTCCCACCAGGGCGCTCGATCGAGATTGCCGCCGAGGATCGCCTGCAGGCGCTGCTCGGCGAGATCCCGCTTGAAGCTTCGGTCGCCGGCTCCATCCTGGTCCTAAAGACGCTCCCTGGGAGCGCGCACGCGATCGCCGCCTCCCTGGATCGCCTGCGAATCCCCGAGATCGTTGGCACGGTGGCGGGGGATGACACCCTCTTCGTGGCCGTGAGCGACGCGGCGGCGATGCGCAAACTCCGCAAGCGGCTGACCGAACTCGCTCAGCGGGGCTAATCGTCGCCGCGGGCGCTAGGATTCCCAGCATGTATTGGGCAGACGAACTCGCCGCACGCGTCTCCGGGCCCCAGGTCGTCAACGACTCGAAGACCCCGTCGGGGACCGTGCACGTTGGCTCGCTGCGCGGACCCGTCATGCACGACGCCATCGCTCGCGCCTTGCGGGACCGCGGCATCCCCGTGCAGTTCCGCTACGGCGTCGAAGATATGGATGCGATGGATGCGCAGGCGCTCCTTACCCCCGACGCGGTGGAGCGCTACATGGGCGTGCCGCTCTCACGCGTGCCAGCGCCAGAGGGGAGCACTGCCGAAAACTACGCCCGACACTTTGTCGGCACGCTCTTCTTCCCAACGTTTGCGCGCCTCGGCATTCGCCCCGAGTTCTACTGGCTCTCCGAGATCTACCCAACCGGCCAGCTCGATCCATTCATTCGCACCGCCCTCGATAAGGCGCAGGTGATTCGCGACCTCTACGTGCGCGTCAGCAACGTGGAGCGCCCCGCCGGCTGGCTCCCCATTCAGGCGATCTGCGAGGCCTGTGGCCGCGTGGGTACCACCCTCTCCGACGACTGGGATGGCGAGACAATTCGCTATCGCTGCCTCCCTGATTATGTGAAGTGGGCACAGGGCTGCGGCCATGAGGGGCGACTCGCCCCGTTCGGCGGCAAGGCGAAGATGCCATTCAACGTGGAGTGGGCGGCAAAGTGGTCGCTCATGGGCGTCACCATCGAAGGGTGCGGCAAGGATCTGGGCACCAAGGGAGGATCGCGCGACCGCAGCGAGGCGATCTCGCGCGAGGTGTTCGACCGCGAGCCGCCGATCAACGTGATGTACGAGTTCCTCAATGTTGGCGGCAAAAAGATGTCAACCTCGAAGGGGCTCGGCGCCGCGGTCCACTCCATCTCGGAGTCCATTCCGCCTGAGGTGCTGCGCTTCCTCTTCTTGCGGCCACGTCCGAACCACGCCATTGACTTTGATCCGGCGGGCAGCGACGCGATTCCACGCCTGCACGACGAGTACGACCGTATCAGCGCCGCCACCGCCGGTAAGACGGTGCGCGGCGAGCTCCCACCCGATCACGACCGCCTGCAGTTCTTTAGCCAAATTACCGACAGCACCGCCGAGGCGGCGAAAGAGGTTGCCGCGGCGTGGCGCCCAGCATTCGGGCAGCTCTCGCTCCTGCTGCAGCTTCCGGGTGTGAACGTCGTGGAGCGCGCCGCCGCGGAGAAGGGGAGCCCGTTGACCGCCGCAGAATCTGCCGAGCTGAACGAGCGCATCGCCGCCGTCACCAACTGGTTGCGGGATTATGCCCCCGACGAGGCGCGCATTGCCGTGCGCCCAGAGTTACCGACCGATGCCGTTGCCGCACTCAGCGCCGAGGAGCGCGCTTGGCTCGGTGCCCTCGCCCCACAGATTGAAGCCGCCATCGCCGCCGATGCCGCCGCACTCGGCAGTGGTGATGCCTGGCAGGCGCTCATCTTTGGCGCCGCGAAAGAGGCTGGCCTGCAGCCCGTTCGTGCCTTCGCCTCGCTCTACGCCGCCTTCCTCGGCCGAACGAACGGTCCGCGCGCGGGTTGGTTGCTCGCGGCGATCGATCGCACCCTTATCCTTACGAGACTTCGGGCGGCCGCAGCAGTACAGGGGGTGAGCGCATGAGTGTGGGCACACAGCGACTTCGCGACGATGCCGACCGACTGCGCGCGGGCGCAATCGCCAAGCGCGAAGACCCGAAGGTCGTTGACGCCGCCCTCGAGGCCGACGCCGCCCGCCGTGCACTTTCACATCGCGTCGACACACTGCGCACCGAGCGCAAGCGTCTCTCTGCCGAGGTCGGCGCGCTACTCGGCGGGAAGCCGGCCGCTTCCGCCGCTGATCCGAAGGTCGTCGCACTCAAGGCTGAGTCGCAGAAGGTTGCGACGGAGATGGAGGGGCTCGAGAAGGAGCTCGCCGCCGCAGAGGCGCAACTAGAGGATCTACTCCTCCGCATTCCAAATCCTCCCGACGAAGACATTCCGGTTGGTGGGGCCGAAGCGAACACCACGATCCGCACCTGGGCGCCCGCAGGGCACCCGGCGATCGGCGCCAAAGGCGAAAACCCAGCCACGGCAGCACCGCCAGAGCACGACGTCGTGGCCGAGCGACTCGGCATCTTTGATCTGGAGCGCGGCGCCAAGGTGGCGGGTGCCGCCTTCCCCGCATATCGAGCCGACGGCGCAGCCCTCATTCGCGCGCTCATTAACCTCTTCCTCGACACTCACGTGCGCGAGAATGGCTTCACCGAGATTTGGCCGCCGATCTTGATCAACGAAGCGTCGGCGCGTGGCACAGGGCAGATCCCCGATAAGGAAGACCAGATGTACGTGGTTGGTCGCGACGGCTTCTACCTGGCGCCAACCGCCGAGGTCCCGGTGACGAACATGCACCGCGACGAGATCCTCGACGGCACGCAGCTGCCAATCCGCTATGCCGCCTACACGCCCTGCTTCCGCCGCGAGGCGGGCGCCGCTGGCCGCGAGACGCGCGGCATCCTGCGGCTGCACCAGTTCGACAAGGTCGAGATGGTCAGCTTCGAGCGCCCTGCAGAATCCGCGGCAGCTCTGGAGTGGCTGACCGCGCGCGCCGAGTCACTGCTCAAGCAGCTCGAACTCCCGTATCGCGTGCTGCTGATGGCAACCGGCGACATGGGCTTCGTACAGATGCG
>Ga0114958_10000223_pt1 | contig 48948 bp, 42 predicted proteins | sample C_130208_EF_Meta_FD_89577 | JGI IMG/M metagenome (GOLD analysis project Ga0114958, IMG submission 89577) | Freshwater microbial communities from Lake Croche, Canada to study carbon cycling - C_130208_EF_MetaG | ecosystem: Environmental > Aquatic > Freshwater > Lake | place: Lake Croche, Canada... | reverse complement strand
GCAGATTAAAATGATTCAGGATCAATTAAATAATCGACCGCGAAAACGATTAGGGTTTAAAACGCCCAACGAAGTATTTATGCAGTCCATAAAACGTGTTGCACTTCGTAAATGAATCCACCCTTTATTATTCATTATTCATTATTCATTATAAATTAGTCACTAGCTTTATTGGTTAGTTATATAAATCATATAAATCATATAAATCATATAAATTGTACTGCCTACAGTCACATTAATATTCAGTAATTAAAAATTAGATTTATTTATGTCATAAAGTTGCATGAAAATTCCAAAATTAATTAAAAATTTGATTTTTAGGGAATAAAAAAAGGGGGGGTTGTGTATTTAGGAAACATGTCTAGTCAGACATTTGTTTGGGGATTAGGAAGCCTGTGCGCACTACACCGCGTACCGTTCTCTGAGCAATTATTAATGCAACAAACTCCACCACCATTCACAACGGATGCATTTGTCATTGCTGCGCGTGCATTGCGGTTTAAAGCAAAACTACAGGATTGTCCTGTTGCAAAACTACCTAAACAAGGTTTCCCGCTATTAGTATTTATACAAACAACAAAGCCAATTTCGTCAATTAATAGGGCTCAAGAGGGTATCGTGATTCAGGGTGTATCTGATGATGCAGATGCAGATCGTGCTTCGCAGAAGATTGAAGATGCTCTTGAGTTGTGCTTGGATGTAGCCATCATTATTTCTTGCAATGGTGAGCAAATCACTTACTTTATGTCTAATTCTCAGACCCAAGTGCAAGCTAACTTATCAGAATTTTCATCAATCTATACTGGACAGGTTTTGCGTGCAAAACCACAAGCAGATGCTATAAAAGATCCAGATGGTGCAGATGTGGGAGGCAAATTTGGTTTTGGGTGGTTTGTTCCAGAGCTGCTCAAACATAAAAAAGTTTGGCGCGATGTGCTGTTGGCATCATTAATTTTACAATTGCTTTCATTAGGCACCCCACTTTTCACTCAAACAATCATCGATAAAGTTGTGGTGCATCAATCTGTAAGTACGTTAATTGTCATTACCATTGCAATGGCTATCTTTATGATATTTAGTGCCATTTTAAGCTGGGTGCGTCAATACCTAATATTGCATACCGGCAATCGAGTGGATGCTGTGCTCGCGGCAAGTGTTTTTACACATCTATTTAAACTGCCTATGGTCTATTTTCAACATCGATCAACAGGCGTAATTGCAGCTCGTCTACATGGGGTAGAAACTATCCGAGAATTTATTGCGAGTGCTGCAGTAACTTTAATTCTGGACTGTCCATTCTTGATTATATGCGTCGGTATCATGTTTTGGTATAGCGTCCCTTTAACTGGTATTGTTATCGGGATTCTAAGTGTGATTGTGTTTCTGAGTCTTTTGTTTGCGCCGCGTTTTCAAGAGCAACTGAACCACCAGTTTTTGCTAGGGGCTCGAAATCAGGCTTTCTTGACGGAATATGTTGCTGGTATGGAAACGGTTAAAAGCCTTCAGCTCGAACCGCAACTCAAAAATCGTTATAGCGATTATCTGGCGACATATTTAGAAGCTGGATTTTTAACCAAGCAGCTTGGAAATACTTATAACACACTGTCAAATGCACTAGAACAAATTATGACCTTGCTTGTGCTTACCGTTGGCGCTTGGATGGTAATGTCCGGCAAAGATTTCACGATTGGTATGTTAGTTGCCTTTCAAATGTTTGCAGGTAAGGTGTCTCAACCCATGTTGCGTATGGTCGGATTATGGCAGCAATTTCAGCAAGCTAAACTTGCTGTGGATCGGCTGGGTGATGTCATGAATGTTCCTACAGAACCGTATTCACATACGCCTATGCGTAACAACTTAGGCAATGGGCGAATAGAAATCGCTAATCTTGGTTTTCGTTACGGAAAAGATCTGCCTTGGTTGTATCAAAATTTGAGCTTTAATATTGAACCCGGCCAATGTATCGCGATTATGGGGCCCTCTGGAAGCGGTAAAAGTACGTTGACCAAATTACTACAAGGGTTTTATCTGCCAGCAGAAGGCAATATTCGCATTGATAATGTCGACGTGCAGCACTTGGCTGCGAATGAGTTACGTAGTTACTTTGGAGTGGTGCCGCAGGAAACAATTCTTTTTTCAGGCACAATTTATGACAATCTTATACAAGCCAACCCACACGCAAATTTTGAGGATGTCATAAAGGCCTGTCAGATGGCAGAGATTCATACTGTTATTGAGAGCCTTCCTAAAGGATATCAAACAGAGATTGGAGAGCGTGGTGTAGGGCTTTCCGGTGGGCAGCGTCAACGCTTGGCGATTGCCCGAGCGCTATTAAAACGACCACAGATCCTTATTTTTGATGAGGCAACCAGTAATCTTGATACCGAAACTGCAGAAAGCTTTGCGCAAACTGTAAAGCAACTTAAGGGTCAAGTTACTTTACTCTTTATTGCTCATGTATTACCTAAAGCATTACGGTTTGATGCATTAATTCAAATTGGCCCGAACCCAAATATCATGTATCCACAGCCCCGTAATAACACTTCACCCTAATTGTCGCCAATGAATATAGAAAAGACTGATTCGAAGCTATCACCTGATGCATTAGCGTTTGCACCTGGGTTGTTAGGGATACAAGAGAGTCCTCCTCCAGCCTTACCGCGTCGTGTGTTATGGACAACGGCAATACTGTTTTTGGCTTTGCTAATTTGGGCAGTTTTTGGGCAGCTTGATATTATTGCTATTACAGAGGGGCGATTGGTTCCAATTAGTTTTGTTAAGATCGTGCAGCCTTCTGATGCAGGTATTATTCAAGAAATATTAGTTAAAGAAGGTCAATATGTTAAAAGTGGACAAGTGCTCATCCGAATGAATCGAAACATTGTTCAAGCTGATTTAAATATATTAAATCAAGATCTCGGCAATAAACGATTACAGCTACGCAGAATTCAATCAGAACTCAATAATCAAAAATTACGCATCGAGAGGGGCGATAATCCTGATTTATTTAATCAGGTTTTTGCTCAATACCTTGCCCACCGCCAGCAATATGAAAACGAAATTGCCCAAGAAGAGCAGGTTCTTTCTAAATCTAAGCACGAACTTGCGGCGTCTATAGATTATCTCGTTAAATTGCAAAAAACTGTTCCCATATATCAGCAGACAGCATCCGCCTATAAAGATTTAGTTAAGGATGGTTATGTCAGTAAGATAGATGCAGAAGATAAGCAGAGGGAAATGTATGAAAAAGAACAAGATCTAAAAGCGCAACAAAATACAAATGCCGGGTTACGTACTGCAATTACACAGTCCGAGCGTAAGATTGCTTCGATCACTAGTGCTTATCATCGCCAATTGTATGATGAGCACATGCAAATCAAGAGCGAACTTGCAAAGGCTGAACAGGAACTCAACAAAACTGAGCATAAAAACCAATTGCTAGAGCTACGCGCGCCGCAAGATGGTGTCGTGAAGGAGCTCTCCACGCATACCGTTGGTACCGTTGTGACAGCTGGTGTGGTTATCATGACAATTGTTCCGGATAGCGAGCCGTTGCAAGCAGAGGTGGCAGTAAAAAACGATGACATCGGTTTTGTTTATGTAGGTCAAACTGTACAAGTTAAACTCGCAGCTTATCCATTCCAAAAATACGGAATGTTGCAGGGTGTTGTTAGCCATATTAGTGCGGATGCCAATGAAAATAATACAAATGGTGGTGGTAATAATGGGGGGGGTAATAATAACTCAGGGGCTAATCAAGCCAACAACATCATGCCGTATAAGGCTTACATAACACTAAAAGACCAATTTTTACAGGTGGAAGGGAAACCACTCAAGCTTCAATCAGGTATGGTGGTTAACGTTGAAATCCATCAAGGTTATCGAACGGTTTGGGAATACCTCACTTCCCCTGTAAGAAAAGCTTACTTGGAAGCTGCACGTGAACGTTAATCTAAATAAAAAAATTATAATATTTTTGGTCGGGCTTATTGGATTGAAGATAACAATCGCTGTTGCAATAAACCAAGAAACATCGCCTGCTTATCAGCATACAGTACCGTCAAATGCTATTAAAAGTCAGGTAAGCCCGACTGTTCAATTGAGTACCAGCGCCGAAAAAATACCCGTACAGAGATATGATCTTAATGATCTTTACCAATTAGCAAAAGAACGCGATAGCCTATATAGGGTAGCTCAATATACGCTTGCTGCGACCCGACAGCGGCTTCCCCAAGCGCTAGCAGGCCTATTGCCTACAATTGCATCCAGTTATGGACAGTCACGTAATCAAGGAGTTTATCAATTTGGTACTACAGCTGGTGAGCCTCGTAAGACAATATCTTGGAATTGGAATCTACAGCTCAATCAGCCGTTATTGCGGTGGCAAAACTGGCAAGTCTATAATCAAGCAGAGATGCAAATTGTGCAAGCAGAGGCTCAGGCCGAGCAGGTATCTCAAGAGCTAATATTACGGCTAGCTCAAGCTTATTTCGAGTTTAACCTGGCGGATGAAAACCTACGCACATTAAAAATCCAGGTCCGTGCATATGAAGCACAGCTGAAAGCAGCTGAAAAATATTTTACAGCAGGAACAAAACCAATTATGGATGTGTATGAAGCCAAAGCGCGATACGATTCTGCTATCGCAGAAGATGTTCTTGCAGAGAATCAACTTGTCACAAAAAAAATAAACCTTGAGAAAATTGTAGGCTCTGTTGCTGTTAGGCCACGCATTCTAAACATCAATCTAGCATTACCGCTACCAGACCCATTAGACTTGAATTTTTGGCAGCAACAAGCAATCGATTCCTCTCCTGTTGTCAATGCTCAAATTGCAGCGATGAAGGTGGCTGAATATGAAATCAAGAAAAACTCTGCAGCTCATTTACCGACCATCGATATGGTAGGTTCATTAGGCAATAATTTTTCATCGGCAAGCACTACAACCCAGACCAACTTTAGAAGTGAAAGCAGTTCCAGCCAAATTGGGATACAGTTAAACATACCTATTTATAACGGCGGAGGGGTAAATGCAAAAGTCAAAGAGTCAGTTGAATTGTTGTACAAAGCACAAGAAGACGTAGAGAGCGCAAAGAAAGATATAAGTGCTACTGCACAGCAAGCATATGCAGCTGTAAAGAGTGGAGTTGCAGCAATTGCCGCCTTGGAGTCCGCAGTTACAACCAATCAAAAATCAGTTGCTGCTAATCAAGTGGGCTATCGGCTGGGAACTCGCACCAATAACGAGGTATTAAATGCAGAGCAACAACTTGCAAGCACGCAACGCGATCTTTTAAAGGCTAAATATGATTATTTAAACAATAGCCTCAAACTAAAATCCACCGTCGGAGGTTTGAATGAACAAGAAGTCAGCGCGATCAGTCAACTATTTCTGCCTTTGAATATTGAATACACAAGTTCTAACGGTTATCTTGAAAATAAAGAATTCCCCTAGAGCTTACACTGTAGCTTTTTAGTTGTTAATTTTTTCAGAGCAATTGATTCCGTATACATTAAATGATTAAATCATTTATCCATAATAATGAATAATATAAATTAAATTGTGGCGTTATGTTTCACTTTAAGTGAAGTTTGCTAGCGTAAAATATAATTATTAATTAATCACTATAATTATTAAAATAATAAAAATTAAAAATTAATTTATTTAAAGCAATTAGATTAGAATAGATTTATTTGTTAATTTAATTTAATTAAATTTAAAAATAAATTTCATACTTATAAAATAACTCTGCATTATGCATTATTCAAATAATGCATAATGCATGCATGAAAAGCATTGGATTTAAAACTATAGACAATTTAGAGTTGCGCACAAATTAAATTTTGAGGAAAGTTTTAAATTTAAATGCAAAAACAATCAGAACGCTTAGGCCTATCTTATATAAACCCACTAGATATAGGTCCTTGGGGTATGTATCTCCAGCAGGTTGATAGAGTGACACCTTACTTGGGTGAGCTCAGTCGTTGGGTTGAGACACTAAAACATCCTAAAAAGACATTGATTGTTGATGTTCCAATCGAATTGGACAATGGAACGATTGAACACTTTGAAGGTTATCGAGTCCAACATAATTTATCTCGCGGTCCTGGTAAAGGTGGTATCCGTTACCACCAAGATGTGACCTTAGCAGAAGTCATGGCCCTCTCGGGGTGGATGTCGATTAAGAATGCAGCAATGAACTTGCCGTTTGGTGGCGCTAAGGGTGGGATCCGAGTAAATCCAAAATTACTGTCTAATTCAGAAATTGAACGAATGACAAGGCGCTTTACCAGTGAGATACATAATATTATTGGACCTACAAGAGATATACCAGCACCTGATGTAAATACGAATGAGCAAATCATGGCGTGGATGATGGATACTTACTCTGTTAACCAAGGGCAAACATCCACTGGCGTCGTTACAGGAAAGCCGATTTCCCTTGGAGGTTCAGTTGGACGTAATGAAGCTACCGGCAGAGGTTTGTTTACTGTTGGAGCAGAGGCAGCCAAAAAAATAAATCTAGACTTAATTAACGCAAGAATTATTGTTCAGGGATTCGGTAATGTGGGTAGAACTGCAGCCAAATTATTTAATGATATAGGGTCTAAAATTATTGCTGTGATGGATCACACAGCAACCATTTACAATTCTAATGGTATTGATATTGCAGCGTTAGGAAAACATGTTGATCAAGAGGGTGGAATTAAAGGATTTAGTGGAGCGGAAGAAATCTTAAGCATTGAGTTTTGGAGTCTTAACTGTGACATTGCAATACCCGCTGCCTTGGAATCTCAAATCACCCAGCATAACGCAAACGATATTAAGGCTAAGTTAGTGATTGAAGGCGCAAATGGGCCTACAACGCCAGAAGCTGACGACATTATGCAAAGCAATAATATCTTGGTGGTGCCAGATGTGCTTGCTAATGCCGGTGGTGTTACGGTGAGCTATTTTGAATGGGTTCAAGATTTTAATAGTTACTTCTGGGATGAGCGCGATATTAATGAACGGCTTGTGCAATTAATGCAGAAAGCATTCTCTGACATCTGGGAAGTTAGCGTACAGAAAAAAACATCTTTACGTACCGCTGCATTTATTATTGGATGCTCAAGAATATTACAGGCGAGGCAGTTAAGAGGCTTATATCCCCATTAGATTTTTGGTGTTTAGTTTTGCAGGGATTCAATGATTTCGGAAGGATTCAATGAATGAGTGATTTAGTAGTAATGGATATAAAAATTAAATTGGTTAACGGAGAGAATTATGTATATAAAGCAATTAAAAATCAGGTTAGTGATTTCGGCAATTTCAATACTATCTAGTTTAAATGTACAAGCTGCAAGTCCGGTCTTAGATAAAATAAAGACTACTGGTGCGGTAACGATGGGGGTAAGAGAGTCATCTATTCCAATGTCATACACCACAGGGGATAGTCGATTCGATGGTTATCATGTGGAGATTTGCCGCATGATTTTGTCTGATATTAAAGAAAAATTGGGCCTCCCTAATTTACGTATTAACTATCAACCAGTGACTTCGCAGAATCGAGTGCCACTAGTTCAAAATGGCACTGTGGATATTGAATGTGGCTCAACGACTAACAATGCTAGTCGTGCTAAAGACGTATCGTTTGCCAATACTTTATATGTTGAAGAGGTTCGCATAGCAGTAAAAGCAAATTCAGGAATAAACGCTATTGCGCAATTAGCGGGTAAGAAAGTTGCAACTACTACCGGTACTACATCTGTGCAGTTGTTGCGTAAGCACGAGAAAGCGAACAATGTTGATTTTGATGAGGTATTCGGAAAAGATCATGCGGACAGTTTCTTGCTTTTGGAGTCAGGTCGTGCAGATGCTTTTGTTATGGATGGATCTATCTTGGCAGGTAATATAGCTAATTCAAGAAATCCCAAGGACTTTAAAATTGTGGGTGAGGTTTTAAGTACTGAGCCTATCGCTATTATGATTCGCAAGGATGACCCTGAATTTAAGATTGCCGTGAATGCGGCAATTGCAAAAATAGTTGCGAGCGGAAATATGCCGAAGCTGTGGGATAAGTGGTTTCTGAAGCCAATTCCACCAAAAAATATTACTGTTGGCCTTGAGCTGTCTGCTGCAACTAAGAACGCATGGACTAACTTAAATGATAAACCGGTTGAAGAGTATCAAAAGAAATAAATCTGCAGCGCATTAATTAAAATAATTAGTTAACGGGGACATATTATGTCACTAGACATGGGTGTTTTTTGTAAAAACACCTTGGATGGAGAGGTGGTCGAGCACTGTTTCTCCTCATTATTTGGTATTAGTCAAAATGTAGACCCTAGTTATTTAGATTGGTTGATGAAGGGTTGGGCTTGGACCTTAGCTGTTGCAGGTCTAGGATTGCTTATAGCCTATACGCTAGGCATAGTAATGGGTACTTTACGCACTTTGCCCTCTGACAATAGACTAAGTCAATATCTGATTCAATTTGCTACCTCTTGGGTTGAGTTATTTAGAAATATTCCAATATTAGTTCAGGTATTTATCTGGTATCACGTGATACCAGCATTTGTACCCGCATTAAAATCGTTGCCATCATACTGGCTAGTGAGTATTGCTTTAGGACTTTTTACTTCGGCGCGAATTGCCGAGCAAGTGAGGGCAGGGATTCAAGCGCTCCCTAGTGGCCAGCGCGCTGCTGCAACTGCGCTAGGACTTACGACAATCCAGAGTTATCGATATATTATTTTGCCGATGGCATTAAGGATTGTTATACCACCGCTAACCTCTGAGAGTATGAATTTAATTAAAAATTCCTCAGTAGCTTTTGCGGTATCCGTACCAGAACTCACTTTGTTCGCCATGCAAGCTCAAGAAGAGACATCGCGCGGAGTAGAGATATATTTAGCTGTGACTGTCTTGTATGCCTTGTCTGCATTCACTGTAAATCGCTTGATGGCATACATTGAGAAAAAAACACGTATACCTGGATTTATTGCTCCAACTAATGATACCGGAGCTCACTAAATGGTGTTGAAATGTTAAGCCTAGATTTGAGTTTCTACAATTGGGATTTAGTCACTAACTATTTGCTTAAAGGGTTTTATTTTAGTGCGCAATTGACGCTGATTGCCACTGTTGGCGGAATTGTATTGGGGACTTTTCTTGCGCTCATGCGTTTGTCGGGGAGGGCATTTTTAGTCTATCCAGCAACCTATTATGTCAATGCCATGCGCTCTATCCCATTGGTAATGGTTATACTTTGGTTCTTTTTACTCATACCAATGCTGATAGGCAAACCCATTGGCGCCGATCTTTCTGCAACTATCACATTTATTGCATTTGAAGCAGCATTCTTTTCTGAGATTGTAAGAGCAGGGATTGGTTCAGTGCCAAAAGGCCAAGAATATGCAGCTCAAGCCTTAGGCATGACATACAGTCAAAAAATGCATTACATAGTTCTACCGCAAGCATTTAGAAATATGATCCCAGTATTTATGACTCAAACAATTATTTTATTTCAAGATACCTCTCTAGTGTACGCCATTGGCGCATATGATTTGCTTAAAGGTTTTGAAATTTCAGGTAAGAACTATGGTCGACCTATTGAAACATATATATTAGCTGCACTCACATACTTTTTAATTTGCTTTTCACTTTCAAAGTTGGTACGGCAGATACAAGCAAGGGTAGCGATTATTCGTTAACTAATTTTCACCAATTATTTGATATAAAAATAATCATGATTGAACTAAAAAATGTTTCAAAATGGTATGGCTCTTTTCAAGTGCTGTCTGATTGTACGACTTCAATTAGAAAAGGTGAGGTTGTAGTAATTTGCGGCCCCTCGGGTTCGGGTAAGTCAACGCTCATTAAAACAATCAATGCCCTAGAGTCCTTTCAATCCGGAGAGATCATCGTGGATGGTGTGAAATTGCACGATCCCAGTATTGACTTACCCAAACTGAGAGCGCGAGTTGGAATGGTATTTCAACATTTTGAATTATTTCCACACTTAAGTATCATGGAAAACCTGACAATAGCGCAAATCAAAGTTTTGAATCGATCTGCAGCAGAGGCTACTGCGCATGGTTTAAAGTATTTAGAGCGAGTTGGCTTAATAGCACAAAAGGATAAATATCCAGGCCAACTCTCTGGCGGGCAGCAGCAACGTGTTGCAATTGCTAGAGCACTAAGCATGGATCCTATTGTGATGTTATTTGATGAACCTACATCGGCATTAGATCCCGAGATGGTTGGCGAGGTGCTAGATGTTATGGTAAAACTTGCTAATGAGGGGATGACGATGTGTTGTGTAACTCATGAAATGGGATTTGCCCGTAAAGTTAGTGATCGAGTTATTTTTATGGATCAAGGTCGGATTATTGAAGATTGCAGTAAAGATGAGTTCTTTGAAAAGCCAGATGATCGATCCCCGAGGGCTAAGGATTTTTTATCAAAGATATTGGCAGGCTAATATCAGTGGAGATCAAGTGGCTTGAAGATTTTATATTTTTAGCGCAGGTTAAAAGTTTTAGCAAGGCCGCTGAGCTGCGCAGCATCACACAACCTGCCTTTTCAAGGCGTATTCAGTCTCTGGAGATGTGGATCGGAACTTCCTTGATCGACCGCTCTACATTCCCTATGGAATTAACGCAAGCAGGTGAGTATTTTTATGAACAAGCAGTAAATATGATTGAGAGCTTGAATGAAACTAAAAGTATACTTAAAAATAGAAACTCCACCCCTGATTTAACCATTGATTTTGCAGTTCCGCATAACTTATCTTTAACCTTCTTTCCTGAATGGGCAAAGGAAGTTTCGAAATATGTGGCTGGAGCCGCTTACAGATTAAAAGCGTTAAATGTCCATGACGCAGTGATGATGCTGTTGAATGGTGGGTCAGATCTTTTAGTTGCCTATAGTCATCCATGCTCACCGCTTAGATTAGATCCAAATATATACCCATCTAAACTATTGGGCTTGGAGCATTTCTCATTTTATGGGAAAAAGAGCATAGAGGACGCTTATGAGAAGGATAGAGATTTAGAAATACCCTACTTATCTTATAGCACTAGTGCTTACCTAGGGAAAGTTGCCGATTATCAGATTGCAAAATCTGGCATCGATTTGAAACTAAAGAAAGTATATGAAACGGACATGGCTGAGGGACTAAAGTCTATGTTGTTGGCAGGTCATGGTTATGCATTTTTACCTCAAAGTTCTGTTATAAAAGAACTGAGAGATGGGTTAGTTGCCCCTGCCTTTCCTGGAAGCCAATATTGTTTTGATGCTGATATAGAAATAAGATTGTTCAGAGAAAAGCAGTCTACATTTAAAAGAGATCAGCCTGACAACAAGCATGCTAATCTCATATTTAATTTAAAGCATAAAGTGATTGATACTCTTTGGGAAAATATATAGATCTTTGAGTATGGTTTTTAAAAATAATGATCCATTTGGCGCGATACGTGCGTATGGCCACATTATTTGCTAAAAAGCACTTTAGCTATTTAGTTATTTAGTTATTACTAAAATAATTAACGCTGCGATAGGGTTGGGAGATTTGAATTTCAGTGCATGTTGATACCACAGAGTTATACCCTGCTTTACTTAAATTTGCCCTCATCCACTTGAGTAATAGTGAGGATGCAGAAGATTGTGTACAAGAAGTGATGCTTTCAATTCTCTCAAGAGAAGATCAGTTTTCCAATAAGTCAAGTTTCAAAACCTACGTATTTTCTATACTTAAAAATAAAATTGCCGATTGCTTACGTCAGCGCTATCGTAGTCATGCAGAGCACTCCAATCCTGACCATGATGATTTAGATGATTGGTTTGATGAAAAGGGGCATTGGCTAGACAATGAGGAAGTTGCCACATGGAATGGGCCGTCAGATTTGTTAGATGCAAAACAGTTTTTGGCGATACTAGATATTTGTATTCACCATCTACCGCCCAAGATTGCTCAAATCTTTAGCCTAAAAGAGTTAATGGACTATGAGCCAGAATCTATATGTGCGGAGCTTGAAGTGTCAAAAGAAGTGTATTGGCAATCGATGAGTCGGGCTAGAAGGACGATTCAAATTTGCTTGAATATACGCTATTTTGGAGACAGTCGTGGTTTGTAAGGACTTTATTTTTAGATTAACTTCTGGGCAGCTTGATTCAGCTGGATTCAAAGATCGACTTTTAGCTGCTGCCCATACATTAATTTGCTCGAAATGTCGGCAATTCCAAAAAAATGACCGTTTACTTAGCGTCCATCTTGCTCGTTATCGGCAAGAAATAGAGTATCTTGAAAAATAGTTTTCATATCGTGTCAGGAATATATCTTTCAAACGACTAATTAGATGTAAGGTAATTTTGCCTTATTTATAACATTTAAGGAAAAAGCATGAAGAATTTATTTATAGGAATTTGTCTCATCATTGCAGTTTCAAACGGCGCTTATGCAGATGATATGAATAAGGACAATATGAAATCGGATTCTACTAATAGTAGTAGCATGAAAAACGATGCAATGAAAAACGATGCAATGAAAAAGTCTTCCATGGCTAAAGACAATATGAAAAGTGAGCAAATGAAGAAGGACTCTATGTCCACTAAAGACAGTATGAAATAATTACTGATATCATGTCAAACATCATCTATCCATCCGATATTTCGCCGTGCGATATTTTTGAGCATCGTCGCCAGTTCATAAGAATGGCTTCTTTAAGCGCTATAGGATTGGCCGAATCGGAACTGTTTGTGCGAAACGCGTTTGCTGTTAACAACCAGTATTTGGGAAATCGCAATCAACAATACAGTAGTAATGAGAATCTCACTTCGAAAAAAGATGCGCTCAACTACAATATCTTTTACGAGTTCACAACTGATAAGAGTGGGGTATCTGGTCTCGTTAGCAAATTTAATATAGACAATTGGAAAGTGTCTGTGGATGGTTTGGTTCTGAAGCCAAAGGTGTTTGACATGACCGACCTGCTTAAGGTTGCTACAATGGAAGAGCGAATATACCGATTGCTCTGCGTAGAGGGTTGGTTTATGGTAATTCCATGAGAAGGGTATTCGTTAGCCAAACTCATACGCTTATTTGAACCGACTGCTTCATCCAAATAGCTTGCCTTTACCTCGGAAGAGGTTAGGAAGGGCATGCCAGGCTTAACATCAGGATTTTTAAATTTGCCTATCGAGAGGATTTGCGGATGGATGAGACTCTGCATCCACTGACCCTACTTACTTTAGGCGCCTATGGTGAGGCGCTATCTGAGAAAAATGGTGCGCCATTGCGATTACTTGTAGCATGGAAGTTTGGTTTTAAAAGTGCCAAATCAATTACTCGAATGACTTTCACCGACAAACAACCGCTCTCAAGTTGGAAAGAAACAGCTCCTAGGGAGCACAGTTTTTACTCAAGCGTGAATCCGAATATCGATCACCCTCGTTGGACTCAGGCCACCCGGAGGAGAATTGGGGCGGAGGTCTTTTCTTCGAAAATAAACCCCCAATTGTTTAACGGTTACTCTAAAGTGACTAGTTTATATGCTGAAAAAAATTTGAGGAGAGAGTGCTGATGCTAGGACGTATTTTAAAGGTCCATTTGCCAATAATCATATTAGGAATGATACCAATTTTTCGGTTAATTTATCTCGGTTTTAATGATAGCAACGGCTTAGGAGCGAACCCAATTGAATTCATTACTAGGTCAACGGGGACTTGGGCCCTGGTTTTTTTATGCATTACTTTGGCTGTTACTCCCCTACGGAAAATATTGGGCTTATCAAAATTACAGCAACATCGCAGAACTTTTGGTTTACTAATGTTTTTTTATGCGCTATGTCATTTTTCTATCTGGTTTTGGCTTGATCATAATTTAGATGTCATTGATATGCTTACAGATGTCTACAAGCGGCCATTTATTACTGTTGGATTTATCGCATTTTTAGCGACTATTCCATTAGCAGTCACTTCAAATCAGTGGTCAAGTAGACGACTTAAGAGGCAATGGGGGAAATTGCACAAGCTTGTATATGCCATTGCAATACTAGGAATTTTGCATTTTTTTTGGCATAAGGCTGGAAAGAATGACTTTTTAGTGGTTGGAATTTATGCGTCTGTTATTGGTGCCTTACTTGGTTATAGAGCCATTCAGATGATCAAATCACGGTTGAACTTCTATCGCCAATAGCAACATATTTTTCATAGTTTAGAAAAATAATAGTCATTAGAAGTAACTAGACCTACAGACTTAAGACTCGCTTAAACTATGACCACTTAAACGGATATCATGGCGGTAACATCACTGCTAAAATTATAAAACATGTAAAACTAGAGTCTGATAACAGTAAATTGTTATTAGTCATAATTGAAAAAACGAAATTCATGGCCAGATATGATGAGCCTTAATAGTTGCTTTTTTCTATTTGTTGTACTAAAACTAATTCTGCGGTTTCATGCTTATATTTGGACTTCATCAATGCAACCACAGTCTTAAAGACGGTTTTAACTTAAAGTTTATTGTTGATCAGATTCGTCCTTAAGTGCTGAGATTATTTTGGTGGCGTACTGACTCAAGAGGTTTTGGCTAGTGTTGGTTGCCAGCGATTAAGGAGCAGTGCATTGCTGAGCACAAAAAAACTAGACAATGCCATTGCGCTACCTGCAATCATCGGTGACAGATAGCCTGTCGCTGCGAGTGGTATGCCCGTGATGTTGAAGATAAAAGCCCAGAATAAATTTTGTTGAATTTTTTCCCAAGTTTTCTTGGAAATCGTAATCGCATTTGACACTAATAGTGGGTCGCCGTGCATGAGAGTGATCCCGGCGGCCTGCATGGCCACATCGGTGCCGGTCGCCATCGCCATGCCGACATCTGCAGTGCTCAGCGCTGGTGCATCATTAATACCATCGCCCACCATAGCGATCCATTGACGGGGCTGTTGATTGTCTGCAATTTTAAGACTGCTAATAATTCCAGCTTTGTTAGCTGGCATGATAGGCGCGAATGTCTCATCAATACCAATGGCAGTTGCAACATGATTTGCCGCAGCAAAATGGTCGCCAGAGAGCATCACGCATCGGATGTGCATCTGGTGTAAGGTATCGATGGCTTGTTTGGCGTTGGCTTTGACTGCATCCCCAAAAGCAAATACTGCAATGACTTTTAGTTTGTCATTATCATTAACTAACACGGAAATAGTTTGACCCGCTGCCAGTGCTATGCTGGCAATTTCTGTTACCAGATTATATTCGCTATGCCCTTGTAGAGATGTCAGACTACGTAGCGATAGCATTTTATTTTTCCACGGACCTGACATAGGTTTTCCTTCTATGCCTATACCAGGAAGCGCTTTACTATCCATGGTACGGATCGGTGTGAGATTTTGTAATTTGGTGGCATCTAGTAAAGCCTGTGCCAATGGATGCTCACTGCCCAATTGTAGTCCGGCCGCAGTGCTGAGAATTTCAGTTAGTGATTCTGTTGTTTGATGTAGTGGGTACACATGTAGCAAGCGGGGGTGGCCAACGGTGAGTGTGCCAGTTTTATCAAATGCAACAATATTAATGCGATGCGCATGCTCTAGAACCTGCGGATCTTTGATTAGAATCCCAAAACGTGCAGCAACCCCAGTGCCCGCCATAATTGCTGCTGGCGTGGCTAAGCCCAGTGCGCACGGACAGGCAATCACTAATACAGAGACTGCGCGCAAGATGGCGATGGTGCCTGAGTCTAAGTAGATCCAGTTAGCAATGCCAGTGATGATGGCGATCATAATGACACCAGGCACAAAAATAGCACTGACTTGGTCGACTAACTTTTGAATGGGTGCTTTTTGTAATTGCGCTTCTTCTACTAATGTAATGATTTTTGATAGCACACTCTCGACCCCTGTTGCACGTGTTTGTATAACAAGCGCGCCTTCGCCATTAAGAGAGCCGCCGATGACTGTACGGCCAGTCTCTTTTTTGATGGGCATGCTCTCGCCAGTGAGTAGTGATTCATCGACGTGGCTTATGCCGTTGATGATCATGCCATCGACGGGGATACGTTCGCCAGGGAATACCAGCACATGGTCACCGGTTAGAACGTGTTCTAATGAAATAAGTTGATACTGTTCCAGGTTGTTATAGTCAGGATCAGCAGTGGTAGGGGTTAGGACTTTAGCCTGCTCGGGCCAAAGTTTTTGAAGTGCACGAATTGCTGCACTGGTTTGTCGTTTGGTTCTGGCTTCTAGCCATTTACCAAGCAATACCATACAAATAATGACTGCAGCGCCTTCAAAAAATAATTCGTGGATGGCGTGCGTTGCCGTGAGCATTTGGTAGACGCTTAGTCCGTAGGCTGCGCTGGTGCCTAGCGCAACCAGTAAGTCCATGGTGGCTACGCCAGTTTGTAGTGATTTAAAAGCTGCACTATAAAAACGCCATCCGAATATAAATTGAACAGGTGTCGCAAATGCGAGTTGCCATCCTGGACTTAGTATCCAATCTTTACCGAATGGCATTAATACCATCGGTAGTAGTAAGGGGGCAGTCAGCGCTGCACTGATGATGACTCGAGATAGTCCATCACTACTCCAAAATGCATTACTTGGGGTAAGTGCGTTTTTGCCGATTGGTGAGTTGAGGTGAGCTTGGTATCCAGTCTTCTCTATAGCAATAATAATATCTTGTAGAGAGGTATTGGAGTCGTTATGGAGCCTGATACGCGCTTGTTCGGTTGCAAGGTTGACACTGACTGCCGCTACCCCTGGTATCGAGAGTAGTGTTTTCTCTACCCTGCCCACGCATGATACGCAGGACATGCCGCCAATACCTATGGTAAATAATGGAGAAGAGGCCTGCGATGGTGTAGCCATAGGTTAATAATCTACAGTATGTGAACTAGCGAATTTGAATTTTTTTACGTTTTTAGGTGGGGGTTTTTAGTGAAGTATCTTAGCCAAGTATCTTAGGCAAGCATCTGATGTATTATTTATAGGTAGGACTGCAAGGTTTGTAATGTAACCTGATCAGTGTTTAGGTTTTTGCGTGGGCATCTGCTCTATGCTGTATGAATGCACTATAAGGGCTGTCATGGAGCCACATACCCAATACCATAGCACAAAGAAAAACTAGCCCTTTTACTTGGCCGGCGCCAATAGACACTAAGACGGGCCCTGGGCAGAAGCCTGCGATAGCCCAGCCCGCACCAAATAATATACTGCCGATGATGAGTTCTTTATTAATATGTGATTTGCCAGGCAGATGTAGCGGCTCTGAGAAGAGGGTCTTAGTATTAGCTTCAATCCAACGAAAACCAAAGTAGCTTACAGGGATAGCCCCTAGCATGACAAAAGCCAAGCTTGGATTCCAAACGCCAAAAATATCTAGAAACTGGATGACATTTGCGGGATTGCTCATGCCAGACAATATCAAACCGATACCAAATATAAGGCCAGCGCCAAACGTCGTTAGGATTTTCATATGGATTTCTTTATCTTAGATGATTGTACACATAAGCAACAATGAAGCCGCTTGCCATAAAGCTCAGGGTTGCGATTAGTGAGCGTGTGGAAAGTCTGCTTAATCCACATACCGCATGTCCACTCGTACAACCAGAGCCCATCCGAGTGCCAAACCCAACTAGTAGACCTGCCAAGACTAATGGGATGTAATCAGTATCAATGCGCGATTCTGGAGCCGTCATCCAGAGTTGATAAAAGAAGGAGGTGCTCATGACACCTAAGATGAATGCGATACGCCAGCTATAGTGACCTTTTGGTGTGTTATTGAATTGCATGAGGCCGCCAATCATTCCACTAATGCCGAGGATCCGACCTCTAGTGGCAATGAGTATTACAGCAGACAGTCCGATTAGCACGCCACCAATGAGTGAGGCAATTGGAGTGAATTGTGCCCATGCGATGTTGATATTCATGGTGTCTACTCCGTGAAAGATGCTTTTATATAAAAGAGAGAATGATACAAGCATTGAAAACACTGCAAACAGTAATTCTATGCGAGCGCTTTCCCATTTTTTACTAAGATGTCTACCCATGATTAAACCCAATCCGGAGCCGGAGATAAACGGCGTAGCAATTGCCCAAGGTATTGTATTGGCCATGCTGGCTAATAGCGTACTGCCAACCGATACTATGGTTAATACCCCTAGGGATGTTGCAACAATCGATGTCATGGGTAAATCGGTGTATTTCTTTAAGGCGGGAACGATAATAAATCCGCCCCCAACACCTAGTAGTCCAGAGAGTAATCCAGCGCTAGCGCCCGATCTAATTAATGCGCGAGCGCATGGTACAGTCCAGATCAGCCTACTGATCGATTGATTGAGCTGGCAAGGTGGCGCGCTGCGTATCGGTATAATGCCTTTGTGCGCATGATAGATTTGTAAAATCCTGTGACTTGAAACGAGCAAGAGCACCAGGCCAAAACCTAATTGTAGTGGTGTGTTGGGTATTTGGTGTGATAGCCACAAGCCAATAGGCGAGAACATGAGGCCAAATAAACCCATCAGTAGCGCCGCTTTGTAGCGCAGTGTGTGAGCGCGTAAACCCAAGACGGCACCAATACTAGCAGATAGCGCAACTGCTGCTAGCGCAATGGGTCCAGCCTGATATATCTGCAAGTCGAGCGCAAAAATTAATAGCGGTACTGACAAGATTGCGCCGCCTGCGCCAGTTAGGCCCATTAACAGCCCTACTGCTGCGCCCAGAAGCAGGGCAATCAGTTGTAGGTAATTGATGACTTGTAGGTAATCCATATTTACAATATATATAAATATATAATATTATTCAATATAATATTTAATGAAAATTTAAAGAAAAATATAATCGTTTATTCATCAATCAATAAATAAATAAATAAATAATTTAGGAATCTTATGGATCCTGTCGTGCAACACTTTTTTGATCAATCCACTAGCACATTGAGTTACGTGGTCTATGAAGCGCCAGGGTCGAAGGCTAATGTCATTGATAGCGTGCTTAATTACGACTCAAAGTCAGGCAGCACAGCAACAATCGCTGCCGATCAGATGGTGCGCTTCGTCAAAGAACATCGTCTCCAAGTCGAATGGATTTTGGAGACGCATGCGCATGCGGATCATTTCAGTGCGGCGCCTTATATTAAACAACAACTCGAAGGACGTATCGCCATTGGTAGTCAGATTAAAGTTGTGCAGCAGACGTTTGAACATATTTTTAATTTAGGGCAGGATTTTGTTGTCGATGGATCTCAATTTGATTATTTGCTCAACGCTGATGAGAAAATCTCATTTGGCGCCTTATCTTTTAAAGCGTTGTTTGTGCCAGGGCATACGCCTGCCTGTATGGTTTATGAGATTGGGGACGCTATATCTGTAGGCGATACGTTATTTATGCCTGACGTGGGTAGTGCGCGTTGTGATTTTTCTGGAGGTGACGCCCAGCAATTGTATCGTTCTGCGAGAATAATACTATCCCGACCGCCCAAGACTAAGCTATTTATGTGCCATGACTATCCTCCGAGTGACAGAACGAAGGCCTATGAGACTACAGTCGGTGCGCAACAACAGGGCAATATTCATCTGCGGGATGGTATTTCGGAGCAGCAATTTGTGACGATGCGATTTACTAGAGATCAGACCTTAGAGATGCCAGTATTAATTTTACCGGCGATACAAGTCAATATTCGAGCTGGCTATCTACCGCCAGTGGAAGACAATGGTATTGCCTATATTAAAATACCGTTAAACACTTTGTAGGACGTTATTTGTATGTCTATTAATCCACAGAAAATGGAGAGGTCTATTGAGCAAGCCTATGCCCTGACTACTGCCTTAGCAAATAAAAATAGGTTGCTGTTGTTGTGTCAGTTAAGTGCAGGCGAGTTAAATGTGACTGAATTAGAGAGCGCAACTGGCATTCGTCAGCCGACCTTGTCCCAACAGATTGGTGTGCTGCGAGAGCAAAAGATTATTCAGTCTAGGCGAGACGGCAAGAACATATATTATTCAATCAGTAACCCAGTCGCGCTAGAGATGATACAGCTGCTTTATCAGCATTTTTGCAATTCAAAACGGTAGTTAGGCGTAGTCTTGTATCGCCTTGATACAGCCTTGCACAATGATATGACGTAGCTCTGCGTAATCGATAGAAACAATATACACATTGCCTTCTGGGTCTAGGTTTAACATGGGCGTGCCATTTTCTTTAAATTTAAATTCCCAGTGTTTCCCTTCGAGCACGACATCGGCGCGCACGTCATATAAGCAGTCAGCAACGGTTTCGATGGTGGATTTAGGGTGGTAGGGTTTTTTAAATGCACTGGTCAGAACCTCTTGATTATGATCTGAAATGAACTGATCGAAAAAAAACCTCACCGCATGTCGTGATTCACTATTCTCTAGTGATCGCTGAAACAGCTTGCTCATTGTTTCGGTACAAATGACCAAAAAAAACAGCTTTAAAGAATATTGTTCTGGGCGGATGACATCAATGTCGTCAGCAATGCTGACGAGTCGTTGTGCTTGGTGCATCATGACGGTTGCAGAGTAGCGCGGATCGCTGGGTTTGTTTTTCTCGAGCGACTCCACAAAGCTTCTTGCAGCCTCTGGAGTGGCGAAGAAAGGTTTGTAAAAATCAATCCATGCGTTCATCGTAGTTTTCCCTGTTAATTGATATCGTTTCGATCGTTCATCAGGTATCTGGACGCGCACCTGCAGAGTCGTAAAATTATAGCGTATGCAGAGCTTCAATTTTGAGATTTTTGGAGTTTCACCCGATTCAGATTGGACGTCATCAATAGTCGATCCGGGTTTACACTACGCTATCCTTACATTTGAATTTGATATGGAGTTGATCCAGATCATGATGATTTTTGCTGGTTTAGCAGACCATCGTTGTAGATGGCGTTTCAGAAGACAGAGTGGGCGCAATGGGCGAGTGCAAACTCGATGACGTTTAACGATGGCTAGAGCGGTGATGCGATATATAAAAATATAGGACGTATAGACAGATTGCTTCGGTTGCTTATTGGTCTGACTTTGATTGCTATGCGTGTATTGAGTATGGTTGGTCCGTGGGGTTGGATGGGTTTGATTCCAATGGCTACTGTTTTATTTAAGTTCTGCCCAGCTTATATGCTGCTTGGTATTAAGACTTGTCAGGTGGAACCCGGAATTACATGAATAGCGCAGATAGTATGCGCTATATTGTAGTGTGCATCAGGCGCTGCGCCCTATTGATGACCTGATGCCTTTGATAACCCTAGCCCACCATAGTGTGGGGTAGGGTTTTATTGGTGCCGTTGATCTAGAAGCGCCACTGTGATGAGGACGGCCTCCCATTAGATTGCGGATAGGCTATAGTATGAGGATGGTGATTTCAGTCTAGCGTCTCGCTGGTCGCGTAACCACCGCCGTAGTTATTTCATAACTAACTGATTTTATTGATTAATTTATTTTTCTGCTCACATTGTCGCGGAATTAACGTAAATACTTTTGAGGGAAACATTCCATGTCCCAAGCGCCAACACCAGTCAGTATGCCTAACCCAGTGAAAGTGATGATGCGTGAGGGCCGAGTAGCCCTAGGCATGAATGTGCGTCTTGCCCGCTCGGGCGATATTGCGCGGATTGCTAAAACCACGGGACATGATTTTATTTTCATTGATGCTCAACATGCCTTGTTTAACTTGGAGACGATTGGTCATATTGCCCAAGCTGCATTGGGTTGCGGGATCGCACCGCTGGTGCGTGTAGGCAGTTGTGATGACCCTAATATTTCTGTGCTATTGGACAATGGAGTGACTGGTATTGTGTTTCCAGACGTCAGCAATGCTGAAGAGGCAAGGCGTGCGGTGCGACGTTCTAAGTTTCCACCGATCGGGCGTCGTTCGGTGGCTGGCGCGTACTCGATTTTTGATTACCGATCAATGTCTACTGCACAATCAGTGCCAGCATTGCAAGATAATACTTTGGTGGTTTGTATGATTGAGAATCGTGAAGGTGTTGAGAATGTGGATGAGATTGCCGCGGTGCCTGGGGTTGATGTGATTCATGTTGGGGCAAATGATTTGTTAACTGCGATGGGTAAGCCGGGGCAGTTTGGTGACCCTGAGGGTGCTGCCGCGATTGAGAAGGTGATTGACGCTGCAGTGCGTCATGGCAAGATTGCTGGGGTTGGTGGTGACCGTCACTTGCCGCGGCAGATGGACTATATCCGTCGCGGTGCGCGGTTTATTACAACCAATAGTGAGATTGCATTCTTAATGGCAGAGGCAACTCGAGTCACTACCGAATTGCGCAAAGCCCAGCAAGAGGCTGGGGTGTAAGTTTTTCAGCATGGCGTTCGCTGGAGTGCGGTTTATACAGACTCACCACTGAGTGTTCACCACATTAATCAAAATCATTGTGTAATTTTGTAAAAAGGGTAGCGGGTATGAATAAATTAGTCTATTTGATGTTGGCCACCGTTCAGGTCATGTTAGTCCTTGTTGCAGGTAGTAGCCTTGCTGCTGAGACTTACCCCAGTAAGGCAGTGCGGGTCATTGTGCCGTTCCCTCCTGGGGGCAGCAATGACATTGTGGCGCGGCAAGTAGCTGCAGAGTTGGCGAACCGTTTGGGGCAACAAGTGGTGATTGATAATCGTGGTGGTGCTGGCGGTATTATTGGCTCGGAGATTGCAGCCAATGCTCAGCCTGATGGTTATACCTTGTTGATTGCGTCGGTAGCGTTTGCTTATAATCCATCGATTTTCAAATCCCAAGTACGCTTTGATCCCGTTAAGTCGTTTGTGCCCGTTGCGTTGTTAGGCACTGGACCCGGTGCGTTAACGGTCAGTCCGAAGCTAGCGGTGAACAGTACACGCGAGCTGATTGCCTTGGCCAAATCAAAGCCGGGGATTCTCACCTACGCGACTGCAGGTGTTGGTAGTTTTCAGCATCTTGGCACCGAGTTGTTTCGCTTAAGTGCCGGCATTGATATTTTGCACGTACCTTTTAAAGGCGGCGGTCCTGCAATGGCCGATGTGATTGCCGGAAATACTCAAATTACTATGGGTTCCTTGTTGCAGCTAATACCGCATATCCAGAGTGGTCGGTTGAAAGGCTTAGGCGTGGGTAGTTTGAAGCGTAATAGCGCTTTGCCCAACCTGCCGACGATTGCTGAAAGTGGTGTGCCTGGCTATGAAGCCAATAATTGGTGGGGTTTGTTAGCGCCTGCTGGACTGCCTGTAGCGATTTTGCGGCGCCTAGAAAATGAATTGTCGAGCATTTTAGCAACACCTGAAATGCAGAAAAAATTTGATTCTCAAGGTGCGGAAGTCGCTTATATGAATTCTGTAACTTATAGCAAATTCTTGAAATCAGAGACTGTAAAATGGTCTAAGGTTGTGCGTGATGCGGGTATCAAGGCTGATTAAGCATTGATGCCAGTGAGTCATTTAAACAGTATTAGTGATTAGTGATTAGTGATTAGTGATTATAGATTGCGAAATTCAAGATCGAAAATGTGATCTGAAATTATGTTAGGACATTTATGTCCACTTTTAAGAGGAGTGTAGTCATGTCTCATGTCATTCGAGTACACCAATATGGTGGCCCTGAGCAAATGCAGTGGGAAGAGATCGAAGTCGGTAAGCTGGGTCCGGGTGAAGTGCGGGTGCGCAACACCGCAGTGGGTTTAAATTATATTGACACTTATCATCGTACCGGCTTGTATCCCTTACCCTTACCCTTGCCATTGGTATTGGGTTCTGAGGGGGCAGGCGTGATTGAGGCAGTTGGCCCGCGCGTGAAAGAGTTTAAAGTGGGCGATCGGGTGGCTTATGCGCAACCGATTGGTGCTTATGCAGAAGTCTTGATTCGTCCGGTAGCGCGCCTGGTGAAGATTCCTAAGGGGATTAGCGATGAAGTGGCTGCAGCGATGATGCTCAAGGGGATGACGGCATGGTATCTGTGTCGCCGGACCTACCGCATCAAGGCTGGCGACACTGTTGTGGTACATGCGGCTGCCGGTGGCGTGGGTCAAATTCTGTGTCAATGGATTAAGCATTTAGGTGGCACCGTGATTGGTACGGTCGGTAGTGATGACAAAGTGGCATTGGCTAAAAAGGTGGGCTGTAAGCATGTAGTGGTGATGTCGCGTGAGAAGCTCTCTGAGCGCGTCAAAGCGATTACCAAAGGCCGTGGTGTACCCGTGGTTTACGATGGGGTTGGTAAGGATACTTTTGCAGAGTCTCTGGATTGCTTAGCACCGCTAGGTATGATGGCGAGCTTTGGTAATGCGTCGGGTGCAGTGCCACCGGTGAACATTGGGATCTTGGCGCAAAAGGGGTCATTATTTTTAACGCGCCCAACTTTGGTAAGCTATACCGCAAGTCGTGAAGATTTACTGACCGCGACACGCGAGTTGTTTGCTGTAGTCAAAAAGGGTGCAGTTAAAATTACGATTAATCAACGTTATGCACTCGCCGATGCAGCGCAAGCACATCGTGATCTCGAAGCGCGTAAAACCACTGGCTCTACGGTGTTAGTGCCATGAGCCGTTTATTATTTATGCTCAGAGGTTTCCGATTTGCACCCCTAGTGTTGTCCTGTGGTTTGGTGGGTGTTGCGTATGCCCAGCAAGCACCAGCGCCCGTAGTTGACTATGGTCGCGTGCTGATGCAAGGGCAGTTACGTACGGGTATTGCGTTGCGCGAACTGGATCGTGCGCGCTATGCCATGTCACAAGCTGAGCAAGATGTGACTGCGGCTAATCAGTCGTATCAGGCGGCAGTTAATTTGCTCGCGCAACGTAAACAAGCGTTAGAGCAGGCGCAGCAGAGTTTTGTGGCAGCTAAAGAAAAATTTATTGCAGCTCAGAAATCTTACGATGGTGCAATCAATGCCGTTGATGATGTTTATCGAGGAACCTCGGGAGTGCCAAAAAATACCGATCAACAGTCGAAATAAAAGTTTAAAGCAATCAGTTAGTTATGTGATTGCCAGAGGCAAACTCCGAATGAAGTTGGTGTTTGTCGCGCTAGGGTGACTGTTTTTGGTGGATTGTGATGCTCATGATTGCTTTGCCGTTTGTGTGGTTTGATGATGGTGTTTTAAAGTTTTGAATAAATTTCCATTCGGCACATACATTGTAGTCAACCACAAAGGTCATCTCACGTTAAAATAGTGGTAGCGTACTTTCGCTGAGGATGGTTGCATTACATTTAAATTAATTAATCTGGAGAAATTATGAATAAGTTTTTAAGTAGCATGCTTGCCGCCGGCTTGACGGTGCTGGCCTTAAATGCAACCGCACAGAATCAAGCGCCAACACCCGTGCCGGTACCGGTGCAAGCGCCTGCTGCTGCTTCAGCACCTACCCAACGAGTTGTGACTGAGCCCGCTAAGGCAGCCCCAACACCAGCTCCAGCCCCAGAAATGAAAGCGGACAAGCCCGCTAAGAAAGCTAAAAAGAAAGCCAAGAAAGCTAAAAAGAAAGCCAAGAAGTCTAGGTCCGTAGCCACTGATCAGCAGCCCGCACCAGCACCAGCTCCTGGACCAGGGCAATAAGTAAAATTGGACATTGAGTAGCAAATGTTTAAGTCGAAAGCAGGTGCCTGGCGCCTGCTTTTTTTTAAGCGCACACTACCGATTTAGATTTCGAACTTGGTGCTACGCTCAATCGTTAAAACCTAAATCTCTATTAATAATCAATGCACTATATAGACTCTGCGAGTGGTGCCACCTATTCTGCTGATCAGCCCCGTTGGTGTGGTGCTGATGGCGCCTATTTGAATTTGGCACCGAGTACAGGTCTGCGGCGAGAGCAAATTCGCACCCAAGACTCTACGCTTTGGCGCTATGCGGCGGCGATTGCGGTGGACCCGCTGCAGGCGGTTAGTCTAGGTGAAGGCAATACGCCATTATTGGCGCGGTATTGGCATGGTGTGCGAGTGCGCTTTAAACTGGAATTTATGATGCCAACCGGCTCGTTTAAAGACCGCGGCATGACAGTGATGGTCAGCCACCTCAAAAATCTAGGGGTCGAAGCAGTGCTTGAGGATTCGTCAGGGAACGCTGGTGCATCGTTATCTGCCTATGCAGCTGCGGCACAAATCCATTGTCGAATTTTAGTGCCACAGACCGCCTCTTATCCCAAGATTGCTCAGATTGCTGCTTGTGGCGCGGATGTGGTGACCGTTCCAGGGACGCGCCAAGCGGTAGCCGATGCCGCCTTAGCCATGAGCCAAGAGATTTTTTACGCCAGTCATAATTGGCAACCGTTTTTTATTGAAGGCACCAAGACGCTTGCCTATGAGTTGTGGGAGTCTCTGGGCTTTCGTGCGCCAGATAATGTGATTACGCCTTTGGGCTACGGCAGCAATGTATTGGGTTTGGCTCGCGGGTTTGAGGAGCTGTTACGCAATGGTGAGATTTCGCGTCTACCTAGACTGTTTGCAGTACAGGCAGCGAATTGTGCGCCTTGTTATGCAACGTGGAAGGCGGGGTTGGAGACGCCTGTTTCGACCACAATCCGCCCCACTATCGCCGAAGGTATTGCTTCTTCCCAACCGACTCGACTCCGAGAGGTGGTGCAAGCAATACGGCAATCGGCAGGTGAAATTGCCGCAGTCAGCGAGGGTGAAATTGTGGTCGCTCTGAGTGAGCTTGCCCAGATGGGATTTTATGTGGAGCCAACTTGTGCTTCGGCTGCTGCTGGCTTGAGTCAATGGTTAGAGAAGGGCGTAATTGGTGCAGATGAGGATACGGTAGTAGTGCTAACGGGTAGTGGGCTTAAAAGTGGCGAACGGATTGGTCAGTTGTTACACCTACAGCCACGCCTGCTCTAGTTCTAGTCATAGACGCGTTAGCGGGACGCCTGAGGCAACAAGTGCACCGCTAACGGTCTACTTTGCAATGAATACAGTAAGTATTGGAAAACTTTAATCATTACAAGGTAATGATTAAAGGTCACAATATTTTCAGATGGTTATCACTTTCCTGGGACAGCAACTTGGAGTATGCCGTGGTTGCCATCAATGGCAATAGTAGTCGCGAACGGGGCACTGCGTTGGCGCAAGGTTTCGATTGCCGCCATCTCCTTAGCAGTATCGCAAATGATGGTTTCATTCAAAGCGTTATGCCGCACGAACTCAAAGGAGGCACGTTCTACGGTATTACCTTTGAGCTCAACCCGCGCTAGCATGCCCAGCCAGTCGCCATGGGCGCGACCACCATGGCCGGTGTGAAACGAGAAGCTACCCAAGCCATAGAATATTGGCTTGCCTTTGTAGAGTTCTACAGGTAGCGAATAATGCGGTCCGTGACCAATGACAATATCAGCACCAGCATCGATGACCGCATGGCTAATCTCAGTCATGTATTCCAAAACCTCTTCGTGTAAACCCCAATGTTGAGAGGCAACCAAAACATCCACTTGCTTACGCAAATCACTAATCTCTTGCACGTATTCAGCAAGATATTTTGGATCAGTCCAAGTCACAATCACAGGTGGTACGCCTGGGCGATTTGCTGGTGGAATTTCCGGGCGTGTTTTGTGTAAAGGTAATTGATAGGCAGTGATACCGCGCAGAGCGGCGACACCAGGTGAATGCTCTAGTGCTTCGTGGTTGGTTGGCCAATACACCGATGTGCGCTGAATAAAGCCGTATCTAACCCCATTATGGGTAATGATGACAGGTGCGCGCGCTTCACTACGGTTGAGCCCTGCACCGGTGCTGGGGATGCCTAAAGTTTTGAGCGCTTGAAGGGAGGCGGAGATTGCCTCGGTGCCGTAATTTACGTTGTTTGCGTTACCAATGGCAGCATAGCCGGCAATCTTAAGTGCTTGTCCGGCAGCGGGGCTGGCATAAAAACCCTCGTCCATTACAGATACTGCAGCAGGCGGCTGATAAAAGCAGCACTCTAAATTGCCAAACAGCACATCAGCGCTATTGAGGGTGCTCGCAATTTGGCGAAACGGGATGGTGGCGTCGGTAACATTCATTAAGTTGATGTCACCAGTTAGCATCATCAAAGTGGAACTCATAGCAATTTCCTTAAAAACATGGGAGTTGAATAAATCGCCGCAGCGCTATAGAGCTGTGGTTAACCTTAGGCGATGTTGTAGCGTGCTTGCGTTAGAAGCGCAAGTGTAGTGTGTGCTTCATGACTCAGCCAATGGGTTTATTGCTTACGCTAAAGCGCATATAGAAACACCTGATAGTTAAATTTTTCTAATCCGAAGGTTGATAAAATTTATATTGCAAAGCAACAAAAAAGATTGACTTTCGTAGGGGTTCGGGCAAAATAGGAACTGTGTTGGGTGTCTTTTCAGACATCGGCACATGTCCTCCAAAACCTCCTCCTTTGGTGGAACTTAAGCGCAACCCTTTAGGGTTGCGCTCTTTTTTTGTGCATATTGCAATGCGTCATTGTAGCCTAATCTTTTTAGGATGTGGATCTTCAGGCTAGATTATTTGTTAATCCAAATGAAAGCTATTTAAACCTTAAAGATGAGAGCTCTGGTTTTTGTATGAATACCGATAGTTGCCCATGCTTGACATATTATTTTTTATCTAGCACAATGTGAACTGTGTTGGGTGTCTTCTCCAGACATCAACACCTTGTCCTCCAATACCTCCTCCTTTGGTGGACTTTTAACGCGACTCTGATGAGTTGCGTTTTTTTTTGCATATTCTGCGAATTGATTATGCGGCACTGCATCAGTGGTTTGCTATACTTGATGGCTTGCCAGAACATCAGGATTAATTATTAATCTATTCACAGTGGATAATCTGTGTTCGCGGTAGTTTGAGATGCAGTTAGTAATTTAAGCGCTAGCGATTGCTTGGCTTATTGCGCAGGATATGCGTATGGGTCACTTGTAGGGTTCGTCCCCTACAATGCAGAGTTGTTGGGTTGTTAGGTTAGGGCATTGGCATTGACTCTGGTCAAGGAGAATTTGCTATGTGGTGTATTAGATTGGGCGACTTGTAGGCATAAGGCGCTTTCCTGCTCATGATGAGCACAATATTTAAAGCGGATTAAAGCAATGAAAATTCATGAATATCAGGCCAAAGAATTATTGCGGCAATATGGTGTAGTCACGCCACGTGGAATGCCTTGTTTCAGTGTAGATGAGGCAGAAGCGGCAGCGAAGACTTTGGGCGGTAGCGTCTGGGTTGTTAAAGCACAAATTCATGCCGGCGGTCGCGGCAAAGGTGGTGGTGTCAAAGTGGCCAAGTCCATGGCTGATGTAAAGAGTTATGCTAGTAGCATTTTGGGTATGCAATTGAAAACCCATCAAACTGGACCAGAAGGCCAGAAGGTGCGCCGGCTATTGGTGGAAGAAGGTGCAGACATCAAGAAAGAACTCTACGTCGGTCTTGTAGTTGATCGCGGTACGCAGCGCGTAGTGTTGATGGTCTCAAGTGAAGGCGGTATGGATATTGAAGAAGTCGCAGCACATACCCCTGAGAAAATTCATAAAGTGGCGATCGATCCAATATTAGGCTTAACCGATACAGATGCCGATGACATGGCGCAAAAAATTGGTGTGCCAGCCGCCTCTGTGCCGCAAGCCCGCGCTATGTTACAAGGCTTGTATAAAGCCTTTGATGCGACCGATGCCTCGTTGGCTGAAATTAATCCACTGATCTTGACCGGTGATGGTCGCGTCATCGCACTCGATGCGAAAATTGATTTCGATGGTAACGCGCTATTCCGTCATCCTGAATTGGTCGCTTTGCGTGATGTTGAGGAAGAAGATCCTGCAGAAGTTGAAGCTTCAAAACATGATTTAAACTACATTCAACTCGAAGGTAACATTGGTTGTTTGGTCAATGGTGCGGGACTAGCGATGGCTTCTATGGATATCATCAAGCTATACGGTGGTAGCCCAGCTAACTTTCTAGATGTCGGTGGTAGTGCGACTGCTGAGAAAGTGACAGAGGCATTTAAAATTATGTTACGTAATCCCGAACTCAAAGCCATTTTGGTTAATATATTTGGCGGGATTATGAAGTGCGATGTGATCGCGCATGGCATTGTTGCTGCGGCTCGCCAAGTCAGTTTGAGCGTGCCTTTAGTAGTCAGACTGGAAGGCACTAACGTAGATTTGGGCAAGAAAATTCTAGCCGATTCTGGTTTGCCCATTATCTCAGGCAATAACATGGCAGATGCTGCACAAAAAGTTGTCGCAGCAGCGAAAGGAGCACACTAATGTCTATTCTCATAAATAAAGATACACGGGTGATGACCCAAGGGATTACTGGTAAGACTGGGCAATTCCATACCAAAACCGGCAAGGAGTATGCCGATGGTCTGAATTGTTACGTTGCTGGGGTGACCCCTAAAAAGGGTGGCCAGAAATACGAAGGCATTCCAATTTTTGAATCGGTTAAAGATGCTAAGTCTGCAACTGGTGCTAATGTATCGGTTATTTACGTACCTCCTCCTTTTGCTGCTGCAGCAATTGAGGAGGCGGTTGATGCCGAGTTAGATTTGGTCATTTGTATCACCGAGGGTATTCCGGTGCGCGATATGATTCGTCTGAAGTATAAGATGGAAAAAAACAACAGCAAGACGTTGTTGATAGGACCAAATTGCCCGGGCGTGATTACCCCAGATGAAATTAAAATTGGGATCATGCCAGGACATATTCATAAGAGTGGTCCGATTGGCGTGGTTTCTCGCTCAGGCACCTTGACCTATGAGGCTGTCGGTCAGTTAATGGAGATTGGCCTAGGTCAGTCGTCTTGCGTGGGTATTGGCGGTGACCCAGTGAATGGTCTCAAGCACATTGATGTCATGCGTATGTTTAATGACGATCCGCAAACTGAAGCGGTGATCATGGTTGGCGAAATAGGCGGCTCCAATGAAGAAGAGTGTGCCCGTTGGATTAAAGCTAATATGAAAAAACCTGTGGTGGGGTTTATTGCTGGTGTGACAGCGCCCGAAGGCAAGCGAATGGGGCATGCGGGAGCGATCATCTCAGGTGGCAAAGGCACTGCTGAGGAGAAATTGGCAGTGATGGAAGAGTGTGGTATCCGTACGACAAAAAATCCCGCTGAGATGGGCAAGCTACTTAAGTCAGTATTACGTTAATTGGTCAGGTATTGACCTTTTGTAGAAGATTTCGGACGCTGCGCTCAGTGCTTGGGGCGCATTGTCCGAATCGAGCTTTCAAAAGGCGGAAGAAAATAATAGATTTAAATCGTCGTGGTAACGAGACGAAAAAATGAGTCAGGTAGAACAAAAATAAAGTATAGTCATTGCATCCGTTGTGAATAACCAAGAATATAACCGAGGTTTGAAGGTAAGTGCTATCGGTTAACCATCGTAGCAGTGACGTGTATCAGGTAATCAGCAATTGGACATCCGTATCTAGTCGTCAGCACTCAGGTGAGGAGGGGTTGTTGGACTGCAGGCGCAGATCTCATTTGCAATAGAAGATCTGACCAGCGCAATCTGTGATCATTGATTGATCCAGATTAGCCATGGTTTTAGCAGAACACCAACACCGTATTGCTTTGATTTCAAATGTGGTTGTGTTCATTACTGTCGAGGAGAATTGCATCATGGCGTTGTCTGATATTGAAATTGCCCAAGCGGCGAAAATGCAGCGTATCGTAGCAGTGGCTCATCAACTAGGGATTCCCGAGGATCATCTGGTGCCCTACGGCCATTACAAATCTAAGGTGTCCTTAGAATATGTAGACTCTTTGAAAACAAATAAAAACGGCAAGCTGATTTTAGTCACGGCGATCAGTCCAACGCCAGCCGGTGAAGGCAAAACCACCACCACCGTTGGCTTGGGTGATGCACTGAATCATATTGGTAAAAAAGCGGTGATTTGCTTACGTGAGCCGTCTTTAGGCCCTGTATTTGGGGTCAAGGGTGGTGCTGCGGGTGGTGGCTATGCGCAAGTCGTTCCGATGGAGGATATTAATTTACATTTCACCGGTGATTTTAGTGCGATAGGTTTGGCTAACAACCTACTCTCTGCCATGATTGATAATCACATCAGTCATGGCAATGCTTTAGGCATTGATCCGCGCCGTATTACTTGGAAGCGGGTAATGGACATGAATGACCGCGCGCTACGCGATATTGTTGTGTCATTGGGCGGTACCGCTAACGGCTATCCCCGTGAAGATGGCTTTGATATCGTAGTGGCCTCAGAGGTGATGGCGATATTTTGCTTGGCGACATCGTTAAAAGATTTGAAAAATCGACTCGGAAACATCGTGTTTGGTTACACTCGTGAGGGCAAGGCCTTGCATGCAAGGGATTTGAATGCGCATGGTGCAATGACGGTCTTGCTAAAAGATCAGCTGGCCCCCAATCTTGTACAAACACTAGAGAACAATCCGGCATTTATTCACGGTGGACCATTTGCGAATATTGCCCATGGTTGCAATACCGTCATTGCTACACAGACAGCTCTTAAGCTTGCTGATTATGTGGTGACAGAGGCGGGCTTTGGTGCAGACTTAGGTGCAGAGAAGTTCTTAGATATTAAGTGTCGCAAAGCGGGTCTGAAGCCAGCAGCGGCTGTGATCGTGGCGACAGTACGCGCGCTCAAGCATCATGGGGGTGTCGATAAAACTCAACTGAATGTGGAGAATATCGCAGCCCTTGATAAAGGTGTGGTGAATCTGGAGCGCCATATTCACAATGTTAAAAATGTCTATGGTATCCCGTGTGTAGTTTCCATTAATCGATTTACTGCCGATACTGAAGCTGAAATGCAATTGCTGACAGCGCGCGTAGAAAAATTAGGCGTGCAAGTTGTTGTAGCAAACCATTGGGCGGAAGGAGGTAGAGGTGCGGCTAATCTGGCTCATGTCGTAGTTGGATTGTGCGATCAACCTTCTGCGCCGACTTTTGTCTATGAGGATAGCGACCCCTTGTGGGACAAAATGAAGAAAGTTGCAACAAAAATATATGGTGCTGCTGACATCTCGGCTGACAGTAAAGTACGCAATCGAATCAAGGAGTTGCAGGAGGGCGGTTATGGTCACTATCCAGTGTGTGTGGCCAAAACCCAATCTTCATTCTCAACCGACCCCAGTTTGCGTGGTGCACCATCAGGGCATATGGTAAATATTCGTGAAGTGCGCCTAGCTGCAGGTGCAGAGTTTATTGTCATGGTCTGCGGTGACATTATGACTATGCCTGGCTTGCCCAAAGTGCCCTCGGCGGAGAAAATTGATTTAACTGATGATGGTAAGGTGGTTGGTCTATTCTAAATTGCGATTGAGTTAAGGCTGCCCCGACCAATCAACAGCTGTTGTTGGCCGGGGGGGGGATCGTGTATATTTCGAGGCAGGAAGTCAATTCTATGATCTGGTCGGATGATGGACTCAAGTGATTCTAGGGCCTGACTAGAGTCATTCTTCCACGATTGCTAAACACTGCATTGTAAGGGTGGAGTTATCACGGCCGATTAGAATGAGCGACGGTAATTTATTTAATGAAAGAAGTAATTTATGGACATGTTAATAAGTACTGAGTTTTGGTTGGGTCTGTTACAGATTACGTTAATTAATATCGTTTTGTCTGGAGACAATGCCGTAGTGATTGCATTGGCAGCGCGCTCGCTGCCTCAAGAACAACAGAAAAAAGCAGTGATGTGGGGTGCGGGTGCGGCGGTGATTATGCGGATTCTGCTCACCATAATTGCAGTTAAATTACTGGCGATGCCGTATTTGAAAATTATCGGGGCGGCTTTGCTGTTTTGGATTGCAGTGAATTTATTAGTCCCTGAAGACGAAGAGGCTAATGTCGACAGTTCGGATAACCTCGTTAAAGCGATTAAAACTATTTTGATCGCTGACTTGGTCATGAGTTTGGATAACGTGATTGGTGTTGCCGCCGCCGCTAAAGGCAATATGACGTTGTTGGTGTTGGGCTTGGCAATTTCGATACCCCTGGTCATTTTTGGCGCGACAATTTTGATGAAGCTGATGGAGCGTTGGCCGATTATTATCACCATTGGTGCAGGTTTGCTGGGTTGGGTAGCTGGTGAAATGTTGATGACCGACCCTGTGTGGGCTGAATGGATTAAACAGAACTTACAGTGGGCGCATGTCTATTTCTTAGGTTTTGAAATTGGCTTGGCTCAAATAATGGGTGCAGTGGGTGTGGTATTGACCGGCAAGTATTTGGCGAGCAAGTCAGGCGATGCAGATTCGACTGCTGAGACTGAGCAACCGCCAACGAATAGCTAGCGTATTGCACATCCCCTTGCTTTGACTTGATCAGGGCAAGGGGATGGGTGAAATTTTATTTTAGCAGTCGCAGTTTTGCTAGTGCTGTATTAGCGTTTGAATTATTAGTAAATGCAATCCAAAAAATAACAATAAAATAATAAAAAATAAATTTCTAAAAATATTAAACAATGTCGTTTGCATAGTTTTTTAGTATGTAAGCTATATTGTTGTTATGCCTAGTTTTTTCGTCGTCGACGCATTTGCTACCGAGGCTTAATAGGGGGGATTTATGAGTATGATGAGCGCAATGCCGTTATGTCTGCGGGTATTTTTAATGTTAGGGGTGTTGGCTACCACACCCAGCTTTGCTTGGGAGCCCACGAAGCCGGTCGAACTAGTGATCCCAGCAGGCACTGGCGGGGGCGCCGATCAAATGGCGCGTTTGATTCAAGGTATTGTGGCTAAGCATAACTTGATGAAACAAGCGATGATCCCTGTGAACAAGGCGGGTGGCGCAGGTGCTGAAGGGTTCTTAGAGGTCAAAGCTGCCAAAGGTGATTCTCATAAATTAATTATCACCTTGTCTAATTTGTTTACGACTCCAATGGCCACGGGTGTGCCATTTAATTGGAAAGATCTCACACCGGTTGCGATGTTGTCACTCGATAACTTTGTGTTGTGGGTTAATACTGAAGATCCCTATAAGACGGCTAAAGAGTATTTAGACGCCGTCAAAAAGGCCCCACCGAAAACATTTAAAATGGGTGGTACTGGCTCTAAGCAGGAGGATGAAATTCTCACGGTAGCTATTGAAAAAGCTGTGGGTGTTAAATTCACTTATATCCCCTATAAAGGGGGTGGTGCAGTTGCGACTCAATTAGTGGGTAAACATATCAACTCTTCGGTAAACAATCCGATTGAAGCAGTTGCCCAGTGGCGTGCAAACACCTTGCGTGCATTATGCGTGTTTGATGATGAACGCATGCCGTATAAAACAAAGATTACAGAAACTCAGTCTTGGTATGACGTGCATACCTGTAAAGAAGCTGGTATTTCGACTGAGTATGTGATGTTAAGGGGTATCTTTATGTCCCCTGGTGTGTCCCCTGAGGTCGTGAATTTTTATGTTGATTTAATGACTAAAGTGCGTGCAACGCCGGAGTGGAAAAAGTTCATGGAAGATGGGGCATTCAATCAAACCTTCTTAACGGGCAAAGCGTTTGTAGATTGGGTGGCAAAGGCAGAGATTTTGCATCGCGATTTAATGAAAGAGGCAGGGTTCTTAGCTAAACCTTAAGTCGTTCATCACCTTAAGTCGTGCATCACCTTAAGCCATATATCACCATAATGTATTTACTATTGAACCTTGTGGCATCTAAAAAGTAGATTCTATGAATGAGACTGTAGCGGAAACTAATAAGGATGCGACAGCGTCCAGCGGTGGCATTTCATTGCGACGCGCCGAAGTTGTGGTGGCACTATTTTTTTTAGCGATTGCAGGTATGGTGCTGTGGGACAGTGTGCGCTTGGGTTTTCGCTGGGGCGAAGATGGACCAGAGGCTGGTTATTTCCCATTCTATATCGGCTTGTTCATTGGTTTATCTTCCCTCTACACTTTGTATCAAGCGCTGACTGCTGCGGCCACTGGCGCATTATTTGTTGAACGGCATTTGCTCAAACAAGTGTTGGCAGTGTTGTTACCAGCAGTGGTTTATGTATTGGGGATTCAGTTTGTTGGTATTTATCTGGCCTCGGCGATTTATATTGCTGGATTTATGATGTGGTTAGGCCATTACCCTGCCATTAAAAGCGTGATCATTAGTGTGGTAGTGAGTGCTGCAATGTTTATGATGTTTGAAATTTGGTTTCAAGTGCCGCTGTTTAAAGGCGAGTTTAATCCGTTCAGTGTGATTGGATATTGAAAGCGGACCTATAGGAGAATACAGCCTTGGACGAAATCACCGCACTGTTTCATGGTTTTACAGTTGCCCTCACGCCGTTTAATGTATTGTTAATGTTTATCGGTGTGGTATTGGGTGTCTTAATTGGGGTGTTGCCGGGCTTGGGTGGCGCTAATGGGATTGCCATTCTCCTGCCACTCACATTTACCATGCCGCCGACCTCAGCGGTGATAATGCTCTCGTGTATCTATTGGGGTGCGCTCTTCGGTGGGGCGATCACCTCGATATTATTCAACATCCCTGGCGAACCATGGTCGGTTGCAACGACTTTTGATGGATATCCGATGGCGCAACAGGGGCGTGCAGGCGAAGCTTTGGCAACAGCTTTTACCTCGTCTTTTGTAGGTGCTTTTTTTGCAGTAGTGATGATTACGTTTCTGGCACCTTTAGTGGCGCGCTTCGCGTTAAAGTTTGGACCGCCAGAATTTTTCGCAGTGTTCTTTCTCACCTTTTGTAGTTTTATTGGCATGGGTAAGGAGCCACCGGCTAAAATTGTTGCGGCGATGATGTTGGGGTTTGCGCTAGCTGCGGTGGGTATTGATACGGTGACTGGACAGCTGCGCTTAATTTTTGGTTGGCATGAGTTGATGCGTGGGTTTGATTTCTTGATTGCCGTGATTGGTTTGTTTGGTATTGGTGAGATCTTATTGTCTATGGAAGAGGGCTTGTCCTTCTCTGGTAAAGCTGCGCGTATCGATACTCGAGTAGTAATTGATACTTGGAAGAAATTACCGCGTTATTGGATGACTTCGTTACGTAGTTGTGTGATTGGTTGTTGGATGGGTATTACCCCTGGTGGTGCCACACCAGCGTCGTTTATGAGCTATGGCATTGCCAAGCGCATGTCCCCTGATGGTGCGCGCTTTGGCACCGGCATGCCAGAGGGCGTGATCGCGCCTGAGACTGCAGCCCATGCCGCGGGCACTGCGGCACTACTGCCGATGCTGGCACTAGGAATCCCCGGCTCGCCGACTGCAGCAGTATTACTCGGTGGTTTGTTGATTTGGGGTCTACAGCCAGGGCCTTTGCTATTTGTAGAACAAAAAGATTTTGTTTGGGGTTTAATTGCCAGCATGTATTTAGGCAATATTGCTGGTCTCATTATTGTGCTCACTTGCGTGCCCCTGTTTGCGGCGATCTTGCGCATACCATTCTCGATTATTGCACCGGTAATTATTGTGATTTGTGCAGTGGGTGCTTATACCGTGCACAACGCGATGTTGGATATATGGTTTATGTTGCTGTTTGGAGTGTTGGGCTATGCTTTTAAAAAGTTGTCCTATCCGCTCGCGCCATTAGTCTTGGCTTTGGTCTTGGGCGATCAAGCAGAGAGCGCATTCCGGCAGGCAATGCTGATCTCCCAAGGCAGTATTACGGTATTTTTCTCAAACACCCTTGTTAGTTCAATTATGGGGTTGGCCCTACTGAGCTTGTTTTGGCCTCTGATCAGTCGCCAGTGGGCCATGTGGCGCGGGCACGCTTAGATTTTTCCGCTGCTATTGAGCCGCGATAAAGTCTCGGGTGAGAGGTTAAGATATGAGGCGAGTTCTTTTTTAGGGATTCGTTCTGCTAGCGCGGCATGTTTGCGCATAAATCGCTGCACGCGGCCACGGGCATCGAGTAGATGCAAGGTAATCGTGTGTCCCATCACTTCACTCATGAGCTTCATGATTTCAAATTCGAATGCACTCTTAATACTGTCGTGACGGTTAAGGAATCCCACCCATTGTTCCATGGACAGTTTGGCTGCCCGCACCTTAGTGACTGCGCTAATGGCATATGGTAGTGGTGTTTTTAACCGCCAAGCTGCATAGCTGGTATCAATATCAGTTTCCGCAGCAAAGCGCAGGATCATCTCTTTACCTTGGGCATTTGATACCGAGCGACGCAGAATGCCTTCGATGATAAAGTATTGCTCCATAGCATGGTCGCCTTGATGTTCGAGTACGGCGCCTTTTGCGTAGTCGCATATTTCGATTAAGGCAATGAGTTCAGCCCATTGCGCCGGCGTGAGGTGCCGCAACACTAAGTTTTGCGTCAGTTGTGCGCTGATCACTATAGATTCAGGGTGTTGAGAGAGCCTGGTCAAGGGAGAGGGTGCCTGTGCTGGATACGAATAAGTGTTATAGGTATAGGTGTTGTATGTAAAGGTGTTGTATGTAAAGGTGTTGTATGTAAATAAGTGTTGTATAGTAATTGTATGGTCAATATAACGATCATTTGACAGATCTGAGTGTGCCTGACTTGATGAAATCAGTATAGCGAAAATTGCGTTTCTTGACGCGGGTCAATGATTGCAAAGAGCGTGTTTTCTATAGTCACTGCCTATTTGTTTCATCTATAGCGCACCTCAGTGGTGCAATTAATTCATTCACAGCAAACCGCGAGGTATCTCCGCATGACTACCGAGACCCAACCCCAAGCAGTGACCGATGGCTTTCAACTGATTATAGATGGCCTGAAACTGAATGATATCGATACCATCTACGGATTGCCGGGTATACCCATCACCGATTTTGCCCGCAAGGCACAGGCCGCAGGCCTACGCGTGATTTCGTTCCGTCATGAACAGAATGCTGGCAATGCCGCAGCGATTGCCGGTTTCATGACGCAAAAGCCCGGTATTTGTCTGACAGTGTCTGCACCGGGATTCTTGAATGGTTTAACCGCCTTGACCAATGCCACGACTAATTGCTTCCCGATGATTCTGATGAGCGGCTCTAGCGAACGTGAAATTGTGGATTTGCAACAAGGCGATTACGAGGAGATGGATCAACTCGCCATCGCCAAGCCGCTGTGTAAAGCAGCGTTTCGGGTGCTCCATGCGGAGGACATTGGCGTGGGTATCGCGCGCGCCATCCGCGCTGCAGTGTCTGGTCGGCCGGGCGGTGTGTACTTAGATTTGCCGGCGAAGCTGTTTGGTCAGACCATGGATGCGGTAGCAGGCAAGCATTCTCTGATCAAGGTGGTCGATCCAGCACCCCGTCAGATTCCCGGTAACGATGCGGTGCAGCGCGCTCTTGATTTACTCAAGAGCGCAAAGCGTCCATTGATTATTTTGGGCAAAGGCGCGGCTTATGCCCAGGCTGATGACGAGATCAGGGCCTTGGTTGAAAAGACGGGTATTCCGTATTTGCCAATGTCTATGGCTAAGGGTTTGTTGCCAGATACGCACGAGCAGTCTGCTTCAGCGGCACGCTCCTATGTCTTGCCGGCAGCCGATGTGGTACTGATTGTGGGGGCGCGGCTGAACTGGCTGCTATCGCACGGTAAGGGTAAAACTTGGGGCGGTAAAACGCACAAAGATTGGGGTGGTCAGAAATTCATCCAGATGGATATTTCCCCGCAGGAAGCCGATAGCAACGTCCGTATTGAAGCGCCGCTGGTGGGCGATATTGGTTCTTGTGTGTCGGCCTTGTTGGCGGGTATGGGTGATGCGTGGGCTAAACCCGCTGCCGAATGGTTAGATGCGATTGCCGAGCGCAAGAATAAGAATATTGCGAAAATGGCTGAGACCTTGGCAAAAAATCCGTTGCCGATGAACTTTCACAGCGCGCTAAATGTCGTGCGCGATATCATCAAAGCGAACCCCGATGCGATATTGGTTAATGAGGGCGCTAATGCCCTAGACTTCACGCGCAGTATTGTGGATATGTATAAGCCGCGTAAACGATTAGATGTGGGCACTTGGGGCATCATGGGGATCGGCATGGGCTTTGCGGTTGCCGCTGCGGTCGTCAGTGGACAACCTGTCATTGCTATTGAGGGAGATAGTGCGTTTGGTTTTTCGGGTATGGAAGTCGAGACCATCTGCCGCTATAACCTGCCAGTATGTGTGGTGATATTCAATAACAACGGCGTCTACGGCGGCACCGATGTTAATCCCAGCGGTGGTGCGGATGTCGCGCCCACCGTGTTTGTGAAGGATGCGCGTTACGACAAGCTGATGGAGGCTTTTGGTGGTGTAGGTGTACACGCAACCACACCCGAGACCTTGCGCCAGGCGATGGAGGCTGCGATCCGCACGCGCAAACCCACACTCATTAACGCGGTTATCGATGAAACGGCGGGCACTGAAAGTGGCCGCATTACCAGCCTTAATCCACAAAGCGCAAAGAAATAATCAGTCAAACCCCTAACCAGCGGCGACCAGTATCCGGTTTGCCGTTGCTTATTTGGAGATCGGTATGGAAGCCCTAAAAGACGTTCGTATTCTTGACATGACCCATGTGCAGGCCGGCCCCACCTGTTCACAGCTGCTTGCCTGGATGGGTGCTGATGTGATCAAGTTTGAACCGCCGCAAGGGGATGCCACCCGTGGACAGTTGCGTGACATTCCCAACGCCGACAGCCTGTATTTCACCATGCTCAATAGCAATAAGCGGGCGATCACGGTCAATATGAAGACCCCGGAGGGTAAGGAAGTATTTATTGCATTGCTCAAAAAATGCGACATCATTATGGAGAACTTTGGTCCGGGTGTTCTTGATCGGTTTGGTTTTACTTGGGAGAAGATTCACGAGATTAATCCACGGATCGTCATGGGTTCGATCAAGGGCTTTGGATCGACGGGGCCATACTCCGATTTCAAAGCATACGAAAACGTGGCGCAGGCCATGGGTGGTGCCATGAGCACTACCGGTACGCCAGAGGGTGCCCCCTATGTCACCGGTGCCCAAATTGGTGATTCGGGTACGGGCTTACATCTAGCGATTGGCTTGCTCGCTGCATTGCATCAACGGGATCGCACCGGCATCGGCCAATATGTTGAAGTTGCGATGATGGATGCGGTAATGAATTTGTGTCGTGTGAAATGGCGTGATCATCAGCGCTTGACTCGGGGTGGTTTGGCGGAATACTCAGTGCCCACTGCGCAAGGTATGGGGGCAACACCACGTGCGGGCAACGACTCCGGTGGTGGGCAGTTAGGCAATGCCATTCAGTGCAAACCAGGCGGGCCGAATGATTATATTTACGTGGTAGTGCAAGAGGCGGTATGGGATGCGCTAGCGCAGCGTATGGGGGCAGAGATGGGTATGCCGGGTCTGGCTACCGACCCGCGCTTTGCGACTATTACCGATAGACGTCAAAACCAAAGTGAAATATGGGCCTTGATGACGCGCTTTGCTGCCAATTACACCAAGCAAGAGTTTATGGCGATACTCAACCCCTTGAACGTGCCTTGTGGCCCGATTATGTCGACTGAGGACTTAGCCAATGATGAGCACGTGCGCGGGCGTGAGATGTATGTTGAACTCGATCACCCACAGCGCGGCACTTGGTATAACGTCGGGATGCCGATCAAACTCTCTGATTCGCCGGCAGTGATTCGGCGCTCGCCGCTATTGGGTGAACATACCGATGAGATCTTGCTTGAGGTCTTGGGCTACGATGCTGAACGTATTGCCACACTCAAGACTGCGGGGGCTTTTAGTCTGCCACCGAAAAAGAAGACTTAATGTGGAACGCCTTAAAGTAAAACAGCTGAATGTTCAATGACTTAGGGTTCAAAGAGTTAAGGTTTAAAAATTTAAGGTTCAATGAGTTAAGGTTCAATGAGTTAAGGTTCAATGAGTTAGGGTTGAAGGAGTTAATCTTCAAGGGGATTAAGCTTCAAGGGATTAAGGTAGCAGGAATTCAGTGAGAAGCGCTATTGCCTAGTGTGTAGCCATCAACTGTAGAGTTAACAGCATCACACTCATCGAATATATCGTGTGTTAATAAGGAATCAAGCATATGAAAATTGCAATTATTGGTCAGCAAGATTTTGGTAAAACCGTATTGGAAGCGTTTCTCGCACGTCAGGACACGGTCGCTGGGGTATTTTGCGCACCCGAAAAACCCGGCGCTAAGCCCGACCCCTTGCGGGTGGCGGCCGAAGCCCATGGCCTACAGGTATTTCAGTTTCCATCGCTGCGGGTGCCGGAAGCGCACGCCGCACTCGAATCCCTGCAAGTCGATATTGGAGTGATGGCGTATGTGCTGCAATTTGCCCCTGACACTTTTGTGCATATTCCGCGCCTAGGCACCATTCAATACCACCCATCATTGCTGCCGAAGTATCGCGGTCCCTCGTCGATTAACTGGCCGATTATTCGCGGTGAGACCGCTACCGGCCTGACCATTTTCCGGCCCAACGAAGGCTTGGACGAGGGCCCGGTGATTTTGCAAAAAACCTGCACCATCGAACCGGACGAGACCATTGGTGAAGTCTATTTCAACAAGCTATTCCCCATGGGAGTGCAAGCCATGCTTGAAGCTGCTGATTTGGTATATGCCGGCAAGCACACCGAGACTATCCAAGATGAAAGCCAAGCAAGCTACGAAGGGTGGTGTCGGGCGGCTGAAGCGCATATACAATGGGCAGCTCCTGTTGATTTTGTCTACAACTTGATTCGCGGGACTAACCCTGCACCTGGGGCATGGACCACCCACAATGGTCAAAAACTCCAAATTCTCGATGCCCGTAAGCATTTGTTCCGACGCTATGCTGAGGTCAGCGGCAAAATCGGCGAAGTCTGCGAAGTCACAGATACCAGCTTTCGGGTGACCGCCCAAGGTGGAGCGATTGAAGTGTTGCGTGCGCGTGGTGAGGATGGCAAAAAACTCAGTGGTGGCGAATTTGCGCGTGCCCATGGCCTAGGGAAAGGGGTGATCTTGGGAGGGTGATCTTGGGATCATGGCCCTGGCACCTGACCTAGGGACCCTGACCTAGGGCCTCTGTTCTTAGGCGAATGACCAAGGGTACATACTCTTGGAGGGTAAACTAGAGCTGGTGGCTCTGAGAAAGGCTGATGCAGCTGAGCTGAAAGGTGCAGTGAAATTTCCGCCGCTTATAACCACCATCGCTATCGCAAAGCTGATGCCCGTATCGGAATGCATCCGATGCAAATCAGTAACTTATTGATTATTAATGATATTTTAATATTTCCCGGTTGCTGTTATGATGAGCGGCCAGATTTTTTTGTGATGAATGGTTCAAAATCAGTTCAATAGTTATTAATTGCTGTGGTGATTAATAATCAGTTCAATAATTAAGGGAGCGATATGGCAGAAGTCGGATTGGCATCACGCCAATTATTTGCAAAATACCAAGCATTAGTGAGCAGTGGCTTGATTACTGCGAGCGAATTTGAAGAGTCTGTTGCGCGCGCCGAACGCAAAAGCCGGCATTTGGAAGATGTGTTGGTGGACGAGTTTCATGTGAGCTTGAGTCGGATTGGAGAAGTGCTTGGCCAATATTTTCGGGTGCCCTATGAACCGTTTGATGGTGAACGCCCTAAAGTCAATATTAATGTGGCGATGGTGAACCGTGAGTTTTGTCGCGTGAATACTTGGGTGCCGGTGGTGGTGAGCAACAGCGAAGTTAAAATCATAACCACAGACCCCGAGCGGGTAAAGGCTGCTCGCTTAGTGAGTAATATCTTTACCAAGCGCACAATTCATTATGCAGTCACCACTGAGCGTGAGTTCTTTCGCACCCTAGACCAGGTTTTTGGTGCTGGCGTAGAGGCATTTGCCGACAGTGGCGAGGACGTTGGCGACTATCTCAAAGCGCTCGATGCGACCGCAGTTGAGGATTTGGTTGAAGATGAAATTGGTATTGATAACGCTGACAATACCCTAGTGCGCTTTGTGAATAAGGTGATTATGGACGCGTATCGCCAAGGCGCGTCGGATATTCATATTGAACCCTACCCTGGCAAAGCCAAGACCCATATTCGGTTTCGCTTGGATGGTGAGTTGCAGTTATATTCGGAGGTGCCGTCAAGTTTCCGTAATGCCTTGGTGGCGCGGCTCAAAATCATGTGTGATCTGGATATCTCCGAGCGTCGTAAACCACAAGACGGCAAGATTAAGTTCCGTCGCTTTGGTCCTGCGGATATTGAATTGCGTGTAGCCACCATCCCGTCCGCAGGTGATGTTGAGGATGTAGTGATGCGGATACTCTCTTCGGGAGAGCCCATGCCCTTGGATAAGCTGGGGTTAAGTGAGCACAATTTAGCGTTACTCAAAAACAATGTGTTAAATAAACCCTATGGGTTGTTTTTGGTGTGCGGACCGACGGGCTCGGGCAAGACCACCACCTTGCATTCTGTTCTGGGTCAGCTGAATCAACCCGGCACTAAAATTTGGACCGCAGAGGACCCTGTAGAGATCACCCAAAAGGGCTTGCGCCAAGTGCAAGTGAATGTGAAAGCAGGGTTAACCTTTGCAGTCGCCATGCGGGCGTTCTTGCGTGCTGACCCCGACATTATTATGGTGGGTGAGATGCGTGACGAGGAGACTGCCAGCACCGGAATTGAGGCTTCACTCACGGGCCACTTAGTGATGGCAACCCTGCATACCAATAGCGCACCAGAGTCGATCGTACGACTGCTGGATATGGGTATGGATCCGTTTAACTTTTCAGATGCCATATTAGGCATTTTGGCGCAACGTCTGGCGCGCCGCTTGTGTGAACGCTGCAAGACCAGCCATCCGATAAGTGAGACCGAGCTGCGCAGTTTAGTGCTGGAATACGCGCAAGACTTACGCCACACCGAGGAATGGAGTGCCGACCCCAATGCCGCTGCCAAGGCTTTGGTGCAGGATTGGATTCGCCAGTTTGGTGACGAACAAGGTCATCTACACCTGCCAGATGCTGTGGGTTGTGCTGTATGCAATGGCTCGGGATACAAAGGACGCGTCGGTTTACATGAATTACTGATTGGCACCGACTTGGTTAAGAAAACCATTCAAGAACGTTCACGGGTAGCTGTTTTGTTGGCGAGCGCGCTCGCCGGTGGCATGCGCACCCTCAAGCAAGACGGCATTGAAAAAGTGCTCATGGGGTTGACTGATATGCAACAAGTGCGCTCGGTGTGTATTAAGTAGTTGGTAGTGAGTCGTTGGTAGTGACTCGTTGATATTTAGTATTTGATATTCAGTTGTCGAAATGTAGTCGTTAGAGTTAGGTTATCAGTGCTCAGTGCTCAGTGCTCAGTGCTCAGTGCTTAGAAACACGTCCCAGGAGTCAATTGATTAGAATCCAGTATCTAAAATCAAGCACTCAGTATCCATAAATTAAAATTAAATCACCTATCTCCAGCCGTTTGCTTCTGGTTGCTAGGTATTTGTGAGTATGATGGACTGATCACCAGCTGGTGGGCGACTGACAAAATTTGTCAGTTTGTGACAAATTTTGGCAAACACTGACAAAACCTGTCAGTCGCCGTGTAAACAGTGGTATCACTTCGGTATCAGCATAATCAGACTTAAAATGTGGTTCAAAAAATGTTCGCGCCAGCTCTAAAATTGGTTTCAATTTCGCCGTCGCTGGCAGTTCTGTTATTCCACGTCTGCTGTCCAGTTCGCCCGATTTGATTTAAATTTATATCATTAAAATCAATTGCTTAAATGATTTTATTGGAAGTGTAGTGCGAGCCTGTGCGCGTTTGGTCGCAGTTTTTAGGTTTGCCTGGCAATCTGAAACCTTGATGAATATCGCACCGATGAGCTGACCTGGCATAAGCTTTGCTGTAATGAGCTATGCCGCGCCTGCAAATCCAATTTCGTTGTGGTGAACAGCGCTGAAATGTTGAAGTGAGTTGGCTAGTGTAGATTGTAGTTTTTTTAGTTTTTAGTTTTATTTTTAGTTCTTAGTTCTTAGTTCTTAGTTCTTAGTTCTTAGTTCTTAGTTTTTAAATAATGATTTTGTTGTTTAATTTTTTGTTGTTAAATTTTTGTTGTTAAATTTTTGTTGTTAAATTTTGATAAAGGAATGTTTATGCGTAAATGGTCTCAGATTGTAAAAGCCGTGCAACACGGTTTTTCGTTGGTTGAATTGATGGTGGTTATCGCGATTATCGGTATTTTGGCAGCGATTGCGGTGCCGATGTATCAAAACCAAACTGTCAGAGCTGATTGGGCAGACGCGATTTCTGCGGTGGCTGGGTATACAGATGCATTAGCACAGTGCTTGTTGCAAAATAATGGCGTTTATAATGGGAAATGTGACACTCAAGCTCTTGTAGGTGCGGTATTGCCAGGCAAAGTTGGTAACGGTAATGTGACCCCATCGCAAAATGTATTTAGCACTGCAGTATCTTGGGCTTCGCGTGCTGGTGCTGGCTCTGCAGCAACAAAATCAAACGCACCTATTGTTCTGACTGGTACTGGTACAAACAATTCAAATTGTGGTTTGGTATTTGTTCATAACAATGCTGAAACCCAGGGTTATTTTAAATGGACTATTGGTCATGTAGTATTAGTTAGTTCTAATAATGATTGTAAGAGTCAGACTAGTTACTCTGTTACTTCAGCTTCTGCTAGTTAATGTAGCGTAAGTGTATGTCAAACCCTGACTTAGGTCGGGGTTTTTTTTGTCTATACAAATATGAGCGATGCTGCAGCTCGGTGATGGAGGCGGATGATGCCTAGTGTGGAATGGCGAAGTGTGTTGGCGATGGCGCGCCAGGGCTGGGTTTGGGGTTTGGTGATGGCTTTGGTCGTTGCAGCGCCTTATTTGCGCTGGGGCGTTTTTAACCACGATGGTCAGCGCTTGGCACAGTTGTTGTTGTGGGGAGTCGTGCTACTGGTCTGTGGTGTGCCGCCTTGGAGTCAACGGCTGTGGGCGTTGTGGCGAAGTCTACGATGGGCATTGCGTTGGGCGCTGGTCGCGGTGATGGTGCTTGGTGGGGTGTCGAGTGTGCTGGCCTTGTATCCGCGTTGGGCGGGGCTGGAGTGGGCGTGGTATGGCGCTTGGTTGTGTGTGGTGGGTGTGTTGGCGATGGTGCGGCACCAGGCGCGGGCTGCGGAGTGGGATAAGGTATTGGTGTTTGGGTTGTGGTTAGCGGCAGCGCTTCATGTTGCAGGTAGTGTGATTCAGTATGTGCTGATGGCAGCGTTAGGCCCGACCACGGGTCAGCCCTTTATTCCGATAGCCTTGTACCACGGTTTTAGCAATGTGCGGTTTTTTGGCCAATGGCAGACGATGTTGTTACCGTTTGTGGTGTTGCCACTGTTGTGGTGGGGGCGAGGGTTGAAGCTACAGTTGTTGTTTGGCGGGGTTGCCCTCTGGTGGTGGATGTTGTTAATCGGCTCGGGTACACGCGCCAGCTGGCTGGGTTTAACGGTGGGCGCAGTGGTGGCGGCCTGGTGCGGTGGTGCAGTGGGGTGGCGTTGGTTTCGCTGGCAAGCCGTGGCTGTCGTTGCAGGTGCTATTGCGTTTGTGGTGATGATGCAGTGGTTACCCCAATACTTCCCAGCACCTAAGGTATTGTCACCATTGGCGCTAGAGTTTTTGGGATTGGGGCAATCGACCGCCTTAACTACCGAGCGAGGTGCTGCAAGTTTTACTGCTTTGTCAGGGCGTGGCGAGCTGTGGATCCTCAGTTTGCAGGCGCTGCGGTCCCACCCTTTGCTAGGCCTAGGCCCTATGCATATTGAGTTTAACCCGCATAACGCGCCTCTGCAGTGGATGGCAGAATGGGGTGTGGTGGCCGGCTTGTTGTGGTGTGGATTGGCAGTTTATGGGTTGTGGCGTTTTGCCGGTGCCGTGCGGTTACGAGTGGCGCAGACGCCCACCGTGCATGCACTGTCTGCTAGGCCCAGCAATGAACTGTCGGCATACACGTCGCAGACCATGGTGGCTGTATTGGCGGGATTGGTGGGGGCGATGGTGCAAGCCTTTTTCGATAGCGTAGTGGTGATGCCGGTTAGTCAGGTGAGTTTGGCGCTACTCAGTGCGTGGGCTATCGGGTTTTGTTTGCGGGAGCAAACTACGTTGTCGTCAGGGTTATCGATATCGTCATCGCTACAGGCTTGGAGTTGGCGGCGACAGATGGCGATGGTAGTTGTGATGGCTAGTTTTATTGCGGCAATTGTGGTCGGTGTGGCGCCAGAGATTCGGCGTGTACCCGAGTTAATGTTTGAGGCAGCACGGCTACGGGCTCAATATGGTTGGGCTGTTGGGCCTGGCTTTTGGGCCAATGGTCGAATTTATCCTTTGGTGCTACCGAATACGGATTAAGTGGAGAGTCGTTATGCAGAATATTAAAAACATCCAAGATATAAAAAACATCCAAGATATCCAGGATCTACAGAGTATAAGTTGGCGCAGCCTGTGGGATATGGCGCGCGTGGGTTGGATCTTCGGTTTGGTGATCGGGTTTTTAGCGATAGCGCCCTATTTGCGTTGGGGTATTTTTAATCATGATGGTCAGCGCTTGGTGCAATTACTGTTATTTGGAGTGGTGTTGCTGGCTGGTATGGTACCGCCTTGGAACCAACGGCTGTGGGCATTGTGGCAGCGGTTAGGTTGGAGCTTGCGTTGGTCGTTGATTGCGCTCTTCGTCATTGGAGCAGTCTCGAGTGCGTTGGCGTTGTATCCGCGTTGGGCGGCGCTGGAGTGGGCGTGGTATGGTGCTTGGTTGTGTGTAGTGGGTGTGGTGGCAGGTGTGCGCCAAAGCGGAGCACAGTGGGATAAGGTGTTGGTGTTTGGGTTGTGGTTAGCGGCAGCATTACATACTGCGGGTAGTGTGATTCAGTATGTATTGATGGCAACATTAGGTCCAAAGATGGGGCAGGCATTTAGCCAGATGGCCTTATACCACGGCTTTAGCAATGTGCGGTTTTTTGGCCAATGGCAGACGATGTTGTTGCCGTTTGTGGTGTTGCCACTGCTGTGGTGGGGGCAAGGGTTAAAGCTACGGTTGTTGTTTGGCGGGGTTGCCCTCTGGTGGTGGATGTTGTTAATTGGCTCTGGTACGCGCGGCAGTTGGGTGGGTTTAATGGTGGGCGCAGTGATCGCAGCCTGGTGCGGTGGTGCGGTG
>Ga0114958_10000222_pt1 | contig 49078 bp, 57 predicted proteins | sample C_130208_EF_Meta_FD_89577 | JGI IMG/M metagenome (GOLD analysis project Ga0114958, IMG submission 89577) | Freshwater microbial communities from Lake Croche, Canada to study carbon cycling - C_130208_EF_MetaG | ecosystem: Environmental > Aquatic > Freshwater > Lake | place: Lake Croche, Canada... | reverse complement strand
TACTTACAAGCCAGACTTTGTTGGGAAGGGATTTATAATAGAGACCAAAGGACTTAGAACCGAATCATTTAATTTAAGATTCAAACTTTTTAAGAAATGGATTCAAGACAATGCTAAGACACCAGTTGCGATATACATGCCTCAGAATTTAACAGAGATAAAAGAAACTATAAAACTAATTAAAGAAAGAAATTAAAATGGCTACTCAAAGACAAATCAACAAAGCTTTATTGGAAAGCACAGAGATACTCGCTGTAAACAGAGTCATGAAGAAAATTAATTTAGAATCTGATAACCTATACGAGAGTCTAGCTGATCAAGACGACAAAGAAACAATGAATGTATGTGGAAGAATAGTAGATATATGTTCTGACATTATATTAAAAACCAAGAAAAAATATGAGTAATAAAGAAAAGTATTCAGATGAAGTAAAGGATAGGGTTATAGAACTTATAGGTCAATCTTTTAGCATAACAAAAGCAAGCGAAATTGTTTGTGAAGAATTTGGAATTAAGCATAATGATGTTTTCAGGAGGCAGATATCTAATATATTACAGAATAAGGGAATTACGAATAACCTCACTAAAGAACTTGAGGAAAGCGATGCTTTCAAGACTGCTCAAACTAAAGAACATGATACGTCTAAGAAAAGATTTATAGTGTCTTGGTGTCAGAGCGAAACAGAAATTAACCATAAGTTTCTTGACAACATTGAAGCGTATTCTAAACATATCGATGCTGAGATACTAATGGTCGCTGGTAGGTACAAAAATCCGACATCACTATCAACATCTGAAAGTATTAAAACTAGGGAGAACGTTATTAAAAATACTTGGCACGAAAGAGTACTTCCTTATTTAGATGCTAAACGTCATAAAATACATAAGCATTTAGAGCTTCTATCAGACGTTAAAATACAACCAACAGCTTCTACGCCATTATCTGGATTAAACTCCCTTACTGGTCTTGAAAGTTGCATCATTGGGCATCCTAGAGTTCATTTAAAGTCCCTTCCAGTTTTAGATGGATATCCTCACAAGCTTTTACTTACTACTGGGGCAGTATCTGTAAATAATTACACTGATACCAAGGTTGGTAAGAAGAGTGAGTTTCACCATACATTTGGTTTTGTAGTTGTGGAACTTGATGGAGAAGACTTTCATATTAGACAAGTTACTGCTGAAGAAGATGGATCTTTCTATGATTTAATTTACTTAGTAAATAGTGGAGAAGTTTCTACACATTCTGGAGCAAGTGCTATAATATTTGGTGATTTACACTTAGGTGAAACCAATGAAGATGTTTTAGAGGTTTCTTTTGAAATGGTAGATTGGTTGCAATGTAGTGACAATATAATTTTGCATGATGTATTTAATGGTCACAGTATTACGCACCATGAGTTAAACCAACCTTTTCAACTACTTAAAAGAGAGAAAGATGGAAGCGATTGTCTTAGGAAGGAACTTAGAGAGATGGCTGATTTCTTTGATGAATATTCTGATTATAAATTTACAGTTGTAAGAAGTAATCATTGTGAGTTCTTAGACAGATGGTTAAACTCTAATGATTGGAGAAGAAACGGTAATAAAGAATCGTATTTAGGACTTGCTTATAGATTAGCTAGTAATCCTAACTCAAAAGGAATAATACCACTTATACTTACTGAATATTGTGATAATGTTTATTGTTTAGGCATAGATGAAAGCTATAGAATAGAAGGAATTGAATGCGGAGTTCATGGTCATATCGGTTCTAATGGAAGTAGAGGATCTGCAATGCAGTTTAAAGAAATGAATACCAAAAGTATTACTGGACATTCTCACTCACCAATTAGACTTGATGGTCACTCATCTGTAGGAACATTAACTCATTTAAGAGTAGGGTACAACAAAGGTTTATCTAGCTGGATGCACAGTAATATAGCTATTTATCCAAATGGAAAATCACAACACATACATATAACAAACGGAAAATATACAACATTATGAAAAGTTACAATGAATTAGAAGCGTTAGTAATAGCATGGGCTATACAAAAAGGAATACTAGAACATGGAAGTGCAAGAGGACAAGCGTTTAAAACATTTGAAGAATGCGAAGAACTTATTGAAGCTATAAGATTTGATGATAAAGACGAAATTATTGATGCGTTAGGAGATATTTTAGTAACTATTATTATTCAAGCAGAAATGCAAGGATTAAGTTTGGAGTCTTGTTTAGAAAGTGCTTATAATGTAATTTCAAAAAGGACTGGCGTTATGAAAGATGGACAATTTTTAAAGGATAAGTAGATGTCTGGTGGGAGATGGAATTACGTTCAGTATAGATTTACTGATGTAGCAGATGACATGAAAGAATTAATTGAAAAAAATGGTAAACCCAAGACTAAAGAAGAGCTTAAACAAGAAGGTTGGTATGACCCAGACTGGTATAAAAAATATCCAGAAGAATTAAATCATTACAAATATCCTGACGAGGTAATCGAAGAATTTAAAAAAGCAGCAATAGCTATAAGAATTGCTCAGATATATATTCATAGAGCTGATTGGTTATTATCATGAGATGATGGAGAAGAATCGTTTTTAAGAAGATTAGAAGAAGATTTAACAAATTTAAAACAATAAAATATGGAAATTTATTTAAAATCGTGCGCATGTATATTAGGTACAATAGGTATTATTATAGGGGTCATGGTGATATGGGATATTAATCAATCTATGAAAAATAGATAATATATGAGAGTAGATGTAATAGCATTTATCGTAAGTCCAATTTTTTTAGTGGCAATTTTTTATATAAAGTATATAATAAAGTATCGTAATAATACCAAGTAGAAAGAGAAAGCCCCAAGAGTCAAATCAAGGGGGCTTCTTTATTAATAGCCATATCTTATATTTGAATATGCGATTTGGCTAACTTCAACCTATGAATTATGTTTTTAAAACCTATTCAAATACGTCTTACACGTTTAGATTACCCTTCAAATAACGTTTCCTCAACCATTAGCATTTCAAATTTGCTACTTACGTTTACTCCATCTAATACATTTAACTTATCAGAATATTCAGCCACACTTTGGTTTTGAATATCCCTAAAGAATTTCAAAAAGTCAAATGTACAAACCTCCCCTTGTTTAAATATCTTATTAGACGTATCCTCGTACTTTTGATACAAATCATACTCTATTTCATATGCTTTACTAATAACCTCTCCTAGATCCTTAAATGAAGTAACAGGTGCTGGTATTGTAGGCAAAGCTGGTATTACATTCCAATCAGTAATATAGTCTTCGAGTTTTTTAGCATGCACTAATTCGTCATCACTCTCTGCTTTAAAGAATACTGCTGCTTTAAAGAAACCAACATTCTGACACCAATTTGCCGCGCTTCTATATAAGTAAAAAGCATTGTATTCATCTAGTAATCTTTTCTGAAGCAACTGAACTATATCATTGCTTATCTTCTCTGGTTTGATCATATCTTATTAATTTTTAATTGTTTACAAAGTTAATTATTTTTTCATTAAGGATTTAGCCTTTGCCATAGCCGCTTTCATTTGTATTTCCATTTCCTCTTTGCTAGGTTGTGTTTTTTTAGCCATTTTAATAAGATCTTTACCTACAAAATTAAACTCATTTGGAAGTACTCCAGTTGATGCTGCTATTATAAATGGAGCATACTGCATTAAAACACTTCTTGATTTTTCAGATATCTGGGCATCTTCCCCTCTTTTTTTGTAAATTCCATTTGAAGCTAAATTTAAATAATCATAACAATCTATAGCTTGTTTTTCTGGAATACCTGCAGATCCAAATCTATCGAATACACTTCTTTGAGGAACTGGAGCTAAATCTAATCCAAATAATCCAGTACCTTTTTTATATTCATCTCCACCAGTAGCCTCTGCTATTTTTTTTGATACATAATCAGCTCCAGATAATGAATAATCATTTAGTACTGGTGATGGAGATATTAAATCAGTAACTACATTTTTAACAGCGTTAGATTGTAGCGTTTTTAAATATTCATCTTCATCTTTTTTATTTAATACAACACCCATTAATGCTGCAGCAGCTGAATGAAGTATCATATATTTCCCTATTTTTAAAGAAGAAAAAGCTGTAAGCTCTACGATACCAGCAGCATATGATTTCCTAGCTATAGCTTTATCTTCAGAACTTGCTGATCTACTTCTCATAACAGCTAAGTCATTGCTTAACCTGGCTTGTTGGTTAAATATGAATCCAGTAAATGGTATCATTAATTTACTAGCCATTTTTTTATATGGATCATTGCTGTTCATAAAACTACCTCTTAAGTCAGGATCTGATATGTTTTGCTGTCTATCAACTTGTCTCTGAGCATAATCTCCAGCTATCTTATCTATTTTATGACTATTCCAATCCTTTACTTTGTAACCTAATTTTTGCTCATAATATGTTTTCCATGAAGCTCTAGCTATGTATATATCTGGATTTTCTAAGAAATTATGAAGCCAAATCTCTTGAGTTGTTTTAATTACATCTCCAGTTTTATAATACGCCTTTTCTAATTTATTTCCAGCTCTAGTTGTTTTCATTACCTTACTTAATGATTCAGCACCAATTATTAAAGCAGCACCTCTATTTGCTATTGTATATCCAGAATTATCTATCCAGTTATGAAAATTGCTATCAAAAAATGGTTTAGTAAGAGCTATATTTCCTGCATTTATAGCTGTATTTAATGCTACTGGAACTGTTTGCGTTACTCCTTGAGATACTCCACCAAGTGCTATTGTTGCTCCAGCTCTAGATAATCCATTTAATAGTTCATTAAAATCATTTAAATCAGATTGATCATATTTTCTAACTCCCCTAGATAAAGCTACATATTCTTTTATTCTATTGGTTATTAAGTCCCTATCATTTCCTGTTTTAATAATTTTATCATATGCAGGTGAATCTAAGAATCCAGCTATGTGTTTAGATATAGCAGCAGTTTTAGTGTCTATCATAGTTTTTTGCAACCACCTTGAATTATTTGAATCAAAAGATAAGTTAATATAGCTTCTACTAACTCCATTATCGTTTTTAGGAGTGCCTGGTGGTTTTGAAACTTTATTAAAAGAAGATGATTTTTTGTCGTAAACACCAGAATTAAAATCAGTACTTATAGATGAGTCTTCAATACCTTCGCTTTCTGGTTTTGATTTTCCATAAGATAGTCCAATATACACATCTGGATTAAAGTTTCCTTCCTTTACAAGAGTTTCTCCTCTGATACCCTTTGATACTTTTTGCATTTCATCAAAGTTTTTATCCCAAATTTCATTAGTCCAGTGTTTAGTAGCTTCTACATTTACTTTGTCTGTACTTTTAGTTACTTCATTTATTCCGTCTCCATTTGAAAATAATTTATCACAAACTTTTTTATATAGTTTAGACATGGCAATTTCCCTTTCATCTCCAAAACTTAAATCTATAATAGATTCGTTTACTATTCTTTTTCTTCTTTCAAATTCCTCTTTAGCCTCAGCTTTTACTTCTGGACTTGCATTCTTAGAAGTAGATTCTATAGAGTTTCTATTAAAGAAAGCAAACATCCCTCTCTCTACTATGTTATCTTCATGATTAAATTCCTTACCATTAGGTTTTGATTTTTCGAATTTATCTACATACATTTTTATATGAAGATTTGATTTTGTAACCGCACTTGATTTTGCGTTAATGAAATCAGTAAGACCAGATGCATCTGAAAAAGCACCTGCTTTATTAAATCCTTTAAATGCTCTGATAAGTAATTCAGGAAGTGTACCTATCTCTCCATAATACGCCCTTCCATAACGTTTACTAAAATATGCTTTGATTGGTTTTGTAGTATCTCCCTTCTCTAAAAATTCAAAAGCTTTTTTATTTCCATTGAATTTATTAAATACTCCATCCATATTGGCAAGACTTCCATTAACCAAATAGTTATTCATCATATCTATAGCAGCTATTCCGTCTTTTATACTTAACCTACTTGGATCTATAGATGTAAAATTAGATAGCGTATTACTATCTTCCTCTGATAATTTAACTTCTTCACCAGTAAATGGATCTATTTTATTTTCATTTATGTGATCTATAATTCCTTTAAATCTATCAAAAGCATTACCAATTCCCTTCCTTACTAAAGCTTGTTTTTCTGAATTAATTTCACTTACCTTACCTTCTCCTATTACCTTTTTTATTTGTTCATATGTATATTCAGATGAGTCAATGCCAGTAAGTTCTTCAAACTGCGCTCTTTTATTTTGTTCATCCTCCTTACTTTGTTTAGATATCTGTTCGTTAACATAGTCCATTGCTTGTTTTGTGTCAACTACATCAACTACTTTAATACCACCTTTTATAACCTTGCTACCACCAAGCGAAGCATGTATACTTGTAGCCATTTCATTGTACGCATCTATATCATCTACTCTTGAAGGATCTATTTCAGAGAATTGTTTTCCCAACTCTCTTAGCATAGGGTCTTTAGATTTATCGTTACTGAATTTCTTTATTAGCTTTAAAGATTTACTAGCAGTTCCTAGCTTAGCATCATAGTCGTGATCAGCAAAAACCTTTTCAATATGAGCTTTAAATTTACTTACATGTTCTGGATTCTCAACGTTCAATGCATTTAATTTATTAATCAAAGATTCTGTTTGATTAGCTGTGAAGTTACCACTCTTTACGCTTTCTTTTATATGTGTGGCGATATCATTCTTAACTTCTTTTATTTTTGTAAATCGTTCTTTATGTGTTCTACCTAAAGTTTTTAAAGCTTCGATACCAGCATTGAAAACATCTGTTACTTGATTAGATAAGTCTTTAACTTTTCCTTTTAGTTCCTTCTCTAAATTAGCTCTCTTTTCGTTTAGCTTATCTCTTTGTTCTTTAAGAGCTTGTTTTTTTAATAAACTATCTGCCTCTTTTGTTGCTGAAACAATATCTGCAATTTGTTTTTTAACATCATTAAGTTCTTCTCTTAAATCCTTCTCTTTTTTAGATGGTCCTTTTGGAGCTTCTGCATAGTCTTTAGAAGTTTCAAGAGTTGGTTTTATAGCTTCTTCTGTCGGTTTAGTTTCTTCTGTTACTTTAGTTGGTTTTCCTAATAAATCTTCTACTGCTTTTACTAATTCAGGATTGCTTCCATCTATTTTAGCTTTATGATACGCTTCAGCAACATCAGACCTATATATATAGTCAGGCATAAATTTAACTGAGAAATCATAAAACGCTTCTTCATCTACTATTCTTAAAGCCTCAGTTGTGGAATCTACATCTTTTAATGGATTTTCTTTAACTTCTTCTGTAGGTTTTACTTCTTTTTCAGGTGCAGTAACTTGTTCTTTTGCTGCTTCACTATCAACTTTTTCCTCCTCTACTTTTGCTTTAGCTTTCTGTTCTTCTCCCCAGTCTTTAGTCGCCTGGTCAATCACTTCTTTGTCGGTTATTTCTACTCCTTTTTCTTTTTGCTCATCAGTTAATTTTTTACTTAACTCATCCATTGCAACACGTTTTCTTTGCTCCATATCTGGAAGCACTTCGATAACTGATGTTTGTCCAGTAAGTATATTCAACCTTGCTTTTTCAGTTTCTTTATACTCAATCTCTTTGGAGCGCAACATTTCTTTAACAAGCTCTGGAGAGTGTTTGCTTGCATTTGTTTTTATAATCAAAGCCTCTACTCTAAGTTTTGAAGCTTTATCGGTATGTTCTATAATTTTTGCAACTAATTCATCTGGTAGTTTTGATAAGTCACCTAATTTATCTGTAATTATTTTATGACTATCATTGGAAACTCTATCTATATGCGATCTTATTAAAGCTGATTCTTCAGGACTCAAATCCTGGTTTTTTAAAGACTCATTTGCATCAATTATTAACTTTGCATTATCTCTTAAAACATTATATTCTTTAGTGTCGTAAAATGGCTTAGTAGCTGCTCCAATTATGTGTGGCGCATACGCATTCATTGCGTGTAGTATAGGAGCTGTTTTATATACTCCAGTATCTAAAAGTTGCTTATAGTCAATATCTTTTCCAAGACCAAAATGCTTCACTCCTTGTTGAAGTATCTCCATTACCTTAAGTTCATTTCCTAATTTGAAACTTCCTTTTAAATTATCTTTTATAAATTCAGCTGCTTTTCTTCTGAACCCTTCTTTAACCAATGATGGACTTTCAGCCATAGCAGCCTCTATAGCCCTAGCTGAGTTTTTAACTGTATTTAATTGAGTTAACATTGGGGCTACTGTAGTTGCTCCATACATTAATGGAACTAGCATTTTTTGAGCTTGACTAGCTTTAATACCAGTTCTTTTTTCTTCTTCAATTATATCTCCGTATTCATCTCCTCCAGTTGTAATAGCCATTGCAGCAACTCCGCCACCTCCAGTAGCCATAAGACCAGCCGTCATAAGAGTATTATCCGCAACAATATCTGTTACTCCATGTATATAATCGACTACACTATGTGACTCCAATGTTTTTCTTAAATGCTTGCTATATTCATCAGATGCTTTTCTAATTACTTGAGCTTTTTCGTGTAGTTCTTTTGCAGCTCCTCCAAAACTCTCTAGATCAGCTCCCCATGCTAATGCATCAGCAGCTCCAGCAGTTAGTCTTATAGCTGAATTTATTATGTGGTTTTCAAAATCTAAAAAATGATTTCCTTCCGTCTGAAAAACATCGAATTCTTGTTTAAAAGTACCAAGATCTTCTTTATTTTTATTGAATTTATTATAAGAGTCGCTAAGATTATCTTGAGAATCCATAAAATCTTGCTTAGACCTTTTATAATCAGCAATCATTTCTTCAGATATTGCGCCTCCATTCTTTTGCAAGTCTAATAAGTCTTTCTCTTTCTTAGAAAAAACATCATATGATTGTTGTCTTAATGAATTTAGAAGCGGAAGTGATTTTATTATACCTTGATTTTCTGTATCTAGGTGTTTATAACTTTCCTCTGCATGTGTAGAAAGAGCCATTTGTTCTTTGTCTGATAAAGAGCTATTAACTGAGTTTAATCTACTCTGAACCAATCCTATCTTTTTATCTTTTAAATATAAATCCTTTACTCTAGAATCTTTTTCTTCTTGAGTTAAAGTTTCTTTATTTTTTACAGCGTCACTTATTACCTCATCTTCAAATTTCTTCAAAGGCTTATCTACCTTCATTTTCAAAGATTTTTGATCTTCTGGATGAATATCAGCTATCTGAGAAACCACTCCAGATATTTTATTTACACCGATAGCAAAACCCTCTTTTATTCCTTGCCAAAGACCACCTCCTCTTTTGTCAGTATCGTAATCATCTTCAAAAGATTTTTGATCTTCTTCGGTTAATGTTGTGGCTTGTTTAACTAATGGCAATACAGCTCCGAGTTCTTTTTGCTTCTTTAGATTTAAAAAGTAGTTTGACTCAACAGGTTTAGCTTCCTTCATTTTCTTTAAATCAGGAGTAGTAAATCCAGTATCTATCTTAGGGAAACCAGATGGTTGTTCTGCTACCTGTTTATTAGCTTTTCCACTTGAAGTAGCCGATGCCTGTGCTGGTATTTGTTGATCTGTAACCAAAGAATCGTATACACTTCTCGGTTGAGATTTTGAATCCCACGCTTGATTGATTGCAGAAGAATCCAATTTTGATTGAGAAGGTTCTTTTTTTTTTAATGGAGCTTCTACTACTAATGATTTATAGTCATTTATATTTCCGTTATACCCATCTTTTTTAAATAAATCATATGAATAATTTAATGCATTACTATCCTTTGATATTAAATCCTTAAATGAATTTACATCTCCATCATACCCATCTTTTTTAAATAATTCATGTGCATAATTTAAAGCTTTTGGATCTATTTGTAATTCAGCCATTTTATTTTTTTATTATTTAGGTTTATTAAATCTAGCAGCAGATGTAACTTTTTCGGTATTTGTAGTACCTGTTTTGGCAGGTTTAAACTTATTTAGTCCTTGAGATTTATCAACAGCATCCATCCATTTACTCAGCTCCCCAATACTTGCATTTTCTATAGTATGTCTTTCTCCTTTTTTATCAGTATATCTAGCACCTATATACGATTGCGCTAATCTAAAAAAGTCATCTGAATTATGATCACTTCCTGCATATAATTTATTCTCTCCTTTAGTTGTTTTAGAGTAGGTAGCTCCATTTGTTTTAGCACCTTCTGTCTCCGATGCAGAAGAAGCTGTTGACGCATATAGCTCTCCAGTTTTATTATTTCTCAAAAGAGTCACTGCTTGTTTTGTTCCAGTATCGTCTTTTCCATAAAGAGTATTTTGTGCAGAATATCCAGTTATGACAGTTCCTTTTTCTACCTTTTCAGTACCCCCATTTATTAAAGGTAATGTACTAGGTCTTAAATTAAATGCTCCAGAGAATCCCATGTTAGGAGGTGTTTTACCTTTTTTACCAGAACCAGATCCGTCTCCTCCAGCTTTTGGAAGACTAGTCATTTTAAGTTCTTTATTATAAGAGTCGCTTATTATATTATTTGCATAATCATATAATTTCTTAGTCTGATCTTCAGAGAAATTGTCTTTTTTTGGACCAACTTTTTTAGCTCCTTCTGGAAGCGAAGCTTCATATTGAGACCAAAGAGTTGCCTTAGTATCCCTATCAGATATCCATGCACCAGCCTGATCCGCTATACTATCTTTTAAATGCTGATTTTGCTCTGTAGGAGTTACTATCATTCCTCCTTGTATTCTAGCTATTTCATCTTGCTTATGTGAAGCTTGAAATTTAGCTAAACTTCCTGCTAAATCAACTGTTTTCGGTATATCATAAACCTTATCTACAATCTCATTTATATTAGATGAAGAAACCTTACCGTCTTTTCCTTCGTAAGTAAACATCACTTCTCCATTAGGTTGGACTTGTGACTTTGTATTTTTTAGAAAATTACCTAAAGCATCAGGGTCTAAAAACTCTGTGTTTAATTTGTCGCGATTATCTTGAAGCCATTTTGATTTTTCTTGAATATACTTAGCTCCATTATTCATTATCTCAATAGCTTGATTAGCTTTTTCAGCATACTGATTTGCATATAAACTACTTACTTCTCCAGTACTAACTCCTTGTTGAAGATTATAAAGACCGTCTTTAAATTGAGATAGAGTAGATAATACTGGATCGTCATATTCATGTTTTCCAGAAGAAGTATAAGTTTTAATATCTTTTAACCTACTCATTTCTTCAGATATGCTTTTAGCCTTAGCAGCGGCTCTTTCCTGCTTTAACTTTTCTTGTAACGCTTGACCTTCTTGATACTTGTCAATATTACTAGAAATCATTTTTCCAAAATCAACTGGAGTTCCTTCTACCGTTGCGTATGTTCCTACATTTCCTATTGCCATGATTATCCTATTTTTGGTGGAGTATAGTTCATTTTTATTAAATTGCTATTTTGTAACTGTTCCGTAGTCATTCCTCCTCCTCCAGTATATCCATCTGCACTTTTTGCTGTAGCACCGCTACTTAAAGAACTTGCTGCGGACATTCCAGCCTGAGCAACTCCTCCAATACCAGCCCACATTTGCTGATTACCTTGACTAATTTGAGAGCTAAGTCCAGCTTTATCAGCGACAAATCTATTCTCTTTAATACCCATTATACTCATGTCAGCCTGAGCTTTTTGAGATTGTATATCTTTCTGTTGTTTATCTAAATCCGCTGCAATTTGTTGATTCTGTAAATTGCTCTGAGCCTGGACTCTACCAACACCTCCAACTAAACCTCTTGCCCCAGCTCCTTGTAACGCTTCAATATCAGAAGCTTGTCCTCTTGCCGATTCTTCTCTTTGCAGGTCAGCCCCTAAAGTAGATACTTGCGCATTCGCATAAGGATTTACTGTTTCTGGAACTTTAAGATTTTTAAGCGCATTAGCTGCGCTCTTAGCTTGTTGCGCCCCTGCAACTGCTTGACTAGCCGCAGCTACACCTCCTATAATTGCCATTGTTGTTGCTACTCCCATATACTTTTTATCATTTCAGTTGTGTTACTACCTCCTTGTACAAAACCACATTTCAAATACTTGTTCATAAGATTTTGGTTCTTTAAAGAGGAATATATTACGTTTCTATTATTTTCTTTTGCTAAATAAGATAGGTCGTTTATTAATTTAACTAAGCTATCTTCTCTAATTTTTTTATCCTTAACGTCAGGATTACTTACTATAAATTCTATCCAGGATATTGGACTGTTTGTGTAGTATAAGAAACCAGCACAAATAAGAGTCTGTGTTTCACTATCAACAATCATAATACCTGATAATCCATTGTCTGGTAAAATCTCTCTTGTAGGAGGACAAAACCTCCAGAATTTCCACCAATCAACTAGCGTGTCGTAATCGTCTGTATTTAACCATCTGCTTTCCATAGTGACAAAGATAGCGTTTTTACATAAATGATTTAGATACTTCTGAGTTGACTTGATAAAGTTCAGACCTTGTATTTTTATCTAATGATAACGTTACGTTCATATAGTATCCAAGTAGTCCAGATGTCTCTACACTTTGTGGTTTGGTTGAATATATAAAGTCTCCTCCTACAAGTCCTACTACAGAGCTTAATGTAACTCCATTAGAAAGAATTGCAGTTATATTTCCAATCAATGTGCCATTGGTTTTAAATACCTTATCTCCAACACTAACCATATTTGATACAAAACTATTTGTAATCACATTATTTCCAGATATAGAAGCTACAGTTCCTATTCCTTGTGTAGATGGTGTTGCTGTATCTACGTGTTGATTTACTGAATCTTCATCTCCTCTTATATATGCATAACTAACCCCTTCTTTTATCTGGTAGTCAGAAACATCTATATGTCCATTTTGTTGATCGGTTATAGCAATAGCTTTCCAAGTATCAGTTCCTTCTGTAGATAATGTTCTAAATACTTTTCTAGTTCCAGGCTCTATGTTCATGTTAAATGAAAAAGAAGATGGTGTTTGTGTTCCGTAGAATGTATTGTAATTTTGACTTTCATTATGTTTATATATCTCCCCTTGATAGCAAGAGTAAAAACCTCCATTTAATCTAGTCATATCTTCTGGGTTAAATGATTGCTTACTTACCCATCCATTGCTTTCATCAGAATAAAGCCAAGTAACATATTGTTTTACAGAATTCTTATCTGTATATTTTACATTGATTATATATACATTTAAGTATAAATCGTAAGCTCCTATTATTTCATCTATTATATTATCTGCGAATAACCTTGTAAAGTCAAAGTTCATTCCGTAATTAGATATGGGAACTAATCCTTGATTTGATTTCTGCATTACAACACATCTTTTTATGTCTGGAAAGAACCTATTAAAACCATAGAAGTCAAATGCTCCAGCATGTTGAACACCAAACTCTCCTTCTATTGCTTTTTGTTGACCTAGAACCTCTGGTATCTTTTGTAAGTTAGTACTTCCATCTGCATTGTACAATAAATCTTTTCCATAATAAACTACAGAGTATTTATCTTCTTGTATCACATCTATATTAGTATCAAAACCTTTTATAGTAACTATTTTTCCAAAAGACTTTTGCATGTCATCTTTATAGTTAGCTAGATACAAATTGAACTCATTAAGTCTATTTACATTAGTACTTTCTTGTAATCCTTCTCCGTATGTCAAATCAGCAAATCTATTTATTTGCCTATATTTATCTTGAGTTATGGCAGTTGGATTAAAGTCAATAGCTAATTTTTTTGAATTAAATTTATCCATTATCTTATAACTTTCAGCTCCATTTCCCCATGAAATACAGTTCCATATGTCATTTAAATAATGTGTGTTTTGATCTGGTGAATATCCAGAATGATGTAATCCATCAATAACACTATATGTAGTGGGTGCCTCAAAAAACAAAGCGGCATTGTCATCTATAGGAATTGTTTCGAATATAGTTGTTGGAGATTTGGACACCGTAAATGTAGCTATTAAGTATCTAGTACCACTACTGCTATAACCACCTTCTCTAGATGTAATAGTTAAGCTATCTCCAGTCCAAGATGTAATTATGTTATCATCATCAAAAGTACCCCAAGCTAAAGGAAAAACTGTATTATACCAATCTTTAAAAGTTGGATATGGGTCATTTGATGAGTAATACTGATCAAATTCCCACGCATGACCATTACTATGTTCATCTGAGTGTATGTATATATGTATTCTACTTCCAGATACTATACTTCCAGCTGGGATAATTGTTGTAGATAAATCTAAGGTTACAGATGGGGGATTATGGTAATTAGCATTAGCAGTTACTATTATAGGAGCATCTGCTTTTATGTTAAATCCTATAGGTTTTATTTTTAAATATAAACCAGACTGTGATGGTACAATTGAAGTTGTTCCCACAGTTAAAAAATCTTTAACCTGATCCTTAACTTCTAACGCCTTTGTTCTTCTAATACCATTTACTGGACCATCTTTATCCGCCTTTACAAGTAGGTCATCTCCAGTTCTAACCTTATTTATATTTTCACCCTCAAGCAATAGCCATGCATATCCTAAATTTGTTGGATCTTCGAGAACTACATTTGAGTAAATAGTTTCGTAATCTCCTGTTATTTGCTTTATTGCAAACTTATATTTTTTAGCCCACGATGGAGGGTTACTAATGGTTGTTACAGATAGTTTATTTATATGATCACTATAATCTGAAGGTATATTTACCATATTAGTTTTACTTACTAAGGCAGTGGATTTTCTTCCTTCTCCATCCATGTATATAATAGCAACCTCTACGTCTCTATTGCTATGTAAACTCTTTAGTTGATTTCCAGATTGACTTACAAACAAAGTGCTGTCTAGTGTAACAGTGTATTTTAAGTCAGACTCTAAATTTCTTCCTTCTGTAAAATCACCATATAAAATCCTATTGCCTATTATAGTTTGTGCATTTGCTAGTAATGGAACATTATCATAATTTCTATAATATTGAGCATCAGGAAGTACTGAGTATATCTTATTCTCTTTAAAAACAAAATATTCATAAGTATTATCTGCATATCCTAGAGCTAACTTGTCAAACTTATCAATAATATAAACCGTATTGCTTTTGCTTTCTCTAAATAACAAATCGATACCAATAACATCTCTATCTCCAGTATTAAAATATATTTGAACAGTATTATATAGATTTTCCATACCTTTATTTTCAAGTGTAGAGTAATCTATAGCAAAACCTTTAGGTGTAAAACAATACTCTGACCATGAAGACATTGCGGAATAGTATCCATCATTATACTTATATCTGTAAGCAAATGATATATATTTGTCTTTTATAAAATTAGCAGTATCTTCTATAGTTGTCCCACTTCCAGGATCAATAGTTTGAGACATTGTAACGGATAAATCATTTAATGGAGGTGGTTTTATAACGCTAATCTCTGTAGATGTAAAGTCATTCAATCCATATAACTTAGCTCTATCAATGTTTATTATTCTAGGAGGATTTAAATCACCAGTCCATGCCAAAAAATTACCTTCTCCTTCAGATGTAACTATAATATCAGATGCTTTTATTTTTGCATTTTTAGAAAAATTTAAAGCCCCTCCAGTAACAGATTGTAATACTCTAACTGTGCTTGAATTTGAGGAATTATATTCTATTACAGCATCATAATTATCACCACAAACAAAATTGTATATTTTTCCATCAGATGATGATTTAGTAGTATGTATTGTGACTGGATTTAAAATACCGAAGTCAACTGCTATATTGGTTTTTTTTACATTTCCAAGTGCATTCTTAACAACTCCTTTTTGACCTTCTTCTGATGTTATAATAGAAATATTCATTGCATCGGTTAATTGACCCATAGGAACAAGTCTCTCATCCAAATCTTTATTAACAGTACCTATAAGGAAATTATTTGATATTTTAGTCATTTCTTATTTTCTTGGTTTTACTTTAGTATTTATAACTCCCTTTACTGCCGTATTGTTTTTACCATTGTATTTGTAGTCAGATACTTTCCCTCCATTTGATTTCACAGCTCTATCTTTAGCTCTTTCGGCTGGAGTCATGTTTCCTATAGCCACTCCTTTAGAAGTAGCTTTCCCTTTAGAGTCTATATTACCAGACTTCTTCATTTGACTAATTGCTATAGCGTATGCTGAACTTTTATTTATTCCTTTCGCCTCTAATTTAGAGACCAATCTTTCTACTATCTTTGGCATAATTTATTATTTAAGCTAACCAGGTTCTTCTTCCTTTTAATAACTGCATTATTTTCTCTCCATCTATATCAGCCATTCTTAATTTGGTATTATTCAACTGAGAGAAGTATTCTTTTCTGAATCTATTGATTATGTATTCTTGAACATTATATTTAGTATGAAGCATTTGCCAGGCTATGTAGTTTATTAAACAAGCCTCAGCCATTTTATGAACCTCAATTTCACTTTCGTCACTAAATTCAAGACCATCTGATAAATACTCTAACGCAATTACCCTATATTTTAAATCAGAACTAAATTGTATAATACCAAGTTTTTTGTCTATATTAAAAGTTCCATTTTTATTAGCTTTAGATGTGTCTAGTCCGTAATTAGCACCTCCATAATTAGGTCCTCCAACATCACCAGACATTGAAATATAATCTGAAACATCAAATTGATTTACATTTCCTAAGTCTGTACTTTTTGCATTATTAAAAGTAACACTCTCCCCTTCTAACGGATATCCTTCTTGATCAAATATAATATTAAACTTATTATCTTGCAGATATGACGCAGTAACTATTGTGGTATCAGAGTTTTGCATTATAGGATGATACCTACCATTTTGGTCAACGTAGGATACTCTAACCCAATTAACATAATCTATAGGTAAAATTAATTGCAAGGCATCTCCAAGCTCAAGCTCCATAGTCTTAACCTCTTTTAGAGCATCGTAATTAAGTTCTTGCAATGCTCTTTTGGCATGGTAGATTACTTGGTATCTTTTTGTGTTGGATGGAAGTATTCTGTCATCTCCAACATATGTTAACATAAATCTATTTACTACATCCTTAATAGTTACATATTGGTATCCTCCCCAGTTTTCACTTGGATCTTCATAGTAATTAATTGTAGGAATTGTTATTACATTGCTCATGTTTTATCTTTGTTTTGCCATTTCTAATTGAGTCTGCGTATCTACATAGTTGGTTATTTCTTGCGAGTTAATAGAGATACCAGCATATGATAAAATCTTACTAACAAGAACTTCGAAACAACTTTCATGCATGTCAAAATCTTTATAATCAGATAATGATGGATTAAATAACGGATTTCCACCTACTGTATTATATGTCCATTTTGGAGATACTGGAGTTCTTAAGTAATACATTTCAACGCCAGTAGTAATTGATGAAGGAAATATTCTAAAATCTTTTCCAACTCTAGTATATACTGGGTACGTTATTGAATTAGAGACCAATGGGGTATTATTAAGTTTGTTTATATCAAGTTTTGAAACCTCCTCGACATCAGTAGTATTATAAGTTAATCCTTCAACTCTATGCACATCTGTAACGACATATGTCCAAGTATCACCAGACTTGCTTAGTGGTGCGTATTGAGAAAATCTATCAATTCTTTCTCTTAGGTTTTTAGGTAAATCAGCAAATTCTCCGTTAGTTAATCTATTTGATTGCTGTATGATGAGTCTGTTGTATGCGGAAAAATCACTTTCAAAAATAGAACGCTGAGCCATCTCTGCAAAAGAATTGAATTCAAGTGGGGTTAAATAACCTCTACCATCTTTACTCAAGAAGTATAGGACTGTATTTCTAATTTCGTTTATCATTGTAAAAAAATGTTTATTTACTGCAAAGATACGAAAATTAAAAAGTGATTAATTTATACAAAAAAAGGACTAGTATAATTAAATACCAGTCCTTTAAATTTACACACTATTAAAGCTAATGAATAATAGGGCGATTTTTCTTAATCTAACTTAGACTTGATGAATGTCAATAAAAGCTGACCTTCTTTACCTTTGAAGTACCTTGCTAAAGAGTCATACTCATCATCCCCATGAGGAACAGTTAATACCACATCTTTACCATTATAGAATCTTCCAGAAGAATCATCATATCTTAGTATTCCTTCCATAGATGCTTTAATACCATATCCTCTAAGACCAATCATATCATCCTTTGCAATCTTAATAAATGTCTCTGGATAATCACGAGCATACAATCTTAAATCTCTTTTTAATTCAGAGCTAGACATTCCAGCCGCTTTGCTTCCGTAAATTGATAAAGCAACATTCTCTAATTCTGTAAGTTTTAATTCTCTCACAATTTTAGCAGCTTCATATTCAAGGTCTAAAATTTCCAATTCAATCTCTGCCTCTGCTTCTGGATCAAACAATTCAAATGTGTGTCCAAGTCTAGGGTGATGATCTAAGAATTTCTGTAGTGTTGGGTTTGTGTGAGGAACTACTAAGATACCACTTTCAAAAACAATGCTTCCTAGAATCGCTTCTCCTGTTTGTTCTGATACGAAAATACTCTCTTGATTAGTAGCGTATCTAAGCGGTTTTAATGTATTACTTTTTTTATCAAAGTATTGTAATGGAAGTTCTTCTTTGTGTCTATTGCTTAGCGTATAAGTAATAGGTCTTTCTCCTCCTGTGAGCATGTAAATTTTATTCTTTACTTCCTCAGCAACTTGTTTTTTTAAAGCCATTTTAATTTTTATTTAAGATTTTGTTTTATTACGGTGATTATCGCCGTTATTTTTGCAAAGGTAAGGTATTTTAACTATCTTTACTTTAGATATAAAAAGATATAGTTATGGGATACGTTTATAGACATATTAGATTAGACAATGGATATCCTTTCTATATAGGGATTAGCAATAGTTGTGATGGTAAATATAAGAGAGCTAATGCTAGAGCAAAGAGAAATAATCTTTGGGGTAAAATAGTAGCTAAGACCAATTATGAAGTTGAAATATTATTTGAACATGATGATTATGAATTTATAAAAGAGAAAGAAAAAGAATTTATATCGTTGTATGGTAGAATAAATACCAAGACTGGGATATTATCTAATTTAACTGATGGTGGTGAAGGAACTATAGGTTGGATACCAACTAAAGAGCAAAGAGATAATCAGAGTAATAGAATGAAAGGAGATAAACATCCTCAGTTTGGTATTAAACATTCAGAAGAAAGAAACTTAAATAATAGTTTAGGTCAGTTAAATTTAAATAAAACCAATAAAGCATTATCTGATATGAATAAAAAGAATAAAGGTGCTTTAAATCCAGCATCTAAAAAGGTGGTTAATACTATTACTAAAGAAATATTTAATTCTGTAAAAGAAGCATCTTTATCAGTTGGATATTCTTCACCATATTTGAGTGAAATGTTAAGTGGAAAATACAAAAATAAAACAAACTTAATATATTACATAAAAAAAGAGGAGTGTTAAAGCTCCTCTTTAATTAACATTATTTAACTACTTAATAATCACTAAACTGCACTTGATTTTAATAATACAAAATTATTCCTACCCATTACATTTAAACATCTTTCAGATAAAAGGTGTAACTCATTGGCATCCAATGAACTAGTGGTAGCTCCACCAGCACCACCCACAATCCAGGCTTTGTATCGGCGATCCTCTCCAGAATTACTTCTGTACTTGATATGCAAGAAAGGCAAAGTTGTATTAGCTCCTAAGATATTATCATAAACTGACATAGATCCAGCAGGACAAATAACACCATTGATTGCAGACAAACCTTTTACAGCTCCACGTTTAGTTGGATCATTTAAATATTTCCAAGCTGTTTTGTGGAAAGTATAACCACCCCACATAATAGATTTGAAAGACAAAGCAATTGCTTTTTGTACGTCATTTTCAAAGATACCGTATTGCGCACCACCAGCATAAGTTGCATTTAATGCAGCCATACCTTTGTCGAATGCTAAATCTTGGTTTCTTTTTGCAAACATCAAGTTCTCAGCGATAGCTCCTTGAGCATCTAAACGGTCAATGATACCAGCATAATCTACAGAGATATCAGATACAATTCCTTCAAAGATGTTACCAGCAGCAACAGCAGAGAAGAAACCTTCAGTACCTTTATATCCAGCTGTTTTAGCATCAGATGCAGAATCGTATTTTTTACCCTCAACCATAGACATCTCTAACATATCATCAAAACGTTGACGAGTTTTAGCTCTATCTTTTAAATACCAAAGGTAACCTCCACCATATTCAGGAGCTACTTCAATCCAACCAATTTGAGTCATGTCAGATCCATTAACAATATCCACATCTTTGATGATGATAGGAGAGTTTTCGAAAATATTAGGATCGGTTGTCAATGAAGTTGCTTGACCTACAGTACCTTTTTTGAATTCAGAACCATAAACATAGATAGTCAATTGACTAGCAGTTGTTCCAACTCCAAATCCAGCAGCAAGTGTAGATACAGCAGTAAAGTCATCAGCATTTACGCTAGTTACAATACCAATATTCTCAACTCCAGTTACTGTGTTGTATATTAATACAGTTTCATTTGGTCTTACAGCATGAGCAACAAGTCCAGTTCCAGAGAAAACATTTCCAGTTCTAGTAGCTGCTTTGTAAACTTTTGTCAAACGACCTTCTTCTGTCCATTTAACTAAGTCAGATGAGATAGCAAATTCAGAACCTTGTTTTTCTAAGAATCCTTTGATAGATTGATTACCATAAGATTGAAATTCTTTTTCATACAAATCGGGCATATACTGATTTGTAAAGTTAAAGTTAGATGCTTCTAAATAGTTAGAAGACGTTACTTCTTTTTTTGGAGATGGAGTGAAGTTTACTCCAGGGATTGCTAATACTGCCATTTTTTGTGTGTTTTAATTTTTATAATACCGTGAACATTTTAGTACTACTTCCAGATGTTGATCTTACCGTTGACTGCCCCATATCTATATTCTTAGAGTTTGATACATCTGCTTTAATGGCATCTGATTTTCCAAGTTCATAAAAATGTTCAGCAATCTTGTCTGCATTCATTCCTGCATGCAAAGCTTTGTGGTATTCTCCAGCATTTTTAAGTAGTCCTTTTTCATCAAGAAACTGTTGGAAAAAATTACTAATATCTTTTTGACTTTCTTTAACACCAGCTACGTCTAGCACGTTATAGTTTAATTTATTTCCAGAAACGTTGAAATCAAAACCTTTGAAATCAGCAGAAAATAACTTATCTGTCAAATTAATAAAATTCTCTGTTTGCACAGTTTGAGCTTTTTGGCTCTGTTCTTGTTGAACATACATGTCATCTAAAGTTTGTTTCGCAACTTTATAATCTTCTGGTATCACGCTCTCGTCAAACCTTGCTACTGCGTATTGATCCTTTTGATTATTGAAGTACTCTAAAGCTTCAGATAATGTTTTTTTAAACTCTCGTTTCTTGTTTTTAACATCCTTCTCATCATCGTAATCAATGTCGTAAACGAATTTATCTTCGAATTCTTCACTAACTTCCTCTGAATCTAAATAAGGATTTTTATCTGCCAAGTATTTTTTAAGAACGTAATTAGGATCTTCTTTACCCCAATCTTTTTGAGTTTCCATAAAGTCCGAGTAAGACCTTCCTGTTTTCTCTTTATATTCTAAATATTTTTCTACGTCTTCTGGAATTTTCTTAGACTCTTTAGTTTTTACTAATTCATCAATAGAGTTAAATTCAGTCCCGTATTTTTTCTTTAAGTATTCTGAAACCTGATCGTCATTTAATTCTTTTTCATTTGACAGAGTGACATCAATGTCATCCTGTAAAACCTCTTCCTCCTCTACTTGATCGGTAACTTGATCTTCATTTTCAATCACCTCTTCTTCTTGCTCTACTTCAACGATTCCCTCACCAACAATTTCATCAATAAAGTCTTCTTGAGTTAAAGGCTCGTCACTATAATCAATAGTTTTAAATATGCTCATATTATTTTTAGATTTAATTTAATTTCATTATAGAAATAATTTATGCAAAGGTATTAAAATTATAGGTATTATTTATAATCTAAATCCGTTCAAGTCGTCAGAAATTGTCGATTCAAAATCTATAGGTCCTTTTTCATTTTTTCTTTGGTCTATAAGCTTAGATTGCTGCGTAGCTTGAATACCAGTTCTATCATCTTTTCTATCTTCTTTTACAGAATCTCTTTGATGTAAAGCTTCACTTTCTTTTTGTTTAATCTGCATTTGATAATTAAACTCCTTCTCCATTAAGATCATTTTAAGGTCAGCTTCTTTCTGTAACTCATCAAGTTTACCTTGGTTTATAGTTTGTTGAACCTGCATCTTAATTTGCCCTTCCATTTGTGATTGCTGAGCTTTTGCCTGAGATGCTGCTTGAGATATTTGAATTTGTGAATCTTGATTAGCTTTAATCTTAGCCATCTCTGCGTCTTGAACTACTTTAGCTTTTTTCTTTTTAGCCATCGCAAGAACTCTATAAGCCAATGCATAATCTCTAATGTTCATTATAGCAAACTTATCTTCAACACCAAGAGTCTGCGCCTGTATCTCTAAACTCAAATCAGCTTCTAGTTTTGCCTTTTGTTCTTCATCAAGTTCAAGGTCAACAAATATTCCAAAATCATACAGATGTAAATCCTTAATTGAATCAAGATCTACCATTGCTGTACTACCTATCTTATTTATAAGGTCCTCTCTTAATGGACTATATTCTAAAACGTCTGATATTCTGTAAGATACACATTCGGCTAAGCCTCTAGTTATGTAGAATGTTGCATCTTGAAGATGTCTTGTTGCTACGTTTGAATTGTATGCAGCCATTTTTTGCAATCCAACTAATGAATCCTTATCTGGCATTGTCCCATCACGAGCCTCATTAACACCAGTTACATCTCTAATCATTTGCAACTTGAATTGGTATTGACTCGTTAACGCTTGTAATTTTCCAGCAAATCCAGTACTTTGTATTTCCTGAATAACTCTTTTACCACCGTTAAACTCCCCTCCAACATTAGTATTCCTTGTAAGAATAGATCCAGTCTGCATAAACATATTAATAGCATCTGTATGTGTGTATTTATTACCGTTACCAAGATTAACCTGAGCTATCCCCTCCACATCTATCTCATGACCATCAGGTCTCATCTGCTGTAATACTTGCTGTATTTTTAAATTAATTATTTGAACTTCGTCAGAGAATGGTATCATTCTATTTACAATACTATCTATATGTCCGCTTTCATGCAATAATGGAGCACACACTACATAGTTTGGCATTACCTTATTCATATTTGATTTAGGTCTAACCATATTTTTAGCAACCTCCCATTTCAATATGATGTCAGTTCCAAGAACCATAATACCCTCAAACCAAATTTCTTCCTCTTTTTTTAGAACATCATATAAACCTTCTTTTGAAAAACCTAAACTCTCATCTCTTTGAATTACTTTTTTTCCTCCAGATTTAGTTTTCTTTTCTTTCCATACTTTTTGTCTACTGCTTTTATAGTTAAAATATAGTAAACCAACTTTATCTTTAAATGCATCATTGGCATTATTCTCGTGTAAGTAGTAATATTTATTCCAAGAACTACCTATGCTTTGAATACTTTCTCTTTCCTCGTCATTTAGATCTGGAAAGTCTCTATAAACTTCAGATATCAATGTGTTCTTGAATTCTCCAAAGTAGTAGCAATCTTGAAAGTAAGGATCTTTAGTATAGCTATAAACCATGTCGGCAATATCTACGTACTCCAACTTAACCCCTTCTGATTTCACAAATCTATGTTTAGCAGCTCCGATTCCACAAACAACTAAATCTTTTACAACCTTTTTCTTTGACGTAAGATTAAATTTATTCTCATTAAACACAGTTTCAATAGCCATCTGTTCAGATAATTCTATAGAGGGTTTGTATTTCAATTGCATATGAATATCTAATTCATCATTTGATTCTGGAAGATCTTCTACGTTTGTACTAAATGCATTGACTCCTAAAGTATCTTTTGCTTTTAACAAGAAGTCTTTAGATACCATATCTTTTTCTATCTCTTGTCTATACTTAATTCTATTTTTAGTAGAAACTGGATCAACAGAGAATGCTCTTACGCTATATTCTTTTTCGTTAATTCCATTTACAACAACATCAACATATTTTGGTATAATTGGTATTGGAGAAAAGTTTAAATTCAGATAGGACATATCTCCATTTAATTTCATCGCATCTCTATATTTAGATGTATTTTGAATTCCTTGCGCATGAGCTCTTCTTCTAATAACCTCGGCTCTATTTGAATAAAACCTACAAGTACCATTGTCTCTTTTAAACCATTGATAAGAAATTGCTCTACCTACTTTAAGACCATACTCAGGTTTTACTTTGTCTGAAAAAGGGTCATTTTGTCTAGGCAATCCTGCATTAGTAATAATTACTGATAGTTCTTTTTGGGCTTTCATCTATGCGTATTTGTGTAAATTTATAGTTATCGGTTCTACTTGTATTTGAGGTCTATATGAGTCTCTGCTTATTGCCATTAAAGCCAATCCAGAACTAATACCTAAATCATATGACCCTCTATTTCTAATATCAAACTCAAGCCAATCCTGTAATGTTCTATTGTAAGACATACATCCAATTTCTTGAGTATCATTATTCATTCCAACATATTTATTTATATAACTTTCTATAGCTGACGAGTGCATTTGAATAACATCCTCTGACGAGTTTGGAATACCGCCTATCTCTCTTTCGGTAGAAGATAATCTGTTAGCTGCTTTATCAAATCTAGTAATTGCAAAGTTACGATAACCTCTGTTCTTAAAATGGTATAGTATTCTCGGTTTATTATTCTCAATTAAAATTGGCATACCATAGAAAACACAAGCCATTAGGACATCTTCAAAGAAAATTTCTGACGTTTGAGTTCTTGCAACATACTCTAAAAAAAATGAATTTGATGGCGCATTGCTTAATGTAAAATTAGTAACACCACTCAAAGCACCTTTAGATCCTCCAGAATTATTATTATCTTTTAAACTCTTTTTACTCTTTCCGTCAACAACCCCTGAGATATCATACGGATCACATCCAAAAGCTCCAATATTTTCGTTTAGCGGAGACCAGGAGTGTCCTCCCCATCCAGGTTTCATCTCTTTATTATTCTGCATGTTGTTATCAGGTATCCAATTTATTAAAAACTTACCCTTTCTATTAGGTGTCCAAATAACTTTTGAATCTATGATACCATCTTTCCAGGAAAAGTCTCCTTGAACTAAAGTCTTCTCTATATCGCTATTTAAATTATATGCTATCTGATCATTTATTTTATCAATATTAAACAATGCATTATCTAATTCATCTCTAAAAGCTTCATCTATAGTCATTGGAAATGCTCTTAACTCATCATTGTAAGCTACATCACTTTCCTTTCTTTTTGCTAATCTCTTGGCTTCTAAGTATTTAATCGATCCTATTATTTTTTTAACTCCTTGAACGTTTATAAAGAACCCTCCTTTTTCAACTATCTCATGACATACTCCATACTTATCTGTATACTCAGCCATGTTTTTTTGAGCTGGTAAGAAATAAGCATACAATCCACTAGGAGTTCTATTAGTTATTGAATCTCTTTTTTTAATTAAAGATTGATAATATAATCTTCTAAATTCATACCCACCATCCTTTATAGCGGCAACTGTAGATCCTACAAAAGCTTTACCAACAATAGTACCCCCTTCATCCATAGTTGGAGAAACTTGACCCCAGTGTTTTTCAAAGCTTCTACCTTTTGTCCATTTAGATGCCTCATCGGCAAGATATCTAAACATCTTCTGACCATCATATGACCCTTCGTTTGTAGGCTGATAATCAATCTTGGTATTTAAATAGTCATCTGTCTGAGTGTCTCTTTTCTTCTTAGCATCTTTAGACATATTTGAAGGCTTGGCAAATTCAATAAATACTTTTGAATCCTCCTTACCTCTAACTACAGGTCTAAAAAAGAACGGTAGATTTAAGTAAGCATAACTAAATTTAGAGAATGCCTTTTTAGCATCTTCATCTGATTTAGATGTAATACCAAAGTTGGCATTGTTATTTGAAGTAGCTTCTTCTACAAATCTACAAACCTTTTCATAAGTATATCCAGTACGTCTTGACTTAACAAAAAATTCACCTATGCATCTATCATCTATAACGCAAGCTTCAGTATGATAAAACATATCTAGCTGAGCATATCTGAAATTCATGTATCCACCGCTATCTTCCATCTTGCACCATTGTAATGCAAAATAATGATTACCAGTTAAATATATATAATCTCCATTATTCATAAACCAAACACCTTCTCTCCTTCTTCTGAATTCCTCTAATATAAATTCAGTATAGGCGTCTACGCTATCTACACTAAGACCAGGATGTAATGGGGTTCTTCTCCAGAACTGGTTTTCCTTCTTGTCTTTACTAAATAATATATCTTTTTTATTTTTAGGAATCTCTGGTAGAAATATATTAAGACCGTCTAAAGAAATCATTTTTCCTTTAGTTCCTTTTGGGTCTAATACAATAGCATCTTCTTTTTCATCATACCAATTCTTATGGTAATGAGATTTTGGATAAAATTCTCCCTTACTATATTTCTCTGGGAAACCAACCTTAAACTCCCTATCAGATAAGTTAAAATTCTCACTTGATATTTGAAGTCTTAATTCTATAAGGGAAGAATCTATCTCTACAATAGCTGTATGAATAGATGCTTTTGCCTTAATAGCTAAATGGTGTTTAGTTGGATCTATAGAACCGTAGTCTATTTTGTCACGTAAAGCCGATCTAAGCGTGATTGAGGAACTATCTCCAGCATTGACTAGTCTTTGTACATAGGTTTTTAATTTAGTCTCATTTGGGCTATTTTGATTGTTTTGCCATCTAAGAATCATTTGTTTTGCTGACCTAAAACTTTCAATCTTAGATTTCATTGCAGCATCAAACTTATCAGCTGTAATTTCAGATATGTCTATCTCATATTCAAGCCCTTCTATTATACTGTCAATCGCAAACTCTATGTCATTTGACAGTCCTAACATGTAGCTACTATTTGGTTACTCCTAACTCTGTATAATCTTTCATCATAAAAATTAAATTCATAATTACTATAATCTTTAAGTACTACTCTATCTCCAACTTTTATTCCATTTTCCTCTGTAAATTTATTTCCATAAACCACCGTTGCAATGTTTGGAACATCTGCTCCTTCTTCGACTAATGGCTCAACAAATAAGAATGGATCTAAACTAATCTTTTCTCCACTAGGTTTTATTACCATATAAACCATTTCTGGATAGACGAAATATAAATTGTCACTTATATAATTATTGGAATGTACTGGAAGACCTTGCTGATTAAATGTAATTCTAAATGTGTTATGATGTAATATAATTTCGTCTCCTATATTGACAACAGTCTTAAATACTTCTGGAACAGCATGAACTACTCCGATTCTATTTACATCCTTAGCTTCCTCTATAGAAGTATTCTTTACAAAATAGTTATTGCTATTAACGTATTGAGAATCCCCTTTTGGTTTTACTATAAAAAATATTGGTGATTTCATATTAATCTATTACATATTCTACATGACACACAACTCTTTTCAGAAATGATTTCCATAACTGAACTTCATCTACTTCTGATATGTACACTTCGAAATAGTCTTTTTCTTTTATAATATCATGAATGTTTGAGTCGCTACTAGCGGGCTTACCTATTTGATAATGAATAGATTCTTTAAGATTATCTCCTACTGATATTTTTCTAATTTGTTTCATATTTAATTTAATTAAACCACATCTATGTTTCCACCACTACTTCCAGTACTGCTATTTGAATTTACTCTTATTGAATAATTCCAAACACCATCGCTTCTGGTTATAAAAGAACTTGACAATGTATTTCCAATAGTATTTCTTGCGGACGCTATATTTACTCCGTCAATTGTAACACTTACATTGACGCTTCCAGCTGGAGAACTATATGTATATGCATTTGCTCTAAACACATAACTTCCATTAGCTATTGTTATTGTACCAGAATAGGTTATATCATATACCCCAGTTCCACTTGCTGATGTAAAACTATCAAATGAAATCGTTCTAGATAGAACCACTTCAGAAACTGATTTATATATATTTTTTTTAAAACTATTCATTATGCTTTTGTATTTCCAAGTAAGTAGTATACATTACTAGTTCCTTCTTGTTCTAAAGCAGCTTGATACCATTGTCCTTTTATTTTAAATCCAATTGAATTACGAAATGTAGTTCCAGATGATAAAAAACTAACATCAGCAGTTCCGTTTTGAATAAAACCAACAAAAAAATTATTACTTAACCCAGAAGGTACGGTTATGTTTATTGCAGTTGAATTATTATTTATTACTATTACATAATTATTATCTGCCTGAGTTAAAGTGTACGATGCAGTTATTGTTTTCTGTAGATTATTTGTGTCTACAGGTATTGCTGGTTTATTTAAAATCTGTGATACTCCACCATTAGAAGCCCAATCAGAATTAACTTGGGCAGAAGGGATAGTTGGTTTATTTAAAATTTGAGAAACACCGCTCACAGAACTCCAGTCGGAATTTACTTGTGGAGTAACTGTAGGTATGGTTGGCTTGTTTAAAATCTGAGACACTCCGCTAGAAGAATTCCAATCAGAATTAACTTGAGGTGTTACAGTTGGTTTGTTTAAAATCTGAGAAGCACCAGTAGTAGAATTCCAATCAGAATTAACTTGAGGATCTTTTAATAAAATAAAATCAGACGAAATTAATGGAGCTTGATCTAATCCAACTATTACATCTTGTTTTTTTAATAAATATTTAGTGCCATTAATATTCACAACAACTACATCATATTGCAATATTGTAATATTAGGGTCTAAACTATTTAAATAAGCATACGGAGTAGTATATGTGGATCCAATATAACTTAATTCACGAATATTTAAAGTGCCTCCAATTATAGGGTCAAACCCTGCCTTTAGGAATTTTAATATATTTCCCATGGAATAATTTCTTGTCCCATTTAAAGATTCAGCATCGCTTCCAAGCACTGTATCATATTCAGATACAATACCGTCATTTGCATATGTTTGTATTCTAGCCATTTTATTTTATTTTTATTTTGATAAGATAGCAGAAATAACTGCTGTATTTTTTTTAATATACAAGAACATAAGTAATAAAGCTATAGTTGCAATAACTACAATACCAATAATAATATATATAATCCAAGTAGAATTAAACTTCTCTGTTTTTGCAGATTCTTTTTCCTTTATGTTTTTTTGATACTCTATATTTTGACGAGTCAATTCTTCTATTCTACTAGCATAACAATCTACACTACTTACATTTCCTTGTTTATCATAAACTGTTTGTATAGTAGTTCCTTGTCTATTGGCTTTATATATTACAGTGTCTTTAAAGGATATTTTTGGTATTTCAAAATGAACCGTATCTCCAGCTCTAAAAGTTTTAACTTCTGTGTTCTCTTTGTAGTTAGAATTATCTTTTATCTTTCCAGATATTTTCTGTATATCACAAGATGTTAAAAACAATAAAGCCAGAGATACAATTAAATACTTCATTATTTTACAGATTTTCTAGCTACTTTAAATAGCAATGCTTTACCACCTTTTGTTAGAGTGGATTTTAATTCTGCTTTTTGTTGTGATTTGCTCTCACCTTTTTCATGCTTAGCCATTGCTGATTTTGAAGCATATTTTTCTCCTGTTAATTTTTCAGTTATCATAATTTATTTGTTTATTGTTCAATAGTTACTTCACCAGTATTAATGTCTACCTTAATTTTTTCACCAAATTGTTGTTTAATTTCTTCCTCTAATTCTTTATATTTACTTTGTTTTTCTAGGAAATTATTAATTATATTTGATTTTGTCAATTCATATTGAATTAGCAAATCGCCTAAAGAATCTTTAGTTCTTCTTGATAGTTCATCAAATTCCTTAATTTTTTTTAGTTCATTAGGACCAATAAATTTTACATCATTTTCTTTTAATTCCATTTTTTTTAGATTTTATTATTAAAGTACAAATATAGCAATTATAAATTACTTAAAGTAATTGAAACATTAGTTGGATTTTCAATAACATAAATACGTTCTTCAATTATTTTTTTCATATTGTCAAGTTTTGAAATCTCCTCGTATTCTACTACTTCTTCTTTCCAAACATTATTTTTTTTCTTTAATGTAGAAAAATCTTTCTCTAACCATCCTGCCACAATTTCATTTGTTAAAGCGTCAGCTGGAATAAAATCTTCTACATTTGGAGAACCTAAACTTTGTAGTCCGTATAAATCTACTGAATTTCCTAATTCACTTGTTCCAATGTATCTCCAATGTACATTTTTAATTACGTTTTGTAATTCTCCTTGATTGATTTCGCAATCTAACGATTCTATTTTTAAGTTGTATGTTATCATAATTAATATACTCTATATGTTACGTATGTATTTGTTGCTGTTTTTGTTGTTCTAAATGTTGCCTGTGATAAAATTGGTATTGTTGTTAATCCTACAATTGTATGTGCTGTTCCTGCAGATAATGTCACTATTCCAACACTTGAACCAAGATTAATTACAGTCCATTCAAAAGCATTATTTATAGGAAGTAAACCACTTAATATTCCTGCATCAGTTAATGTACCTGTTGGTAATGTTAATGTTACAGCAATTACACTTGTAACAGTAATAATACCCGTTAATAATTCTGCAATTGTTAACGTTGCTGTTACTGTTTTTGCCGTAGGAATTGGTTGCGCAAAGAATAAGTTACCATTTTGCAAACTTGCTCCTGTTACATCTAATTTTGCATTATGACTTGTTGTTCCTCCTAGTAATAAATTTCCGTAAATTGCCGTTGTAACTGTAGAACTATTTCCTAACACTGTTGTGTTGCTTCCAAGCCCTATACTATCATATCCAATTACTACTTGATTAGTTTGTGAATCAGCTAGTGGAGATGTTCTCCATCCTAAAAATATAGAATTAGCTGAAGAAGTTACTGCTGTAGATTTATTTGCTATAAATTGCGCTGCGGTATCCCCTATAACTGTATTGCTACTTCCTACGGTTAACCCAAGTAAAGTATTTCTACCTATAGCTATATTATTACTTGAGGTGGTAGATGCACTTAGACTGAGATAACCTATAGCTACATTATATATTCCTGTAGTAGCACTTTGAAGAGCTCCATATCCAAATGCAGAATTTCCAAATATAGAAGTTCCATTTCCTAAAACAGCATTTCCAAAACCAGTATTTGAACCTCCTGTAGTATTATCTTGACCTGTGCCGATTCCAGCAAATGCGTTTCCGTTTCCTGTAATATTATTGCGACCTGCTGAATAACCAGAAAAATAATTATTTGCCCCTATTGTATTCCTTGACCCTGCAAATAAACCTTGAATAAAATTAGAAGGTGTTCCAGAGGCTCTAATTTCATTACTAATAGACCCACTACTATTTAAAAATACAGTAGTTGCGCTTGAAGTTCCAACAATCTTAATGCTCAAAACTAATGTACCATTAAAATCAGTTGTAGGAGTAACGGTTAAAGCTGCCGTACTAATTGAAATAGTAGAAGTATTCCCTGTTACTGTAACTGCTCCAGTTGAAATGCCACCATAGCCAATCGTAATACTTCCTGCCGTTCTTCCTATTATCGTATAAAGTATTTGATAATAAGTTGCGTTTATTGCTGATAAACTAGAAGTCAAATCAACTACGCTTCCTGTTGTATGTGTATAACCAGTTGCAAATGACGTTCCTGTCCAAGAGGAATCTCCAGTACCTGTTGTTGTAAGTTCACTTCCTAGCTGACCTCCATCGGTTGCTGTTGTTCCTTGGAAAGATTTAATACCTGTTATAGTTTCAGTGCCAGTTATATGAACTACATTGGAATTATCTGCTGGTGTGTATCCTAATTTTGATATAATAGTAGAACTTGTTTCGTCTCCTGTATTTGTACCGCTTAAATTAGTTGCAAAAATATTTCCTGTAAATGTATCTCCACTTAATCGAGCGTGATTTTGCCAACTTGCATTTGCATAAAACTCATCTCGTAAAGTGTTGGTATTATACCTATGCATACCACTTACAGGACTAGATGGTCTTTGAGCAGTTGTGCCATTTGGAAGTCTAAAATATCCAGTACTAGTATTACCTATGTTACCTGTAATTGTATCTCCTGATTTTATTAAATAACTATTGTTATCTAAAGTACCATCTGCTTTTAGAAAACTATTAACATCTCCATTATTGTTTATAAAACCTGAATAAGATGTTAAATATCCTGTAAACATACTATCTCCACTTACTTGAAGTTTATTTACCCCATCATCATAAGTGCTTCCTAATACTAAGTTGCCATAAATAATAGCAGTTAGTGTGCTTTCGTTACCTATAAGTGTAGTATTATCTCCTATAGTTTCAATGATACCATATTCAGGAGTTCCTATAGTTATTGTGTTTGAAAAATCGCTACTATTCCATATATTGGAACCTATAGCTATATTACGAGAACCGTTGACATTTCCATATAAATTAGCATTACCTAATGAAACATTAAGACTACCTGAAATATTTGTGTATAAATTACCTGCTCCAAATGCGTTATTACCAGATCCATCTTCATTTAAAAATAAAGATCTATATCCAATAGCCGTATTGTCTATTGCATTAAGATTTAGGTAATTTACTAATGCCTCTTCTCCAAGTATAGTATTATGAAGTCCATACCTACCTACTGTAACTCTATTTACAGTCAAGTTATAAGGTCCTAAATCAACAGGTCCTGTTGCTCCTGTGTATGGAACAGCTACAGGAGAAACATTTAATGAAATTGGGACAAGCATTCTTACTGGAGATGACCCTCCAAATTGAAATCGAAAACTAGGATTGCTTCCTCCGTGAATATGGTTTGCATAAAACTTAATTACAATCCTATCGGTAGACGCAAAAATACCATCGTTCCATAATGCATTAGCGCTAAATTCGGAATAGCCACTATTAACTACTGGAAGTGTATTTCCAGATGTCGTTATAAGTGTTTCTACACCAGATTCTGTTCGCTTATATATTTTAAAATAAAATTCAGCATCTCCAGTTCCAGATAACTTTTGTATATTACCTATAATAGTTATATTAAGTTGTCCAGGACTTCCTATTATAATGTTAGGTTTGGTAACTAAAGCGGATATAAATTGATTTGTTGAAACTATTGTTCCAGTTGGTATATTTACAGCTGTAGTATTGTAGTCAGTATCATCAATAGAACTTACTAATTTATAATACGTAGCAACATCACTAGATACATTTGTTGGATATAAAATTAAGTTTGAAGGAAGATCTTCTAGTGAAATAAAATGACTAACTCCATTATCCCCATCATTTATTAATTGAGATGTATTTGTTATAGCACTAGCTGTCGTTACGTATGTGTTTGAATCCACACTTCCATCAGCTTTTAAAAATTGAGAAGAAGTCCCACCTATTTTTACAAATGATGTTGCATGAGTTGATCCATTATTTGCTACATAAAATACTCCATTAGAAACTCCAGCTATTGATTTTGTAGCTTGAAAATAATTTCCAGCATGAGCATCATAGCTCTTTATCATTAATCCACTAGAATATTGTGACGATGAATTAAGATTTGCTAAAAAAGCTACATTTTCTGCATTACTAGCATTAACTACAACACCTCCAACAAATCCTGGAGCATACTCTGGATCTTGTCCATTTATATTAACAATAATAGCGTCTGGACTAGCGTTATATGTTGGATAAGGATATCCAGTTTGTAATGGAACATTTATAGCTATTCCATTTTGATAAACAGTTTCTCTATTAGCAAGAGTTATATCGATACCTTTTTGAATATTTGTAGGCAACACAATTGTATTACCTACATCAACTACTTGTTGTAGATTTACTGTTAATGTAGCTGAGTCTATTAAAGAAATAGAATAATCTCCGTCTTCCTCTAAATTTCCATTTCCAGATAAAAAAGAAACTGTAACATTATAAAAATTAGTTTCAACTACATCCTCTAATATATTATTTACTTTAAAAAATCCAAATTGATTTATGTTTCCAGATTTATATAATAATACATTTCCTTTATTTAAAAGTTTTAAGAATTCTGAAACATTGTCACTCCCCTTACTATTTTTACTAAGCATAAAAGTGGTAACAGATGAGAATTGAACTAATGGTCCTATTTCTGTTTTAAATGATAATGTCCCTGGTTTTCTGCTTGCTCCAGATAGAATAGTGTCATAAGTAAACCTTACAGAGTTTGAATCTATACTTTCATTCTTATTAAAGAAATCTGCAATTCCATTTGGAGAAAAATTCTTTGTTCTATTATAGTCATTTCCATCAGTTCCAATCCATTTATCTAAGGATGTTACATTTGAATCTGATTGATAAGTGCTTATTCTTGCCATGTTTTTTTTTTGCTTTATTTTTTAAAGTATAAATTACATTCTTTTTTCCTTCTCTTAATAAGACCATCCGACTCTATTCCATTTGCAGTAATATATTTGGTTGTAAACCATTTTATAATGCTACTATCTCCAGCCTCATTATTTATTAAATTAAACAATGTAGATGATCCTCCAGTATTCCAAGTATAAGATACCAAAGCATCGAATTGGTTTTGAGTTAATTTAACTTTTATCTTATCATTAACTATCTTTTCATATTTAGGCAACAAATTTAATAACAATTCTTCTGCTCTTTCCTTAGTTATCTTATTAGATAATTTTATTTTAGAACCATCTTCGTAGTAAGTATTTCCGTAGCCAATCGTAAAAGGCTTGTCTCCAGTAACTGGATCTTTATATGCATGTAATACACATCCTTCAGATTCTTTTAAAAGATTTATTCCTGCAATTCCAGTTTTCATAATTACTCTGATTTTTTAAATATTGATTCAAGTCCAGTTATAGCTAATGCAGAACCAGATAAAATAGTTACTGAATAAAAAATAGCATCAGTATGAAATATAAACATTGACACTATTAATGATAAGCATCCAACCAATCCGATAAATCTTTTAGAACTTTCTGGACTCTCTGAATTAGTTAAATTTTTAAAATACTCAATCATCTTTTTCTACGTTATTATTTTTTTCTGTAAATCTATCATATATTTTATATGCAGTATATACTATTGATAACGTCAACAATGTAAATCTCAAAAACGTTTCTGCCTGAGTTGTTGAAACTAGTAATGCTGTTCCTGTTAGTAGGTATACTTTTAAATCAAAATGGTGCATGCGCTATTAGTATTTCATGTTGGTTTTATATCTGCAAAGATAATTAAAATTATGATAGTCAATTATATTGTATTATTTGTATATTTGCCATGTATTCAATTAAAACTTAAATTAAAAAATATGATTGCAAAAGAAATTACATTTAACCAAGAAGCAAAGGACGGTATTCTCGAAGGAGTTAATATAGTTGCAGATGCTGTTGGATCAACATTAGGATACAGAGGTAAGACTGTTCTTATAGAAGGATCTGGAGGTCTTCCAAGTATCACTAAAGACGGGGTATCAGTAGCTAAGGCTATATTTTTAGAAAAACCTTTAGCTAGTTGTGGAGCAGAATTGTTGAAACAAGCAGCTCAAAAAACTGTAGATCAGGCTGGAGATGGTCCCCAACCATTAAATTCTAAAATATTAACCATTAATGGATGGACAACAATGGGAGATATTAAAGAAGGGGATTTAATATGTGGAACAAATAATACTGTTCAAACTGTATTAGGTGTTTTTCCAAAAGGAAAAAAAGAAGTTTTAAAGGTAAAATTTTCAGATGGTAGAGAAGTAGAATGTTGTGAAGAACATTTGTGGAATGTTTCAAACATAAGGGGTAAAATTAGAACAATACCTACAAAACAAATAATAGCAGACGGAATATCATCTATAAATCAAGACGGAAGTATTAGATATAGGTATTTTGTTCCTGAATTTGAATTTGATTTTAATAATTACGAAGAATTACCTTTAGACCCTTATTTATTAGGTTTACTTATCGGAGACGGAAGTTTAAGCGGTAGTGGAAGTATTGAATTATCTATTGGATTAAATAAAGAACATATTTTAGATAAAATAAAATTGCCAAAAGGAATAATTCTTAATCATAAATTTATTAAAGAAAAAAATTATATAAGAATAAAAATAACAGGATGTGATAAAGATGGAAGATATATAAAAGATATATTAAATGATTTAAAATTATTTGGAGTTTATAGCAATAATAAGTTTATACCTAATAAATATTTATATTCAAGTAAAGAAAATAGAAAAAAACTTTTACAAGGACTTTTAGATACAGATGGACATATTAATAAAAGAGGTTTATTTGAATATTCTACAATTAGTAATGAATTACATTTAAACTTTATAGAACTTGCAAGAAGTTTAGGTCGAAATTTGTATATAAAAAAAATGGATAGAAAAGAAAATTCATCTTATTCAAGTACAAGTATATATAGAATATTTGAACTTAAGGGTTATCAAAGAGGAATTAAATTAATATCGATAGAAAGTACTAATGAGTTTGTAGATATGCAATGTATAAAAGTTAGTAATGAAGATAGTTTATATATTACAAACGATTATGTTTTTACACACAATACGACAACCACTACCGTATTGGCTAGAGACATTATAGTAAGAGCTGACGAATCCATTAAAAGAGGAGCGTCTCCTATCGATGTGAAAAATGGAATAGACGAAGCTACGAAACAAATAATTGAAATTATTAAGAAATCAAGTAAACCAGTTGTTGATGATTTCTTCTTTGATATTGCTAATATTTCAGCAAACAATGATGAAGAATTAGGAGGTTTAATTTCCGATGCTTTCTTAAAAGCTGGAAAGAACGGTGTTGTAACTTACGAAGCTTCGGAAAAAATTGAAAGTTATGTAAAGACAACTTCTGGAATGCCAATTGAAAGAGGTTATACTGATGATAGATTCTCAAATAAAATGCTAGACAATCCATTAGTATTTGTTTGCAACAGAGAATTAAAATCATTTAACGAAATTGATTTTATCATAAAACACATTGCTACTGAAAATAAAGAGTTATTAATAATCTCCGACTTAAGCAACGATTTAAAACAAATCTTACTAGTAAATAATATCCAGGGGAAAATTAAAGTATCTCACTTGACTCCTCCAGAACATGAGTATACTGATAAGAGAAAAAGATATATGGAAGATATCGCAATAGCAACTGGAGCAACATATATAGATTCTCTATCTGCAACTCATTTAGAGAGTCTAGGATTAACAATTTTGGGTCAGGTAGGTAAATGTAACATCGGAAAAGAAGAGACTGTTATAGAGCTTCTAAATAACACATCTGAAGCTATTGAAAACAGAATAGATGAGTTAAATAAATCTATTGATGACCAGACATCTACCTTAGCAGTTGATATTGTAAAAGATAGAATTGCAAAATTATCATCTAGCATTAGTATCGTTAAAGTTGGAGGAGCTACAGAGATTGAATTGAGTGAGAAATTAGATAGAGTCGAAGATGCTATTCATGCTGTAAACTCAGCTATTAAAGAAGGAGTTGTTTCTGGAGGTGGATTAGCTTTGTATGATGCTTCATTTAAATTAGATATTCCAAATAATTCTAAGTCTGTTGGATACCACGTTTTACAAGAAAGCGTTAAAGCACCATTTAAAAAGATATTAGATAATGCTAATGTTGATTATAAAGAAGTAGAGGAAATGCTTATGGAAGCCAATAGCGGCATTGGATATGATGTAAAAAAATATGATTATGCAAACATGATTGATTCTGGTATTATAGATCCAGCAAGAGTTGTAAGATGCGCGCTAGAAAACGCAGTGTCAGTAGCTGGTCAAGTAATTCAATTAGGTTGTACTATTAATTTTAAAAGAGCATTATAATGGAAAATACATTTTTAGAAAGATTAAACGAAGAACAAAAACAATTACTAGATAAAGTAACTAAACTAGATGATTTTATCGAAAATAACCCTATCTTTTATACAGTAAATAGTATTCAAAGAATTTTATTAGTTACACAGCTAAATGCAATGAAAATGTATTTATATACATTAGACGAAAGAATTTATGATTTACTACCTAAAACAAATAATTAGTATATGAAAGCGATATTAGCATGTGTGGTATTAAGAGAGATTAAAGAGGAAAAAGAGAACTCTTATGGTTTAGTAGTAACAGCAGACACAAAAAATGAAAAATTTAAAAGAGGAGTTGTACTTAGCGCAGGAGAACTGTGTGAAGGAATTAAAGAAGGTGATACTGTGGTGTATGATATGCATCGTAGTAATAAGATCACGTACCAGGGAGAAGTACTTGTGCTGGCTGAGTACGGTGCAATTGTAATTGTAGAATAATATAATACACATCCGTACCATTGCGATAAGGAGGAGCAAAGCCTTATCTTAGACGAAAGAATAAATAGTTCAGCAACGGGAGTGTGTATTAAAACATTGAAGGTCAATTGTTCCCATAAGAATACATAGACGCTACGTAGCATGCGAGCTAGACGTAATTGCTACCAAAGTTAAAGCCACTATATTATTAGTGGCTTTTTCTAATTTAATAAATATTAATTACACATGAACATTACTTTTTTTTGATGTTCACGTTCCCGTAATAATTGCTTTTTTGTGAACACTAAACATATTTTAAATCCTCTTCTAGGTAATATTCAGAAGTACCATCCCTCATTGCCCTAGCTTGCTCATTCATTTCTTTAATAACCTTTGAATACCTCTTGTCCTGGTATCCAACTTTCTTTTGAAATATTTTGGTATTCTTTCCTTCTTCAGATATTAGATTCCTAAATGTTAGCCTATCATAAATAGCTTTAATCCTTCTCTTCCATTGAAACGATAATTTATATATTGCTATAGAATTTATTCTTCCAAGTTCACCTTTCTTAGCATACTCTTCAATCCATCCTTTTTCTAAGTAGCTGTCAAACCTTTTTTTATCCCAAACCATTATATACGCAAAGTCTTCGAATTGACTTTTAGTGAATGGCTTCTCATTGTATAAATAAAACATCAACTCTATATCTGCACGAGAAGCATCGTATTGTCTTGAAGCCCAGTATATTACAACTCTGTAATACTTTAAGAAATCAAATTCTTTTTTAGAAGTACTTACTATTGGTCTGTTCTTTATCTTAACATAAGACTGTACATTCGAATGACCTAGTTTATATTGAGCTTGAACTTGTAATCTATCTTTATATGCTTGAGTATTTTTATAACTATACCTTTCTTTCTTTGGTTTTAATATAGCATCTTCCTTATTTTGAATTTTTTTAACTTTTTCTTTCCAAGCCCATTCTTTATAAGAAACTTCTTCATTCATACTATTTCTTTTTAGTTCCTCTTGCTCTCACATCTCCAGGAGCATCTGATTTAGATCCTCTGTTAAATGATTGTTTTTTAGAAACCAATCCTTTAGATGTGTGGCTTAAGTCTTTTCCATCACCGTTACCATAAGTACCTTTATCTCTGTTAGCCTGAACTAATTCTGACCTCTTAGCACGTTGTTCTGGTTTCTTATTAAACTCTTTATTGTATGCATCTTTCTTTGCTTTAGACGCTGGATTCTTATCGTAGTATTCTTTTGAACTTGCTGCCATTTTATATATTTAATAATTGATTTGTTATTTCTTTCCAGTTACTTAATTTAACATTAACACCTTCGCAAGTTGAAAAATGCTCTATGTCTCTTAACTCTTTATCGTCATTATCTATATGAAGATCATATCTATCTAAGTATAACGCTTTACTTTCGTATGCTGTATTATGTATATCTCTAATACCGAGTTTATCAGCGACTAGATGTACCTCATTCATTTTGTAATTAGGTCTTGATGTAAGTATTGAAACTTCAATTCCTTTTCGCATGAGTTCCAAGGCATACTCTTGTACGTCTTTTCTGTCAATTGTGCCATCATAATCAAATGATACTTTCATAGTTACAAATGTATAAAAAAAATCCCTACCTCTAATATGGATAGGGATTTGAACTACTTACTAGTTCTAACGTATTGAAAAGTTTATTTCTTTATAGAAGGAACTTTAGATTTAGGATTGACTCCTCCAAGTACTTTTCCTTTTACAAGACCAGAAGTATTCTTAGGTACTTTCTGTGTTACTGACTTAACTCTAATTATAGCCATTACTATTTCTTTTTAGCTGGAGCTACAATTTTAGACACTTTAGCTTTTGCATTTACCGCTCCACCACCTTTTACAGATTTAACTGGATTAACTCCGTTAGATACTACATTGTTGTCAAAAGCTCCTTGTTTTTTAGGACCTGCATGTGTTGCGCTCTTAACTGTTTTTTTCATTGCTTCAAAGTTCATATTTTCTATTTATTTAGTTTACAAAATTACGATTTTAATTTAAATCTTCCTCGTCATAGTTTTCATCCTGGTCTATAATAAACCATTTCATGCTATCGTATATTTCAGATACCGTAAGTAATGACAATTTGTCAAACCTACTATATTCTGAAAAATTAATCATATCTATTTCGATCTCAGAGTTGTAGCACTTACTTCCTATCACGGTTACAAAATTATCTCCATCAGTATATATCTCACCCTTGAACTTATAAGCTAATACTAATGCTACCCATAACGTATATGGATTATCTAATTCATTGTTTAAGTTAGATAGGAATAAATATGGAGTTAATTCTTGTTTCATTTTTAAATGTTTTTACAAATCTATGAAATATTTTGTATATATTTGTCTAGTAATTAAAACCAAATCATTATGAGACAGAAGTATATTAATATGCGTAATTCAAAAACAATAGATGGTAATATAATGTATCAATACTTCCTGGAGAATGGAGGTAAGTCAAGTCCAGATATGTTTATGCAGTGCTTTAATTTTATAAATATGAATGATGTGCTGGATTTCCTGGACCACAAGTTTGAATTGAATCTTTTATTTGATGCTAATGGAGCTTTTATAAAGGTGGTTTCTTAATTACTTATTATTTAACCATTTATTATATTCATTTAAAGACTCTTGAATTTCATCTTCATACCATAAAGTACATACGGTATTAAAATGTAATCCAGATTTTATAGCAACTTTTCTTTGAGTTATTTTATATTCTAATTCCTCTATCATTGAATTTATTGCTGATGTAATTTTATTTACACTACAAAATTTTAAAAATTCTCCATAATTTGATGATGTAAAATTAGACGTATTATATCTGTCTATATCTTCTTTAAACAAGAAAGATAATCTCTTTGCTGTAGACGCTGAAACATCTGTTATTTCGCATATATCCTTTATAGTTATAAACATATTAGTTTTATTCCCAACTTCTATAAGTAAGTTTACAGCCTTTTCTATTTTATATATATTCTCTATTCTTTTAGATTTATTATAATAAGACATTACTATTTTTGACTTACCATCATATTTAACTCCGTCTATAGTTCTATCATTCTTTCCAATCCTTGTATATTCATTTACCCAGAAAAACTTTTTAATACTTGGGTTTATGTCATACAAACCATCTCTTACTTTTTGTATGTTTTTTAATATCGTCTTTCTATCAACTAAAAAACCAGGTTTATCAAAGTACTCTGAACATACCAAATCCATATAGTTAAACAAAATACTTACATCAACATCTTTATTTAAAAAAGAAACAATATTAGCTATTCTAAAGGCATTAGAGAAGTTTCCTCTAGATACAGAAGCATATGCTGAATAATTATCAAATCCGTCATCAACATAATACGCTACTAATATTCCATCGTGTATGACCTCATCTCCTATTCTTTTAGCTTCTTCTAAATCTATTCCATCCCATCTTAGATTTAATCTATATTTTGATAAATAATCTGACGATGTTTTTAACTGGTCTCTCATATACTAATGTTTTATACAAAGATACGATAAATAACAATATGTTTTATAGGTTGGTACATATATTATTTTATCATAAGACCAGTGTCACTCATCATATAAACTATTCTTTGTAGGATGGATGATACCTACCTTGTGATGTTTTTGACACTACATATCTTTCGATTTTTGTTAATCTCAGATATTGCGTTACAGATAGAATGTTGGCTATTACAAGCATAATTTACAAATATGTATAGTATATGATACATATTTAATTTTTGTTTAAACAAGTATATTGAATGGGTTACCCCCCGATCCAGCAGAAAATTTTTATTTTCCCAAGTCACCTTATTTCAACCCCCCCTATCACTTTTCAAAACTTTTCCATATAATTTTTTGGCTTTTTTCAATACCTATTTTATTTTTGTTCTATTGCTCCCTACCTTATATAATGCATTCTTATATATGTTTGTTTCTTTGTTGCATTCTTATATATATTTTTTTATTGGGTGTAGTATGATTTTTTAGATAGATATATATAGGTTGTAACATTCAAAAAACCTTTTTATATATTTTTCTATATACTTATCTAATCCATTTATCTATTGTCTTATATAGTTATTCTAGCGCCTTATATGTGAATCCCTTCATACATTGAATTAAGTACGTATATAATTATAGTTTTGAAGTGTTTTTATTAAATATTAAAATAACCCTGCTTCACTTGGTATTTTATTAGTTATTCCTACATTCATTCCTACAAAAGTTACTTTATTTTACTAAAATTCTTGTAAGATATTACTTTGTTTTGAAAAATACTTGAAAATAATTTATTCTTTAATCCCTTTAAAATCAACACTTTAGAAAATAATTGATATTTTTTTATATTTTTTATTTGGTAATTACATTTATTTTTTTGAATATTTGAAAAGAATTAAAAACAACGTTCTTTTAAATATCGTTTCGAGGGTTGCCAACTAAACTAATATAAAGTACATAGACCGAGGTCATGACGTGGAAATAATTCAGGTTTTTAAAGACCGAGCGCAAGTAGAAACGATTAAAAGAATAAAGCGGTTAAAATTTGCACCGTAAACAAGCAAATAAAAAAAAACAGTATAATAATATTATATAGTTCGTTTAACTATTGAAAAAGACAATTCAAAATGAATGCAAATAAAAACACAAGCGCAAAAAGTTTAAAAGTAGTTAGCAAATCAGAACAAAAAACTTTATCAATTCCAACAAAAAAACTACCTACAAAAGCAGTAACAAAAGCAATAGAAAAAAAGATAATTGCAAAATTGCCAAAAGTAGTAAAAGCAAAGTTTTCTTTTCATAAAGCATTAATAGCTTGTAATAATGCGGACAAATTAGAAATATATAGTTTATCTGGTGCGATTAATAGGCTTAAAAAACAAGTTTTTGCCAATGACGAATACTGTAAAATAGACACAAACGTACTATTGAAAGGGTTTGAATTTAGCGTAATATTGGCAAATGTGGCACAAAGAAATATTGATAAACAAAAATTTTCCCTATACGCAGTTGGTTTATCTTTTAATAAGTACTTGAAAACTGTAATATAATTACTACAAATTAATAAGTCCCGTTTTATTGATAATTAAGCAAAGGCGAACTTTGCAACGGGAACAAATTTTAAATATCATATTTTTGATATATAGTATTGAGTAACAACCTTATTTTAGGCACTCAATTCGATTCTTGCTCTTTACTGTAAATTACAAAGTATGGATTTTTAAAGTCCTAAGCCGTCGTAAATGTAGAAATACATTTTTTAGTTGAGATACCGAATACTTAAATAATATTGTCTTATGGCGTACACAAATTAATTAGATTGATTCTTTTTAATTCAGTTGTTAGACAAATTATGTAAACCAAAAGGAAATTATTCCTTAGAAACAAAAACAATTAAACCCTATTGTATTAATTTATAATAGGGTTTTTGCGTATGATAATATGTGTTACCACTGATGAGCTACAGAATAGCGAAACGCAATAAAATAATATTAAAATGAAAACATTTTTTGTATCGGTAACGCTATTTATTATAGCAATGTTTATTATACCCGTTGGAGGTATGTGTCAATCAAATGCAAACTGTAACTTTTATATGTACGGTTTTTTAGGGTGCGAGATTCTTTGTTTCGCATCAATAGTTAGGCTTTATTTAATATCAAAAATAAAAATAGACAAATTAAATATATTATTAGGCAAGGCTTATGATTCAATAAGCTGGTTTTTATTCGGAGGTATTAACTGTAATCCAAAAGGGTAATTATGAAAAAATTAAAAAAAGAATTGCTTTTCTGTTGGGACAATAGACTGGCATTAATAGTATTAGCAATAGTATTTATAGGATTCATTACCTTATTAGCATTCACGGAATGGTTAATCAATAAAATATAAAATAGTTATGACAAATTCAGAAATTTACGATAGTTTATCAAAAAGAATTCAAGACAAAATAGAAGCGAACTGCAACAATATAAATCCTTTTTCGACTTTCGACTATTGGATAAGGCAGGACAGCTCAAAGAGTGCAATCTTAAAAGCTTTTGTATGGAGTGATTCCCCAGAAGGGCACGGTTACTGGAGTAAGGTTAATAAAGAAATAGAAAAGTTATGCGAACAAGAATAAACAACAAAGTAAATATTGATTCAGTTATAGACAGCATCAATAGACAGATAGAGGTTAAAAAGGAATTGGTATATATAACTTCAAGACTAAACAAATGTTCCTTTAGAGAAGCTAAAAAGGATATTAAGTGGGAGCAAATCAAATCAAGTGTTAAACAATTAAATCAATAAATTATGAAAGAATTAAAATTTAAAGTAGGAGACAAAGTAAAGGTAATCGAAAACCGTAGCGGTAGCGTAAACCCAGTAGGTAGCGTGGGAATAATTATAAGTTTAAACCATTATAATTACACTGTGAAAGTAGATGGGGTTAAAGGAGCTGGAGATGCCCATGTAGAAGGCGACTTGGAATCAGTAAAAGAGTTGACAAATATTGAGTTGCAATTATATAATCTGTTAGAGATTGATTTAGAGATTTCGTATTTTTACAACATAGGAATAACTGAGTACGGAATAAGATTGCAAGGACATATTGGATCTGATGTGGTTCGTGACTTAATTAAATTAGGATATAAACCTGAAACAGAAACTAGTTCTCACCTTAGATTCCATAAGGATTCAATAGTTGTGGTTTTAACCTAATAGGTAAACAGACCACTATCAACATAAACAATTAATGGCTATCGAATTAAAAACGGTAGTCTTTTTTTTTAATTAAATAATACAGTAAAATCATGGATGATGTAAAAACGTTAGCGTATTCAATGCTTCAAGTATTAAGAAATACCCAACTTTTAGAACTATCGGCAACGATTCAAATGGCATCAATGTCTGGAGTAGAAATAGAGGAAATAGAAACTGCTTATAAAAATTTGCGTATGGCTTAGAAGATAGAATTATAGAAGGTATAATTAGACAAGCAGAAATACACTACTTATAAACAAAATAAATTAATCAGTAAAATAATATTATTATGAAAACAGTTTTCAACAGTTCAAGCGATGTCATTCACTTATTCGCACAAAGAAGTCAAGACAATGCAAGATGCTCAAATGTATTCTTCGACAAGAATAAAATATACTCTTATGGGTATCATTACTTATTAGGGGAATTCATATCCAATAATAAAGGAGACGAAGCTATAATGATTAACAATTTAGGTTATAGTAGCACAACAGGAAAACATATTGATCAATTGATTAATTGATCAAGACAATATAGACAGTTTTTTAATGCAGATACTGACTTAAAAACAGTTGAGTACACAATAGAAAGTAACGTTAAGAGGCTAGCTACTGCAAGAAAAAAGGAATTGTATATAAATCCTTCGGTAAAATTATTTGAATCCTTAAATGAATACTTAGTTTGGTCTGGTGATAAAGAATATAAAACAAATTATTGGTACAAAAGAATAGTTAAGTTAATGGAGGTAATCAATGGCGGTGATTATGTTGAATACCTTGCCAAAGAAAATAAAAGGATTGTTGCAGAAACTAAAAAGAGAGCCAAAGATGACTTAAAGAGATTAAAGTTGAACATTGAAAAGTTTTACTCCTATGACACCAACAATGTGTATTATACTAACCAAGACTATGTAAGATTGTCGATTGATAAAGAGAGAGTTGAAACATCTCAAGGAGTTTCTGTAGATGTCAGAGAGGCACGCATACTTTATAACCTAATAGTAAACAAGAAAGACATTGTTGGTTTTAAAATAAAAGACTACACAGTAATTTCAATCAATGGAACTTTAAAGATTGGTTGTCATAATATCAATATAGAATCAATGAATCGTTTAGGTCTAACTCTTTAATCACTATCAACATGGAAATTAAAATAAATTTATTAGAAGTAGCCTCTGAATTAGCAAATCAAATTGTTCACGCAAGGTTTTTAGATGACGAATCGTTTATATATAATGATTTGTCAAACGGTGACAGAATATACACCGACCATGCTCAATCTCTATTCAATGAATGGTATGACTATTATTATAATTTTTTATTAAACTTTAAAACCAATTAAATATGAAGTCAGTACATGATTTAAGCACAGACGAATTAGAAGAATTAAGAGGAAACTATTTTGCACAATTAAAAGATGACGACCCAGATATATTAGGAGATATATTCAGCGCAAAAGAAATTCCAATGAGTAATGTAATTTCACACTATGAGGGAGTTTATTTTGTAAATGATGACTTCTTTTGTAATCTTTAAAACAAGTTAATTATGACAGTATATAAAATAATGATCGAAGAAACTTTTACTAAAGTGATAGAAGTTGAAGCAGATAATTATGTTGACGCTAAATTTAAAGTAGAAGTAGATTATTTAAGAGGTAAGTTGCCTTTAGATTTAGAAGATTTCAAAGAATACAATTTTTATCCAGTAGTTTAATTTAAAAAGACATAGTATTATGAATACACAAACAGAGTTACATGGAAAATATCAAATAGTTTATAGACCAACAAATAACGGTATTACAATAGGATCAATCGAATTAATAGATAAATACACAGATATTTATGATAGTTCGGAGGGTCGTTTTTCTTTAAAGGTTCAAATAGAGGACACGCTTGATGACGTTGTTCAATTTGTTTATCAAGAAAAATTATATATGTCAAAAGATGATGTAAAAGAATTAGTTATAGATTTAATTTAAAAAGACATAATATTATGAGAACAATCACAACAGAGAGCAAAGCATATTCATTCGAAGACGTAATGAATGACCCAGAATTAAAAGATAAAGTGTTAGAAAAACACAGAGACATAAATACAAACTACGATTGGTGGGATTGTACTTACGATATGTGGAAAGACGACTTGCACGAATTGGGATTTTATGAAACAGACATAAGTTTCTCAGGTTTCTGCTCTCAAGGAGATGGAGCGTCATTCACTGGTCGTGTCGATGTGTATAATTGGATTAAGAAAAACGATATTAACGGCACTTATCGTAGATTACTACCGTTTATTGGTAAGGTAATAGATTATAGCGACAGCCTTAGAAGAGACAGATGGCACGATTATGTACACGAGAAGACAACCTCTTTAGATATTAATTGGTATATAGATACTAATAAAGACCATCCCTTAGTACATGCCTTACTTGACAAGCTAGAGGAGGATATATATGCCCATCACTTTCAATTAAATAAGGAAATATATCGCTCATTAGAAAAAGAGTATGATGAATTAAGATCCGATGAATATATATTGGAAAGTTTAAAAAGCAACGGTTATGAATTTGACGAAGAAGGAAACATATTTTAATCACTATCAACACAAATATTATGAAGACAAGAGCAGAAAAAATTGAAGAGTTTTTAAGGACAATTAATGTAGAAAATTTAGATGTGTTAAATTGTGTAGACACAGAGGAAGTAAATTCTTATGACGATGTGTATGAAGCGATAGAAGAATCTGGAGGCTTTGACGTTGAAATCATATACTATTCAGCAGCTATGGAATATCTATCAGATAATGACAATAGCTTATCAGATAGCTTAGAATTGGCTGAAGAAATGGGTTATAGTGTAGGCGATCTAAGTAGTGAAGTATTAGCATCCTTACTAGCGACACAAAAAGTGAGGGAAGATTTCTCTGAATATTCAAGTGAAATAGAAAACTTCTTTGATGATTTAGAAGATGAAGATGAAGATGAAGAATAAGGAAGAAGTATATCCAAGGTACTGCGACATAACTGGAGAAGGAATGTGGTCAGGGTATTATGTAAACGATAATGCTTATATAAAATACGACGATGACTTAGAGGCATATATAAAGAAAGAGACAGAGTATGACTCCGTAGATGAGGCACACGAAGACGAGTATTATTATTATACCGAGTGGGAAGAAAACGATATTGAAGACGAATATTAATTAAAAACAATTAGAAATTATGGGAAGATATTATTCAGGAGACATTAAAGGAAAGTTTTGGTTTGGAGTTCAAAGCAGTGTAGCGGCAGATAGATTTGGTGTCCAACACTACGAGCCAGCCTATGTAGAATATGCGTTCTACGAAGATGATTTAAATGGAGTGGAAGAAGAGATTAAAAACATAGAGGATTCACTTGGAGATAAGGTCTTAATTATAAAAGAGCTTTTGGTTTCTGGATTCACAGAAAAAACATCTACCGAAAAAGGAATTACAAGTAACGACCTAAGTGAATATGCAGACCTTCTTTTAGGCGTCAAGATTAGCGATTGCTTAAAAGATAATAAAGAATGTCATTTTCAAGCGGAGCTTTAACAATTAAAACCACTATCAACATGAGTCACGAAGAAATATTAATAGAATTAGAATACTGTACTATTCTATCTGAATTAGGTAGTAATTCATACCTTACATCAAGGATTAAATCCTTAAAAGAAAAGTTAGAAGAAGAATACATGATGAGTGAAAAATATTATAACGAAATTATATATACAATTAAAAAAGATG
>Ga0114958_10000221_pt1 | contig 49132 bp, 53 predicted proteins | sample C_130208_EF_Meta_FD_89577 | JGI IMG/M metagenome (GOLD analysis project Ga0114958, IMG submission 89577) | Freshwater microbial communities from Lake Croche, Canada to study carbon cycling - C_130208_EF_MetaG | ecosystem: Environmental > Aquatic > Freshwater > Lake | place: Lake Croche, Canada... | reverse complement strand
TCTGCTGAACCACATTTAAAGTCACGACGTTAGCTGATACGATAGCTAAATAAAATGTTAGTATCTAATAGAAATGACAGATGCTACGTATGAATTATGTTTAAAAGATACGGCTGGATATGAAGCATTTATTAAATCAGAACTCAAGCGACTACCCGAATTTACAAGAAATGATATGGAAAGTCACAAACAATATTGTGTGCGTTTATATCAAGAGCAAAAACGGTATGCTGCGCATCCAGGATTACGGGAAAAAAATGAGGAAAATATGAGACTATTTCAAATAAAAACAAAACTAAAAAGTATCGGAGAAAATGCCTCCCGAGTTGCAGTTGAAAGATTACGGATAAAAGTAACCCGTCCACTATGCTCAAAATTTCCCGAACAAGGTTCGGTAACTTTTACAAGCAATGAAATAGATATAGATTCATATGATGGACTCTTTTCATTTGCTTTTTATGCGCATAGTGTGAGAGATTTTGGTGTGTATGCTCGTGATAGTGTAAAGGCATCAAAATATGGACGTGGATTAAAAGCATACTGTGAGTTTATCAATACAAACCCTTTCTTTGAAAAATGGGGTATTATTATATATGTTGATGAATGGACATATGAATTTTTGAATTTTTTAAAGCTATATCCAAAGGTTATTATAGCTATAGTAAAGTGGAATCAATTTACTGTTACAGCTGATAAGAAGCCAGATAAAATAGAAGGTACTGTTTTTAGAACTTTACGATTTCAGGCTCTGGAAGCATTCCCAAGATCAACTATTTGCGTACGTGATGCAGATACTATTTTTAATACTGGTGAAGTTACTGAAAAAGATACAGAGAATATTGGTAACTGGGAAAAACAATTTATAGAAATGTGGTACACAGAAGGTTCTCCTATTTTGTTAGGCATTTTCTTAAATTACTTAAAAATGTGGCACACAGACTTTCCATTTATTTTTCCTTTAAAGAATGTAGATCTTTTAGAAAAAACAAGATTTACTAGTAATACCAGCAAATCACAGTTATATTTTAGATCACCTGCTGGTGTTTTAGCTGGTTTTACAAATTTCACAAATAAAAGACCTACTGATATATGGCTTTATTCATTCGATTATATAGCATTACATTATAAACTTTATAACTCGCGTTTTGGAAAAAAAATAAGCAATGAAAAATTTTGGATTAATAATGTTGGTAAAGATGAACGCATTTTAATATTTATCATGTTAGTTAAATATTGGAATATAACTTACTTTCTGCCAATTGCCTATGGGAACACAGGAGATGATCTTTTCGATTCAAAGTATGTTCCTGCTGCTTTTGAAAAAAAAATAAGTCTTAATAATTCAATAAGTTATGCGCACGAAATGCAAATGAGTTTACCGAAAAGTAATTTTTTAGTTAAAGAAAATAATGTTGGGAAAAATGTAAATCAACTATACAAAGAACATTTTCATGAGTTTGCTGATCACTATTTAGTATGGTTAAACAAAATTATGAGTAAATCAGAAGAAGAAGTTGCTCATAATTTCAAAAATATAATGAATAAAGATCCTCCGTTAGGATTATATAGTTTTTATGAAAATCCTCATCGTATTCCCCAAAGTACTCTACCACCTTTAGTTGCTGCCACTAGCATTAGTGGCGGTGGCAGAAAAAGAAATCTTACACGCAACAGGAAACATAAAAATAAGAATAGTCGCAAATATACACGGCGTAACTAGTAGGATGGACCATAGTTCCTACATTTGAAGATTATATCACAGTATATAATGAAAATATGTTGAAGGGCGGTGGTACGTGGAAAGAATTAACTTGCTGAACCACATTTAAAGTCTATACCATTTTATATTATAAATGGCACAGGATTTAACTTTTGTCACAGCGTTCTATAAGATATATGAGACGGAGGACGACTCCTACCTCACTAATTTTATTCGGTTTGCCGAAAAGGGCGCGCCGATTATTCTCTATCTAGATACCCAGCATGCTGCGTGGTCCGAGAAGCTAAAGCAATTCAATAATGTGCGCATAGTCTACGATGTCCAGTTTAGCGACCTACCTGTAGCTAAACTTTTCCCAAAGGAGACCACCCAGCTGCCCGCGTCAGGAAAAGCCACTAAAGACACCTACGAATATCTAGTTCTTATGAACAGCAAATTGGAGTGGATGACGCGCTCATTTCAGTATATTACTACTACTAACCTTGCCTGGATTGACTTTGGCATCGTAAAGATTCTTAAAAATGTAGACGCTGCTCTGAAGAAGCTAGACCATATTCAGATACCCGCCGATAAAGTTCTCATCCCTGGTTGCTACATAAATCCAAACGAGCCCATGTCACTCGATACTGTGCACTGGCGCTTCTGCGGTGGACTTGTTTTCGGAACGAAGCCTACGATAGAAAAGTTTTACCAACTTGCAAACGAACGGTATACCAAGATGGGCACTAAGCTAACATGGGAGGTCAATGTCTGGTCGCTGATTGAGCGCGCGAACCTAGATTTTTTCCAGTGGTACAGAGCCGACCACAATGACGCCATTATGGATTTCCCCGTTCCTAAAAAGGTCATGGTTATTCTGATGATTAAGAATGAGTCTGCTATCATTAACAGGTGTATCGAAAAAGCCTTAGCAATAGCCGACGCAATCTTTGTCTCTGACACTGGCTCTACAGACGGTACAGTCGACCTTCTCTGTAAGCTTCTTCCCACTCTTGCCGTCCCCGCCAAGCTTGTCGGCGAGACATGGAAGGATTTCGGTCACAACCGTACTCTCTCGTTTCAGGGCGCCGTAGAGTTCTGCGATGAACTCGAATGGGACAAAGAGCTCACATACGGTCTGCTTCTCGATGCTGATATGAACTTTGTCCTCACAGACCGCTTCAGTAAGACAGAGCTCGTAAAAAATGGTTATTCTATTATTCAGAAAAACCCCAACCTCGAATACTACAACACTCGTTTTGTAAAACTGGGTCATCCCTGGAAGTGCACCGGTGTAACGCACGAATACTGGGATGGCTCTGATTGCGGGCAGCTAAACAGCGTCTATATTGATGATATCGGTGATGGCGGCGCCAAGGCGGACAAATTTGAGCGCGATATGCGTCTCTTAACTAAGGGACTTGAGGAGGAGCCGACCAACGTTCGTTACATGTTCTATCTCGCACAAACTCTAAAAGACCTCAAGAAGCTACCTGAATCAATTGCGATGTACAAGCGCCGCGTTGAAGCCGGTGGATGGTATGAAGAGGTCTGGTACGCAATGTATCAGATTAGCCGCCTCAACTACGAGCTTGGTAACCTTACTGAGATGGAGTATTGGGCTCAGAAAGCCTATGATTTTCACAAGCGACGCGCCGAAAATCTCTACTTTCTCTGTCGCATCTTCCGTGAAAGAGGTGAAAACTATAAGGCGTGGCACTACATGAAACTCGGCATGTCGGTCCCAAAGACCACAGACCAGCTTTTCATTGAGACCGATGTATATTCGCACCTGTTCAAGTACGAAAAGACCATTCTCAATTACTACATTGAGCCAGGGCGCCGCATCGAAGCACTCAAGGAATTGATAGACTACTACAATGATAACGGTGGACACTGCTATAGCAATCTACAGCATTATGTGGATCCTATCAGGGCATCGTACAGAAACCTAGAATATAAGCAGATTGGTGATTATGTCGCGACCTCCACGGCAATCCTCCCTCTACCCGATAAAACCTACTTGCTAAACGTACGCTACGTAAACTACAGAATCCAGACCGATGGCTCCTACATGATGATGCAGGACGGAGTCTTGAGCCGTGACCACCACGTGCGCACACGCAATTTCCTTCTAAAAACCGACTCAAATTTTAACGCAACCGGTCCGATGGAAGAGATGAAGCCCGACTTCGAGCCCAAGCACGACGTTCATATTCGTGGACTTGAGGACGTGCGCATCTTTCTCGATGGCGATAAAACAAAGTGGGTCGGTACAAGCATGGAATACTCCTATGACGGGCGTATACGTCAGATAACCGGTAATTATAATATTACTACGAATACATTGTCTGACCCCATTTCAATGAAGACGCAGCACAATTCAGACTGCGAAAAGAATTGGATTCCTCTGGGCAACAATGACTTCATCTACGGTTGGCATCCGTATCGTATAGGCAAGCTAGAGGGGGACCTTCTAGTGTTTACCGAGCCCGTAAAAACGCCCAGATTTTTCGAACATATGCGCGGTTCGTCCAATGTAGTAGAATACTATGGTTCGCTCTACTGCATAACGCACGTCGTAATGTACACAACGCCGCGTAAATACTATCACATACTTGTACGCCTGAACAAGGCGACGCGCGCCCCAGAAGCCTACACGATGCCGTTTTACTTCAAGACAAATCACATTGAATATGTGCTCGGTATTGATATACATGATAATACGTTGTTTGCGACCGTATCGCAAAATGATATGAATCCTGTCCTGGCAACAATTGATATGGGTGAATTCAGATTTACCAATTTATAGATACCCCCAGTCCATCTTTATTTTCAATTCGTAGACGGGTTGAAAATAAATCTTAAAATTGAAATCGCGCAAAAGTAAAAGTAAAAAGCAAAAAGGATGGAGCCGCTATGGTTAATAAACACATGCTGGCTCACCCATAAGCATAACAATGAAGATGGTAATACTCTGTATCCGTATCGAAGTTGGAATGACTTTAGAGATTGTAGACCCTATAAACTCTGGAAGCCGTACTATATGACGTCTTGGGCATGGAAAGAGAACCGCTTTCAAATTGTCTTTACCACCACGTATAAGAATTCTCATATTGTGCGATTCGTTGAATTTCCAGTAAAGCAGGAGGAGGAGCCGGCGATTCGCGCATGGATTAAGAGTCATATGCCCGTGTACTGGAATATCTAGAGCGTACAGCAAGTATAACTAACGCCAGGCAACGGATTACCGACACAACCGCCCGTCTGGTACGTACAGACATTGTCCGTAAAATAATATTCATAGGTTCCGAGAGCATTAGCGCAATAGTTGCACATCCAGGCACAGCCGGTGCCGGCGCCAACCTGAAACGTCACGCACTGATTAGACTTGCGTACATCCGCCATGGTTGCATTCGCACCAACCGTACTAATGAGGCATGCTATCAGGGCAAGCAGGCTACGCATTTTTATATTTTAAAGAGTAAAAAATCCGGGTTATTTGACGCACCCTACATTATGCCGCGTAGCTCCTCCTCCATAGCAGCTATCTTTGCCGCCGTATCACCCTTCCAAAATTCTTTAGTCTTCTTCACGTGAACACGACAACAGCCAAAGGGGCGTGTAGCCTTGTTAAAGAGTCGCCCCACCTTGTATGCCTTCTTTATAAGGCGCTCTAGTTCCGCCGTTCCTTCGGCGGGAAGATATCCAAGCCACCCGCCCTCTGGCAACGCCGGCGTATACTCGATTTGCCCGTTAGCTAATTTAAGTATCTTACGGCTGTCATATAAAAACATATATTTGAAGTCTTGCTCTGATATGATTCCGATAAACAGTTTATAGTGCTCAGCGGGAACCTCAACATCGCGTGCCGGCAACTTGTAGGTCTTGCGCAGCACTTTGCCTTGTTGCTGAATTGCACCGTAATTGCGTGCATTAAGACGCCACGACGGATTGAGCATATTTTTAACAGGTACGTCGCGCTCAATACTTTTCTTGATATGAGTATCTATGGCGTCCGTTGTATAGCAGAATCCTGAGCCTAGTCGGACAAGGGACCGCAAATCCTTCAACTCAGCATCTGCGTAGTCTTCCAGTGTTACTGGATCCTCTTTATTTTTGCAGTACTTTGTCAGCCATTCAATCATTTCGTCACGCTTCAAACCGGGAGGCATGGTCGCATGTACACGTGGTTCACCCACATCAAATTCGTAGTGAGTCGCTATTGCGGGACTGACGCCGCGATTTAAACTTGATGCTGGGGCGACAATTACAGGGCTCGCACGTCGCGGAGGACTGTTACGCCGTGTTCCCCGCCTAAGACGGTGTTGATTAGCTGACGCCGCCCTGACAGCCGCAGCGCCAAACACCTTTTCAAATACATTTTTACGTATACAGCGACGTCCGCCTGGAGCCGGATTCCACACCTGTCCCTCTGGGCACGGCTCTTGCGAATGACCTTTTGATAACGGCTGAGCATCACGTCGTAGACACCGCTTAGCGGCGGCACTATAAAATTGCCCTGCTGGACAATCCATCCCTACACATAGACTATAAATTTGTCACCGAGCCACCACTCAAAACAATCAACGCATCTAGAAAAGAGACACGGTTCAATATCATAGCCACGTGTCCTTCGCCGCAGAGCGCATATATCTTTTGTGCGTCTTCGGGCGCATAGAATGAATAGGTTTTACAAATTGTTTCTAGAAAAGCAATTATATCTTCAAAACTATAACCAGCAGACCAGAGACGCAAAAAGTTACGCACAATACCTGTTCTGTCCCCAGATAAGGAGGCAAATCCCAGGTCACTGAGCAAACCAACAGGCGGTGTATTTACAATACTTTGCGCTTCAGAAGCCTCAATTGTATTCTTTGTACCAACTGATACACAGAGTGTCTGTAGATAGTGTTGATAGAGACGCGCGTTGCCAAGCGACATAGAGATTAACCAGCTCATTGCCTCCTGGCTCAGCCGCAGATTCGGGTTCTGTCGTTTAAGAATTTCACCGCCATGTTTAATTAAATTCACCGGCAAAAATTGTAGAATTGTACACCGGCTCTGAAGCGGCTCGATAAAGGGCTCGGGTCCGTTCGCACAGAAAAGAAAGCGTGCGTGCGCCTCATACCGCTCTAAGATACGACGCAATGCCTGTTGAGACACAATTGGTAACGAATCTGCGTCATCCAGCCAGACCCAGGCAACCGCCTCTTTGTTAGGGCGAACCCGCTTAACGAATTCAGCAAGACGGTTGCGCACCATAGCTATGCCGCGGTCATCAGTAGACTTCAATTGTAAAACATAGATATCGCGGTCCTTAGGCAAAATACCCATCGAGTCCAAGTAGTCCTTGATGAACAGTCGTGATATAAATGTCTTCCCTGTACCAGGCGGACCCAAAAACATAAGATGGAATGGTTTTTTCATGTGGTCTTTCAAATATTCGACAATATGCTCTTGTCCGAGCACAGCATCCAGATGCATTCTACCAATTTACATAGCGCCCGTCTTTAAGGCGAATTCTATTTAAAATTAACACCACAGTAAATTCTAATGAGCGTACAATTTTATACGTTCTCATATCAGAACCCTACAAGAGAAGCCAACATGAAGAGGCGGTTCGCCGAGGAAAATTTGCCTCTCGAATTCGTGAATTCGGTCGAATTTTCGGATCCGCGGTTAGCCACCGCTCCCCAAGAGGTTCGCCGTAACTGGGCTATTATGTTTAACCACTTAGACATGCTAACCGAATTTTTAAATTCGAACGCCGACTACGGAATTTTTTGCGAGGACGATATTTTTATTCGGCGCAATTTCAAACAATTTTTGCCCGAAATTGTGGCTGCCGCAAAACGCAGGTCAATCGAAATTCTGCTCTTAGGGTATCTATTGCCATATAAACCGGTTGAAATTGTTTCACGTGCCCGTGAATTTTCCGAAATTGGTCCGAATTTCACGTTTCACGCATATCCAGACGACCTTTGGGGCTCACAGATGTATATGTTGAGTCGCGACGCTGCTACGAAGCTACTAGAAAAGTACAACGTTGACTACGCTAAAGCCACCCTAACGAATCCCTCCCTGACTCCCTTCAGTCCGGACTGGACTCTAACTAAGGATGGACGACGTGCGCTGACCTATCCGATGCTTGCTGTAGAAGAAGGTATCGTAGTTACTACGCATCAAGGACAGGTTGACTTTCATAAACGCTGTTTCGAAGCGCAATTTGACCCAGCGCAATTTCACTGATTAAAATTGAAGCCGCATAACAAAGCAAAATCTATAGTAAGATGACATTCGTATCTGTTATAACTTCTACGTATAACCGATTCCGATTTATACCACGTCTGATTGAGATGTATAGGTCTCAGACATACCCACATGATCAGATGGAATGGCTAATTCTGGATGATGGTGACCACAAGACCCAACCTCTATTTACCGCAGCAGCCCTTCCAAATATTCGCTACATTCCACACGATACAAAGTTAACAATGGGCGCCAAGTTGAACATACTAAAACGTGAGGCGAAGGGTGACATAGTGGTTGTAATGGATGACGATGACTACTATCCGCCTGAGCGCGTAGCAACTGCAGTCGCTGCTCTTCAAACTAGCCAAACAGAGATGGCGGGAGCAAGCAAAGTCTATATGTATTACACGGATAGCAGAGAGATCTATTGTACCGGACCGTACCATGACAAACATGCGCTAAATTGCACAATGGCATGGCGCTCGTCCTATTCAAAGACGCACCAGTACGACGACACCGAATCATGCGCAGTAGAGCACAAGTTCCTAGAGGATTTTACGACTCCGATGGTACAGCTCGATAGCCAAAAGACAATTCTGCACATAATTCATTCCAGTAATTCATACAACGCAATTAAAGCGCGTAATAATGGGACCTTAGGTTATAAGACGACCTTAGGTCTCACGGATTTCATGCCAGCAAAGCAGGCATTATCATTTATAGATGCCTACTAGTCCGACCCGAGAAATTCTTGTAAATATACTTCATAGTCTGGCGGTAGCCGATAATTTTCTGACAAAGCAACTCGTTCTAATTTTCTATTATCATAGTCTTTCAAATCACGTATGCGGTTTTTAATTTCAGATAAACTATTATTGTTCCCTACATTAAATTCCTGATGAGAAAAGTTCACCAATTTTTGTTGTATTTTATCCACGTCGGCAAAACAGCTCATATGCCAACCGGCATTCTGTATAAAAGACGATTCTCCAGAAGTAAAATATAAGTGATATTCTCTCATATCATTTAGAGATAAGTTTGAACTGAGCAAGAATTTATAGCTCAATATTTTAGCATGATACCACTTTGTATAATGTTTTATTGTTAGATTATACTTATAATGGTCCATTTGTAGACATTCAAAAATAATAGACCTACCTCTTAATTCCGTTATTAGATTCGGGTCCGGTATTTCATCGACATCCGATAGTATAATAATATCTTCAGGACTGAGACTAATCTTATCTATGCCCCGCCGTAACGAATTCCGCTGATGAAACTCGTTTTGCCACTGATGTCCACCTGGATGATTTCCTATAAAAAAATTAGGAGGTATGAATGGTATATCATCAACCAATATGTAAATTATCTTATCCTCATATTTAGCAAATTGTGCGCGATTATCTCTAAAAACACAGGGTTTAGGCTGTCCCATAAACGTATGTGTTGATTCAACGAGCACAAAATAATCAACTATGTCGTATAAAAGAGCCAAACGATATTTTAATAAGGTCAGTTCATTATTAAATATAAAGCAATCTACTATTTTCATTCTAACTATAATGGATAGTTGGAATGATTTTAAATACCGCATAGTTAGAATTCGCCGCCACCTGGACCCAGAATATATTCACGTACAGAGGGGACGATTAGAGCCCAAATAGCCACTGAATTCGCCATAAGCGATGTTATCGAGAGCCACTCGCCACCACCCAGCGGATCCGAATAACGTCCAAGTGCATAGGCGCCTCCAACTGTCGCCAAAGTCCCTGTACCTAAATAGACGGGGTCAACTAAAATTGTTGGAAGAAGAACACCAGCCAACCATAGAGGGTTCAACGAAAGAGGTACTTTTTCGTGTTGAAAATACCAGACAGGCTGCCACAAATTTCCTGGCGCAGAACACCATGTGGAAACATCAGAATAAGTTAACGACGCAATTGACAAAACCAGAGCTAAAAATACAGCACCCGCACCCAGTAGCAGCGTCCGTGAACTGGGGTCTAATACAAGGTCGGTACCGAGAATAGCCCCCGCTAAGCACAGGAATGCAGGAAAGCCCCATAGCAATAGATAGGCACCCTTGGAGGCTTTGTCGTTAGATTGACCGGGGCTGCACTCTAAATTGTTCCATACGCCGTACTCGAACAGCTGGAGCAGCGCTATAAGAAAAACAAGAACTGCAGCGTACGCGTCATTCGGTTTCCCCCGCAAAACGAGTATGAGACTCAGTCCCGTAAAAATAAAGAAAGTCCCTAGACTCACGCGTCCGTCGCTCATTACACTATGATAAGATTATCTTCTCGCCAGAGAAGACCAAAGAAAATTGCTTTCCGAATCAAGTATCTGCTCGGGTGAAAGACGAAGAAACCATGTGTAGGTGAAGTCGCGCTCCAAACGCTCCTTGTCGAGCGGTACGTACACAGCAGCAGCCGGTGGTGTCCATTCATCGGATGGCGACCGTCCAAGAAGGTCTTCCAGCTCAATCGCCCGCCCATCGCGCCGCCGAGACCATTCAGTTTCGCGGATAATCGGCATGAACGGCACCAGATGTGTCGTATTTGATTCGGCTATCTGGTTGCGCGCGATAGCCGCCGTCCACGCAGTCGGACCCGCCTGAATCAAATCCGTCAAGAAACTCGCCAAACCACTCCACCCAATATGATTGGGTCCGGACGCCCATCCCGCATATGGTCCGCACGCCGCTGTAGCTAAAACACGCGTCTCATCATGTTCTGTTCCAAAGACAGCGTCATTCTTATTGCGCACACTCTCTATAAAAGAGGGTCCCAAACATAAGCCGAGTCCATCAAAATAGAGACCACCGGCATAGGTTAAAAGAGCCGCCCGCGCCCACGCCCGCCAGACCTTAGGTGGAGCCTCTTCGACACCAGTAGGCACTATCCCGCGATTCATATAGATAATCTCTGAAACGGCGCGTCGTCCAAGAAGCTCCTTTACAACAAAATCGGCACCCTGCGTCTTTATACAGGCGCTACGGCAAATATTAAGAAAGCCAATATTGATATCGCGACTAGAGCGCGCCCCAAAGTCAAGCCAGCGGCGCGAATTTACACCCTGGTCGTCCACAACAAACCAGAGCACAGGTTTGCTAACAGCACCAGGCGTAAATCCGACAAATTTCTCAGCTAAGCTCCGTGTTGCGCCGGTTGCAGACCAATAGACTGCAGCGCAAACGCCGACAAGAGCGGCAGCAATTAAATAAGGATCTGTACTAGACATTCTATTGATATAGATTATTTTTCTTTTATGTGGCTACCGGGTAACTCATTTAAGCATATTGTGAAATAAGCTAATAATAATGTTTAGTGAACAAGATATACAAAATATATATAATACAAAGGTTAGATTGCCGTCAGAATATTTTACTAAATATGAAAAACTACCGCCTTGCCCAATCAAACGGTATAATTATAAGTGGAATAACAACGATTTTCCACGTAATTGGGCAACACTTGACTTTATTGAATGGACAAAAAAATACGATTTACAGAATGTAGAAGACCTTGCTATTACATGTGTTAGCGATCCAGAGCTAGAATTTGTATCATCTGCAAACAAAACACTATTATCATATCCACAGTATGATTTACACACTGTAGAGAAGCACTTTTATAACCAGTTCGACTTCTTTATATTTAATCAAACAATAGAGCATCTCTACAACCCTTTTTTAGCGGTTAAAAATATATATACGACTTTAAAAGCCGGTGGTTATGTATTTACATCGGTTCCAACAATCAATATTCCTCATTTAGTACCCGTCCATTTTAATGGATACACACCAATGGGATTAGCCATGCTATTTAAATCAGCAGGCTTCGAAATATGTGAAATTGGTCAGTGGGGAAACTATGAATACATCCAAAAATTATGGGGTAATCATGGTTGGCCAGGCTACATTGATTTGAACAAGAACGGACTGGTTGTAAATGAAGAACGTAATGTATGTCAATGTTGGATTTTAGCACAAAAGCCACTCTAAACCGGCTTACCCGTAATAAGAAGACGCTGCCGCATCCGCTCTTCAAACAAAGCGCCATCGGTATCACGCGCCGCCAAGCGAACCTGACGCCCACGCTCCTGCTGCTCAGCGCGGAACCGCAACTCCTCTAAATGTTTCTGCTCCTCTGAAGACACCGCTGCTGGGACAGATTCGCGTTCAGCCTTTGCCTGCGCGATTGATTTAGAGTCCACACGAACACCCTTGACCTCCTGTGAAAACGTTGTACGGGTGGAGTAAGCAGCCTTCAAATCCGTGTACTGTAGACCAGCACCCGCCGGTGCCGTATATTCGGATGGCTTTTCTCCACCGAGTACTACAGCAGTCGGATTGAGAACGAGTGAATCAGGCGAGTTATATTTTGATATAGTATTGCCAGCCCCCTTGCCGTTTTCAACAGCATCAGATTCAAAGGTTTTGTTGAAGACATCCAGATTAAATTTTCCACGCATAGCCTTCGTGTTGCCACGTGCAGCACCCTCCTGCGAAGATAACCAGTCACCGTATCCATCATCCTTTTCAGGGTCAGGGAGTCGATTCTGTTCAAAAAGTTGGTTAAAGACGTTCATATCCAACTTTTTAGGATTCAGCACAACGGGCTGCGCAGGAGCACTAACAGTAGAAACAGGCACATTAGGGTCACGAATAACCAGCGAAATTCCATCACTCTCATCAAAGTTAGGTAAGCTTGGGTCTTTGCGATAATTTTTTGCCGCCGTCATGGTAACCGGTTTTGAGTTATCACGTGCCGCTTTCGGTACGAGCTTTTTATAGACATCCTGGAGATATAGATATGCCTTCGTGAGCGCATCAAAGTCGTCAGCGTTTCCACCGGGCTTATCGGGGTGTACAGAAACAGCGCGCCTTTTATATGCAGACTTCAAGACCTCCTCAGATAAAGGCTCATCGTCACTGAGTCCTAAGAGGTCGTACGCTCGATGTAGATAGTCTATAGCTCGTGCCGCAGGCGCCGCCTTCGTAATAGCATTAGATATCTGTTGACGCGCATTCGGAGCCACTTTGGGTCTAACAGGTGCAGGCGCGGCGGCAGCGTAGGTTGGCCATTCAGCCCACTGTCCCCTCTTTAGCGCAGTAATCCACGCTAAAACATCACCGTAAAGTCCCACCCTTTTAAGGGATTGTACATATTCGGGTGCATTAAGCAAGGTCTCTACCATTTTTAAGCGCGCCATATCGCTTTCGAACTCAATTAAATCGTTCCAAATTCGGACATGGTGACTCGGGACGTTTCCCATTATGATATACCGATGTCTTTAAAGAAACTTTAAACCGCAAGGAGAGTTTTCATCAATGGTGCATGCTCCATTAGCGCCGACATCACATCTTCTTGTTTCATATCACGGGTGTTTTCACAATGTAAATAATAAATCCGATTTTCCGGGTCATATCCATCTTCATTGGTATCCGTTAGAAAGATAATCGAGTACTTTGTTCCTGACGTCTTTAGTATAGAAACAAACTCCAGCAATGACACCTTTTCATCTACAACATAGTTAGACGATTCGGGTGTTGTAATTCGGTCTTTGAGATTTCGCTCAAGGCGGATAAATACAATTTCTTTATCACCTTTTAAAAGCTCATAGAATCGTTTAATACGGCGTTGGTATTTCTCAACTACAGGTATTAGTTCAGCGTTTCTAATACGAACAGAATTGCGTTGCTCAAAATCATGCAACATAGGTATGTCATATTTTATATTTGTCGGATAGAGCTCCTTTCTGTCAGCATATCGCAGTCTATATTCTAACAAATTGCTGTCCAAAAAATCACTAAATTCATTCTTAATTAACATAACAATCGCCCACATGCCGGTTCCCAACCAATCAAAGACCTGTCTTTCATAAAAGCACCCGTCCTGCTCGCCCATTAGCGTTATACAGCGCGCAACACTACAGTTGAAACCCAGAGAAACCGGTATAGCGCATGGTTTACCGAATAAAACATCCATTCTGTTTTTAAATCAAATAATAAAATTTAAATATATTATCTCGGGATAATATATATTATCCCGAGGGTTTAAAACAGAGAATGGATAAATATAATATTATACCAATAGGCGATCATTGCGCAATTTCTGTAATTTTAAAAAGTTTAGATTTGCGAGAACATAGTTATCCATTTGACTGGGTTGTTAAAGTAGAACAATTACACGATACAAATATATTATATAATGTTAATCTTATACATGATTTGCGTGCCGATAATATTGTATCAACTGTCGATAAATATATAGGTGATGCTTTGAATAATCATAATAAAGTTAATACTCAAAATAGTATATGGTTTGCACATGAAATAGATAATGAATCAAACGTAAAACTTAAATATATAAGAAGGTTTCAAAGATTATACGATAATTTAAGAGCACACAAAAACATATTTATTTTATTAACAAGAGTGTATTTAATTGAAGAAAGCGATTTTAATAAAATAGTAGAGATCCTGCTGCACTATAATAACAATAATATTATACTATTTGTCAGCGGAATAAATCATCAATATTTATATAACGAGAAATATAAGAAAAATATTATATTCAAACATATCGTTTATGATGTAGATAAGGCGTTTGCATATGATAGTATATTCCGTTCCGAACTTACTGATTATTTAAAATATACAATATCATCAATTATATTATAGCATGAATTGGATAAAATAATACTTAAATATTATGACAGATAAGTATTATTGATAGTTCTTTATACTATGAACATAGAAACTAGCTTATAGAGCGCGCTGACCGAATTATGTTTTTAATGCAAAAGCATGGCTCGGATAAAGGTGGTCCACGGCATTGTTATACGAAATATTATAATGAATTATTTTCGCCGATGCAAGAAAATGAGTGGTTGAATATAATAAAAAAATTGGAAAAAAGAACAACATGATGCCCAAAACAGTTATATTAAAATAGAAAACCCTGATTTTGATACTGATTGTCATACAAAAATGTAGTATATTATAATTTTACGATGATAGATTTTTATTTTTAAATAATGCATTACCCATATCACCACACATATCATCGTCATTAATTAATTCGAACCCCATACCATTTAACATTTTCTTAAAATCATTGTAAAGTATAACACCTTCATATGTTTCAATTACTGAAACCTCTGTATAGAGATACTTAGTAAGACTAAGTATTATAGGGGCGGAGTTTAGAACAATAGGCTCTGCTCCCTGCATATCTAACCACATTAAATCTATTCTGTTAATTTGTTTTGTTGCAAACCATTCATCGAGATTGATAGCATCAACAACAATCTCTCTTTTAAAAGTAATTTGAGGATGATAAGTTAAATGATCTTTAGGTTTGAGTATAGATGAAGAGCCCCAGAGTTGGTCAAATCTATCGCTCACGTAAAATGTACATTGTTCTGTTTTATCAGAGAGAGCCAAATTTTCTATGCTAACGTTTTGTCTACCCTTTATTTTTTCAAGAGTCTCTTCATATAACGAGGGATGAGGTTCAAATCCATATACAAAGCCGTCTTTAACATGATGTGAGAAAAATAGCGTATCTGCACCATTAGCGGTTCCAGCCTCTACAATAATACCATTAGATGGAATATTTTTAACTATCCAACATTTAATGTCCATATAGAGAATATATATTTGTATTCTCTAAGTAGATTTAAAGATACAAAGTGATTAAAACTTAATGCGTGTCTTCACCAATGGTTTATGGGTGGGGTTCAACGAAAAAACAGACGGTATGAATTTTGCCCTATTCGAATATATTCTACATGAAATATTTGAAGAACCAATTGAGTTGTGGCGCGATGCACTTACCGCAGATCTTTTATTAGAAAGTCATTTCGGTGACTCGATGTTTTTCAAAAAAACATGGCGCATTAGCATTTTCTTTTCAGGTGAAGGATTAAGGCAGTTACCAAGTCATGCTGAAAAATATACATTTGTTATGGGTGCTCGTAAAACTACAACCAATTTTGTAAGTCTTCCCCTCTATCTTCTTTATGATTTTTCTAGACCTACGGTCTATCCTAATAGAATTACAGAAGTACCAAAAAAGAATGTATGTGCTATAGTGAGTTCCGACCACTTTAATAAAGGACCTATACGAGTGCGTACAACAATAATAGATGAATTATGTAAAAAGGGTTTGCAGATTGACATGGCAGGAACATATAAAAACAATGTAGGATACAAAATTCCTGGTACATATTGGGATAGTCCCATTATTGATTTTCAGAAGCAATACCGAGTAGTGCTAGCCTTAGAAAATATACAAATGGATGACTATATTACCGAAAAAATAGTGAATCCCTTACGTGCAGGTACTGTTCCCCTTTACTATGGTTCTAAGAGAATCAATGAATATATTAATCAGAAGCGGTTCCTACAGATAGACCCAAACAACATTGACAAATGTATAGCTGAAATAAACCGGCTCTGTACTGACGATGCCTATTGGTTAGAAATTGTAAACCAACCTATCTTTATAAAATCTATCGAAGAGAGGGTAAAATTAGTTATAGACGAGTGTAAGATTATTTTGTCAGATAAGGCATATCATGTTGAGATAATAGCAAACATTGAAAAGGAACAAGAACGCGCAGAAGATATAAATGCGATTACAAATTATTTTAATATCAGTCCCTCATGTGAATGTTATGGTATAGAAACTAAATCGCATCCGTTATATTCGCGCTTTGATTCAAAAAAGAATATAGCTGGAATCAGTCTTGCAATTAACCATATAGCAATACTAAAAAAATATGTAAACAAGGACAAATATCTAGTTGTATTTGAAAGTGACGCAATCCCTATATTTTCATTTGATTTTATAAATAATGCTATCCAAGAGAATATAGAGGATATGAAAAAAAATGATGTAGATATTACGTTTATTGGATTAGGTGTATTCGCTGCGTTGACAGAACACGATACCCAGAATTATAAAAAAATAAGCGATACTTTATGGTCTGTAGATAGATCTCGGTGTACGGAAAGTTATATTATTTCACCCAAAGGACTACAATCGTATCTCGAATGGTTCTATTCTAAATATGAACATACTGTTATTGATTGGGATTACAATCATTTTTTTAGCAATACAAAAAACTCAATAGGTTGTTGGAGAAGTCCTGAACTTTTTAAACAGGGTTCGTGTACTGGAAAATATAAAACACTGGTTGGTCCATAATCGCATCAGAAGTCATCCGTAGCAGGTAGACCCTTCTTGTCAATGAGCAGCGTCTTCAACTCATCGATGTGCTTCGTAGTAATCTCAGAAATCTTCTTGTCGTCGAGCCATACACGCACAGTCGGCACCTTCGTCACACTTTCGTCATCGTCAACATCTAGCACGGTTAGCGGCACGTCAAACGACTTTGCCAGGTTCTCGATTCCAGGCTTCACAACAACGCAAACCTTACACCACGTTGCACCAATATAGTCAATGCGCAGAGCCATTTTTGTCTACTTCTAGTGAACAAAAATCCCTCTCAATTTTTTTACTTATCACGTTCATATTCGTAAGTATTTTTTTACAATTGACCACGGCAACATCGGAATCATCGGCTCACACTCCCACAGCTGCCGCCTCCCGCAACTGAAGAACGTCCAACTGCTGGGATAGAATTCGGGACGCTCGAATGGTAGCTGTCTTGCCAAACGCGGCAACAGCGCATATGATTCTATAGGAAGAACCATTACAAGTTGCGCCAGCGGTGTTATTTCGTTGGGCGCAACTCCACCTATTGGTTTAACAAAGCGCACATCAGCAATATTTTTGAACAGCGGCGGTAAATACCACGGATAATACCAATACATATCTATCGCCTTATTGCCGGTATAGTAGTCTAGCACCCATTGGATTCCGAAATACCACTGGCTAACCGTCTGCTTCGGCGCAGCATTCCATAGAAAATCTTCATAATAGCGGGTTCGCCAATCATCGCGGAATTGCCAACCCTGTTCGCCACGAGAAACCATACTGCGCTCAACCTTCCAAGTCAGTGGCAACGAGTTTAGTGCCGCCAACGCCTTCTCTTCCTCAGTAATTTCACCACGTGCGCCATAGCCATTCATTTTTAGTTTCTTAACGAGCCCCCGTAAAACATGTTGCTCCTCCATTGCTGCTATCCTCCCCACAACTATTTTTAGGGTCTCGGCATCATACGTATAGCCGCCCTCACATTCAATAACAAAGGGTCGCCCCACCTCTACGATAATATCCATAAGAGTTTCGATACCCTCATCGCGGATACATAGCGTAAGTCCGTGGGGAACGAAATCGTTTCCAAGGAATGACATGGCGCCCATATAATCGCGCATTGATATATTCCATTTGCCTTTTATAATAGAGCAACACTGGTCTATATCAAAGTATAGAAGCTGCTCTTCTCCGAACGCATTTAGTTTAACCCCACCTTTTAATTCAACGTCCTCGCGTAACAATTTAAATGACCACCCAAACTGCTCGTGATGCCATAGACACAGAACAATCAAGTCAGCGTCGAGTCCATAGACCACAACTTCAGAGCCAGCGCTCAGTCCGTACAACCTTAAATATTCCATAATTTTTTGCTCCCCCTCACCCGTATGATATACATCAGATATAACAGTCTTCTTTTGTTGAGAGCCCCATTCATTTAACCTCTTTGATAATTTATCCATGAAGACCGTTCCAGGTGTAATTGCGTTACGGTCCCAGCCTGCCCCGCCTTCGTCTGGACGACCAGAGCCCTTGATACGTCCCTCCTCCGCCCCCACCCACACGGACTTGAAGCGGCGCATGCGTTGCTGTCTGATTTTCGCCATAGGTACGACACCATCTACAGCGACATACAGTAAATCTGTAGGCTGCACATGGTCTCGTAACTTTACAATATATCTAAGCACATCATCAATTAAGTGCTGCTCGAAATCGTTATGACGATTCGCCACATAAGGCGTTTTCTTTTGTAACTTTGCTAAACAATGATAAATTGCACAATTTAAGTCAAGTGCTAGTACTGCCGCCTTCTTCGCCGCCTTCTCTTTTATTAAAGAAGGAAAATTTTTGACCAAGTGTCTATAGAAAGAAGGAATACCCATATCAGGGGATGTCTGACTTCAAGATACTTACAGAACGCGTTGCCGCTTTAACTCAATTTGCCGCAAAAGGTGTATTATTTAACTTAAACTATATGCCTGATACGATTCTCGGCGGAATCGTACTTTTTGCCCTAATTTTACAGAGTGGACCACTCGCGATTCTGGGCATCTCACTTTTTTCACTCGAATTCGTTCACGCAGGGGTTGCCTCCTTCCTATTGAAAGCGATACCAGGACTGAATGAGGCAAGCAAAGATGTCGCACGCTGCTCTGGTCATTTTCCCGGAATCAGCTATGAGCGCGCAACAACAACCCTGTTGAGCGAAGGCACATTAAAAACCCTGAGTGTCAGTTTTCCGAGTTATTACATGATGTTCTTCGGCGCGCTATTTGGTTATATGATGGCTATGGCACAGACATACGAACGCGAACTCAAGGGTATGTCACAAAAACGTGCAGGCATCTATTCCGGCGTAATTGTGATGGGCTTACTTTCTGCTATGTTCGCTGTGTTTCGCATAGGAACAGGGTGCGATTCATTCCTATCAGTTGTTGTCGGCGCTCTAGTTGGAGCCCTTTTTGGCTACGTAGTTGAAAGCACCGTCGCCGTGCTATCAGGGCGCGAACTAACAAATCTGATGAATGTGCCTCTCATACGGGATACGGCAGTCGATGGAAAGCCGATTTATGTTTGTAAGAAATAGTAGGGAGGTATGGCATCTGTGTCAACCGGATTAAGTGTATTCACTGATTTAAGTTTACGGATACGCGAGTTTACACTCACGACCTATAACAATCTACCCAACACGTTATTTATTGCCTCACTGCTTATGGGGGCGATTCAAGGAAATATGCCAATGATATGGGTGTCACTGGGCTTCCTTGTAAATGGAATGGTTACTGTCACGCTACAAGAACTATTGTGCCTGCTCTTTCCTACGTGGAATCAGGTTCTTCAACCGAGCAGCACAATGTGTTCAATGATACACGAATTCACTCTCAAAGACCAAAAAACTAATGTCGCGGTCGCACCCTCTATGTGGTTCTCAGCGACAACCTATTTCGTAGTGTTTATTCTATATAACGCCATCCAGGTTGCGATACGCCCGGCGGCTGAAGGAGCCGACCCTCAGAAGGTGGACACACGTATCGCATTCTCGTTGAGCGTTATCATGTTATCCATCTTCTTCTTCGCACTTCTACTATTGCGCGGCTTCACCGGTTGTGAGACATGGTTAGGCTCTATTTTAGGTATCTTAGTAGGGTCAAGTATCGGTATTGGATACTGGCACGTTCTGGATATATGTCATTCGGGCATACCACCTGATATTCTAAATGTCGTATCGGCGACAGCACCCCCTTCTAAGCGCGACGTTGTACCTGTAGTCTGCACCGCCTAACGCCTGACTATATCCATAATGTGACGCACAGAAGTAGACCATGGCTTAGTTGTAACCGGCGGCCACATATCTTCTATCTCTTTTAAAACACGTTCTACATCTGCTACGGCACCGGCTGCACTGCCTATACCATAGAAGAAGCGTAAAAATTCATAGTCAAATTGCTCATATTTGTGCCGCGCGTTTACAGAGTTATGAAACGTGTAGACCCATCCAATAAGTATTTCGCGAACCTGTGGACCAGTTACATTTCTAGGAAATAGTAGCGGATGATCCAAACAGTAGGCGCGCATGTGACGCCTACAAAGCCGACACGGTATCGCGTTATTTAATAGAAGCAGCATAGGTCTCCACTCCTCCACCAGTTCGACTTTATCACTGTAAAAAGAGAGCCTATGTAATAAAAACCATACCTTCGGTCCCCATACGGTGGGACTCATTACTACAAAAAATCTATATAATGTTTATATGGGTTTTTGTATTGAAAAACCCGGCGTGTTTTTCGTTCCCTGCTCAGACCGCCTTAGCCAGCACCTTCTGCGCAATAGCCTGCACCGCGCTCACTCGGCGCACCACACGCTTCTCGATCTCCGCAAGATGCATGCGGGCACTCCACTTGTCCTCTGAACGCGTCTCCTTCACTACCCGCTCGGCGTTACGGATAGCCCGCTCACCCTCGCGAATGACCTTGAGCACGTTCGCGATGGCGGCTACGTTGGCGCTGCGCTGGGCGTTCATTTTAAAGTCACTTTATTGAATGACCTTGACTCCAAATCAGAGTCCTATTGTGATTTCAATTTTTTCAAAAGAATGAACCGGCAATACGATTTGGTCCCTTACTCGTAAAGACGTTTTCTTGCCCACCATTCATTTCGTTAGCAGCCACGATGAGGTCGCGTTCTTTCTTCAGAATCTCATGCTTCTTAGCCTTGATTTTCTCTTCTACCACGAATAGTTCGGCAAGAATACGTTTGCGGCGGTCCTGCTCACGTGCCAGCTCAGCCTTAACTTTGTCTATAGCCTCTTGTAGAACAGTAGACATTATAAAATCGATTCTATAATGTCTGCAGATTTCATTTTTTTATTAACCGGTATATTTCTGTAGATAGTGTTCAAAGTGCAGAGGTAGATTTTTATTTTCAGAAATGGGCACATACGTACAGGGATTTCCCTCCATCGTAAGACGATGCGCCAGCTTAGCCTTAATAATATCAGCATTTGTATATTCCTCTCCACCAAGCTGCGCCTCCGCAAAGTTTCGCAGCTTATTCTGTATAAATGACACGTCGCCAAAATAACTGAGATGCCAGCCGGCATTTAGTATAGATTTGGACATACTAATACCATCACGTGGATACCTACATTGTTGCGCATCACATAACAGCATAGTCTTGTAGAATCCGTAGCGCACAATTGATGCCAAATTCCACTTTGTAGAATAGAGTGTCAAATTAAAGTAGTATAAATCCAGTTGCAGCCTAGAAAAAACTACATCCATATCATTCCGTATATCCTCTAGAACCGCTGGATTAGGAATTTCATCCAAATCTGTAACAATGAGTAAGTCATCCACCGACATGTCTAATTGCGCTACACCTTTATTAATTGAGCGCCGCTGATTTTGCTCATTTGTCCACTGCTCGTATTTTGAAATATCAGGAACTATCAAATCTGTATCCACAACATGTATAATTTTATGTTCAAATTCAGCAAACCGCGCCTTATTCTCTAAATAGAATAGGGGTTTATCGTAACCTCTGTGGGTTTTTGTTGCCTCTACAATAATAAAATGGTCAACAACGTCGTTTAACAGACTAAGCCTATAAAAGAGAAGGTCGAGCTCATTATAAAACGTGAACGAGTCAACAATTTTCATTATGTAAATATAAAACTCACTTGTTTATATCCCATTTATACCACAGGATAAGACGCCGCCATCTGGATGCCGCACTGCCCCGCTGGGTTAAACTTTGCGCCGCGCCCCAACATGATATAGCCCTTAGCACCCCAGTCCGCGCCCCACGAGTTCTTGACGAGATAGTAGTCCTTTCCACCCGAAGTCCCATAACCGACCGCCAAAACGCCGTGGTCCAGCGCAGTTCCACAAGCAGAGTCCATGACGCCGCCCGTGTAGAACTGGAAAACCGACTGGTCCGCCTCAACAGCCACAGACACCGGCGTGAGCGCGATAGCCGTCATGAGTGCCGTCTCCGAATTGACCGCAACATCCTTGAAGCCAGAGACCGTCGCGGCAACAGGCTTACCGGCAGCAACGCACTTATTAGGTCCCGTCGCCGTGTACGGATACGCAGTCTCTGTCGTAATGCCCTTGTTCTTCACGATGTATTCAAAGCCGTAGTCCATCAAGCCACCATTGCAGCCCTCATTGCCCTCCGCCGTGGAGCAATCGACGAGCTGCTGCTCGGACAACGAAACCAACGTACCATTAGACAGGAACCACGCACCCTCAACGGAGCCCGTCGTGGAGAACGCCCAGCAGGAGCCGCACTGCTCCTGGTTCTTGACCGCCGTCACCGCACCCTTCGTCGTCCAGTCAACGCTCGCCGGCAGGGCGCCCACGGGAACAGACTCATTGGAAGCCGCACCGGTGTGGTTAAACGTGCCGATAAAACGCCCCTTGAACTCTGACGCCGTGAGGTCAGCAAACTTGTTTACACCCATCGTCCAACTGTGGCGCTCGGCATTATGACGTACGATAGTCTTGACATTGTTCATGTATACAGACTCACGGAAGTCACGCTCCGTTGGCGCATACGTCTTTCCGTGGCGCGTCGCCCACTCGGTGAAAGATGGTGTGCACATATTTGAATCGCATAAACGCAGGTTTGATGAAGAGCAGCCGGAGACTAGAGCGAACAGAGAGGCGAGTACAAGCAACATTGTATAAAATTGAATAACAAATTATATTTAAGTCATCTTAGTAAAAAACCATGGCTAACGAATTCGCAATGGGTCGCCCTCCTCCTCCTATCAGGCTGAAGCGCTCGCATCTAGCGGATGATTCAGAATCCATATACACCGAACCCCGCGCCCAGCGCCTCCTAACCAGTTTTGTAAATACCAATCCTATTTACGCAAAGCTTAAGATTCACAATTATCTTAATCGAACTGTACCATTTGACCCATGTAATACAACAAAGCCGGGACAAATTCGGGTCTTTCTGCATAAGCCGCCGAATCCGCAAGATGTTCTAGCGATAGCAACACAGCGCTTGCGACGATTCAGCGGAACGTTCCAAGAGTGGCAGGTCTTTCTAAAGGATCTCCAGCTCGACAAGGACATGTTTAAGAGCAGTTTCATTTTCAAGAGCAAGCCAAATCGTATCACCGAGTTTAATACGCAGATTGCCGATGCCGCGCAATATATCTTTCAGTATAATCAGCACTTCAGGTGGATATTCAAGCGTGCAGTCGGTCGCTGGCTACACCGCCGCGCATCAAGCCGTGTTATCGGTGAAGATAGGGATATTATTACGCTTGAGCCAGTAAAGCCTGCTGACCGCATCGCAATCATTTGTCTGATTACGCGCTCCACCTATATCTACAGCGCAGGCTCCCTACTAAAGTCTATTATCTCAAATCTCGAAATCCAGGTTGAGGCGATTCCTCAACCGAAGCAGCCTATCAACCCGTATACAAATATCCCGTTCACCTATGCGCAGATGCAGAATCTCTACTTCGAGCTCATGATGTGGTGCGCGACGAATCGCAAGACCATTCCACCGGTGCTCGCACTCTACAAGGAGTCAAATTTCAATCCAGATCTGCTGTCCAAGATTCACCACAACTATATTCAGTACAGGGCGGGCAAGAATTACTTTACACGCGAAGAGGATGACGAAGAATTCTTTATTGATAATCTTAAGGCGCTCTTGGACGCATATGAACCACTTATTCGCCCAGCCGAGCGTCCAAGCATTAATATACTCAAGTTCAAGTGCTGGTATAAGCTTGACCAAAATCATTATTTGATGAAACAGTGGAAGAGTCTTGTATCAGACTACTGGTATTATACGCAGACGGAGCATTTCAGCCGCGAGTATTGGACCTCAGAAAACTCCGTCATGATGGATGTGAGGACACTTCTTGTCGCAAGTAAAAATACACTTGATACCATCATACATATGTATAGGATGAAGTTTATGTCAACGCCTTCATAAACAAGCGCAGCCGCGGCAGCCAACTCTTACGGAGAACAGGCGAAAATCCAAATAAGTCCTCCATTTTTTGATTCATGTCCTCCCGCACCCGTTTTACCGGTTCAGCACCTGCCGCGGCATGACTTTTAGAACGCTCGTTCGAAGACCACTCATCAGGTATATCATCTGGAAAGTGTTTATCGGTGATATATTCGAGCGTTTCGTCGTTGGTAATCAGAGCCAACTCCGTTTGCCAGAAAACTGTACCGCGTCCCATCAGTTCAACCGCCGAACCGAGCAACGCCTCTGCTTGCGTTACGCTTGGCTTCTGAATTTCGTACTGTCGTCCGTTCCGTCGTCCAATACTCGGTTCCCATTCACCCAGCCAAGAGGCAACATCTGATTCGCTCTCTAACTCAAGAGTTCCTGGAAATTCGCTGAGACATAGAGCCTGTACAGCACAAACCGACAATAGAGTTTTTATCTGAATGCCAACGCGCCCAGACACTGCTATCTTCAGCGAATCAAAGATTTCAGGCGAGTCAACAAATTCGCAGAGCATCGTAATTAGTTCCTCAGGCTTCTTTGGACCGGCATATCTATACAGGTCAAATGGGTCATTTGCTGCGACAGCCGCACTAACTTTATCGCCGTCAGCCAAATCAGCCGGTCCCCGCGCCGCGATTACAACACATTTTAGTGGTGCCCGTGTACGCCCAGCAAGTCGACATAAATCGGCAACATGGACCAGACGCGTACAGCCACCCAAATCCTCCTTAATAGCAGTCCATGAATCCAACCAATGAATTGCAGGTGCGCCGAGAAGCAGAATCCAAGCATTAATCATTATCTTTCCTAGCGCCTCCTCTTCATGACTGAGCACCAATTCGCGCGCCCAGAACACAGCCTCCTTCGCGCGCCTATGTCGTAGCGCCTCTATCAGACTTGAGCAGACTTCATCCAATTCATAAAGATGTCGTGTTAGCATTGTTTGCTACACAGACTGCGCGCGCCTCACCGTCCTCAATTTTACTCCCTGAAAATAGGGAAAATGCAGAACGCAAACGAAATCATACCCCGAGTCTGGCTAGGGAACCGATTTGCTGCTTGGGATGAAAAATGGCTCAAGCAGAACAATATTACGGTTATCTTTAACTGCACAAAGGACCTCCCCTTCGCCCCATCCGCGGTAACTCGTTACAGAGTTCCCGTGGATGATAATTTACAGGCGGATGAAATCAATAATATGACAAAGTGGTCACCTGAAATTGCCTATAAAGTTTTACGCGAATATAAGGCAGGAAAAAATATTCTCATCCACTGTGCTGCTGGAATGCAGCGCTCAGCGGCAGTCACCACGTTCTTTCTTATTACATTAACAGGCGACACCGCACCCGTAATCATGTCGCATATCAGACGCAAGCGCCCCATCACATTTGTACCACAAGCGAATTTCCGTAAGTCAATCGAATATTATGATGCGCTCTATCACACAGATATTCAGCCCCATATCAAGCCCTCAAAGTAGCCCACCCATATCTTCCTGAAGTTCGTCGTTCTCAGGAACATCCATGATAGCCCGACGAGTCCAGTTGTTCATTCCATTATAATAGTATGCGCCGCGACTATTATATGCTAGAATAGAACCGTTATCAAACTTCATTTGCGCTGCGCCCTCCGAATGACTACAAATCCAGGCGTTTACAGAGGGTGTAACGTCATCCGTACCCTTCTTTATCGGTGAACCATTTGTGAGCGCCACAATCTTATAATCCGAGTCGCGCCACTTCAAGAATTCACTACGTAGCCAAATCCTATCCCCGTCATCATGTCCTTTCTTTTTAAGCTGTGCACCAATAAATACCGTCTTGAGCTCATCACTAACGTAAGTATCTTGCATTAGCAAATGAACATTGGGTAAATCTTCGCACATCGCTACAGTATTCGCGATATCGTGTACATGTTCATAGTTTCCAGGGACATATAGTGTTGCGTCCCAGTTCTTATTGCAATACTTGAGAAAATCCCGCGTATGTAATGACTTTGCGGCGCCGATATCACCGGCGAGAGCCAAAATCGGTGCCACAGGTCTAACGTACGATGTGGGAATCATTGTAGTATACATATCTAGATACAGACCTGATGTGTACTGAATCAGACAGCGGCTACGCGCAGCAGATTTGAAAAGTGCGGCAGATTTGAAAACCGTAGCGGATTTGTAAAAAGGAAGAGTCATCATTTTTACAAATTTAATAGTACCACTATGTTAACTCAATTTTATGAGTGCTACCCGCGTAAATCCGTTGCGACCCTGTTCTTTTTTATATCCATACGGATTGAGCGTAACGATACAACCGTTGTCGTATTCTATGCGCTGCGCGGTGTGACTATGTCCACAAATCCATGCACGAACCGGACTCTTAAACATGTCTTCCATCTCAAGTGCATAGCAGGAGCGAAGCGGGTGGTGTCTAAAGCTATGCGGATTCAGAGCGTATGTAGGTAAATAGTGCGTTAATACAATAACACGCCACCCGTCTACAGCCCCCCACGTGGAATTCAGTGTTCGGCGAATCCACGAACTCTGGTTCAACGAAAGAGCAGTAATATCGCTGGGGTGAAGAGGTCTTCGCTTTCCAGTATATTCGTCTTTCTTAAAAATTGCGTTGTATTCGCCTCTTGAACCGGGCGCACCAATAAACTCATCGCTCATTCGGTCCCAACGGCGTAACTCGGGCGTAGACCACAGTGTAGTCCCCATTATAGCGACACCCTGCGCCGGCAGAAAATAAACCTCTTTTTGCAAAAAGACAACATTTGGACCGGCTCTGTCACAGACCCGCCTTATCTGGCGTTCTGTTTCAGCCATATCGACTAGGGGGTCTTGTGTAAAATATTCGTGATTACCGGCGATAACAAAGACATGCGTCCAGCGCGCCGAGCACCAGCCCAGAAAAGCCGCATACACGTCACTAAAAGGGTCACCTAAGTCACCACATAGAGCTAGGTCGGGCGCTGTAGGTTCAAGTAGTGCTGAAAAATTGGAATCGCCGGCTTTTAAGTGAAAGTCACTTCCGTATTGGAGCCGATAGTCCATTCCCTACATTTCATATTTTATTTTTAAGCGGAACCAAGGCGTCGTCCAGAGCCAGGAAAGCGCGGGTCATGTGCGTCAAGCGCAGCCGCAGGCTCAAGAGCAGCTGGAACGGGTGTCCCAGGGCGACCCTCATCAGGCGTATCGAGCGGGCTATCAATCTTGACCTCGAGTTCCACACCGCGAATACAGATAGGTCCTTCGCCATTTGTCTCCATAATAGTGACATACACACGCAAATCACCGATACGTAGCGGCACAACTGAGCCAGGGCTCAAACACGAGTAGCTCTCAAATGCATGCTGAAGAACTGTGATAGGGTCATCTCCTTCCGCATACTCGGATGTATGCGGCTTGATACTAATGCTCGTCCCAATGGAGGGATGCGCACGCTCAATCTCAACCTCCCCTCCATCGCCGTCACAACCCAGTTCGTATGTCATCCATGCGGGAATAAAGGTCGTATGCTCTTCTCCATGATGCACGCTTGTGATATGCGCATAGATGCTTCGATGTCCACGAGACAACTTCAGAACAACCAGCTCCTCATTGGTCTCACTGTAAAAGCTCCTAAACTGTGAATTAGAAACGTAGATACCATTGGAGCACTCCGCCTTCTCAAGCTCAGACTCAGACAGAGTCTCGTTATAAAGCAGTGGGTACACTGTTGTTGTCTGCATTTTATTACAATTATTATACAAGTCGCGTTTGGTTTCAATTTTTAAGAGTTGGCACAAGTAAATGAGCAACGAAGTAAATCTTATAGATACATCCCCTGCAAAATCAAGCGACAAAGACGAAATAAATCTTGTAATTGGTTCACCTAAAGTTGCCGACGACAAAGATGATACAAATACGTCAGTAGCAACAAACTATGTAGCACAACCCGATAATCTTACAGCAAACGATGGACTGCGTATAAAGCGTATCCCTTGGGATCTCAATGAACTGACACGTCTAACACGTTCCCTACCCGGACTTACACCTATACAGATACGTATCATTGAACTACGCTACTTGGGACTACTAGAAAATTATCAGCGCAGACTTATCTACATAGATTTTTTCTACCATTTTAGTCGCGCGTTTATCTCCCTAGGTGGAGTGCTTGTCCCTGCCCTGCTCTCTATTCAATCCCCGACAACCAATTATTCGATGCCTCTTTACTGGGCGACATGGACAATCAGTCTTATGGTGACGATACTCCATAATTTTTCAAACATCTTCCGCTTCGACAAAAAATTCGTCGGTATTCATTCCACATATGAACGACTCAGAGGCGAAGGGTGGCAATACTATGAGCTTAGCGGGCGATATTCTGGGCACCACGGGCACGGGCAGCCGACACATCAAAATCAGTTTATGTATTTCGTAAATACTATAGAAAAGATACGCCTGGCGCAGATTGAGGAGGAATATACTTCAATCAAGGAGCCCGATAAGACACCAACCACAATTCACCAGCAGCCAAAAACAGGTTCGCTAAATGATATTGCCGTGCCATCCCCTCTGGATCCGACGCTGAACCGCGGATTAAATCTTCAATCAAAGTAGGGATGTTTGCCTTTGGTGGCAAAAAAGAAAAGAATCCGCTGTGCCAGTGTCCAGCAAATAAGAATGAAACTCCGTGCAAAAAAGAGGCAACCGACGGGTCCTTGTTTTGTAAAGAGCACCAGAACTGTCAGCCGGCACCGACGAACGGATTCGAGCCACGGTACATTCCTGATGTGTTAAACAAGATGCAGGCGTACGTTGACACACACAATTGCTTCAGTTACGCCCTACGCGGCAATAAGATTAATAAAGAGCTTATGAATCAATGCAAGGATGTATCAAATTGTGACGCAAGTTTTGAGCAGCCCGGCGCCGCGTCAGGCCAACGCAAAGCTATGCGCAAAGAGTCGCTTCGCACATGTCCAGTTGTTGAGAAGCTCACAAAATCCGATTTATCTGGCGACTTTGTTGACAGTTCATTTTACGAGCCCTGCCCCACCGGTTTCAGCAAGGTCGCGATGGTTGCAGATAAGGGCACGGACTATCATTGGTACAGTCAGAAGCGAAATGGCGGCTGGTCACATAAAGACGGGTCAAATCCCGTCAAAGACTTCGACGCGAAGAAGCGCAAAATCTTCAATCCCAAGCAGGCGTCGCGTGACTACGGCAAGGATCTCAACTATGAAGACTTTTGTGGGTTCTATTGTGTTAGACGTACCAAGAAAATTACGTTGAAGCAGGGCGGTAGACGGAAACATAAGGGCGGTCGCAAGACACGTAGACAGCGCCGTTAAACAGGCAGCAGAAAAAGAAGTATAAAGGGTGTTAAACATTCTTTATACTATATATGTCACTCAACATAATACCGCTAAACGGAGAGGGTATTAAGTTTATTACTAACTACATAGAACGCACCAGCCTCTTTGATAAGATTGGTTTTGGTGTTGCGATTAGTTATGCCGTCCAAAACACCAAATATCACCATATTCCATTTGCATTTATAAACCCAATCGCATATTTGGGGTATCATTCATATAAACACCACAATGTACTAGTAAATTGGTTACGTACGACGGTTCTTTAGTGTGCGTCTCCGTCTCCTCGGCGATGCCGAGCCTCCCCTACCGAACAGCTTCTCTGGCTGGTTACCAGCTAGGCGCACGCGCTCCTCCCCTGAAGTTTCGCGCCGCAAATGCCTTCTTTGAGGTGTTAATATGGCGCGTCTATTCGGAGGAATAATTTCAGGATGAGAACCGGCTAAGCGTACTATTTCTTCTGCTGTATCTTCACGCCGTAAACTATTTGTTCGTCCAAGAGCCGCCAATCTAAATTCCTCTTTCAGTGCAGCGCTCGCGCGGACGTTATTTGAGGGTCTATGTTCGCCGGCTAGCGCGGCAGAAGCAAGCATTCCAACAGCAAGCCCCTCCTCCTTCTTAGGTATTGCGTCGAGCTCTAATGCACGCCGAGTTAACCGCATGGCGTTATAAGCTGGGTCTACTGCAGCTTTTGCATATACTTGTTGTACAATTGCATCATTGTCGTGTAAAAATTGTACATAATTCTTGCAGCCCGCCGAATACTCGGCAGGCAAGACGGCAACCATATTTTTAATATATTTGCTCACATTGGTAATTCTTGAAAACGCCCAATGGTATGCTAAGTGAAACGCATCTTTAGCCCCCTGGTTCTCAGCCAATAGTAAAATCCCGTCAGTTAGCGACCGCTCTTTGTTCTTCGAGGCAATAAAAGTATACATAAAAGCGCACACTTCTGGGCTCAGTAGGCGATACGAAATCTTACGACTATCAAAAAGTATAGAAACAAAGAGCATAAAAATATCTAATCCAAAACACTCCTTTTCTTTACCAAGTAGTGGTAACATTTCCGCATTTGCAATTAGAGGTCTACTGGGCATAGAATAGTATACACCATCAAATTTCATACAGCATGCGCCAAAATCAATTATGCGCAGGGATAACATATCGTTAAACATAATATTTCCGCAATGAAAATCTCTGTGTGTAAAGCCGTAGACCCTATCAAGTGTAGTCAAAACAACACCCAGCTCTTTAAAAAGTTCAATAATTGTATCAAGGCTAATTAGAGCACCGTCACCCTGTAATTCACATATTTTAGCAAGGGCTCCCACCCACGAATAAGGAATGATTTCCATAGAAATATATACTTCAAACACACTTGGATTTTTAGCAACTGTCACAGGAGATCTATAGATGCCACTAATCTGCGCAATATTTACGCCGACCTCTTTATCTAATCCCAATACAGTTTGTAGCCATGCCTCCAGAAAAATCTGCCGCGCCCAGTCTTCGGTATCGGCGTCAGGTTTTGGCTTAATAAACTTGTAGACTTTCCCTTTTGCACCCTTGAAGATTTGTCCAAAACTTCCCTGGTCCCCAGGCAATGAAGAAACCACATTTTGTATTTCTGGGTCATCTTCTGAGGATATACTAAATCGCTTCTCTCTGCTGCCCTGCAACTCTATTTTATCAAACTTAATCGTCGGCAACGTGTAGATAAGATCTTTAAAATATCCTGCATCTGAGTGCGGACTGTTTGTTTTCAGGTTGTTTACAATTGCTTCGACCGCGAGTTTAGTCGTCCCCCCACGACCTTTTTTCCCATTTAGTATTTCTAAAAATTTTATCTTAGCTTCATCATACGTAGGTGCGCTTGACATCCTTATAGTATACGAACATTATTCCGGGATTAGTCTATTAAATAAACAAATCCAATATAATAACACGCAATTTTAGCGCCTGTATCTACGGGTAGCACCACTTTGAACTAGTAAACCTTTTAGCATTTTTTGTGCATTCAAATGGTCCTTTTCAGTAAGAGGAAATTCCGACTCGCAATTATCAAAACGAGCCTTTCTTGTCTTAATATTATTCGGTTTATAAGTAGTTGCCTTTATCTGGCAAGCGGCTCGTAACATTTTTGTATCTATGCGATTAAACGGATAGACCTCATCGTATTTCCACCCAAGGTAAAAATATCGACCGAACGAAATTGGTTTGGGAAATTCTTTATGGGGCAAAAAATTGTATCGTTGCTCCGCGTAACTTGGCATTTGGCTAGCATAGTCAAATAGTTTACATATGTAGTCACCGGCAGAAATGAAGTGGCTATTCAATCCCTGTTTTAAAATCCTATTTGATACTGTAGTAATACAGACAGGTGTAAATTTATAAGATGTAGTGCCAAACTGATGTACGCTTGTCTTGTGTAGTTCAGTCAGGTAGTCCGTATATTTTTTAGGATTTTTTTGTATTCGTGCGATAAGCTCGTCCTGTAATAATTCTCGACTCTCATCTTCTAAAAATCTAAAAAATCTAGTATATTCTATATATGGTGCAATCGTTTTGTCATCTTTGAACATGGCTATGAGCTTCTCATCGCGAACCTGCGAAATATTAATAGCATATGTTTTAGTACCTATCTTCGCGGTTTTCAAATCCTTTGTATATGCTTGTCCCAAATCGTTTACAATAATATCGGCTTTGTACTTTAGAAAATAGATGATAATCTCTTTATTGAGTTTAACGGAATAGAAGTCGCCTACAATAGTAAGTTGTTCATCTACTTTATCACTTTCGCTTTCATATACGTAGTTCTTTGCTAGCGGCTTAAATTGTAGTTTATTTAATGGAAACATTGATTCCAAACGTGCCGAAAAATCCAATAAATCTTTATATTTATTGGAAGCCTTTCCACATTTGTTTTTTTCATTATATTCCTTGAATGGCAAAACAGTAGGAGGACATGGCTCATGATTGTTTAAAATTCGTGCATCATCATTGGCGACTTGCATACTTTCAAACCGCGTGTCCATCGAATCCTCACCCTTCTGAGGCGAGGATTCTTCGGCGCCGCGCCCGGGATAACTAAACCAATCTGAAAAATATATCTGTAGTTCAATGTGTAATAGTGTAGACTGTACATAGTCTTTGCCTTTAAAAAAAGTTGGACCATCCAAAGACCTTATATATAAATGCCACATTCCGCCAGACGAAATGGATCTATATGCGGTATAGTGGGTTAATTCAGTCTGCGCTTCGAGTCTCGAAGTGTAAAGAATACCTTCGTGATCCCCATCTAATTGTGTAATACGCAGCGGAGTAAACACATACTCACCTATGATTTTAGAATTTGGTGCCGGATTTAGCGGAATGGCGTCGATATTCAGAGCATTCGTTGGACCCACAACGCGACCCCACGTTCTCTGTAAATTTCCCTTTGGGTCATTTACTTGTAGCGCCAACATCCCTATTTACGACTATTATTATTCATACAAGTTAATAATAATAGTATGAATTTAGGTAAACAAGAATTTACTTGTTAGCACGCGAGCGCCGCGTGCGTCGTCTACCACCGGCTGCAGCAGGAACACGCGAATTAATAAAGCGACCCAAATCATCTTCTAACTCACCAAGTGAAACACGCAGGGGTGCCTTAGATTCTTCAGGAATAGCCGAATTGTTTATCAAAAGCATAATCTCTTGTATACGTTGCGTAAGCTCTATATAGTGCGGGTCTTGCTGTACTTTGGGTGGCGAAGATGTGGCTTTGCGCATAGTCGCAACATGTCCACGACGCGTAACTCTTGCCACATTTGCCACGCGTCTCTCGCGCGCTAGCCGAGTTTTTTGAGCACCTAAACCGTTTGACGGTACGTGCATAACCACGGCGGACATCTCCCTCTACTCATTGAATTCCATTTTTAGTGTATATAATTCAGTTAGCAGCCCTTCACTCGTCAAACGATGACGGGGATCCGGATGAAGCAACCCCTCCAAAATATGCATTTGGTCGCGATGATGGTTTCTATAAAATGGCGACCTCAGAACGTAGTTATTGGATATCATAAGTTTATAGAGCGAAAACAGGTCAAAACCAAGGCACCACATATCCGCGCAGCGAATATAATCTAAAATATATTCTACGGTTTCGTGCCCTGCGGCGGGTGTATGTAGCGCAGCAAACTGTTCGAACTTCTGTTGAGCCGACTTCTGCGATGGAAAGAGTTCGTCTATCTCTTCTAAAATACCCTTCTTTTCAAAGATAGTTTTGATGACTTCGTCCGTTGCCAAACCTTTGCGTATTCCAGCAACATAGTCTAACTCCGGTGCGTAGTTATCGTATTTGGGTAAAAATGTCAACTGAACGACATCTTTCTCTTTCAAATCGGATAAATGAAAACTCAGCCCAAAATCCACTAATCGGGGTACATTGCGCTCATCAATCAAAATATTACCAAAATGAAGGTCACCGTGAACCCATCCGTTTTTATGAAGTAAGTTGACTGCCTGCGCTACATGAATCTGTATATCGACCCAGTGCTTTACTAACATTTCAATATCACGCGCATATTCGGATAATCGTATACCACCGTATTTCATACGTAATTGCATAAACGTTGGATGGCGCCGGCGACCCGGCTTTAGAAGTGAGCATTTATCCCAATCAGGGTCACCCGTGATATCATCGGTTCTACAGTATTCATCAATGAGAACAAAATACTGCTCATATCCAGGCAATTTCATTAATTCGCGTGATGTGTGAATTTCATTAGCAGGATTCCTTCTAACAATCTTAGCAACACGACGTGTCGTCGCCGTCGCCGAAAACCGTCCATTACGAACAGTCCTCGCGCGTCGTGAGCAGTGTGGCAAACTGTCAAATGTGCACCCGTTGGGTCCTTGTCCAATAAGCGCTCCTCCCTGAAGCATCCCTAATTTAATCAGAGAAACACTCAGTCTAAGTGGTGCGCGGCGTCGCCGCCAATTTGAAACTCGTCCACTAAGTAGGGATGAACTCGACGTTCATAGGAATAGCCTGCCTGCTATTAATATCAGCAGTCTTATATGAACTGTTCAAGGAACAATACAAGACAGTTGAAAAATTCGAAGATAGTAACAATTACTTTACAAAATACTATCCGAAGCGCTCCGATATTGTGCCGGGACAAGTCATAGAAGATGGTGGTTGGATACGTGACATTCGCTATAAACAACAATACGTGGACCTTCAAAAAATCGGTATGAAGTCGGATTTCTGTCGCGTGATAATGAGAAAGAGCGACCCCGGAAGTATGATAATGGCGTGTGCGCTCGCCGGTACCGACGGTACATCGTCGCGCTCCTACACAACCAAGTCAAAGCAGGAGGGATTCAAATTTAGCCGCGACGATTATTTCCGTGACGTCAATGGCGACCTACGCGACGACTACTGTCGCATCGTCAAGATTAGCCCCGCACCCGAAGACCGATGGGAGACACGCTGCGTCATCGCAGGTCTAGATTCATTCAAGCCGCACGAATTAAGAGACCCTGACCCGCCCGCCGACATCGTCGAACTATTATGGTTCTACGAGTCCATCATGGTCTGGTATCGCTTCAAGGATGACCTGCTGGACTACGCTGAAAATACTACTCTGTCCTTAGCGGGAGGCGCCTCCATCAACGAAGACCCTGCGCAGACCAAGTACGAAGGGTTCAAGATAAACGCTCTGCCGCAAGACACTGATATGCCGCCAGTCGCAGACCAATTTGTCAGAATAGGCGAAAATGTAGAGCAGGAGTTCGACGAAAAAATAGAGCTTCGTAACCTGCGCGCCTTCTGCTTCTGGGTCAAGTTCGACAAGTTCACCAACAACGCCCGCATCTTTGACTTCGGCAACGGCGCCGGCAAAGACAATGTATTTTTCGGCATTGAGGGCAAGGGCAATGAAATCACCACCATTTCAAAAATGCCTTTAACAGCTACGCCAGGCGACGCTGATGTTGTCTGTAACGCGAAGGCACCCAAGGAGTTAGCGCCGCAGCGCTACATGGCAACCACCGAAGCCAATGTGGAACTCTACGAGTGCCCTGGACCGGAGCCGATTGACCCTGCTACGGACTATAAATCAAGCAAAGTCATTGAGGAAATACACACTAAGCGCGCCAATCTGCTCTTCGAAATCTGGGACAAGCAGCAGCGTAAAATGCGCATCCGTATCGTAGACGCCATTCAGGAGAAGAAGTGGCATCACATTGCCGTAACCACGACGAATGCATCGTTCAGACCAACTTACCAGGTCTTTATTGACGGACTCAAGGTCTTTACCCACGAGGATGGGCATCTGCCGCAGACGAACTATACAACTAAAAATTATATAGGTCGTTCTAACTGGGAATCAGCGGACCAGGGCGACTACAAAGATGAGCGCTTTCGTGGGTCACTATTCGACTTCCGCCTCTACAGAGAGCCGCTTTCGGAAACGAAGATTCTGAAGTCTCTAGAATGGGGTAAGCGGCAGCTTAAAATGGACTGAGCGCCGACCATGTCACAGTAGTTGTGGTCGTGGGACGATTATAGAAACTTGAATCGGTAACAGGCGACTCCTGATTTGCAGCTAATAGCAATAAATAGGTGCCGGCGATGTTTGTAAGCGGTTCTGTGGGTACAGTAAAGTCGGTAGTATAGAGAGCAACGTCCTTCATCACACGAAAATTTGTTATATATCCCGTAAAATTTACATTTGTCACACCACCAATCATAAGACAGCTATTACCATCGTCATAATCGGTCGAATCAGTTAGAGAGCCAATCAAGATGCCATTTTCAAAGAAGCGCACGGTAGAGTCGCTTCTACATACGGCGTAGTGCGCCCATTTACCAGCAATTGTAATAGGGCTCACAGATTGTCTGACCCCTTTTGACACGTATTGTAGGTCGGTGCCTATTGTTACACCAAGCACGTTTTCAACTAATGAACCGATAGTAAATACAGGCGGATTTGGTAAATTAATTGTCATGTTCTGAAACCACTCAATTGTAAAATCACCGGTCCGCAACCGAAAATAATTGTCATCGTACGTGATACAATTGCCCTTACCATTAAAATAGAGACTTCCTGGAGAACCGTCGGCTACGCGCGATCCAACCCAATATTGCTTCGAGAAGATATTCGGGAAGCAATATTTCATATACAGGTTCGGTCTAAAATATTATTAGGAAGTCGGCGTGGAGATTGACCACGTTACCCCATTTTGTAAAACCACCTTACCAAGTCCACTTGAATCTACTACTGCTGTATCATTTGTCTGCGCCAGCAAGAGTAATTTAGTATTTGGTAGGGCTACCAAAGGTACCGATGGTACGGTAAAGGCATTCGTGTACACTGCCGTACCCTTAGTCCATCGGAAGTTTGAAATGTAACCGATAAAAGGAGCATCGACTGCGCCGAAGGGAGTCGTGTCTTGATTTCCGATGAAAAGCGAGTTTCCGCGGTCGTTATAATCAGTTGAGTCGTAAAAGGTAGAACCTAGTTGTGCTCCATTTTGAAAGAAGTGCGTTATATTATCGCTACGTGTAACAGCATAATGGATCCAGCCGTTGGCAATTGCTGTGGGATTACAATTTCCAACAACATGCTGCACACCGTTATACCAATAGATAAATGTATGTGAAGAACCTTCAATCGATACTCCAATAGAAGTGTTTGGATACGAACCTATAGAAAAGACGCGCGGGTACACAATCGTGGCGGCAGGCATACGCATAAACCACTCAATCGTAAAGTCGCCGGTGCGCATTCTGAAATCAACATCATTATCAACCTTCAAATGTATACCTGATGTACCATGGAAGTACAGGCTTCCAGGACCCGAAAATGGGTTCTCACGGCTACTTTTAACTACACCGCCAGAAATATCCATATCGATACCGTAGGTGCTACTATCAACTGTAGGGTAATGGTAATTCATGTTCAGTAGAGCAGCGGTCTGTCCTCCTGTGAGCGCACCAACGTTATTTGTCGCAGGCTGCGTCGCACTAAAAGGACCGGATGTCACATCAAAATTGGGAAACTGGGTATCACCTCCATCATAAAGTGGAACACCATTGGTAATACGTACATTGCTTATATAACCTTCAAATGTGCTACCATTGCCCCCATCGATTGTAGAGTGCCCTATCTGAAGACCGTAGCCAGTAACGTTCGGCGTAACAAAATCATCAAGCATAAGAATACCATCGGCATAAACACGCCGGCGCTGGAGGAAGAAGTTCCATTGTACGGCAATGTGATGCCATTGCCCATCAGTTAATGGCGAAAATACTATACTCGTATCATTTGAGTAGAAATAACTATTAATTGAATCATCACCGTTTAATTTAATACCATTATACTGTCCACCCGCTGTCGTGCCCCACGCAACAACGATTCTCTGTCTCGCCGCGGGCGCACATTTGATAAAGAATTCAGTCGTAAAGTTCGTTGAGCCCTGTGGTAAACTCGTACGAAGTGTTGGACTAGAATCCTGTAGCCAGCCACCACCAACGCCACTAAAATAAAGACTACCCGCACGCACCGGCGATACAATCGCCGACTCCGGACCACAGATTCCACAAGAACCAGGATCCACATCCGTCGTACCGACCAGCGTACAGACTTCGCATATAACACGCTTCCCTCTTGCGGGCGCCATAAATGAGCTATCGGCAGCGATTGCCAACCCCTGACGGCGCAACCGGGTCATGTCCTCCGTCCGATTCACAGAATCGAACTTGGATACAGTACCGCGTCCCGCATAGGCACCCTTCATTTCCGTGTACTGCCATGCATCGCGAGACTGCAGCCGCCCCAAAACAGGCGGCGCAGCAGGCAAAACAAGGTCGGAATCAAGCGAGCACGCGCCACTAGCCGTCGTCCAAATTGTGCGCTTGTACTCACCCTCACCCACCGTAACTCGTTTGGTGTTACCGGAAGAGAGCGCTTGAGTATTATTTGTCTTGATTTGTCTTAAATATTCAGAACCGCTGAGAGGTTCGGATCTGGATACAAGGGGTTTCTGGTAGAATTCCTTGCGCTTCGGATCCCTATTCCGAGGCTCGGGGCAACATTTTGGGACATATACAGGAACGTAGAGGGGGTCCGGTGTAAATTTACAACAGCCCTTTTTTATGCCGCTTTTGACAATAGTATCTGGGTCTGCACAACCACAGGGGCAAGGCATTCTATTCAAGAACAAGTTTATAAGGCATCGTCCGTTTGTGTGTTTTCATACATTCCGAAAAATAGCCACCTTTGGCTCGTAAACGTCGCTGCTGCAAAAAATCAGTATTGATTGCGTCACGAATCTTACGTGTACTGCCATCTTCTAGTGGCGATTGAAAATCAATAGGTACATATCCACATAGAAATCCGCGCACACGCGCCCTAGCAATTAAGTCATGCTCGCTATAGTCTAAAAAAAAATTCTGCTCGTCCAGATATCCCAATGCAGCAACCTTCTCTCTATCTAGAAGTAGCGGACCGCGATTACAAGTCTCGTGCACATAGAACCAGTTACGTTCTATACCAAGTTCATCGACGGTTTTTTCAATTGCTGTACCGGCACGTCCTATTACACTCTGTATGTCAAAACTGTGACAACAACGTCCACTAACCGCTATTACTGAGCCATAGTTCAAAAATGGTTTAGTTAATGTAAAATTATAATCGGGTTCAGTCATCAACATATCAGCCTGGATTTCAAGCAAAAATTTGCCGCGCGCAAGGCGAAACCCTATGTTATCACATGAGGTCTCAAAAAGCGGCGTCGTCGATTTTATAACCGTAATACGTTGTAAAAAAAAAGCAGAAGTCGTTTTACAGAGATTCATAATAAGTTCCTCGCTAGCATCAGTGCAAGTATCTAAAATAAGTATTAGTTCATAGGGCAAAATCGTATGTTTTAAAACCGATTTTAGATTACGTTCAATAATTAAAGCCTGATTATGAATTGGTATTATAACCGAATATTCGGGCAAATTATCCGCATATGTAAAAAGTGCAATACATTTTGGCTCCACACCCATTGGCGCTGGGTCATTGATAAGACTCCCTTTTGCATAGTAATTTTCATGACGTAAAAATTCATTTATAGCTTCCATTTATTTTATAGATTCACAGTGCTTTTATACCCCGACAGTGCGTAAATTCGTACATGAGTTCTTGTCTGTATTAAGAAATGAGTTCGTGGCTTCGTCAGACACCCAATGTTCAGTCGGTGGTCAAGAAGCCACAGGATGCGCCGCTCATCCAGAATACAGTCGATGTAAACGAATCCGTATCATTGGAGGTTAAACAGTTTCCTCCACCCGAGCATTTGAGACAGAATCGTCCACAGACGAAAAGAATCTATACTCCGGACCAGAGCCCACCACCGCCGCGCCCTGTAGCACAGCAACCTACACCGGTAGAGCGTCGTCCTGTTGTAGCTGCCGCACCAGTAGAGCAGCAGCGTGTCACACCAGTACAACGTGTCGCACCAGTACAGCGTGTCGCACAACAGCAGCGTCAGCAGCCTGCTGCTGCCGCTAAACCTGCGCAACAGATGAAACTGGTGCCTAAGCCGTCAAATCCCGATGTAACAGTACTTATACCCTTATACAACGGTTTCGAGTTTCTAGAAGGCTCATTAGAATCAACACGCCGCCAGACCTTTAAGAATTGGGTCGGCATGGTTGGTGTAAACGGACATGGAGCCACGGGTGAGCCCGTGATGTCAAAGGTACGCGCGCTCGTCGCCTCCCTAGGTCTCGCAGATGTGTTTGAGGTTGTGAATTTGCCAGACGTGAAGGGTGGCGCAGCCGCTATTACAAAGATGGCTGAACTTGCGACAACCCCATTCGTAGCCCATCTTGATTGCGACGATATCTGGTTGCCCAAGAAATTGGAGACGCAGATGAAATTGATTGATTCAGATGACGAAGTGGGTATAGTCGGCACGATGTGCCGTTATTTCGGCGATAGCTCGGATATCCCCGTTTTACCCACAGGCGAACTAAAGAAATTCGACTTTGTCAAGCGCAATCCTATGATTCATTCATCAATTCTCATCCGCCGTGAACTAGCGACCTACACCGACGAGTTCGTTGCGTATGATTACGATTGCTGGGTCCGCAATATGTTGTTTGGTATCAAGATAGTCAATATCGACACAATACTGGTTTTCCACCGCATCCATATGAAGTCATTCTACAATGCATCAGGCAAGCAGGAGCCTGATGCCATACAGAAGAAATACAAACTCGCTTAAACTTAGCCCATAAATGAAATAGAATGAGTTCGTGGAAAGTTAACAAAAGCGCACCGAGAGCGAACCCTCTAAAAGTCACCTATAATGCAGGTACTTTTACCGACAAATCTCAGCCCGCAACAGTGGTCTCAGCCTACTATACACTAGATTCAAAAAATACTGAAGAGACCTACAAGAAGTGGATTCGCACTTTTCTGGAGTCGTGCGGCTCCCATTTAGTTTTTTTCACAGAGCCGAAACATCTAGATTTTATTACAGAATGTAGAGGCGCATATGTAGACAAAACAAGAATTATACTACTTGATAAGTCTGAGTGGACCGCCTCTACAAAATTCACCGATGAATTTTGGCAAGCGCAACATAAAATAGATCCTGAACGGCGTAAAGTAAACCATTCACCAGAGCTCTATAAGATTTGGTATGAAAAGAAAGAGTTTGTTTTACGCGCCATAGAACTTAATCCTTTCCAACACACCGATTTCGTATGGACTGACGCCGGTTGCGTCCGTTCGGAGTCGCCGTCACTAACCGTGTACCCTAATGCCAACAAGATACCAACGGACAGAATGCTTCTTTTAAATATAGAGCCCTTTCTTGAAGGCGATGTCGATTTCAAAAACGTAAACCGAATTGGTGGAACAATTTTAGCTGCAAATAAGCCCACGTGGCGCACATGGTCCGAGACATACGACTCTGTTCTAGAATCCTATGTCAAGACAAACCGTTTCGTGGGCAAAGACCAGTCAATTATGGCATCCATCGCAATAGAAGCGCCAGACCTTTGTTCCCTTGTAAAGCCGCAGAACACAACCATGAGTAAGTGGTTCTATCTGCTTGTTCATCTTACTCAATAGGCTCACTCTTACGAATAGAATAGATTGTTGCGTACAGAGGGTGTTCGTAACGCGCGTCTTTTTCAAGTCCAATTATTGTCGCATAACACATACATCCTATGTATATGTCAATATTAGGATTACGTGCACCACTCTTTTTCTTAGCAGCGGCTTTTATAACGTCTAGATCATTTTCCTCTGGATAGGCGGCAGTAAGTTCTTCAAGTGTATATCCGACAGCTCTCGCCGCGTTGTCACCATTTATTTCGTATGTTCCTTTCATGATCGCTGTAGCTAAACGGTATATATGTGTTTCTTCCACTTCGTCTAGAGGGCAGTGTTCAATAATTTGAAACAAAGAAAATGCCAGAGCCCACGATTTATCCGCTTCGCTACTCCATTGACGTTCAACAGTGAATCCAAAATCAAATACGAGTGGCTCCCCCGTATTGCCAAAGATAAATCCAAGATTCCCAATATGATTATCCATATGAATTACACCATTATCAATCATAATAGAGAGTTTTTTAACAAATCCGTATTGCATCTCAGCGGGCATCAGGTTGATATGGTCTGTAACGGCGCCATCGTCCTTTTCACGAACGACCACGAGCTGTGGCGCAGCACGACCCTTTCTTACATAGAACTTTTCAGCAACAGATATCTTGTCCATAATAATATACCCGCGGTCATCACATTCAAAAAACTGATGTATACGCGGCGCCACTACTCCTTCTAGTTCGCCAAGATATTCTCCCATACAGGCTTCAGCATACCACTTTTCTGACGCCTCTTTCATATCGTTGGCTTCAGGCTTCTCGTTGCCAGACCAAAAAGGTGTGATTTTTATAACTTTATCAGCGCTATTTACTAATGCGTAGGTACATCCCTGCTCACCGCATCCCAATTCTACATTACGGCGCATCCGAGCGGCTTTTTCTATACACGACTGCTCTACATTATTCGCCCCTCTCTTTGGTGTAGTGTGTCTTAGTGCAGTGCATGCTAAGCCACCCCGCTGCTTCTTGCGCGTATACCGTGCCATCTATTTAGAGTCGCTTTTTAAATTTATCCGCGGTCAAAACCGGAATACCTGCTGCTGCCGCCTTGCGCGTCTTCTCATTTTCAACGGTTTCGTCCTTGATAACCAGAATCGTCACCTTCTTGCTCCACGTGTCTGCCAGAGTACCGCCCTCACGAACAGTCGCCTCTTCGAGGTCCTTCGGATGAAAGCCGGTAAACAATACGACCTGGTCCTTCATCTTACCGTCCGCGGCAACCTCCACCACCGCTGCCGCCTTCGCCTTGACACCAATCTCATCCATAAACGCCTTGAACCTGGGAAGATTTTCCACAAAGCCCTCTGCTGACTCGTGTGCCCAGCCCTGAAGCGCTGCAATCTTGGTCACAAGTGCCGCACTACCCTTGAGCGTCTTCGGTACGACGCTAAACGCAAGCTCCACCCGCTTAGTGCCGATGCCGCGTCCAAAGATACCGGAGCCGACCGCCCACTGGGTCACTGTCGCCTTGGACCGTGCCAATTCAATCTGCTCCACAAGTTTTGCCGAAGATGCCTTCTGAAAGCCCTCAACATAGTCCAGCACATACTGCTCGGTCAGCCCAAGGAGCTGCTGTATCGTATGAATCTCAGCATCATACAGCCGATTAATCGTGCCTTCACCACAGTTGCCGATTTCCAGTGTCTGTGCGAAGTAGAGCAGGGCGCGTTTCTGAACATCCGGATTATCATCGACGCTATCCAGCACAGCATCCACGTGCGTATCATTCCAGTGCCACTTTCCCTCAGGCATCTGCGGACCCGTAGGTGATACGCTCTTGACCTCCTTGATATACGGAATCACGTCACCTGAGCGAATGATTTCAATGAAAGCGCCGGGACCGATACCACTCGTGTGAATGAACTGGGCGTTAAAGCCAGTAGCATATTGTATTGTTGCTCCGCCAATGTTGACCGGCTCAAAGTTCACGGTAGGCTTCAGATATCCATCCTTGGACGCCTCCCAGTTCACGGCAAGAACCTCCGTGACTGCCGCCTGTTCAGCGAATGACATCTTGAAGGCGAATGCGTGGTCCGGATTGCGTCCCGTGCTGCGCGGATACACTGCGTCGTGGTTCACGATGATTCCGTCTATTTCGTACACAGCCGACGCCTTGCGCTTCGTCAGGATATCACTCAACTTCTCAATCGAGATATCCTTCTCAGCGCTCCAGCGCGATACAGTGAAAGTAGACTTCTTATCAAGGAGTCCGAACTGCTCAGTCGGCTTGAGCGCCTCAGGTACGATGACCTCATAGGCGACGAAATCAACGAGCGCCATAAGCGTCTTGCGCTCGGCTGTGATGGTCTTCTGGTTAGCGAGTCCGGACACCATCTGGCGTGCACCCTTCTTTCCCTCCTTGACTTTCTCATAGTTTGCCTTCGTTACAATGAGTTCGCCACGCACAGCGTATGTCTCCAGACCAGGGAAGTCGCCGATATGGATATGGGGCAGCATATGCGTGATATCCTGACCAATCGCACCATCTCCGCGGGTATAGAGCGACCGCTTGCCGCCGCTCTTGATAACCAAGCCAGAGATGCCGTCCAGCTTATCGCTAATACAGACACGACCCTTGTACTTGGAAAGCCAGCTCGTCAGGTTGTTCTTGTCGGGCTTAATCTTGTCCATTGAGCCCAGATAGTACGGTAGAACCACTTTTTGCTTCACGACTTCGGCGCCCACTACAGCCAGCAGCTTTGAGTCACCGAATTTGCGTGCCAGCGTCTCGCGTAACCGGTCGTAGTTCTCATCGCTGATAAGAGAGACGCCTTCGTTGTAGTACTGCTCGGACAAATACGCCATCGAGTCCTCAATCTGCTTCTTGTCTAACTTGTTCATCGTGTTAAAGAAGTCCTTTTGGAGCGCCAAAACAATTTTCTTAGTGGCGGCGCTCATTTTTAAGTATAGTGAGAAAAAAAATCTGCTATTCAATTTTATGAATTGCAGCTTTACGCCTAAAATTGAGCAGCAGTACCAATAAATCATTCCATCAAAAATGAACTATTGGAATTACGATGATAAGGAGTATGCGCCCCAGCAGCCCGCCCATGATCCGACACAGTATATTTGGCTCGGACTCGCTGTCACCTATGTAACCGTATATCTCTACGTAAATATAGACAACTATCTAAGTAAGAACAAACAGAAGATAGAGCTCTATAACGCCGAGCATCGCTTCGCGCTGATTACAAACCAGATAAGTGATTTCAGAAGGCAGATGATGACAGGTCTATATGATTCAGACGCTATGATTCAGATACTTACGCGCAATCAGAATCTGTTTATGGATAAGTACGAAGAGCTATCGCAAGAGCAGTCGGAGCGTACTCAGACATGGTTGGGTGTAGGTGCAATCAATGACGTCGTTGTAACATTGGACATTTCACGCACTGCGGAGCTCACATCAGCCGAGCTGCACCGCTGGCTCTCATCCGAGTTCGCAGCCGGTCGTGATGACCGGCTATTCTACAAACCCACCCAATTCTGGATCTTCTCAGTCGGTCAGAACGGCGACCAGGTGCCTCCAGAGCCCGTCGCCAAGAAGGAATATAAGAAGTCGGATTGGGACTCGATAACGAAAGTAAAGATTACGATTGATTTCCCCCAACAGCTATTACAGGACAAGCGATTCTCACAGGCGCTGGTCGACTATCTACCAGTGCAGCTTCCAGACAGACCGGCGCCACTGGTCGACACAGCCGATGGGGGCGACACGACCCTGCGTATGGCTGATGTATGCGTAGCGATTCTGACACGCATGGTTAACGAAGACAAGATTGTGTGGAATAAAACCACTACCAGTAAGTAGAGCATGGAGGACCACGGTCAAAAAAAAGTACAGTATACTCTATCCCATTTAGGCATTTTGCGTTATTTTGTTATCTGGGGTATCCTTGAATCGGTTGTTTTTTTATTCACCAAAGGCGATCGATTCAAGTCGTTAACCATCTATTTAGCTAGTTTTCTTTTACTCACCATAATCGCATACATGTATCCAATGATGATAGATTTTCTCTAGTCCGAGTCGCTACAGGATGTCTTCCGACCCGCCTTTTTCGTACCCCTGTTGGGAGGCTCAACGCGAAATGTAACTCGTCCTTCAGTTGGTCGAATAATCTTGAGAGAATTGATTTCAACAATTTCCCCAATATCACTGTTATAGGTAATCTGCGATTTAGAATTTAAGAGTTTCTTATCCAGCGCATCAACAAGTGCCCCGAGCAAATCCACTTTTTCAGTAGGGCTCAACTGCTGCTTTTCAACATAGGCACGCATTAGACGCATGCGAGTTCCGCGCTCTAAGCGAAGCCAAGGACGATGAACTGCCATTTTCGATTCGGCATCAAGGAGAGCAGATAGCATTGTTTCGGTGCTTACAGCATTAGTATTGGCGCGCGGTTCTATAATTACATTTCCCGAAACATCTATTGTGCTGGGCGCAGGCACCGTAGATGTTTTTCTTGAGCTACGTTTTACAGTCTTAGCTCTGAACATTATCTAATATATATACTGCGTCAGTGGTTTAGGTGGTCGTCGTAATTAATCCATACGGGTTTAAAAAGTTCGTAAAATAAAGAGATAATATGGATAATCAGAATCGCTGGGAAACCTATACCGACCAGACACGTATGCTTACACAGAATCAACTACGAGATCCAACACTAATAAAGATACCGATGTCTGCAAGCGCACGCATCCGCGTTGAACCTAACAGTCGTGATGCAATTAATAGCCGTATTTGGGAGTCAATCCAATACGATACAAAGTCGCCTAATTCCGAAGACATTAAGGTGGCAATAAGCCCGGTTTATCAAGATATGAATCCGCTTTCGGCACGCACATCCTCAAATAATTATAATCAACAGCCACAGTTCTTCCCTGACCCGCCACGCCCCTCTGCGCGCGACGGCGTAGCGTCACCTGCAGCAAAGCCCGTTCAACAACCTGGACTAACACAGAATACATATCTACAGCGTCTCGACGCTGAGCAGGATGCGCGCAATATTCCCCGTGAAATGCGCTCAGCCGTTTATGAAGATAATCGTGAACGTGAAGTCGACGCAGCACGTCTCTTATCGGAGCGCCAGTTCAGTTCTCGCTTTCTTCCCGATGACCAGGCGGAAAAAGCCGCAGCAATTCAAGCATATGAATTGTTGCGCCCTAAGACGGACGATTACAATAAAATTTATAAAAAGTAGAGATGCGCGAACTAGCCCAAGCCCCGTCACGCGCCCAGACAGACCTCCTCACAACATTCAAATCAGGTGGTACCGCCTACTATCCTGTCACAATTGAGGCGGGACTCGCATCTACGTCGGTTCCGTACAGCCGCGTTGGCTCCGTAATAAACTGTAGCTCGTTCGCAAACCTACAGTCTCTGTACCAAGACATAAATAACGCAGATCCCGCGCCGCTAACAATGGGACTACAATGGGTTATGGAGGATTTGAATAAGACGCTGGAATTCCAAGTGAATAACGAGCCGATGCAGCGCTTGCGACTCGTTAAACGATTTACTGCGGCTCACACCACACAAACATCGATAGCCAGAAGCTATGAGACCTTTTATGTGCCCGTGTTTGTTGCGTTTGACGCGACATCCGAATATAGTATTTTTGACACCGTCTACGTATCAAGATCTGGCTAATTAAAACTTACAATAATATCGCATTGATGAAGATTCACCTTCTTCAACGCGGACTTACTTAGTTCAGTACGTTTACGACGAGAACCGCTGCTGGCTGTCGCAACAGACTTGGGATCTGTGTCAGCGGATGAGCCTGTAGAACCGTAGTGCTCACGCATACTCGTATTCATGTCCTTCTCAATCGCCTCCAGGTTCGCCTCAATATACGTCAAGATATCCTTTTCCAACGCCCAGCGGAAAAAGTTCAATTGCCCGACTGTAGTCACAAATGCCTCATGTCCACGCGCCTGGAACATGATACGCTCTCTCCTGCAAAACGGGTCGAATAGGCGCTTTGAATAGGCTTTTAGTTCACGCTTGTAATGGAAATAGACAAGAAACTGGCGCTGATTAAGAATATAACTGACGTTTACCTTCTTTGCGTAATTCGTTACAAACCAATCGACAAGGCGTAGACTTATCTTTGATTTGCCTTGAAGAATAGGTAGAATGGTTTCTAGCCGCCCCGGATTTGTAAAGAACTCCTGAAGCCAGGAAACGATGAGCTCCTGTTTACACATCACACGGTTACGCTGCGTTGTATTAGGTCTCGTCGTAGCCACAGGCGCTGTCTTCAACATACTGATTTCGTCTTCTGGCGTGAGAACGTCTGTCATATTAAATGTATAGATTCCGTTCTATTTAAGCGGCTAAAACATTATCTCTAGAAAAGAGAGATGAGTGCGCCAGACGCTCTTGGTAAAGGTGCACCACCACCGCCCGTAGATGCGGCTATTGCTAAATTACTAAGAGATTTTCAAAAAGTTAGCGCAAAAATAAATCAGCATTTCAGCGACGGCGGAACATCGGATGCGCCTGAATATGTTGCTTTTGCTGAGAGAAGAAGGGAAATCCTAGAAGGTCTTAGGAGAGGTGGCTACGATACGTCTCAATTGCTACCAGATAAGGGGCGCGAAATTAAATTTGTGGGACCCGTCGCCAAAGCTATTCGCAATCGCAGCGATCTCGTAATCGATGATGCCGATATTCCGCGGCTAAAGGCGTCGGCGTTGCCAGGTGCTAGACCAGGTATTAAATTTGTGTTTAACAGACTAACTGGAGGATGGGATGATGTTCCTGATACTGGAATACCGCTAGGTGCACAAGGTGCACAAGGGGCGATTCCGCCGGCGGGTGCTCAAGGGGTCCAAGGGGCAATTCCGCCGGCGGGTGCTCAAGGGGTCCAAGGGGCAATTCCGCCGGCGGGTGCTCAAGGGGTCCAAGGGGCAATTCCGCCGGCGGGT